>Ga0268263_1000065_pt1 | contig 298553 bp, 254 predicted proteins | sample Biomet5_FD_190358 | JGI IMG/M metagenome (GOLD analysis project Ga0268263, IMG submission 190358) | Microbial communities from bioreactor (seeded with sewage sludge) at LBNL, California, USA - Biofuel metagenome 5 (SPAdes) (version 4) | ecosystem: Engineered > Bioreactor > Anaerobic >... | reverse complement strand
GAAAGAGCCAGCGAGTTGCCCCGCTGGCTCCATGAGTACAACTTTTACAGGAATCACTCAGCGTTACAAAACGAACCGCCAATCAGCCGGATTGAGGCGAGAATGAACAACGTCTTGCAACTCCACAGCTAGCCGCCCAGCTCCGCGAGCATCTTGCGGGCGGCGGGGGCGGGTTCGGACTTGGGATGTTCGCGCAGGAGGGCGCGCAGATACAGCGTGGCGTTGTCCTTCTCGCCCATCTGCTTGTAGCACATGGCGATCTTGAGCAGCGCCGCGGCGGCCTTGTGGTGCTTGGGGAAGCGCCGCGTCACGTCCTTGAAGGTCAGGATGGCCTGGGCATAGTTCTTGTCCACGAAGTGGCTTTCGCCGATCCAGTAGATGGCGTTGGGCACGAGGGCGCTGCCGGGATCGGTCCGGAGGAACTCCTGGAGGATCTTGCGGCCTTCCTCGCTCTTTTCGGCGCGGACGAGGTTCATGCCCTGGTCGTAGAGCCCCTTGCCGGTGGGCGGAACCGGGGCGACGACGGCCTTGGGCGCAGGCGCGGGCGCGGGGGCCACGCCGGTCATCTTTCCCGGCGCGGCGGCGGCCTCGGCCAGGGCCTCGGCGACCTCGGGAGCGGGCACGGACGGACGCGCGGCGGGCGCGGCGGACAGCGGCTTCACGGGAGCCGCACCCGGCTGCCCCTGAAGCTGCGCCACGGATTCCTCCAAGGCGCGCACGCGTTCGAGCAGCTTGCGCTGGGAGTCGCGGGCGCGCTCCTCGCTCTCGCGCTGGTTCTCCTTGAAGTTGAGGAAGTTCTCCTCCAGGCTGCGCAACCGCCATTCCTCGCTGAGGCCCCGCTGGGCGTCCATCTTTCCGGCGCAGCCGGACAGGGCCAGTACGAGCAGGGCTGTGACGACGAACGATTTACTGCGCATCAGGACTCTCCCCCCGTTCCCGCCTCTTTAGGCCAGCGCGCGGCATTTTGCAAGGCATCCCACCTGTCGGGAGAGGAGCCGACGGCTTGCCAGCCGGTCGAAAATACGTCACGTATCACGAAAGAAACAATATCGAGGCCTCCACCATGCCCCATGCCGACCTTTTGCGCCTGGCGGGCGCCCTGGCCGCGCCGGCGTTCTTCGCATTGCTCGCGCTGGCGTCCATCGGCGCCCCTCCCGCCGCCCTGATCTGTCTGCTTGCGGCCAAGGCCCGGCGCACCCAGCACCATGAGGCCTACGGCCGCCGGCTGCTGCGCATGGCCCTGACCTGCGCCTTGCCCTGCCTGGTCATCCTCGCCGCCGGCACTGCCGCCGGCATCATGCGCACCGCTTGGCTGAGCGACTGGCTCATGGCCACGCCCCTGCCGCCCCTGCTGACCGGGCTGGCGGTTTTGACTTACTGCGCCGCGCTGTTCGTCCACCGCGCCTCGCGGCCGCGCTTCCGCCACGGCCAGGAGCAGGGACGCATCTCCCGCGCCGCGAGCCTTTCGGTGCTGGCGCTCCTTTGCCTCTGGCTGGGGCTCGTCATGGCCCACAGCCTGGGCCAGCAAGTCCAGGCCGTGCTCGCCGCGCCCGCGGACGAAGGCCTCAGCGTGGCCCGGCTCCTGCGGCCCGACCTGACGACGCTCTCGCCCATGTTCTGGGCCATCTTCGCCGCATCCGTTCCGCTGGCCCTGGCCTGCGCCGGAACGATCAGCCTGGAGTACCTGCTGCTCCTGCGCGACCGCGAGCCCTTCGGCCGCGACGCCTTCACCCACACCCTCAAGCTGGCCGCGCGCGTGTCCTTCCGGTCCACGCTGCTCTCCGCCGCGTTCCTGCCGGCCCTCTGGGCGCACATCGGCGCGCTGCCGCCCGAGGCGGAGCCGGCGCGTGTCTTCGTATACGCCTGCGCCGCGGCCCTGCTGCTGGCCTGCCTGCTGTGGATAGCCCTGGCGCGGAGCACCCGGCCCTGGTCCCGCCCGCTGGTGATCCACGGCTCGGCCCTGCTCGTCTGGCTGGCGCTCATGGCGCTTCTGGCGGCCGGGCTGCTCTGCCTCTACGCCGGTTGATGCGGCCATGAAAAAGGGCGGCCGAGGCCGCCCTTTTCGTTTACGCGGCGTTCGCCGCTCAGTCGTGGGTCTGCTTTGTGGTGGCCGTGGCCAAGCGGTAGACCTCGTGCGGATCGAGGATGAGCACCACCGAGCCGTCGCCCATGATCGTCGCGCCGCTGATGCCGCGAATCTCGAAGCTGTTGAGATACTGGCCCAGGGGCTTGATGACGATCTCCTGGCGCTCCAGCAGCCGGTCCACCACCACGCCCAGCCGGCGGTCGTTGTCGTGGATGATGACCACGGGCAGGATCTCGCGGTTGTCGGCGTTGCCCGGCAGCCCCAAAAGCTCGGAGAGTTCGATGATGCCCAGGACCTCGCCGCGCAGGGTGATGGCCTTGCGATGGTTCACCTCGCTCAGGCGCTCGGTCTCGATCTTCGTGGTCTCGGACACCGCGTCCAGGGGGATGGCGTAGACGTCCTTGCCCACCTGGACCATGAGGGCGTCGATGATCGCCAGGGTCAGCGGCAGGGTCAGGGTGAAGCGCGTGCCGCGCCCGACCTCGGTGTTGATCTGGATGTTGCCCTTGAGGTTCTTGATGTTGGTCTTGACCACGTCCATGCCAACGCCGCGGCCGGAAACGTCCGTGACCTTCTCCGCCGAGGAGAAGCCGGGCAGGAAGATGATGTCCACGGCCTGGCGGTCATCGAGGAGCTTGGCCTCCTCGGCGGTCATGAGGCCCTTCTTCACGGCGACCTGGCGCATCTTCTCCGGATCGATGCCGCGGCCGTCGTCCTCGACCTCGATGGCCACGGAATTGCCCTTGTGGTAGGCGCGCAGCCAGACGTGGCCCGTGGCGCTCTTGCCGGCGGCCAGACGCTCCTCTTCGGGCTCCAGGCCGTGGTCCACGGAATTGCGGATGAGGTGCACCAGCGGATCGCCGATCTCCTCGCCCACGCTCTTGTCGAGTTCGGTCTCCTCGCCCTCGGTGATCAGCTCCACCTGCTTGCCGCTCTTGCGCGAAAGGTCGCGCACGAGACGCGGGAAGCGCGAGAACACGGTGTGCACCGGGACCATGCGCACCTTCATGATGGTGTCCTGCAGGTCGTCGGAGATGCGCGCCATGGCGTAGGTGGTCTCGGTGAGCTGCTGGGCCACCTCGGACACTTCCTCGTGGCCGTCCTCCAGCGCGCGGGCGAGCATGGAATAGCGGTTGCGGTTGATGATCAACTCGCCGATGAGGTTCATCAGATGGTCAAGCTTCTGGTGATCCACGCGGATTGTGGTCGCGCCCTTCTGCTGCTGTCCGGCGTCGAAAGCCGCCTGGGCCGCCGTGGGCGCGCTGGCGGGCTTGGCCGGCGCGGCGGCCTCCGGCTTGGGCGCGGGTTTGGCTGCTGCGGGCGCAGGCGCAGGCTTGGCTGCGGGAGCGGCCTGCGGTCTCGCCGCGGGCTTGGCCTCGGGCGCAGGAGCGGGCTTGGCTGCGGGAACGACTTCCGGCTTCGCTGCGGACTGGGCAGCCGGAGCCGGCTCCGGCTTGGGTGCGGCGGGTTCCGGCTTCGGCGCGGGCGCAGGCGCGGGCTTGGGTTCTGGCGCGGGCGCGGGAGCGGCCTCGGCCGCCGGCTGCGGCGCAGCCGGCTGGGCGTCCTCGCCCTTGAGGCGGGCGATGCCGGCCGCGACCATGTCCTTCAGGATGGCGATCTCCTGGGACAGGATGTCGAGCATGAGCTCGAAGCCCATGTCGGACTTGCGCGCCTGATCCACCAGCCCGGCGGTGCGCTCGGCGTAGGCCTTGATCTCGGTGAGCCCCATGTAGCCGCAGGAATTCTGCAGGGTGGTCAGGCTGCGGTAGAGGCCATCGATGATGTCCCGCTGGGAGGCGTCCTTGCGGAGCATCTCCAGCGCAAGGTCGAGGCTCTTGTTCTGATGCATGGCCGTCTGTTCGAAGATGGCCACGTCCTCCGCGTCGTGTCCGGAGGCCGGCGGCACCGCCTCCTGCACGGCTGCGCCCTCGGTTTCGGCCTCGGTCCACTCGGCCGCGGCGGACTCCTTTGCGGGGGCGGGAGCGGCGGCGGACGCGGCCGCGGTCTCCATAACGGGCGCTGCGGCGGCGGGCTGACCGCCCTCGAACTCCGGGGCCAGGATGTCGTAATAGGCGTCCGGCACCCTGAGCTCGCCCGCCTCGGTGGTGGAGGCCAGCACCGCGGCCATAAGGCTGATGTCCAGGGGCGCGGCCTTGCCGCTATCCGGGTCGATGCGGCCGAGCAGCTCCTCGATGAGGTCCACCACGGCCAGCAGCAGGTCGATGACCCCGCGGCTGATCTGCATCTCGCCCTTGCGCACGCGGTTGAGGAGCGTCTCGGCCTCGTGGGTCAGGGCGTTGAGCTCGCGGTAGCCGATGATGCCGCTGTTGCCCTTGATGTTGTGGAAATAGCGGAACAGGTCGTTGACCAGCTCGCCGGAGCCCTCGGGGTTCTTCTCCAGGTCGAGCAGTCCCTGGTTGAGGCTGGTCACCAGCTCGCGGGCCTCCTCCAGGAAGTCCGTGAGGTGCCCCTCGCCCACGGTGGTCAGGGCGTACGGTGTGGCGTCGAAGCCCGGGGCCTCGTAGCTCACGTTCTGCCAATGGATGGTCACCGGCCCGGCGGGAGGCGCAGGGTCCGCCAGCGAGGCGAAATCCGCGGGGGGATCAGCGGCAGGGACATCCGCTTCCGGCGCGGGAGCCTCGGCCGCAGGCTCCGCCGGGGCCGCAGGCGCAGCCGCGGCAGGAGCGGCCGCAAGCTGGACGGGCGCCGCAGGCTGGGCCGGCGTCTCCCCGCCGGCCAGGGTGGACTCGATGCGCGCGATGATCGGCGCGGTGTCCACATCGCCCTCAAGGCCGGAGCGTTCCAGGTTCTCCACCATGGTGCGCAGGGCGTCCGTGGCGGAAAGGATGATGTCCATGATGTCGGGGGTCACGGTCATGGCCCCCTGGCGCAGTTCGTCGAGAATATTTTCGGCCTTGTGGGCGAGCCCGTTGATCTTGTTCAGGCCGAGGAAGCCGGATGCGCCCTTGAGCGAATGCATGGGCCGGAAGATCTCGTTGAGCAGGCCCAGGTTCTCCGGGGTCTTCTCCAACTGCAGCAGGTTGGGCTCAATGGTCTCCAGGTGCTCCTTCGCTTCCACGAAGAAGTCCGCAAGGATTTCCGGATCAAGATAGTCTTGGCTGCTCATCGACTCACCTGCCTGCTCCCGCGCCGCACGCCGCGTCCGGGGTTCGTCCCCGAGCGCCGGCGCGTCAGCCGAGAAGCATCTTCACGTTGCGGACCATCTTCTCCGGCTGCGCCGGTTTGACCATGTACAGGTTGGCGCCGAGGGTGAGTCCGGTCTCGATGTCCTTGTCCTGGCCCTCCGTGGACAGCACGATAATCGGGATGTCCCGATAGGCGTCCTGTTCGCGGATGGTCTTGATGAAGGTGAACCCGTCCATTCGCGGCATGTTCACGTCGCTGACGATCAGGTCCACGCCTTCCGCGGCGTAGAGCTTCTCCAGCCCGTCCAGTCCGTCCTCGGCTGTGGTCACCTTGAAACCTTCCTTCTTCATGATGAAGGCGACGAGGTTCCGCACAGTCTTAGAATCGTCCACTATGAGAATATGTTTAGGCATGGATCGCCCTCCCCCCTTGCAGCACCACCTGGACCAGATTGTCAATGGACAGGATGCTGATGAGTTTTTCGCCGTGTTTGTACAGTCCAAGCAGCAGCTGTGCATGCACGCCGACGTTGCCCTCCACATTCCATTCAAGGTCCGCGCCGCCGGCCTTGTACATGGTGGACACCGCGTTGATCATGAGCCCTATCTGCAGGCCCCGGTGGCGGCAGACCACGATGAAGCGGTCCTCCTCATCCCCCGGGATGCCGAGCAGCGTGCGCAGGCTGACGAGCGGCGTCACCCGCCCGCGCAGGTTCACTATGCCCGCGATGCTCAGGGGGGCGGCGGGCAGTTTGGTCGGTTTGACGTACCGGATGACTTCCTGGATCACCATGATCGGCAGGGCGTACTCGCGGCCGAGCAGCGAAAAGCTCACCAGCCGGATTTCCGACTGGGCGCGCATCTTCTCGTCGGAGTGCTCCTCGCCGGCGGGAATCTCCTCCCCGGCCGGCGCAAGCCCCGCCACAACGTCCTCGCCGCGGGGATCGAACCGCCTGGCCTGGGCCAGGACGCGTTCGCGGTCCACGCCCAGGTACTTGTCCAGGAAGGCTTCCTCCGCGTTGGTGAGGGCGCGGGTCTTGTCGTTCACGTCCGGCAGGCGGACATCCTCGACGAAGTATTGTTCAGGCGTTTTCATTGCGTTCCAGCTCTTTCGCCAATTGCATGTACTCGATGGCCCCGCGCGTCTTGGGGTCCACCTCGAAGATCACCTTGCCGCCCGCGCTGGACTCACGGAATTTGGTGTCGAAATGCACCACCGTGTCCAGCACGCGGTCGCCCAGCTTGTCGCGCATGATGCGCAGAATCCGCCGGCAGGCCGCGGTGCGCTGATCAAACATGGTCGCCAGGGCCATGAACTTGACCGGCGCGGGCAAAACCCGGTTCAACAGGCGCATGGTGTCGAACAGCAGCCGAATCCCGTACAGCGCCAGAAAGTCCGTCTGGATCGGAATCAGCACCAGGTTCGACGCCACCATGGCGTTGACCAGCAGCACGCCCACGTGCGGCGGGCAATCCACCAGCACGTAGTCATAGCGCTCGCGCACCACGTTGAGCGCCTCGGACAGGATGAGGCCCTTGTTCTTCCTGTCCCGCAGGTCCACCTCCAGCTCGGAAAGCCGGATGTGGCCGGGCACGAAGTCGAAGTGCATCCCGTCGCCGGGCTTGAGGATGCGCGCCCACAGGGCCGCATCCGCCGTCTCGCTCTGGAAAAGATCGTATGCCGTGGCCTCAAGCGTTTCCGGGAAATAGGACAAATGCACCGAGGCGTTGGCGTGCGGGTCCAGGTCCATGACCAGCACCCGCCGGGAAAGCCGAATCAATGCCGCCCCCAGATTCAGCGCGGTGGTGGTCTTGCCCACGCCGCCCTTCTGGTTCGCTATGGCGATGACCCTGGCGCCCAAGGGTCAACTCCCGTCCGCAGTCGCACTCCGCGGCATCATGCCTCCTTCTTGTACATGATGGCCCCGGGGTAGTGGATGGGTTTGAAAGAACGCGTGATGTTGTGCAGCGACTCCGAATGGCCGATGAGCAGATAGCCGCCGGCCAGCAGGTTGTCGTAGAACGCGCCGATGACCTTGCGTTTCATCTCGTCGTCGAAATAGATGATCACGTTGCGGCAGAACACGATCTGCGAACGCTCCACGCGTTTGAGCGCGAGGCGGTCGGACAGGTTCAGCTGGCCGAAGGAGATCATCCGCTTCAGCTCCGGCTTGACGCGGAAGTTCTCGCCGTCCGGATCGAAATAACGGGTCAGGATCTCCTTGGGCGTGGTGCGCAGGGTGTACTCGTTGTATACCCCCTTGCGCGCGGCTTCGAGCACGCGCTCGGAAAGGTCGCTGGCCGTGATGCGCACGTCCCAGGCGGCGAGCTCGCCGCGGAGCACCTCGGCGATGATGATGGCGATGGTGTATGGCTCCTCGCCGGTGGAGCAGCCGGCCGACCAGATGCGCAGGCGTTTTTCGCCCTTCTTGCGCAGTTCGGCCAAAACCTCCGTCAGGATGTTCTCCTGGAAGACCTTGAGCTGCGGAGGATTGCGGTAAAAGCTCGTCTCGTTGGTGGTGATGACCTCAAAAAGCTTGGAGAGTTCCGTCTTCTTGTTCGAGTCGTACTGGAGATAGTGATAGTATTCGCCGAAGTTCTTGAGATTCAGGAGCTTGAGCCGGTTGGCGAGGCGGTTCTCCAAAAGGTACTTGCGGTTGTCCGCGACGTAGATGCCGCACTGCGCATAAATGAAGTCGCGCAGCTGCACGAACTCCGCGTCGCTGATCTTGAGCTCCGTGCCGATAACCCCGGTGGTAGCGAAAAGCGCAGCCATCTACATGTCCTTTTCCTGTTCGTCCTGAATGCGGGCGATGGCGGCTTCCGCGGCCTCCATCAGCTCGGAGTCCTCACTACCGGAAATGGCGAGCAGGGAACGGAAGGCGGCCGTGCCGCCGATGCTCCCCAGGCACTCGATGGCCCGGATGACCACGAGTTTGTTGGAGTGCTCCAGCAAAGCGACCACGTCGGGGACGGCCTCGACGACCTTGTTCTGGCCCAGGACCTCGAGGGCGCGCACCTTGACCCAGTCGTCGCCGTCGGTCAGGGCGTGCTTGAGGTGGGGCACAACCTCCGGGCTGAAGCAACGGCCCATGATCTCGACCACGGTCTGCCGCACGTCGCGGTTCTCGTCGAGCAGCCGCGGCACAAGCAGCTCCTGCCACTTGTCCGAATCGTAGCACAAGGTGGACACGGCTTCGAGCGCGTGCTTGCGGATGTCGGGGTTTTCATCCTCAAGGGCGCTGCGCAGGATGTCCATGTTGGCCGCCGCGTCGATCCTGCCCAGGGCGTACACGGCCATGAGCCGCTTGAGCGGGTCGCCGCCCGTGTAGAGCGCCTGGAAGCGCTTCTGCATGGCCTCGCCGCCGATGGCCACGCAGGCGTCCAGCGCGGCCTCCTTCACATCGTCGTACTGGTGGTCGAGAAGTTCGAAGAGCCCGTCGGACGCGGGCGCGTGGTGCAGCTTCTGGCCCAGGAAGCTGGCGGCGGACTTGAGCACCTTGCCGTCGTTGTGCTTGAGCAGGAGATCCATGAAGAAGTCCACGGCCTCGGGACCGGCGATGCGCGCCAGCACGGCGACGATGCTGCGTTGCACGGCCAGCGGCACGAGCCAGAAGGCGTCGATGAGCACGTTCTCCACGGCCGGGTCGCTGACGCGCGAGAGCGTCTCCACGGCGAGCTGCGCCGGATAGGCATCCTGGCCGCGCAGGGCGTTCCGCAGCACGGCGGTTACGCCCATCTGCGACAGGCTGCCCAGGATCTTGTCCAGGCGGTCCTGGTCCTTGTCCGGATCGAGGTTCGCCGCGATGGCGAAGACCCCGGCCGCGGCGTCGTCGCCGCCCATGACGGCCAGGCCGAGGATGGCCGCGTCCTGGACCTCCTCGTCCTCGTCCTCCAGGGCCACGAGTAGATAGTCGCGGAAGTTCTCGCGCTCGTCCTTGGGCAGGAGGTTCACGAGCTTGGCGCCGAGGATCTTCACGATGGCCTTGACGATCTTGTTGCGCAGGGCCGTGGGCGAGGACTCCATGCGGTGCAGCAGCAGGGTCACCGCCTTGACGTTGCCCATCTCGCCCAGAGCGTCGATGATCATCGAGACCACCAGCTCCGAGGAGAAATTCATGGCCTTGACCATGGCGTCGATGGAGCTGGAGTGCCCGATCTTGGCCAGCGCCTCGATGACCGAGTACTGCACCCACTCCTCGTCGCGCATGGCCTGGTTCAGGCACTTGGCGGCCTCGGGCATGCCGAGGTTGCCCAGGCTCACCGCGGCCTGGTAGCGCACGTTGACCTCGGGGTCCTTGAGCAGCGCGTCGCAGAGCGGACCCACGGCGACGACGTTCCCGGCGGAGCCCAGGATGTCCGCGGCGAAAATGCGGATGTCCACGTCGTCTTCCTTGAGCAGCGGAATCAGCAGCTGCAGCTCCTGGTTGCCCAGCTCGCGCAGGATGTCCATGGCCCCGTTGCGCACGGGCGCCTCGTCGGACCGCAGCAGCGGGATGACCCCGGCCACGGCCTCCTTGCCGCCAATTTTGCGCAGGGCGTTGTCCGCGGATTCCTGGACGCCGATGTTGCTGCTCTTCAACATCTCCACCAGAAGCGGAACCGCGTCCTCGCAGCGCGACTCGCCCGCGAGGTATGCGCCCTCGCGCAGCACGTCCGTCTCTGCACTCTTGAGCATGGAGAGGATTTCTTTGCAGTCGGTCATCAGTTTGCGCCCCTTCTCGATACTGGATCGGCAAGACATATCACGAGGTTCGCCCGCGGGGGGGAGACAGGTCTCACAGATACAGATTACTCATGATGGCTTGCGCCATTTCATCAATATCAACAATTTCATCCGAAAGTCCAGCGTCAACGATGGCTTTGGGCATGCCGTAGACCACGCAGGTGGCGTCGCTCTGGGCCAGGGCCCGGCCGCCCTTCTGCTTCAGGGCCCGGATGCCCTCCATGCCGTCGCTGCCCATGCCGGTCAGAATCACGCCCAGAGCCCTGCGGCCCACGGCCTCGGCGGCCGAGGTGATGAGCACGTTGGCCGAGGGTTTGTACAGCGCGCTGGCCGGCTCGGTGGAGATCTGCAGCTCCACGCGGCTGATCTGCTGCTTGAGGAGCAGGTGCCGGCCGCCGGGGGCGATGAACGCGCAGCCGGTCTTGAGCCGGTCGCCCGGCTCGGCCTCCTTGACGCTGATCTTGCAGAGACCGTCGAGGCGCTTGGCGAAGGGGCCGGTGAAGGCCTGGGGCATGTGCTGGGCGATGACGATGCTGGCCGGGAAGTTGGCCGGCAGGGCGCTAAGCACCTTCTGCACGGCCGGCGGGCCGCCGGTGGACACGCCGATGACCACCACGTCGCGCTTGGGCGAGCCCGAGGGCGTCACGGCCGGACGCGGCGCAGCCGGAGCCGACGCCGCAGGCGCTGCGGAAGGGGCGGCGCCGACAGGCGCGCGCAGCGCGGCAGGCCGCGGCCGGGAGTGCATCATCCGGCGCGAGGCGACGATCTTGACCTTGGAGATGAGGCTGGCCTCGATCTTCACGATGTCCAGCGACACCTTGGACAGCTGTTTGGGGATGAAATCGACCGCGCCGAGGTCCAGGGCCTTCAGGGTCGCCTCGGCCCCCTCGCTGGTGAGGGAGCTGACCATGAGCACGGGCCTGGGCATCTCCATCATGATGTGGCGCAGGGCGGTAAGACCATCCATGCGCGGCATCTCGATATCCATGGTGACGACGTCGGGATTGTGCTTGCGGATGAGCTCCAGCCCTTCCTCGCCGTCGCGCGCGGTGGCCACGACGTCGATTTCCGGGTCCTTGGCCAGCATGGTGCTGATGGCCTTGCGCATGAATGCAGAGTCATCAACCACAACAACCTTGATCACGTGGGACTCCTTTGCGTGGCGCCGGCGGGGCGGGGAGGAACGTGCCCGGGGGCCGGGTGCCGGATGGGTCTAATTCGCATAACTTCGCGGTATTGTCCAATGTCGGCGAGCAAGAGGAACTGTTGCGCAAGATGCATTTTGATGCAAACTGGCGCTTGCCTTTTGGAAACGATTCGGCTAGACACACACACCTCACACGGGATGTGGCTCAGCCTGGTAGAGCGCCGCGTTCGGGACGCGGAGACCGCTGGTTCAAATCCAGTCATCCCGACCAGAAAAATCAAGGGCTTCGAAGCAATCGCCTCGAAGCCCTTTTGTTTTGGCCGCCTGCGGGACCCCGCTCAGCGCGCCCTTTCCTGCTCGGCCCAGGCAAAGCAACGAGCAACGCCATCCCGCAGGCTGCGGAAGACGAACCCCGGGTAATGCCGCAGCAGCCTGGAGCTGTCGAGCACGGAGCTGATGTTGTCCGAGGGCCGCCGCGGATGCAGGCGTTGCGCAAAGGGGCGGCCGGACACCGACCGGAAGATCTCCAGCAGCTCCAGGATGGAGGTGCCGCGACCGGTGCCGAGGTTATAGATTCCATCGCTCTGCATATCGCGCAGGGAATGCGTCATGAGCCGGGCCGCGTCCTCGGCGTAGATGTAGTCCCGCACGCAGTGCTCGTCGCCGTAGACATCCACGGGAAGGCCGGCCTGGATGCGTCCGATCCAGGCGGCGATGACGCCCTGCCCGCGCTCCAGCCGCTGGCGCGGACCATAGAGGTTGCCGATGCGGTAGCTGTCCGCCGCAAGACCGGCGGCCGCGGCGTAATAACGCAGGAAGTGCTCTTCCGTGAGCTTGGCGATGCCGTGCGGGTTGTTCGGCCGGGGCAGCGCGTTCTCGTCCAGCCGCCCCGGCTGCGGGCCGTAGATGGTGCCCCCGGAGGAGGCGAAGATCACCTTGCGCACGCCCAGGCGCGCACACAGGTCGAACAGCCGGACCGTCAGCGGCAGCTCGTCTTCGATGACGCCCAGCGGGGCGCGCCACGCCGTCAGCGGCGTCGAGGCGGAGATGAACACGGCGGCGATGTCCTGTCCTTCCAGCGCCTGCGCCGCCAACCGCTCGTCGCCGGCGTCGCCGGACAGCCAGCGGCAACGTCCGCGCAATGCCGCGAGGTTCTTGGCCTTGCCGCCGCGGAAGCGATCGAGGACCGTGACCTCGTGCCCCAGGGCGACGAGCTGTTCCACAAAATAGGAGCCGAGAAATCCATCGCCTCCCAGAACCGCGACCCGTCGCGGAACCTCTGTCTCGTTCGAATGGCAGGTCCGATCCCGATTCAAGCTGGTTTCCGAATCAAGCAAAATGGTTCAATCCTGTTGGCGTCAGCCCTTCACATCTCTTAATATTCAGGAGTGAAATCGACTGCACCTTTGCACAATGTGCAACATGTGTTGTTGCACTTTACCGTTGCACATTGCTTTCCGACATATTCCAATATTCATGCGTCATGCTATGACCTGTCAGTTGCAAATCCGTCAACATTATTTTTGTTTTAAATGCATGTTGCGATTATCGGATCATTCTTCAGGCATACTCGTATTCCGTGTTGATTTATGACAAAACGCCGAGAATTCATGTCGCGAATTCCCAGCACCGTTCCCGTTGTTTTAAACAAGACGAACCGCTTCCGCGCACCTCTGGAGCGGCGGGAATCGACGCGGACCGGCGGCGGACGCAAAAAGGCCCGCGGAAGAACACCGCGGGCCATCAATGTCGTTGAGGCGGGAGGGACGGGCCGAATCAGTCGCGGCCCTTGATGACCATGCGCGGCTTGCTGCCGTCCTGGGGACCGAGCATGCCCTCGGCCTCCATCTGTTCGATGTAGCGCGCGGCGCGGTTGAAGCCGATGCGGAAACGGCGCTGAATGAGCGAGATGGACGCGCGGCCCTGGGAGCAGACGAAGTCCACGGCGTCGCGATACATGGGGTCGTCGGCCACGCCGCCGCCCTCGCCCGCGCCGCCGCCGCCGTTCTGGCCGTTGTCGAAGTCCTTGCGCCACTCCGTGAAGTCCAGTTCAAACTGCTGCGGATGGCGGGCCTTCCAATGCGCCACCACGGCCTCGATCTCCCGCTCGTCCACATAGGCCCCGTGCAGGCGGCGCAGCTTGGCCCCGCCGGCCTTGTAGAGCATGTCGCCCTTGCCCAGCAGGCGTTCCGCGCCCACGGTGTCGAGGATGGTGCGCGAGTCGTGGCGACTGGTGACCTGGAAGGAGATGCGCGTGGGGAAGTTGGCCTTGATGAGCCCGGTGACCACGTCCACGCTGGGCCGCTGCGTGGCCAGGATCATGTGGATGCCGGACGCGCGCGCCAGCTGGGCCAGACGCACGATGGAGGTCTCCACCTCCTTGGCCGCAGTGAGCATGAGGTCGGCCAGTTCGTCGATGACGATGACGAGATAGGGCAGCGGCGAGAGGTCCGCGAACTCGTCGGGGCGCTTGTCGCCCATCTCGGCGAGCTTCTGGTTGAAGCCCTCGATGTTGCGCACGCCGAGCCGGGCCAGGGTCTCGTAGCGGGAGTCCATCTCGTACATGGCCCACTCCAGGGCGCTCTTGGCCATGGCCATGTCCGTGACCACGGGATGCACCAGATGCGGCAGCTCGGAGTAGATGGCCAGCTCGATGCGCTTGGGGTCCACGAGGAGCAGCTTCACGCGCTCCGGCGTGGCCTTGTACAGGATGCTCAGGAGAAAGCCGTTGAGGCAGACGCTCTTGCCCGCGCCGGTGGCGCCGGCCACGAGCAGGTGCGGCATGCCCGCGAGGTCGGCCACCTGCGGCGCGCCCTGGATGTCCTTGCCTAGGGCCAGGGTCAGCGGCGACTTGGCCATGCCGAACACCGGGTGCTCGATGATCTCGCGCAGGCTGACCATCTGGCGTTTTTCGTTGGGGATCTCCACGCCGATGGAGTCCTTGCCGGGGATGGGCGCCTCGATGCGCACGGCCAAGGCCTTGAGCGAGAGCGCGATGTCGTCGCTGCGGGCGGCGATGGTGGCGATCTTCACGCCGGGCGCGGGCTTGAATTCGAACATGGTGACCACCGGTCCCGGCAGCACCTGCTGGATCTCGCCCTGAATGTTGAAGTCGGCCAGGCAGGCCGTGAGCTGGCGGGCCTTGGCCTGCAGCACCTTGGGTTCGGCGGCGGCCTGCTGCTGCGGCGGCTCGCTCAGGAGCTCCGGGCTGGGCAAATCGGCGCTGCCGGCCGGAAGCTTGGCCGCTTTCTTGGCCGGGGCGGGCGGGGCCTCGAAGGGCCGCAGAACGGAGTCCGCTCCGGCCGGGGCAGGCGGCGCAGGCGCTGCGGCCGGCGCGGCGTGTTCGGACGGAACGTGGGGTTCGGTCACGCGCTCGTTCCTGCGCGAATGCGTGCCGTCGGGATCGCCGGAGATGCCCGGCTCCGTCGGCGCGAGCTTGTTCTCCATGTTGCGGTGGCGGGCCTGGCGCTCGCGGAGCTTGCACCATTGGTCATAGGCCGCGGATTTGCCGCGCTTGACGACCGTGGCCCAGCTCACCTGCAGGCCCACCTGGGTCGAGACGGCGGTGAGGAAGAGCCAAAACAGCACCGCGCCCCAGGGACTCATGAGTTCCACGCCGGTCCGGGCGAGCAGCTTGCCCACCACGCCGCCGCCGAAGAGGCTCGGCGGCAGGCCCGCGGCCGGCGCGGCCCAGGGCTTGGCCGCCCAGGCCATGAGGCAGAGGGCGAGGACGGCCAGCCCGGTCCAGCGGATCAGGCCCATGCGCAGCCGGTCGGAGAACTGGGCCAGGCCGAGGTAGGCCAGCATGAGCGGCCAAGCCAGCGCGCCGATGCCGAAGATCTCCACCAGGATGCCGGCCGTGTACGAACCGAGCGCGCCGGCGAGGTTGCTCGTCCGGTGCGTCGCGGTCACCGCCTGGTTGAAGGTCGGGTCCAGCGGATCAAAGGTAAAAACGCACAGGAAGAGGAAGGCGGCCACGAACAGGTAGGCCAGCCCCTTGATCTCCATGCGGAACTTCACGTTGTCCGTGACCCTACCCCCCGCCTTGCCCGTGCCGCCGCCCTTTCTGGGGCCGCCTTTGCGCGCCTGAGTCATGCGCCGACTTCAGCTCCGCTACTCGCGGCTGATGTATTCGCCGGTGCGGGTGTCGACCTTGATGCGCTCGCCCTGGCTGATGAACAGCGGCACGCTGACGGTGATGCCGGTCTCCAGCTTGGCGGGCTTGGTGGCGCCGGTGACGCGGTCGCCCTGCACGCCGGGCTCGGTTTCGACCACGGTCATGGCCACCGAGGCCGGCAGGTCGAGGTCGAACAGCTCGCCGTTGTACAGCAGGACCGTCACGGTCTCGCCTTCCTTCACGAAGCCGCCCTTCTCGCCCACCTGGGCCGCCGGGATATTCTTCTGCTCGTAGGTCTCCAGATCCATGAACACGAAGTCGGTGCCCTCGCGGTAGAGGAACTGCATGTCCTGCACGGCGATGTCCGGCTTGTCGACCTTCTCGCCGGAGCGGAAGGTCTGGTCCACCACACGGCCGGTGAGGATGTGCTTGAGCTTCGTGCGCACGAACGCGCCGCCCTTGCCGGGCTTCACGTGCTGGAACTCGACGATTTCGTACGGCTTGCCGTCCATCTCGATCTTCAGACCGCGACGGAAATCAGACGTGGAATACATTCAACCTCCAGGGCATCCCCGGTATGCAATCGCTTGGCATACCATGTTATTTTTTGTCCTGGGCGGATGCCGCGCGGCGCTCCAGCGCCAGGACGGCCAACGCATACCCGAGAATGCCGAAACCGGCAACAACCCCGATGCAGCTTTTCCCCATGAGGCTCTTCTGGCGCAGGGGCTCGTCCGTCCGGGCGAAAATGTTCGACAGGTGCACCTCCACGCAGGGCAGGCCGATCCAGGCCAGACAATCAGCGATGGCCAGGCTCGTGTGGGTGAGCGCGCCGGCGTTGAAGGCCACGCCGTCCAGGCCTTCGCTGCGGGCCTTTTCCAGGCGGTCGATGAGGTTGCCCTCGAAATTGGACTGGTGGAACACGAGTTCGACCTCGTCGGCGGCCGCGCCAAGCATGGGCCGGAGCATGTCCGGCAGGTCGTTCAGCCCTTGCGTGCCGTAGATTTCCGGCTGGCGCTCGCCGATGTGTCCGAGGTTGGGGCCATTGAGGATGAGGTATTTCCGGGGTTTCATGTCCCTGCTCCGTTTTGCGGGTTATGGCTTGACGCGGGCGCGGAAAGCCCCCATCTAGGGCCAGACGCGCACAACGCTGCGAGACATTATGAAGAGAACGCTGACGTTAGTCAAAACCGCATACGAAATTTCCCAGCTGGACACGGGGGCCGGGGCGCAAATCGCCCTGGCCGGCCGCTCCAACGTGGGCAAATCCTCGCTGATCAACCGTCTGGCCGAACGCAAGGGTCTGGCCAAGATCAGCGCCACCCCGGGCAAGACCCAGAGCGTCAACTCTTATTCCGTCTCGCCCGGCGGCTACACCCTGGTGGACCTGCCGGGCTATGGCTACGCCCGGCGCTCCCAGGCCGAACGCGCCAAGTGGGGCAAGCTCATCGAACGCTACCTGACGCGGAATCCCGGCCTCAAGGCCGTGGCCGTGCTCCTCGACGTGCGCGTGCCGCCGCAGCAGAGCGACCTGGAACTCACGTCCTGGCTCCGGAACGAAAACATTCCCATCCTGGCCGTGCTCACCAAATGCGACAAGGTGAACCAGCGCGAGCAGGCCGCCCGCCAGCGCCAGTGGCGCGATCTGCTGGGCGGCGCCATCACTCCCCTGCCCTTCTCCAGCGTCACCGGCAAGGGCGCGGAGGAGCTGTGGGCCGCGCTGGACGCCCTGGCCGCTACTCCTCCCGGCGCAAAGGCGTAAGCAGGGCCACGCGCAGGCGATGCGCCCGCGCCGCAAGCCGCGGCACGCTGATCCAGGCCAGCCGCAGGGACGCCAAGCCCATGAACAGGAGGTTGGCCAGCCAGGCGCCGGCTATTGGCGGCACCAGTCCCTTCTGCCCCGTCGTGATGCCCAGCACGTACAGGCCGTAGAATCCGAAGACCACGAGCATGCTCAGGACCAGATTGACGTACATGTTCTCGAAGAACGAGCACATGGCCAGGGCGATGAGCGCCATGGTGACGATGGAGAAGGCGTAGGACCACTTGCCGTGCCAGGCCGTCCGCAGGCGCTCCACGTTGGACCCGGACTCGCGCAGCTCGTCGATGACCCGCGAGAGGTGCCAGAGCGGCAAATCCGCGCGGTCGGAGGAACTTTCGGTCAGAAAGCCCCTGAGGTCCTGCTTGAGCGGGATGAAGTGCGTGAGCATCTTCACCGACGAGAAGTCGGCCACCTCGATCTCCCAGGCGTCGAGCAGGCCCCAGCCGTGCTCGTCCACGAGTCCCTTCCTGGCGGTGAGGATGTGCGCCAGGCGGTTGGTGTCGCGGTCCAGCTCATACACGGTGACGTCGCTCACGCGGCTCTGCGCGGGCTGGGCCTCGCCGGCATGCACGATGTACGGCCCCTCGCGAAACCACAGACTTTTGACGACGCGCTTGTCCAGCTGGCGCTTGCGCACCTCCTCGCGCCAGATGCGCGTGGCCTCCTGTTCGCCATAGGAGGCCACGAACTGCGAGAACACCAGCTGGCCGAGGCTCCAAATGAGGGCGTAGACCACGAAAAAGCGGACGAACCAGGTCATGGACAACCCGCCGGCGCGCAGGGCCATCATCTCGCGGCTGCGCACGAGCAGGCCGATCTGGATCACGACGGCGAGCATGAACACCGCGGGCAGAATCTGGGCGAAGATCAGCGGCGTCTTCACCGCGAAATAGGTGATGATCTGCCGGGCGCTCAGGCCGGCGTCCAGAAAGTGCTCCAGGCGATCGGCCATGTCCGTGAGCAGATAGATGAAGGTGCCCGCCCCCAGGCAGGTGGCCATGAGGAAGAGGTTCTGGCGGATCAGATAGCCGCTCAGCGCGCCCAGCCGGGGCAGTCTCATGCCGGGGCCCCCCTGGACAGCTTCTGCATCAGCCAGACCACGCCGGCGGGAATGCGCTCGCGCACGGCGTGGCGCAGGAAGACGACGCCCGTCACGGCGAAGAGCACGTTGGGCAGCCACACCGCCACGAACGGCGGCAGCACCCGCGATTCGCCCAGGCTCTCGGCCACGGAAAGCATGGAGTAATAGACCAGGAACACGCCCAGGGCCAGCACGAGGCCGTGCTGCTGCTTGAGCGCGCGGAAAACGCAGGCGATGGGCACGGAGAACAGGCCGAGCACCACGCAGGCCAGCGGCAAGGCCAGCCGCTTCTGGATCTCCACCTTGACCCGCCGGGCGACGTTATGATCGAAGGTCTTCAGCAACTCCGGATCGGCGTCGTATTCCAGCAGCCGGGCGAAGGACAGCTCCTTGGGCGTTGTTCGCGCCAGCCCCATGCTGCGCAGCATGTTGCCCAGGGGCAGACGCACGGCGTAGGTGCCGAAATGCATGACGTCGAGCTTCTCGCCTTCGCGCCGGAAGATGCGGCCGTTCTTGAAGACCACCCGCAGCTGTTCCTTTTCCGGATTGGAGGTGACCGTGCCCTCGGGGGCGATGATCACGTTGGTGAAGGTCTTGCTCGTCTTGTCCTGCACGAACACGAAGCGGATCTCGCCGGAGTTCAGATCGACCTTCTGGGCGTAGATGGTCAGGCCCGGAAACTCCTGGTTGAACACGCCGGACTGGAGCGACAGCTTGGTCTTGGTCCGCGCGAACTCCAGCAACGAGAGCTTGAAGTGCTCCATGCCCCAGGACATGCCGTAGAGCGCGATGTACAGGCTGAAGCAGGCGCACAGGCAGCTGAACGCCACCGGCGCGGCCAGAAGCTGGTACAGGCTGACGCCGCTGGCCTTGAGCGCCGTGAGTTCGCGGTCCGAACTCATGCGCAGAAAAGTCAGGAACACGCTGAGCATGCAGGCGATGGGCGTCAGCAGGACCATGAACACCGGGCTCAGATAAAAGAAGAGGCGCAGCACGTCGAAGGGACCGAGATTCTGGGACAGCAGCATCTCGCGCAACTGGAGCATGCGGCCCACGAGGATCAGGCCGAGCAGACAGGAGCCGATGAGCAGGAAAAGCTGCACGTGCTCCTTGAAAATCTGGCGGTGGACAATCTTCAAGGCTGCTGACCGGCGGGCTTGCTGTTGCTCAGGAAACGCTCCAGGAACTCCACCTCGCGCGGACTCAGGTTGAAGCGCGCGGCGGCCTCCTCGATGAGCTGGCGCCGGCGCGCGGGCTCGGCCGCGGCTCCGCCGTGCTCGCCGATCCAGTCCAGGGCCCTGCGGGTGAGTTCGCTCTGCGGGACGACTGTGGTCATGTTCTTGACTCCTTGCGGTCCAGTGGTGAAGCGCTTGCAAAACCTACACCAGCGGGCTGCGCCTGGCAACGGAGCCGCCGCGCGCCCCGCTGAAAATTCCCTCGTTTTTCTCCTTGCCAAGCCTTGCTGGAATAGCTATAAGGCCCTTCCCGAATGCGGGAAACACGGCGAGGTAGCTCAGACGGTTAGAGCATGCGGCTCATATCCGCAGTGTCGGGGGTTCAATTCCCTCCCTCGCTACCACAACGATAAAACCCCTGCCCAGGCAGGGGTTTTTTCATGCCCGCGCTCCCCCCTTCCCTTCGCCCCACTCCAATTCCGCGAAAAAACAGACGCATTCCGCATTTGGTTTTGACTACGCTGTGAAGTGGGGATAACACTGGCGGAAAGTGTCCTGGAGCCTGTTCCGCGGTCCCCCCCGCCGTACGCTTCACGTGCTCCAGGATGCGCGCGGCTGCATCCATGGGAGGGGACATGCGCGCTTTACCCCGGACCGCGGCCCTCTTGTGGGCGGCCGCCATGGCCACCTGCCTGCTCCCGGCCTGCTCGGACGCCCCCGAGGCCAAGCCCTGCTCCGATCCGCTCGGCTGCGTGAGCCTCGGCCCAGGGGAGCCGATCCTGCTCGGCGTCATCGAATCCCTGAGCGGTCAGGTCGCGCCCATCGGCCAGGACCAAGTGCGCGGGCTGGAGCTCGCCCTGGCGCGCCGGGGCGGCAAGCTCCTCGGCCGCGAGGTGCGGCTCGTCATCGAGGACACCGGCTGCCGGCCCGAGGGCGGCGGCAACGCCGCGCTCAAGCTCATCGCCAATCCGAAGATCGCCGCCCTGTTCGGCACCACCTGCTCCGGCGACGCGGCCGTCGCGTCCGAGGTCATGTCCAAGGCCGGCTTCGCCATGGTCTCCGGCAACAACAGCGCGCCGTTCCTCACCGCCATCGGCGGCCGGAAGGCCCCCAAGTGGCAGGCCGGCTACTTCCGCACCGCGCCCAACGAGGAGTCCTCCGGCCCGGCGGCGGCGCGGTTCGCCTACAGCCGGCTCGGCGTGCGCCGCGCCGCGGTGATCAACGACGGCGACATCTACACCCGCGGCCTCACCGACGGCTTCGCCCAGGCGTTCCAACGGCTCGGCGGCAAAATCGTGCTCACGGCAACGGTGAACAAAAACGACGCGGACATGGGCCCCGTGCTCACAGCGGTCAAGAACTCCAAGGCCCAGCTCATGTTCTTCCCGCTCTTCCAGCCCGAGGGCAACAACGTGCTTCTGCAGGCCCGGAAGACCCGCGGACTGGAACGCATCGTGCGCATGAGCGACGGCGCGCTCATCGAGCAGAGCTTCATCGAGGCGGTGGGCGACGCGGCCGTGGGCATGTACTTCGTCGGCCCCACGCCGCCGGCGCGCACCCCGGCCCTGCGCAGGCTTGAGCAGGAATACGCGGCCAAGTACGGGGCCTCGCCGTCCACATACTATTACGTCAACGCCTTCGACGCTGCGAACATCCTGCTCGATGCGCTGGAGAAGGCCGCCACGGCGGGCGGCGACGGCACGCTGCGCATCGGCAGGCAGGCCCTGCGCGACGCCCTGGCCCGGACGGACAAGCCCGACGGCCTGACCGGCCCCCTGCGCTGCGACGAATTCGGCGACTGCGCGTCCCAATGCTTCAACATCCTACGCCTGAGCGATCCCGCGGCCGGTGTCGACGGGCTCAAGAAGAACGTCCAGTTCACCTACAGGCCGGAGCGCTAGACATGCGCAGCGGGCTGCTTCGCCCCTGGCGCGACGCCGGCGTCACGACGAAATTCGCCCTGGCCTTCGCCCTGCTCCTCGCCATGGTCCTCCTGGAGGGCCTGGCCAGCCTGCTCGCCCTCAACGCCGTGCACAAGGCCGAGACCGTGATCATCGCCAGCACGGAGATCCGCCAGCGCGTGTTCGAGATGGACGGCGAGCTGGAAAAGGCCCGGCGGCTCCACCGCGACTTCTTCCTGCAATATCCCTCCATCGGCTTCGCCTCGGCCGAGGAGCTCTATTTCAAGCCGTCCACCGAGGTCATCAACCGCGTCGTCACCTTAAGCGAGGAGCTCAAGCGGCGCATCGAGTCGGCGCCCGTGAGCGCGGCCCTGCGCGAGCGCAACAACGACCTCACCCTGTATCTGTCCACGGCGCGGCGCTTTGCGGACATCTTCCGCGAACTCGTGGCCCAGGTGACCGAGCTGGCCGCGCCGGGCACCGGCCTGGAGGATCAGCTCCTCATCGTGGAGTCCCGTCTGGAGGCCCTGGCCCAAAAGCAGACCGCCACGCTCCTGCCCTTCCGCAAGATGGTGGCCTTCCAACGCAGCTACATGGTCAGCCGGCGGCGGCCGGACATGCAGTCGGCGCTCAACGCGGCCTTCGACCTGCGCGCCGCCTTCAAATCCTCCGCGGGGACGAGCCCGGAAACGCGGGCCCGCGCCGGCCGCCTGCTCGATGATTACGCCCGCCTGGCCCAGAAGATACCGGACGTGGACGTGGCCATCCGCAGCAAGCTCAACGACTTCACCCTCCAGGCCAAGGCCGTGGACCCCATTTCGGCCAACCTCAAGACCCTGGCCACCGGCGAGGTGGAGCGCGCCCGCGCGCGCATTCAGACCGTCAGCCGTCTTTCGGTGGCCGTCATCGTGGTCACGCTGATCGCCGGACTGGCCTTCTCCCTGCTCGTGGCCGCGGTGATCCACGCCAGCGTGACGCGCAAGATCGTCGCCCTCACGCGCTGGGCCGAGCAGATGCGCGACGGGACGCCGGCGGCGGACGTGGAGCCCGACGCCAAGGACGAGGTTGGCGTGCTGGCCGCCAGGTTCAACGACATGCGGGCGCGCGTCCTCGACCTCGTGACCAACCTGGAGGACAAGGTGCGCCAGCGCACGAGCGAACTCACCGAGGCGCGCGACCGCCTGGAGACCCTCGTGCGCGAGCTGGACGAAAAGAACCGCGCGCTGGAGATCCTCTCCGTGACGGACCGGCTCACCGGCCTGGCCAACCGCCGCAAGATCGAGGAGGCCATGCAGGCGGAGCTGGAACGCGCCCGACGCTACGGCAAGTCCTTCTCCGTGATCCTGCTCGACGTGGACCGCTTCAAATCCATCAACGATGCCTACGGGCACACCGTGGGCGACGCCGTGCTCGTGCAAGCCGCCGAACTCCTCGTCCGCAATTCGCGCCGGACCGACCTGGTGGGTCGCTGGGGCGGCGAGGAATTCCTCATCGTCTGCCCGGAGACGGACATCTCCGTGGTCGCAGCCCAGGCCGAGCGCCACCGGAAGGAGTTCGAGCGCTTCGCGTTCACCCAGGCGGGAACGGTCACGTGCAGTTTCGGCGTCACGGCCTGCGGCCCCGGCGACGACGCCCAGGCCATCATCCGCCGCGCCGACGCGGCCCTCTACCGGGCCAAGGACAAGGGCCGCAACCGGGTGGAAAGCCAGCCCGCAGCGGACCAGCCGCCGCAAAACGGTTGACAGCGGGCCGCGCACGGGCCAAGAAAAGCGCTCGCCGTCGGCGGGGTTCCCCCTTGCCTTGCGGCGATACGCGCCTTATCTTTGGCGCAACGATCTTTGAAAGGGGGCGCACCGGTTTCGACGGGGACAGTCGATGCCGAGGTTGCAGGTCGAGGCGCCGCTGGCCTCGTAAAAAGCGGCAAGCACTCAAGTGCCAACGACTACGATTACGCTCTGGCTGCTTAATAACCAGTCACGATCCTTCTGACCGACATCCGATACGTCTGCGAGGATCGACAAAACCCTATCGGGTCGGCGTGCTGATGGCGTCCGCCGTAAGCACGCGGCACAAGGCGGACATGTGGTTCTGACGCCCGTTCGGGGGCTCGCAGGGCTACGAGAATCAAACCCGGACTAAACCTGTAGATGCCTCGCGCAAAGCGTTCTCGGACGGGGGTTCGATTCCCCCCGCCTCCACCACTTCAATTAATTCAGCACGTTCCGTGTTGAATCCTCTCTCTCGTCCTGTCCGCACTCTTTACTTGCGCACAGCTCCCCCTTCTCCATCCCGTTCCGCATCCGTATGCGGACATTCGCCGCGTATTGCCATCAGCCGATTATCAGAACTCCGAGCACAGATAGCTGCGTGAGCGGGGGGCAATCACCCTGCCTCGCCGCTCCGATGCCCTCAAAAGGGCCAGATTTGCACGTTTCACGATACCGATGTTTCACGGCGAAGGCGAAGGGATTTCATATGGGGAGGGATGGGCAACCGTCTCTCCCCTTTTTTTGCAAAGATTTCAAACCGCTGAGGCACACTCTTCAACGGACATGGCTTGACAGGGATTAGTATTGGCAGCATAAACCGTTATCAGAATAAAGATTTCATCGACCGATGATGGCACATCCGATCAAAAATGGAGCCCTCCATGCGCAACAAATTCAAGGATACTGGCGAAATCCCTGTCACTGACCTCATGCTGGACACCGCCAATTACCGCATTGGCGAGGCTGCTGACCAGTCAGACTGCATAACTATGCTTTTTAGAGAATTTGGCGACAAGATGGTACACATTGCAGAGCATATTGCTAGACACGGCTTATCGCCAAATCCAATAGTTGTCAAAAAGTCGAAAGATGGTAATTGGATAGTCAAAGATGGAAACAGAAGAATCACTGCGCTAAAGCTTTTGAATAATCCTGCGATGGCACCAGATAAATACAAAGGTGCATTTATTGGACTTAAGGATAAGTTCTATCCGACAGGAAACATACCACAGACAATTTCTTGCATAACGTCAGATGATGACGCAGTCATTTTTGACTTCATGCAACTTGAACATCTAGGACCTCAGGAAGGTGCTGGCCAAGTTGAATGGGGAACACGCGAGAAAGACAACATGGCCCTTGCAATGGGGGCTAGACCGAGTGCTGCCATTGCACGAACAGTCTGTGATTACCTCCAAGGGCATGGCCTTGAAGAAGCGAAAACCGTAAAGATAACAAACATTCAGCGCCTTTTACAGGACTCTTACGTTCAAAGTGAACTCGGTATTGTGTGGGCTGATGAGAAGATAACCTTCACGCTGAATGAAGCTGATACAAGAAAGGCATTGACAGAAATTGTACTCGACTTCGCAAGCAGAGACCTCAAGGTTTCTGACATATACGATAAGACAGACAGAAAAAATTACATAGACAAACTCCTTGGAGAACGTGGATTTCGCCCTAGCGCAATTCCTGTTGCTGCTCCAGCGGCACCAAATGGAACTGCAACTACTTCTCCTGCGCCTTCTGGAGGGGCAGCGCCCGGAACAACACCCTCTCCCACGCCCATTGCTTCTCCACCCAAGCCTGCACCAATCCCCATCGCTCCTCCTCGTGCAAGAAAGCATCTAATTGACCGCAGAAAGGGAGGACTGCCTATCCCGCGTAGTGAGACGAAACTCCTTTCAATTATCAATGAGCTAAGCCGCTACGTACCCGTACAGGATGCGCCAATTGCCGCTGGTGTGCTGATGAGACTGGTGGTTGAGTTCTCTGTCAATCACTACATGACAACGAACTCCATTCCCGATAAAGGGAAGCTCAAAAAGAATATCGTAGCAGTCGCTGCACATATGGAGTCCAGCGGAGTGATTGACCATAAGCATTTTGAGATTATTAGCAAAATGCAGAATTCTGACGAACTATTCTCAGCCAACACACTCAACCATTATGTCCACAGCCCAACTTTTATGCCAACAGGCTCTAACCTTTGCACATTCTGGGACGAAATCCACTCATTTCTTTGCAAGTGTTGGTTATGATTTCGCTGGCCAAGCGTCCGAAGCAGTGGTAGCAGTCTTTTTATGGCACAATTCACTCCACTCCGGTATCCTGGCGGCAAAGGCAAGCTCGCGAATTTCGTCAAGCGGTTGTTTGAGTACAACAACCTTAATGATGGAACGTATGTGGAGCCTTATGCCGGTGGAGCAGCGGTTGCCTTGTCCCTTCTGCTAGAAGGATACGCTTGGCGGGTTGTCATCAACGACCTCGACCCTTGTGTACACGCCTTCTGGTGGGCAGCCTTGAACGACACGGAGACTCTCCTCCGCAAAATCACTGACACGCCCGTCAACATGGATATCTGGCATACACAAAAGAGTGTTATTGCCAACGCCAAAGACTTTTCCACCACAGAAATTGGCTTCGCTACATTCTTTCTGAATAGAACAAATCGCTCAGGTATCCTTGAGGCTGGTGTCATTGGCGGAAAGGGACAGACGGGAAACTATCCAATCCATGCGCGTTTCAATAAGACAGACCTATTGAAGCGATTCGAGCTTATCGCCCTCTACCGGAGCAGAATTTCGCTCTACAACATCGACGCCCATGACCTTATCAAGACAGTCATTCCGGCCATTACTGGGAAGTGCCTCGTTTACTTCGACCCACCATATTTCAACAAGGGCAAGCTTCTCTACCGCAACTGCTACACACCACGGGACCACGCCATCATTGCGGCAGCAATCCGCAGACTCGACATCCCTTGGATGGTTACATACGATAATGTTCCCGAGATTGCTCACCTTTACGCCGGGGAACACTCTGCTCCGTTTGACATTTGTTACTCAGCGCACATGGACCGCGAGAGAGGGAGCGAGATCATGTTCTACAAAAATCTTCTGCTCCCCTGCGCGCCGTATACTCGCAAAGCGGCCTTGCAAGAGACTAGAGCGCCCCAGCCAACTTACTGACCTCCCCTCACTCCCCTTCCTGCCCCCTTTCTGTCGCTCTTGACTCGTAGCTTTTCGCATGTCAGCTAGCTGGTGGAGCCTGGGGCGCCCTAGCCGCCGAGCCAGCATGATCTTACGATTTCGGTCGTGGGGTAAATAAGCTACGCTGGTCATGGAGGTCTATGAGGAATGCGCTCAGACTAATGGCTGAGATCATCCACTTGATCACGGCGGTTATCGTCCTGTTCAAGCTGATCTACTAGCCTGTAGCGCGCCCCAGGCTCCAACCTCATCACAAACGCAGGGATTATCTTAACCGGACAACAAACCGGACTACTCACAATTTCTGCACAATTTTAATCGTTATATATTCAGATGATAGGCGCGATATCCCATTGACTCCGCCCCCTGCTTACACTCTTTCCTTGCGCACAGCTCCCCTCTTCTCCATCCCGTTCCGCTTTCGGCGGGCTCATGCCGCAGAACGCCGGCCCTTCGCGTCGGCGACGCCGGGCGGGTCAGAGCATCAGGAAGGCGCGCTGCTCCCAGTCGCGCTCGGCCCATTGCGTGGCCTCGAAGTGCTTTTTCTTGCCCGTGGCGGTCATGGGCAGGCTGTCCACAATCTTAAAGTAGCGCGGCCGCTTGAAGTTCGCCAGCCGGGGATGGTTCGTGAGGAACACGAACAGTTCGTGGAGGTCCAGCCCCTCTTCGACGGGCACCACATAGGCCGCCAATACCCGGCCCCTTTTCCCGTCCGGAACGCCCACGACCACGCTGTCCTGCACCCCGGGGAACTCGTTGATGATCGCCTCCACCTGAGCCGGATGGATGTTCTCCCCGGCCGAGACCACCATGTCGTCGCGGCGGCCGATGACGGTCAGATAGCCCTCCGCATCCCAGGAGCCCACGTCCCGGGTGTAGTACCAGCCCTTGTAATAGCTCCGCCGCGTCTCCTCCGGCTTGTTGTGGTAGGCGTAGGGCGCCTTGAGCGTGCGGATGATGATCTCGCCCTCGCTCGCGCCGTCGCGCGGGACCATCTCCTCGGGTTCGGAATGCGCACGCGCCGGGTCGATGACCACCACGCGCACGTCGTCGTCGGTGCAGGAGCGTCCGGCGCTGCCCGCCTTGGCCGGCAGGTCCTGCGGCCGCAGGAAGGTGTTCCAGAAGGTCTCGGTGGTGCCGTAGCCGTTGAAAATGGTCGGCGTGAGCACCTTGTGGTAGCGCAGGCAGGCGTCCTTTTCCAAAAACGCGCCCATGGTCACGATGCCCTTGAGGCTGGACAGATCGCGCGGCTGGCGTGACTGGACCTGATAAAGCAGCTCCAGGCTCACCGGCGCGCCGATGAGGAACGTCAGGCCGTAGCGCTCCACGGCGTCGAGCACGTGGCGCGGGTTGAACGCCTTCATGGCCACGATTTCGCCGCCGGCGTGCAGCGTGGGGCACGGGCCGCCGCTGTGCAGGCCGCCGGAGTGGAACCAGGGCGTCATGTTCAGGGTCTTGTCCAGGGGGCCGAGGGGGAAGTGCATGAGCACGTCGTACGAGCGCAGCAGGTTCGCGGCGTTGTTCAAGGGCACGCCCTTGGGCTCGCCCGTGGTGCCCGAGGTGTACAGCCGCACGATCTCGTCCAGCGGTCCCATGAACTCGGGCCGCACGGGCGCGTCCGACCGGCCTGCCCCGAGCTCGCTGAAGGCCAGCGCGCCGGGCAGGGCCTTGCCGCTGCCGGCGACGACGACCACGTCCGGCTGATGCGACGCCAGACGCAACGCCTGGTCCGTGACCTCGGCCAGGCCGCCGTCGTAGACCAGGACCTTGGGCAGGCTGTCCTCGACGTGCGCGGCGATCTCTCCGGACGCGAGGTGGAAATTGATCGGCGAGAACACAGCCGCCAGCTTCTGCAGGCCGACCCAGAACAGGACGAAGTCCGCCGTGTTGTACAGCAGGCACATGACCACGTCGCCCCGGCCCACGCCCAGGGCGCGCAGCCCGCTGGCCAGCCTGTTGGTCTCGGCGTCCAGCTCGGCGTAGGTCCAGGACCGCCCCCAGGTCATGCAGGTCAGCGCCGGACGCCGGGGAAAACGCTCGACGCTGCGCTCGAACGCGCGGAGATAGGTGAAGTTCTCTTCAAACCGTTTGCCAAACTCGGTCATCGCCTTTTCCTTCCGATGCTGCCGCTCCGGAACAAGGCCCGCTCAATGCGTTCCTCAGGACGCCTCGCGCGGCAACCGGAGCACCAGACTTGAATTCACCCCGCCGAAGGCGAAGGAGTTGGACAGGGCCACGCGCATGCTCCTGGCGCGCGCCGTCGTGTCCAGGTCCAGGGCGCACTCCGGATCGGGATGGTCGAGATTGATGGTCGGGGGCACCACCCCGCTGCGCAGGGAGAGGACGGCGAAGGCCGCCTGCAGCGCGCCGGCCGCGCCGATGGTGTGCCCGGTCATGGACTTGTTGGCGGTCACGGGCACGCGCCGGGCGCGCTCGCCAAGCACGGCCCGGATGGCCATGGCCTCCGTGACGTCGTTGGCCGGCGTGGAGGTGCCGTGGGCGCTGACCATGTCCACGTCCGCCGGTCCCAGCCCCGCGTCGGCCAGGGCCGACTCCATGCAGCGGATGCAGGCCCGGCCCTCGGGATCGGGCCGGGTGGGATGATAGGCGTCGCAGGCGGTCCCGTAGCCCGCAAGTTCGCACAGAATGCGCGCGCCGCGCGCCCGGGCCGTCTCCAGCCGCTCCACCACGAGGAAGACGCCGGCCTCGGCGGGCACGAAGCCGTCGCGCCCGGCGTCAAAGGGCCGCGAGGCCCCGGCCGGATCGTCGTTCCGGGCCGTGGTGGCCTTCAGCGAGGCATAGGCGCAGAACACGTGGCGGCACAGGGCGGCCTCGCTGCCACCGGCCAGCACGGCGTCGGCCCGGCCCAGGCGCAGCCAGTCCAAAGCCTGGCCCAGGGCCGCGGCGCTGGAGGCGCAGCCGGCGTTCAGCCCCAGGTTCGGGCCGCGCGCGCCGGTGGCCATGGCCACCAGCCCGGCGGACATGGAGCCGATGCTTCCGGGAATGGTGAAGGGCGAAAGCCGGGCCGCGTTGCCCTCGGCGGCCACGCGCTGCGCCGCGGCCTCGATGGTGGCCGCGCCGGCCAGGGAGTTGCCGGCCGCCACGCCTATTCGTTCGGCGTTGCGCGGCCCGATCTCCAGGCCGGCGTCCGCAAGGGCCATGTGCGCGGCGGCCAGCGCCAGGAGGATGAAGCGGTCGTAGCGGTGGGCCGTGCGGGCGTCGGTGCAGGCCAGGGGATCAAAGCCGGGGATCTGCCCGGCCACGCGGGTGCGCAGTCCGGCGGCGTCGAAGCCGCTCACCGGGGCGATGCCCGAGCGTCCCGCGCACAGGGCGTCCCAGCTGCTCCGGATGTCCGGACCAAGGGGAGTGACCGCGCCAATGCCTGTGATGACCGCCATTGGATGTTGCATGCGTTGCACCTTCGGCTTGCACCGGTAACACGCCATTCCAAGAGCGCCTGTCCTGCGGCGTCGCCGCCGTGGTCCGTTTTACGTCACTTGCCCAACGGATTCAAGGCGCTGGAGAATGGGAGGCCTGGGATGGCCGTCGGACGCAGGTCGAGCACGAAGGCGTCCCGCCCGCCGGCGCTTCCCTAGGCCGTGTGAACGCCCCGGTGCTGGTCCAGGTAGTACATCACCGGCACCACCATGCGCGAGAACAGCGTGGCCGCGACCTCTCCCGCCAGAAGCGACAGGGCCAGCCCCTGGAAGATCGGGTCGAAGAGGATGACGAAGGCTCCGGCCACAACGGAGATGGCCGTCAGCAGCATGGGCCGGAAGCGCACCGCGCCGGCCTCGATGACCGAATCCTCCAGGCTGTGGCCCTCGCTGCGGCGCAGGTTGATGAAGTCCACCAGGATGATCGAGTTGCGCACGACGATGCCCGCACCGGCGATGAAGCCGATCATGCTCGTGGCCGTGAAGAACGACCCCGTGAGCGCGTGCGCCGGGATGATGCCGATGAGCGAGAGCGGAATGGGCGACATGATGGCGATGGGCGTCGTATACGAGCCGAACCAGCCCACCACCAGGATGTAGATCAGGATCATCACCACGCCGAAGGCCAGTCCCATGTCGCGGAAGACCTCGTAGGTGATCTGCCATTCGCCGTCCCACTTCATGCTGAAGGCCTCGCCGCCCTTGGGCATGGCCGTGCGCAGCCGCGGCAGCTCCCGCCGGTCGTCCACTCCGCCCTGCCAAGCGCCCTGGCTCTTGGCGGCAAGATCGTCCAGACGCTTGTCGATGCGGGCCATGCCGTAGACCGGGCTTTCCTCCCGGCCGGCCATGTCTCCCGTGACGTAGACCACGGGCAGCATGTTCTTGTGGTACAGGGTCCCCGGCGTGACGCCCCGCTCCAGGGCCGCCACCTGATCGAGCGAGACCACGGCGCCGCCGCCGGCGGAGGTTCCGCCGCGCACGGGAATGGCCGACAGCTCCGCCACCGAGGCCCGGCGCGCCACCGGCAGGCGCACGATAATCGGCACGTCCTCGCGGCTGTCCGGATCGTGCAGCAGGCCGGCCTTTTCGCCCCCGACGCTGGCCGCCACCACGCGGCGGGCCCGGTCCGGGTCCACGCCGTTCTTCAGCGCCTTGTCGGTCTCCACGCGCACCCGCGTCTCGGGCCTTGGATCGTCCACGTACCAGTCCACGTCGACCACGTTGGGCGTTGCGGCGAAGGTCTCCTTCACCTGCCGGGCCACGCGCTCCCGGGCCGCCTGCGTGGGGCCGTAGACCTCGGCCACGAGGGTCTGAAGCACCGGCGGTCCGGGCGGCACCTCCACCACCTTGATGCGCGCCCCCAGCCTTGCGGCGATGGGCAGCATGGCCTGGCGCACGCGTTTGGCGATGTCGTGGCTCGAAGCCTTGCGCTCGCCGCGCGGCACGAGGTTCACCTGGATTTCGCCCTGCTCCGGCGCGCTGCGCTGATAGTAGTGGCGCACCAGTCCATTGAACGAGAACGGCGCGGCGCAGCCGGCGTAGAGCTGAGCGTCCGTGACCTCGGGCTGGTCCAGGGCCGAGCGGGAAAGCTGCTCCGCGGCGGAGACCGTGCCCTCCAGCGGCGTCCCCTGGGGCATGTCCACCACCACCTCGAACTCGGCCTTGTTGTCGAAGGGCAGCATCTTCACCAGCACCAGCTTGAGCGGGAACAGCGACACGGCCAGCAGCAGCAGGCCGACCACGCCCAGCAGGAACTTGCGGCGGTAGGCCGGTTCGGTGATCAGCCGGCGCATGATCCGGCGGTAGAGTTCGGTCAGGCGATCGTCGTGCGTCTCGTGCTCATGGGCGGCCGCGGGCCGGAGCAGACGCAGGGAGGTCCAGGGCGTGATCACGAAGGCCACGGCCATGGACAGGAGCATGGCCACGCTTGCGCCGATGGGCATGGGGCGCATGTACGGCCCCATGAGCCCGCCCACGAAGCCCATGGGCATGATCGCCGCGATGACCGTGAAGGTGGCCAGCACCAGCGGCGCGCGCACCTCGTTCACGGCCTCGACGATGACCTGCACGAAGGGCCGGCCGCTGGAGCCCGGCAGGCGCACGTGGCGGACGATGTTCTCCACGTCCACGATGGGGTCGTCCACCAGGATGCCGATGCAGAAAATCAGCGCGAACAGCGTGACGCGGTTCAGGGTGTAGCCCAGGAACCAATAGGTCGCGAGGGTCAACGCCAGGGTCACCGGGACGGCGACCATGACGACGTAGCTGGCGCGCAGGCCCAGGAACAGGGCCACGATGGCCCCCACGGACACCGCCGCGATGAGCAGATGCTGCAGGAGCTCGTTGCTCTTGTCCTTGGCGGTGCGGCCGTAGTCGCGCACCACGGTGGCCTGCACGTCGGCGGGGATGGTGAAGCCGCGCAGGGACTCGATGCGCGCCAGGGCCGCGTCGCAGACCTTGGTGGCGTTCACGCCCGCGCGCTTGGCCACGGTCATGGTCACTGCCGGCACGAGGCGGCCCGGCCGCTCCTTGACGCCCTTTTGGGCGGCCTTGGGGCCGGGGGCGAAGAAGACATAGTCGCTGGGCTCCTCGAAGCCGTCGCGCACGCTGGCCACGTCGGCCAGGTACACGGGGCGGCCGTCGTGCATGGCCACGACCACGCGGCCCACGTCCGAAGCGGTGGTCAGGAAGCTGTCCAGGCGCACCTCGTGGGTGGCCCCGGCGCTAGTGAGCGCGCCGCTGCGGGCGGCCTGGTTCTGCGCGCGGATGGCGTCGGCCACGTCGAGGGCGTCCAGCCCCAGGGCGCGCAGGCGGTCCGGGTCCACATCCACGGCCACGGCGCGCGTCCGGCCGCCGGTGAGCGCGACCTCGCTCACGCCCGGCAGGGCGCGCACGGCCTCCGCGGCCTCCGCGGCCACCTGCCGCAGGGCGCGGCCGTCATAGCCCTCGCCGTGGAAGCTCACGGCCAGCACCGGCACGTCGTCGATGCTGCGCGGCTTCAGAATCGGCTGGGAGCAGCCGGTCGGAATCCAGTCCAGATGCTGATAGAGCTTGGCATAGGTCTTGACCACGCTCTTCTCGACATCCTGCCCGACCTCGAAGCGGACGATGGTCTGGGCGCGGCCGTCCATGGCCATGGAGTAGACGTACTCAACCCCCGGAATCTCCCAGAGCAGCTTCTCCATGGGCCCCACCACGCGGGTCTCGATCTCCTTGGGGGCGGCGCCGGGCATCTCCACCATGACGTCGATCATGGGCACGACAATCTGGGGCTCCTCCTCGCTGGGCGTGCCCAGGATCGCGAAAGCGCCGAGCAGCACGGCGGCGGCGATGACCAGGGGCACCAGCTTGGAGTCCACGAAGGCCGCGGTGAGGCGGGAAAGGATGTGGTGGTCGGAATGCTGCGGCCGGCCCGCGCCGTGTTCGGTCTCGCTCATGTCCGGCCTCAGGGCTTGGCGGCGGCGACGCGATCGCCCTCGCGCAGGGTGTCCGGGCCGCCCACGGCCAGCACCTCGCCGGCGGTCAGGCCCGAGAGCACCTCCAGCATGACGCCGCCGGACTGCCCAGGATCGTTGAGCATCTCCGCCTGGGCCTGCACGATGTAGGACTGGCCGTCCAGCTCGGCCTTGAGATAGGCCCCGCCGAGCTTCACCAGACGCAGGCGCAGCACGCCGTTTTCATCGACCGCCAGCACGGTGGCCAGCTCGCCCCGCTGGCGCACGGCGGCGGCGGGAATGAGCAGCTTCTTGGCCCGGGCCACGGGCACGCAGACCTTGCCGAACATGCCGGCGTGGGGCTGGACGGCGGACGCGCCGGCCTGCGTGGCGTTGGCCTGCGTGGCGTTAGTCTGGACGGCCGGAACGGCGGCGGTCTCATAGGCCGCCTTGACCTTGAAGGTGCGCGTGGCCGGGTCAACGCGGCCCACGACGGCGGTGAGCCGGGTGACGAAGGGCTGCGGCGAAACCGAGGGCACCAGCCCGAGCACCTGCATGCCCTGGCTCATCCGCGGCATGAGGCTCTCGTCGGCCCTGGCCTCCAGCTCATAGCCGCCCTGCACGTCGTCGATGGCGGCCAGCGGCGCGCCGGCGGTGACGAAAGCGCCCTGATCGACGTAGCGGCGGGACAGGACGCCCCGGAACGGGGCCGTAATCACGCTGTAGCCCATGAGGCTCTTGGCCTCCGCCCCCTGGTGGCCGGCGGCGGCGGCGCTGGCCGCCAGCGCCAGCTCCTGCTTCTTCAGCGCCCGATATTCCGTGGTGGCGCGGTCCAGCTCGTCCCGGCTGATGACCTGCTGCGCGAAAAGCTTCTGCATGCGCTCCAGGTTGGTCTTGGCCATGTCCTTGCGCGCGGCCAGGGCCTGACGCTCCAGCGTCGCCTGCTGCGCCGTGGACTGCACGGCCTCCACCCGCTGGCGGAGTTCGGCGTCGTCGATGCGCAGGATGGTCTGGCCCTTCTCCACCACCTGCCCCTCGGCCGCCAGCACCTCCACCACGGTGCCGGAAATCTTGCTCGAAAGGGTGGCGCTGTTCTTCGAACGGACCTCGCCGGGCAGGCTGCGGCATTCGCGCGCGTCGAACAGGGCCGCGCGCACGGTGGACACGCGCACCGCGGCGGGGGCGGCGGGCTTGTCGTCGCGGCCGCAGGCGCAGAGCAAGAGCAGGACGGCGCTGGCCCACAGCGCGGGCCCGACACTTCGCATTGCTGTCATCACAGGGCACTCCTTGCCGCACCGTGCGCGAACGAACGCATTGTGAGCATGCTGCTTTTCTAATCGGCGGGGATATGCGCGTCAAGGTTGCGCCATGCGGCTGCTGCGGCAATCTGTCGCGCCGCTACGCTCCGGGCCGCGAGCCTTCGGGGAATGCAATTCCTATCCGATTTGTCCGATATGACGACGCTGACGCGCCGCCGTTGCGGCGCGCTCACCCTGCGCGAGGCCGGAGTGTGGACGCCGGGCCTTTCCGCGCGTCACGAAACAGGCGCAACGTCCTGCCCGTCCGCGCGCATGCGGCGGCGCTGGAAGCCTTCGACCGGCCTGGCGCCTCAGCCGCCCTGCCCCGACTGTGCGCCGGACTCGTCGCCCGCCTCGTGGCCCAGGCCGCGCAACATGCCCCGGATGTCGTCCAGGGTGAGATCGGCCGTGGCTTCCATGCGTTGCGAGGCCAGGCGCGATTCCGCGTCCACTGCGTCCAGCCCGCCCTCCTGGGTGGTGGAAAGGCTCACGCCGCCGCCGGCGTCTTCCTGCCGGCCCGAGGAATGCGTCTTCAGGTGCGAAACGCCCCGGTCGTCCTTGACGATCTCCTCCTCGCGCCGGAGCGTGGCGCGGGTTTGCAGATCGCCGTCCTTGTCGTAGCTCTCGTCCGTGTGGCTGGCGTTGCGCAGCAGGCGGGGCGAGACATCCTCGCTGAGCCCAGCGCCCACGGCGAAGCGCAGCGTATGGGCGTCCGGATTCGTGACGGCCCCCTCGGTGTCCTTCTGGCGGGCGGCGAGCTTGCCGTCGCGATAGACCTCGTTGGTCCAGGTCAGGGAATACGGGTCCGTGACGTTCTGGAAGGATTGCAAGTTGCGGGCGCTGCCGTAGGAGCCCTGGCCGTTGTCGTCCGGCGCGTCGGCGACGTAGAAATCGGGCTGATCCGAGGCCTCCTGATACGTTCCGGCCAGCATTTCGCCCGCAGTCTGGGGCGTGGACGTGCTGTAGCCGCTCTGGGTCATGTCCAGGGTATCCAGCATGAGCTGCGCATTGATGCCGCGGCCATCCTTGAGCTTGCCCTCATAGATGCCGTTGCTGCGCTGCACCAGCTCGCCGTCGGAATACCAGTCCTGCGAAAGCCTCTGGATCTTCTCGCCGGACTCGTTGATGTCCTCGGAATAGGCGGCCTGGCGCAGAAGCTTGCCGTTCTGGTCATAGTTGGTCACCGAGGCCGAGAAGCCGTGGACTCCGCCCAGGGATTCAGTGGTGTGGCCGGGCTGCCCGCCCTTTTCGTCCTGCGCTCGGTTCGTCTCGAGATCCTGCTTCGTGACCTGGCGCACCGTGGCGCTCTGCGCCAGATGCCCGTCGCTGTATTCCGAGAGCGTGGCGTAAAAGTCGGTGGAGATGTTGTCCTTGGTCATGGCGTCCGTGAGCGCCTGCAGGCTGGCCGTATCCTCCGCGTCGGGGTCCAGGTCCGGCACGCCCGCGTACTCGGCGCTCAGGGTCATGGAATCGGAATAGTCGCGCACGAGCGCTCCGGCGGAATACCACTGCACGCTTCTGGACAGCGTCGCGCCGGTGGCGAGACCGCTTTCCGTCAATCCCGTCAGTTCGGCATGGCTGGTCTGGGCCACGCGGCCGTTGGCGTCATAGCTCGTGATGTCCTTGACGACCTTGCCGCTTGCGATGACGCCGGTCTCCTTGCGCACGAGCTTGTCACCGTCATACTCCGTGACGAGCAGCTCCGAGCCCGTGATGGTGGTGACCTCGGCGTGGCCGTTCTTGAGGGTCTTGGTGCCGTTGCTCAGGCCGAACAGCGACTCCCAGGTGAGCGCCTTCGCCCCGCCGGTCTTGACCGAACCGTCGTCGGCCTGGCTGGCGTACAGGCTGTCGAGGGCCTGCCTGCTGAAGGCGACGGTATCCCCCTGCCCGGTCGACGAGGCGTCGGAGGACAGGCTTTTGGCGGTCGTGGCCTGATATCCGGTGGTCAGACCGGAAGGGACGAGGGAACGATACGCGAAATTACTCGCGCCAACAGAATCGGTCATGGGGGGCCTCCCGATTCCGGCGCGCCCGTGCATGGAGCGCATCCCCGCGCCGACGCGACGGAATCTCCGTTTTTCTATCGGCCGCCGCCCCCCGCATCTTTAGGCGCGCGCAATGGGAAGGAGCCTGCCCAGCCCCGCCGCAAAAAAATTCCGCGCTCCGGCCGCGAAAAATCCCGGCGTCGCGCGGAACAAATAAGCCGCCGGAGGACAGGTACATCACCCCCTGCCTCCGGCGGCGCCTCAAGCGCCCGGTCCGTTTGGCGGAACGAACCGGGCTTCGGAAGGGAACCTATATCTGGCAGCGTTACGCCTTACTTGGGGGCCGGCTTGAACACCTTCGCCGCCTGGAGCGCCGTCAGCGCAAGCAGGCTGCAGCGCGGCAGGACGGTGGACGGAATCATGTACTCCTTGGGATTGTGCAGCTCCCAGCCCTCCGGGCCCATGTTGCACACGGCCGGGATGCCCAGGACGCTGGAGCAGTAGCCGGATTCGGCCGCGCCCTTGGTCCGGTTGTTGACGACCTTGTAGCCGATGGCCTGGCCGGCCTTGTCCACCAGATCGAACAGGGCCATGACGTCCTTGTTCGGCAGCAGGGGGTACAGGCGCATGCCGCCGGTCACCTTGGTGCTCGTGCCCTTGACGTAGGTCTTGGCGGCCTCCTCGCGGAGGGCCTTGACCAGGGCCTGGCCGGCCTCCACGGTGGCGAAGGTCATGTGCACGCGGCCGGTGGCGTTGGGGGCCACGCAGTTGTTGAACGTGCCGCCGGTGATGATGCCGGTGTTGACCGTGGTGCCGTTGGGCAGGTCGAGGTGCTTGTCGAAGGCCAGGATCTTGTGGGCGAGCTCGATGATGGCCGAGGCGCCCTCTTCATAGTTGCGGCCGGCGTGAGCGGATTTGCCGGTGATCTCCATGACGAGGTGACCGGAGCCCTTGCGCTGGGTGGTCACGCCGCCGCCGGGCTGGCCCGGCTCCGAGCAGAGGACCGCCTGAGCGCCGCCGAGCAGCTTCTTGAAGTGCGGCGTGGAGGTGGGCGAGCCCAGCTCCTCGTCGCACGAGAAGACCAGCGTCATGGGGGTGTCCATGAGCCCCAGCTCCTTGATGGCCCGCGCGGCGAACATGTTCGCAACGAGGCCGGCCTTCATGTCGCAGACGCCCGGGCCCGTGGCGCGGTCGCCCTCGATCTTGAACGGCCAGGACTTGACGGTGCCCTTGGGGTAGACGGTGTCCATGTGGCCGATGAAGGCGACGCCGGGGCCGGCGGAGACGTCGTGCGAATGGGCCACGTAGACGTTGCCCATCTGCTCCATCCACTTCTCGTCCTCGGGCACGGGGGCCTTTTCGACCTTGCGCACCATGAAGCCCGCTTCCTTCAGCCAGCCGGTGATGTAGTCGCCGACCTTGTTCACGTCCTCACCGTCATACGTGTAGGACTCCATGGTCACGAGCTTTTCGATCATGGCGAATATTTCGGACTCACGCTTCGCGAAATACTCTGCAAGCTGTGCCTTCCACTTTTCAAGATCCATGCTGATGCCTCCTTACGCAAGCAAGTGCTATTGTCTAGACAATATTCGGGCTTGACTATTTTTGCGCGAATAAGCTACCACGCATAACATAAGGGTACTTTAAGGGAAACATCAAACCCGAAAATGAAGATCTCCTTTTCCTGAATTGAGGGATGCGTTAGGCCTTCACCTTCTTCTTGTCGTGAACATAGAGAACGCGGTTCACGACAACGCCGCTCGCAACGATGATGACCGTCATCATCCAGCCCGGAGCCTTCAGCTTGAGGCCGATGATGGTCAGCAGCAGGCCGACGACAATGCCGCCCAGACCGGCGCGGATGTCCCTGCGGGCGATTTCAAGATACATGGCCGCAAACAGAGAAGGCAGAAGGCAGAATGTAGGCGAAAGACGAAACGATGAACTTCGGGAAGTACGGAATGACCTGCACGCCGATGACGGTGAACAGGCTGACGAAGAACGCGGAGACGAGAACCGAGCTGGCGGCGCCGATGGTCGCCATGACGTCGCCCTCGTGGGTGCCGGACTCGACCTTGGCCACCTTCTGGGCCATGGAGGCGGCGGGAAGCCGGATGTCGGCGACGCTGCCGGCCAGCCAGCCGATGTACGATCCGCTCATGCCCAGAACGCCGAAGAAGGCGATGGGCTGGATGATCCAGGAAACGCCGTAGACGGCGCCGACCATGCCCCAAATCCGGAAGATCTCGGACAGCGGGGGAATGACGCCGTAGGCCAGCCACATGTAGATGACGGGGATGAAGTTCGCCACGACGGCGAACCCGATGGTCCAGATGCCCATCTGGAACAGTTTCTTGTTGAAATCGGCTCCTGCGGTGAAATCGATACCCATGACAATCCCCCTTGCTTAACCGAATATGGCCTGGGTAAGCAGCATGCCGGCCACCATGGATATGCCGAGCGCAAGCTCCTGCAACCGCTGATGCTTGGACAAGGCGCGCGTTATGAAGAGCATGCTTCCGCCGGATATGAGCGCCGCGACAAGCTTGGGATACTGTCCCTTGAGCATGGGCGCGGTGATCTGGCCGCACAGCAGGAACGCCACCAGGCCGATGATGGTGCCGCCCATGAGCAGGCGGATCCACTTCGGATCATACTTCACGTAGAGTTTTTCGACGATCTTGTTCATGTTGTGCGTGGTGAAGAGCACGACGATGAGCCAGCCGACGTTGTTGAGGGCCATGCCCCAAAGGGAATAGTTGAAGGCCTTCAGGCCGAAACTGGCGGTGCCGGGCTCCGCGCCGACCATGGTCGAGCAGATGGAGATGACGGCCAGCTCGGTTCTGGCCGCGCCGACGTCGTTCAGGCGCATCCACGTGGTGGGCGCGCCGATGACGGCGATGAGCGCGAGAAGAACGATGACGGGGGACAGAGAAGGACCGATGGCGGTGATGACGGCGGAACGCAGGCCGCCCATGTAGCGCTCCCGCTCCATGCCGATCTTTTTCGCTTCCTTCAGGCCCGCCCGCAGGAAGATGACGCCCTGGGCGAGCACGGCGATGACCATGATTGAGGAAGCCACCCACAGTCCTGGACTGTTAATTATGTCCTGCAACTCCATAACCAACTCTCCTTTACAGTTGCTAATTCCACCCTTGCCTTGCAATGCTCACAGTTATCCGTCAACACCTGCTCCTGACAGCATCCTGTCCCTTGCGCCGAGCAACGCAAGGAAAGGAAACAGGTGATTTTATTTGTCCCGCATCGTGCCGAAAAGATGCTTCTCGACAACCGTCTCAAGGTGCTTCTGCATAATCTCGCGGCAGGACTCCGGCTCCTTGCGCTCGATTGCGTCGATGATCATGAGGTGCGTCGTGACGGACCAGTTCTTCCACTCCAGATCACGCAGTTCCGGCGTGCGTCCCTTGGCGTAATACTCGTTCACCAGCCGCATCATCTCGACGAAGAGCGGGTTTCCGGTGGCCTCCGCAAGCGCGAGGTGAAACGCGGCGTCGAGATCGCCGTCATCCTCCTCCCGGAGGATTCTGCGCTGCTGGTCGCAGGTGATCAGCTTCAGCTTGTTCAGTTGGTCCGGCGTGCACCGCGCCGCGGCGAGAATGGCGATGACCGGCCCGAAAATCCGGCGAAACTCCATGGCGTGGTCGAACTGCTTGCTTTCCACATCGACTGCGGCAAGCAGGGCGGACTGCAACGGCGTCATGTCCGGGGTGCAGACATAGGTGCCGTCGCCGTGGCGGCTTTCCAGGAGCCCCTTTTCCGCCAGGGTGCGGATGGCCTCACGAACGCTGCTTCGGGACACGGCGAACTGCTCCGCCAGGGCCCTCTCGGAGGGGAGCCTGCTGCCAGCCGAAAACTTGCCGTTGACGATGAAGTCGTTGAGCCGTTCGGTCAGCTTTTCGTAACCGCGTTGTGGACGTTTCACCCCATCCACTTCGTGCGGCTGGCCGCCGATGGCGGAGACTGCTGTCGCCATGACTCCTCCCTTGACTGGTCGGACCAAGGTTTTGAATATGTGAAAAGGTAGGACCATTGTACCGAATCACCTCAAAGTGTCAATCCTCGGAGGGAGGCGATGTCCGATTTCTCAATTTCCGGTTCGCCGGAGATATCACGCAGCCTTTAGGGAAAACCGGAACAATTTGCAGGGCATTAGTCCAATGACATACTGTTTTAATTTGATTATTTTTTTATACCGCATCCAATGACGCCATGAATAATCTTCGCCGCATGCTGCCGGGATATTTCCAGGATATTGGTCTAGATATTAAATAATCATGCCTAGGCTTGAAAAAATTGGACAGACCACCCTGGCCAGTATTTCCGCTCATGGTCTGATTTCAAAACGAAATGTCCGCACGGCAAAGGCTGCCAGACGTTCAGGCACGGCCGAAAGAGGTCCGACCATCAACTATATAGAGCGGGGCGCGGGAAGGAAGGCGGGAGCATAAAGCAGCGAGCCCAGCTGGGCGAAGCCGTCGCCCAGCCGTAATTATCTCGTCATTTCAGATACTAGCTGGGAAGCCCGAACGAGAGACGGCCGCCCTACTCCGACACAGGACGGCCACCATGCGACCGGAAAACGCCGCAACGGTCGGACCGGCTAAAACGACGGAACCTTGACCCGCGAGTCCAACTCCAAAGCGCGCCGCGCGTCGGACTTGGCCTGGTTGGTGTTGCCCAGGGCCTTGTAGGCGAAGGCGCGGTTGGCGTAGGCTGCGGCGAAGTTCCCCTCCAGCCCGATGGCCCGCGTGCTGTCCTCCACGGCCTTCTGGTTCTGCCCCAGGGCTCGGTAGGCCATTCCCCGCAGGTAATAGTTGTCCGCATCGTCGGGACGGATCCTCAGGGCCTCGTTCACATCGTCCACGGCGCGCTGGTGCTGGCCCAGATGCATGTAGGCCACGGCCCGCTGCTTATAGGTCGTGGCCCTGTCCTTGCCGTTCAGGCGGCCGGTCTCCAGGCAGGCGCTGAACAGATCCACCTGGGCCTGCGGGCTGCGGACCTCCATGGCCTCCTGACATTCCTGGGGCAGGTTCTGGGCGGAAGCGGACGAAATCGGGACGGCGAGCAGAAGAAGGCAACACAGTGCGGCGGCGTTGCGGATGCGCATGGGCGACCCTCCGTGTTTGCATGACGTTATGCGTTGTCCAACCTGTAGCACTCCGCCACGAGCAAGGGCAAGGGACAGCGGAGGTCCCGCCGCAAGAGAACGCACAGCAGCGCGGCACCTTGCGAAAAGGTTCCGTTTGCGTATAGAGTTGAATTGAAATCATTGTTGCCGGCGAAACCATCGTCCCCCCCAAACGGAGACGCGCATGAGCGGACGGCGAAGCGGAACAGCGGGAAAGTCGGGCCAGGAAAACGCTCGGAAAAGCGGCGCCAAGAATCAGCCCGCCGTACCGCTCGTCGCGCTGGGCGCCTCGGCCGGCGGCGTCGACGCCCTGCGGACGCTGCTGCACGAGCTTCCGGTCCAGTTCCCTGCGGCGGTGGTCGTGCTCCTGCACATGTCCGCGGATATGCCGAGCCGTCTGCCCGAGGTGCTTTCCGCGGTCACGCAGCTGCCCGTGCGCCCGGTCGAGATTCCGACCCAGCCAGAGGCCGGCAAGGTTTACACCAATGCGCCGGGCTGGGACCTGGGGCTCCAGGACGGCGTCCTCGTCCCACGCAAGCGCGAACAGCTGCGGCTCATCGACCGCTTTCTGGACGATCTGGCGGCGGAGCGCAGCTCCGCGGCGGTATGCGCCATCCTCTCCGGCACGGGTTCGGACGGCACCAGCGGAGCGCTGCACGTGGCCCGCCAGGGCGGGCTTGTGCTCGTGCAGGAGCCGTCCACGGCGCAGCATCCGGGCATGCCCTCCAGCGTGCTCCAGACCGGCGTCGCGGACATGGCGCTCGCCCCGGCGGAGATCGGCCGGCGGCTGCCCGGGCTGCTCGCCATCGCCCGCCAGACCGACGGCGTCGCGACGCAGCTGGTGCCGAAGATCCTGGAGCTGCTCCGGCGCGACACCGGGCAGGATCTTTCGGGATACCGGCAGACCACCATCGCGCGCCGCATCGACAAATGCAGGGTCCTCGCCGGCAAGAGCAGTCTGGAGGACTACGCGGCCCTCCTCGAGGCCAGCCCGGAGGAGCGCCAGCGCCTGTACCGCTCCCTGTTCATCGGCGTTACGGCCTTTTTCCGCGATCCGGAATCCTTCACCGCGCTCCTCGAAAAGGCGCTGCCCGTGCTGCTCAAGGGGCACGGCGAGGACGCCCCCATCCGCGTCTGGGTCGCCGGCTGCTCCACCGGCGAGGAGGCCTACTCCCTGGCCATGCTTCTGGACGACGGCATGACGCGCCTCGGAATGCGGCGGCCGGTCAAGGTCTTCGCCACGGACATCGACCAGCACGCCGTGGAGGCCGCCCGACGCGGCGCATATTCCCCGCGCATCCGCCAACGCATCGGCGCGGATCTCCTGGAGCGCAACTTCCATTGCACCAGCCGGGAATGCACGGTGCTTCCGCGCCTGCGCGAACGCGTCGTCTTCGTGGTCCACAATCTCCTCCAGGACCCGCCCTTCCTGCACATGGACCTGGTGGTCTGCCGCAATCTGCTGATCTACCTCACGGAGCCGCTGCAGAAGAAGGCCCTCGAACTTCTCGCCGGGTCGCTCTCGCCCGGCGGCTTCCTGCTGCTCGGCCCTGCGGAGTCGCTGGACGCGGAGGCGCTCGAACTGACCTGCGTGGACAAGAAATGGCGGCTTTTCCGCGACAGCTCCGCAGCCGGACGCCGACGCATCGCGGACCTCGACGCCCTGACGCGCATCAGCCCGCAGTCCTGGACCTCGGCGACAGCGCCCCAGCCCCGCCCGCAGGGACCGGAGAGCATGGCCACGGAGGCGCTGCTGCGCCACCACGCGACCCCGGCCGCGCTTGTCGGCACGGACTTCAAGGTCCTGCACCTGAGCGGCGACACGACGCCCTACCTCGCCCTGCGCACGGGCGAGCCGAGCCTCAATCTCCTCAGCCTGGCCCGACGCGAGCTGCGCGTGCATCTGCGCGCCGCGCTCCAATCCGCCCTCGCTGGCCGGCAAAAGGTGCGCACGCCCCTGGTCCGGCTGGACGGCAAGCCGCGACGCCTGGTGGTCATGGCCATCGACCCCGTCCTGGATGCGGAGGAGCAGCTCGCGGCGCTGCTGGTCGTCTTCCACCCGCAAATCCCGGACGCCCCGGCGGCCGTCCTGTCCAGCGATTGCGAGGAAAGCACGCTGGCGCAGCACTACGAGGAGGAGCTGCTACGCACGCAATCGCAGCTTCAGAAGGCCGTGGAGGGCTACGAAGCCCTGAACGAAGAGCTGCGCGCCTCCAACGAGGAGCTCCTCAGCATGAACGAGGAGCTGCAATCCTCCAACGAGGAGATGGACGCCTCACGTGAGGAGTTGCAGGCCCTCAACGAGGAGCTGACCTCCAAGGTGGACGAGCTGGCCCGGGCGCACGGCTTCGTGGAGAACCTCCTGCGCAGCACCAACCTGGCCACGCTGTTCCTGGACCGCGAACTGCGCGTCCTGCGCCACACGCCCCAGGCCGAGGAGGTGCTGTACATCACCGCCAGCGACCAGGGCCGGCGCATCACCGAAATCAAGACGCGCGTGCGGGATGCGAACCTCGCCGAGGACGCCGAACGGGTCCTGCGCGAGGAATGCACCCTGGAGCGCGGGGTGTCCGCCCTGGACGAACGCCACTTCCTCCGCCGCGCCTATCCCTACCGCGCCCTGAGCGGCGAGGTGGAGGGCGTTGTGGTGACCTACGCCGACGTGACCATGCTCAAGGCCGCCGAGGCGGTGCTCCGGCGCAGCAACGAGGAGCTGGAGGGCCTCGTCGCCGCGCGCACCCGCGACCTGGATCTGTCGCGCAAGGAATCCGAGCGCCGGACCATGGAGCTGGAGGCGATCATGGAGCAGACCCCGGCCGCGGTGTGGATCACCCGCGACGCCGAGGCCCAGGTGGTCATCGGCAACCAGGCCAGCTACCGCCTCCTGCGCATGGAGCCCGGCGCAAACGTGAGCACCCGGCAGGAGGACGTTCCCTATACCCCCATGCGCGACGGCCGCGAACTCCCCCTCGACGAGATGCCCCTGCGCCGCGCCGCCGGCGGCGAACTCGTCACGGGCATGGAGTTCGACCTGCGCTTCGCCGACGGCGAGACGCGGACCGTTTACGGCAACGCGGCCCCCCTGCGCAGCCTCTCCGGCCAGTCGACGGGCGCGGTGGGCGCCTTCCTGGACATCACCACCCAAAAGCGCCTGCAGGAGGAATCCGCCCGCTGGGAGCGGTTCTTCGCCGACGCCGAATTCGGACTGGCCATCGCCGACGTGGCGAGCAACACGTTTCTGGCCGTGAACCCCTTCTACGCCCACGAACGCGGCTACGAACCCGAGGAACTGGCCGGGGCCTCCGTGCTCGACGTGTACACCGAGGCCGAAAGGGAGGAGACGCTTGCGCGCATCCACGCCCTGGACGAAACGGGCCACGGCCTGTTCGAGTCCCTGCACCAGCGCAAGGACGGCAGCACCTTCCCCGTGCTCGTCGAGGTCACGGTGCTCAAGGATCGCTCCGGACGTCCGACGACCCGCCTGGCGTACGCCCTCGACCTCAGCGGCACCAAGCGCATGGAGCGCGAACTGGGCGAAACCCAGGCCAAGCTGGAGGCCGCCCTCTCCAGCATGGCCGACGCCGTGTGCATCACCGACGAGGCCGGCAACTTCATCCACTTCAACGCCGCCTTCGCCGCCTTCCACAAGTTTGCGGACAAGTCCGAGTGCGCTGAAACCTTCGCCGCCTATCCGGAGATCCTGGACGTCTCCTTCGAGGACGGCGAGTCCGCTCCGGTGGAGATGTGGCCCGTGCCGCGCGCCCTGCGCGGCGAAAGCGCGAGCAGCGTCGTCTACGGCCTGCGCCGCAAGGATACCGGCGAACGCTGGATCGGCAGCTACAGCTTCAGCCCGATCCGCGACAAGGACGGCCGCATCGCCGGCTCGGTGACCGCAAGCCGCGACATCACCCGGCAACGCGAACTCGAAGCCCAGGTCCGCGAAAGCGAACAGCATTACCGCACCCTGGCCAACACCGGCCAGGCCCTCATCTGGACCTCCGGCACGGACATGCTCTGCGACTCCTTCAACGAAACCTGGCTGCGCTTCACCGGCCGGACGCTGGAGCAGGAGCTGGGCAACGGCTGGACCGAGGGCGTGCATCCGGACGACTTCGACCGCTGCCTGTCGGTCTACGTCGCCTGCTTCGAACGCCGCGAATCCTTCAGCATGGAGTACCGCCTGCGCAACGCCGACGGCGAGTACCGCTGGATTCTGGACCAGGGCACGCCGCGCTATGACAGCCGGGGCGAATTCCTCGGCTACATCGGCCACTGCCTGGACATCCACGACGGCAAGCTCGCGGCCGAGGCCCTGCGCGAGACGGCCATGCGCCTCAGCCTGGCCATGGAGGCCGCCAACGCCGGCATCTGGGAATGGGACCTGCGCACCAACGAGACCATCTGGTCCGACGAGCTGTTCCGGCTGTACGACCTGAGCCCGGCCAAGCATACCGCCTCCTACGACTCCTGGGCCCAGTCCGTGCACCCGGCCGACCGCGAGGAGGCGGTGAACGCCGTGCAGACCAATGCGCAGGCCGGGCAGCCCCTCGTGACGGAATACCGCGTGAACACCCGTGACGGATCCCTGCGCTGGCTGCTTTTGCGCGGTCAGCCGCAACGCGACGAATCCGGCGCGGTGGCGCGCTACCTCGGCATCGCCCTGGACATCACCGGGCTCAAGCAGGCCCAGTCCGAGGCGCAGCATTGGCAGAACGTGTTCACGCACTCCCACTCCAGCGTGTCCGTCTCCAGCCTGCCGGAAAACGTCTTCACGGCCGTGAATCCGGCCTTCGCCCGCGAACGCGGCTACCGGGTCGAGGAGCTCGTGGGTCAGCCGGTGCGCAGCGTGTTCCCCGAGTCCTGGTGCGAGCGGATCGCCGAGGAGCTGCGCCAAGTCGATGCGAACGGCCACGGCCTGTTCGAGGCCGAGCACCTGCGCAAGGACGGCAGCTGTTTCCCCGTGCTCGTGGAGGTCACCGTGCTCCGCGACGCGCGCGGAGCGGCCGTGGGCCGCGTGGCCCAGATCATCGACCTCTCGGAGCGCAAGCGGGCCGAGGCGGCCCTGCGCGAAAGCGAGGCCAAGTACCGCACCCTGTTCGAGTCCATGAACGAGGGGATGTGCGTGCTGGAGATGCTTCGCGACACGTCCGGACGTCCGACGGACTACCGCATCCTCGACGTGAACCCGGCCTACGAGCACATCCTTAATCTGCGGCGCGGGGATATCGTCGGCCGCACGGTCCGCGAGGCCTTCGACCTCGACGAGGCGCCGGATCTGGACCGCTACGGCCCGCTGGTGGAGACCGGTCGCGCCGTATCCTTCGAAACCTCGCTCCCGGAGCTGCGCAGGCACTTCAGCGTCTCGGCCTTCCGGCTGGAGGGCGACCGCTTCGTCTCCATGTTCCAGGACATCACCGAGACGCGCCGGGCGCGCCAGGATCTGGAGCGCAGCGAAAAGCGCTTCCGCGACCTGTTCAATCTCTCACCCGTGCCCATGGGCTTCGTGAGCCGCGAGGGCCGCGTGCTGGATCTGAACGAGCGCTTCGTGTCCGTGTTCGGGTATACGCGCAAGGACATCCCGGACCTGGACGCATGGCGACGCAGGGCCTATCCCGACCCGGAATACCGCGAGGCCATGCGTGAAATCTGGGACCCGGCGATCCGGGATCTCGATCCCGAAAGCCTGAACGCGCACCCCGCGGAGTACCAAATCCGCGGCAAGGACGGCCAGACGCGCACCGTGCTCATCTCCGGCATCCACACCGGCCAGGGCTTTTTGGCCAGCTTCACGGACATCACCGAGCGCCGCGCCGCCGAGGACGCCCTGCGCGAAAGCGAACTCAAGCTGCGCACCGTGGCCGACTACACCTTCGACTGGGAATACTGGCGGGACCAGAACGGCCAGTTCGTCTGGGTTTCGCCCTCCTGCCTGCGCATCACCGGATATTCGGCCGAGGAATTCATCGCCGACAACGCGCTTGGCGTGCGCATCGTGCATCCGGAGGACAGGCCGCTCTACGAGGGGCACCTCCGCCTGACCGCCGACCGGAACACCGGCGACGCCAACCTGGACTTCCGCATCATCCGCCGCGACGGGCAGGTGGCCTGGATCAGCCATCACTGCGTGGCCATCAACGCCCAGGACGGGACCTGGCTGGGCCGCCGCGTGAGCAACCGCGACATCACCGACCGCAAGCGCTTCGAAACGGCCCTGGCCGAGCGCGAGGAGCAGCTGCGCCTGTTCGTGGACCACGCCCCGGCCTCCATCGCCATGTTCGACCGCGACATGCGCTATGTCGCCGTCAGCCGACGCTGGTCCGAGGACTATCACCTGGGCCAGCAGGAGCTGCTCGGCCGCAGCCACTACGAGCTTTTCCCCGAGATCCCCGAACGCTGGAAGGCGATCCACCGCCGCTGCCTGGCCGGCGCCGTGGAGCAGGCCCAGGACGACTCCATCCGCCGCGCCGACGGCACGAAGCAGTGGCTCGCCTGGGAAATCCGACCCTGGCGTGACGCCTCGGGGGCCATCGGCGGCATCGTCTGCTTCAGCGAGGACATCACCGAACGCAAGCTGGCCGAAATGGTCGTGCGCGAAGGTCGGGAGCAGCTCCGCACGCTGATCAACGCCATGACCGACTTCGTGGTCTTCAAGGACGGCTTCGGCCGCTGGCTGGAGGCCAACGACTATGGCCTGCGCCTGTTCCAGATCAACGCGGCGGACTTCCGCGGCCGCACCGACGAGGACCTCGCCCGCCAGTTCCCGTCCCGCGGCGCGACGCTGCTCGCCCTGCACGCCACGGCGGAAGCGGTCTGGACCTCACGCGCCGCCAAGCGCGAAGAGCTGTCCGTGGCCCAGGACGACGGCGCCGAACTCGTCTTCGAGGTCGTCCGCGTCCCGATCTTCGACAACAAGAAGCGTCGCAAGGGACTCGTGCTGGTGGGCCGCGACATCACGGAACGCAAGCGCATCGAGCAGACCCAGCGCTTCCTTCTGGACTGCGGCGTGCGCAGCGACAGCCAGGAGTTCTTCCGCTCCCTGGCCGTCTACCTCGCGGAGAAGCTGGGCATGGAGACCGTCTGCGTCGACAGGCTGAGCGCTGACGGCCTGAGCGCCGAAACCATCGTCCTGCTCCGCGACGGACGTTTCGAGGACAACATCGTCTACGCCCTCAAGGACACCCCCTGCGGCGAGGCTGTGGGCAAGAACGTCTGCTGCTTCCCCAGCCGCCTGCGCCAACGCTTCCCCAAGGACCAGCTGTTGCAGGAGCTGCGTGCGGAGAGCTACGCCGGCGTGACCCTCTGGGACGCCAAGGGACGGGCCATCGGCATCATCGCGGTCATCGGCCGCCGGCCGCTGAAGAACCGGCCCATGGCCGAGGCCCTGCTCCAGATCGTCGGCATCCGCGCCGCGGCGGAGCTGGAGCGCGCCCAGGCAGAAGCCCGGCTGATCCAGGCCAGGGACCAGGCCGAGGCCGCTAACCGCGCCAAAAGCGAATTCCTGGCCAACATGAGCCACGAGATCCGCACCCCGCTCAACGGCGTTTTGGGCATGCTCCAGCTGCTGCACAGCGGGGTCGGCCACGATGAACAGATCCAGTTCACGGCCATGGCCCTGGACGCCGGCAAGCGTCTGCTCTCCCTGCTCAACGACGTCCTGGACTTCTCGCGCCTGGAGGCCGGTTCGAGCACGCTTCGGAACGAACCGTTCCACATGCGCGAGGTCACCGAGGCGGTCTCCAACGTCCTGGGCATCGTCAGCCGCAAGACCGGCCTCGAAGTGACCTGGGGCGTTGACCCCTCCGTGCCGGACTGCCTCCTGGGCGACGAGGCCCGCATGCGCCAGATCCTGTTCAACCTCGTGGGCAACGCCATCAAGTTCACCCCGTCCGGCAGCGTCGCGGTGACGGCCTGGGCCAGACCGCTTGAGTCCCGGCCGGAGACCGCGGTCCTGCACCTGGAGATCCGCGACACCGGCATCGGCATCGCGGCGGACAAGGTGTCGCACATCTTCGAGCGCTTCACCCAGTCCGACGCCTCCTACACGCGGCGCTACGAGGGCGCGGGCCTCGGCCTGGCCATCGTCCGGCGCATTGTGGCGCTCATGGGCGGCAGCATCTGCGTGGAGAGCGAGCTCGGCGCGGGAACGGTCATGCACGTCTCGCTGCCGCTGCGCACGCCCCCGCGGGAATGCGCTGCTGCCGCGGCCGACGCGCCCTCCGGCGAACTGCGGCCGGAAGTCCGCGCCGGGTTGCGCATCCTGGTCGTGGAGGACGACGAGATCAACCGTCTGTCGCTCACGGTGCAGCTCAAGCGCCTGGGCCACACCTTCGCCAGCGCGGCCAACGGCCGGCAGGCGCTGGAGGTCCTGCGCGGCGAGGATTTCGACTGCGTGCTCATGGACATCCAGATGCCCGAGATGGACGGCGTGGAGACCACCCGGCTCATCCGGGCCATGGACGCGCCCAAAAACGGCGTGCACATCATCGCCCTCACGGCCTACGCCATGCCCGGCGACCGCGAACGCTTCCTGGCGGAGCGCATGGACGACTATCTGGCCAAGCCGACCGAGACGTCGGCCATCGAGGAGGCCCTGCGGCGCTGCCGGGAAAAGCTCGCTGCCGCCGGCGGCTGACCCGGCCTCGTCCCCCGCCACTGGACAAGGCCTTGCCATTAAGGGTAAGGCGCTTGAGTGTAACGATTTTTAGCGCATCCCGCGCACCAAGGAGCAGGGCATGTTCTTCATCACCAACCGGGCCTTTGCCGAAGGCAACAGGACCACCGAAATGCGCAAGGTCAGCTTCGACCTGGACAACAACGAAGCCGGCCAGTCCGTTTTCTTCTGCTGGCGCGACGACGCCAAGAAGGCCTACGTGGAGCTCGGCAGCGAGAACTTCATGAAGGCCATGCGCAAATCCCAGGCCCGGCAGATCCTGTTCTACCTGCACGATTCCGCCCAACTGCCCGAGGAACACATCTTCCCCATGGCGGAGAAGCTTCAGCAGCTCTTCGACAGCCAGGACAAGGGCCTGGTGGACGTGGTGCCGGTGATCTGGCCCTGCAGCAACGGCTCCAGCCCCATGGTCGAGTTCCACGAGGACCAGATCGCGGCCGAGGCCAGCGGCGTGGCCTTCGCCCGCGCGCTGGAGAAGTTCCTGGTCTGGCGCGAGTCGGTGAAGCTGGGCCAGGCGCCCTGCCTCAAGCGCATGAACGTCCTGGCCCACGGCATGGGCAACCGCACCCTGCGCCAGGTCATGTCCTGCTGGGCCAACTACCAGCGCAAGGGCCAAGTGCCGCTGATGATGCGCAACATCTTCATGGTCGCGGCCGACGTGTTCAACGAGGCCTTCGAGGACTCCCGCGACGGCCGCTACATCTGCCACTGCACACGCAACGTTGTGGTCTACTACGCGGCCGACGACCGCGTCCTCGGCACGGGCACGGTGGGCTACCTCGGCGCGGACTCGGCCTCGCGGCGCATGGGGCACACCGGGCCGGAGCACTACAGCCTCACCCCGAAGAACGTCTACACCGTGGACTGCGACGACGTGAACAACAAGTACGACCGCCCCAACGGCCACACCTACTTCCTCACCGACGAAAAGGGCGAGCCGGGCAAGGTCTTCCTGCACCTTTACGACGCGGTGAAGAAGGGCCGTGTCCAGGGGCACGACGAGCATCGCGCCCTGGTGGTGGATCTGAACTTCCGCAACTGCTAACGCGGCCAAGCGCGACAATAAAAAAGCGCCCTTCGGGGCGCTTTTTTATTGTCCGCAGGCTGCCGGGGCCTACCAGGCCTCGGCTTCGGGACTGTGGTAGTAGAACTCCACGCGGCGGTTAATGGCGCGGTTCTCGTCGTTGATTGCCGGCACCAGCGGCCGGCTGTCGGCATAGCCAACGGCGCGCAGGCGCGTGGCCGCGATCTTGCCGTCGCCCTTGGCCAGGATGTAGCGCAGGGCGGCCGCGGCGCGCGCTGCGGAAAGCTCCCACTTGGAGGGGTACAGGCCGTTGCCGGTCTCGGTGTCGTCGGTGTTGCCGCGGATGACCAGGTCCACCTTCTGGCTGAGCAGAATGTTGGTCACGTCGTCCAGGATCTTGGCCGCCTGGGGCTTGAGCACCGCGGAATTTGACGAAAACATCACCGAGTTGTTGACCTGCATGAGCACGCCGGCGTTGTCCGAGCTGATGCCCGAGTTGTTCTGCAGCAGCTCGTTCTTGGCCAGCAGCTCCTTGACCAGCAGGGCCACTTCGTATTTCAGGCGGTCGGGCTGGGAGAGGTTCATCTCCGGCATGCCGACCTTGGCGTCCTTGGGGATGAATTGGGCGACGACAATCTTCACGTCGCTGCTTGAGGAAGCCGACTTGTCCTTGAACTGGCCGGCGAGTGACTCCTTCTGCTGCGGCTTGAGCGCGGCGATGAGCCACATGAGCAGAAAGAAGGCCATCATGGCGGTGACGAAGTCGGCGTAGGCCACCTTCCAAGAGCCGCCGTGGTGCCCGGCGTGCTCTTCCACCACCTTCTTGATGATGATTGTGCCGCCGCCCTTATTTTTGGCCACCCTTCAAGGCTCCTTCCAGTTCTTCAAAAGTAGGCCGCGCCGGACCGGACACCGCGCGGCGCGCGGCCTCGACAGCCAGCATCGGCGGGAATCCGCTGGAGAAGCCGACGAGGCCGGCCTTGACCACCTCCAGCATGGCGTGGGTCTCCTTGACCTGGTACTCCAAGTTCTGGGCCATGGGACCGACGAAACCGTAGCACAGCAAAATACCCAGGAAGGTGCCGACCAGGGCCGCGCCGACGCTGTGGCCCAGGACCTCGGGCGGTTCGTTGATCTTGCCCATGGTCAGCACGATGCCGAGCACGGCGGCCACGATGCCCAGACCGGGCAGGGAGTCGGCCACCTTGTTGATGGCGTTGGGGGTGTTGGACTCGTGCTTGTGCGAGGCCGCGAGGTCGATGTCCATCACCGAGTCGAACTGGTGCGGCTCGATGTTGCCGGCGAGGAGGACCTTGAAGTTGTCGCAGATGAAGTCGAGAACCTCGTGGTTCTTGAGGATGGCCGGGTAGCGGGTGAAGACCGCGCTGCCTTCGGGTTTGCTCACGTGCGCCTCGATGGAGACGATGCCGTCGCGCCGGGCCATGTTCATCAGCGTGTAGAGCACGGCGAGGATGTCCAGGTAGGTCTGCTTGCCGGCCTCGGACGCGGTGAAGACCTTGAAGGCCTTCTTCATGGTGCCGAAGATGATCGTCTTGGGCGAGGCGATGAAGAACGAGCCCAGGGCCGCGCCGCCGATGATCAGCAGTTCGATGGGCTGCATGAGCACGCCCAGGGGGCCTCCCTCAAGAAGGAAGCCGCCGATGACGCAGCCGAGAACGACAAAAACGCCGATTATCGCGAACATACGTAGCTGATCTCCTCGTGCCCGGGAAGACGTGGCCGCCGGGCCGGCCGCCGATCGGCTGGCATCATGCCCGAAACAACGTATTGAACCAACTTTGGGCTCTTTGTAAAGAGGTCAATAGCTGACAAATCTATCCCCTTGAAATTTCGTATACTAGAAATAGTCTAGATTATCTCTACTACTTAGCGGCGCACCTCGACACGTCCGCCAGACATGCTATCATAACTTACCCTCGACTGTCGTCTGCACATCAACTCCGGAGGACCGCATGAAGCTCCTGATCTGCGCATTGGCCCTGCTCGCCCTGCTGCCCAGCCAGGCTCTCTGCAAGGACGCCGGTGGCGCGCGCCTCGTGATCCAGCAGAACGGCCAGGCGTTGATCACCGAACTGCGGCCGCTCACCCTGCCCAAGGGAACGGGGCAGGTCCAAATCGAAGGCCTGCCGGCAACCTTCGACGCGCACAGCATGCAGGTGCGCTCCCAAAGCGCCCCCGGCAAGCTCGCCATCCTGGGCGTGGCGCTGGATTCGGAGCTGCTTTCCCCGAGCACGCTGCTCAAGCGGCACCTGGGCAAGACGGTCGTCCTGATCCTGCCCGACGGCAAGAGCCGCGACGGCCGCGTCCAGAAGGAGGCCACGCCGCTCACCGCCGACGACACCCCACTGTTCCTCGTGGACGGCAAGGTCTACGCCGGTCCCTATGAGGCCATCCTCTTTCCCGGCGTCCCGGACGGGCTCACGGCCAGACCGCGCCTCAGCCTCAGCGTGGACAACCACGGCCCGGCCGCCCAGACCCTGGACCTGACCTACATCGCCCGCGAGATCTCCTGGAGCATGGACTACGTGCTGACCCTGAACGCTGCGGGCACCGAAGCCCTGCTCTCGGGCTGGGCGTCCATCGCCAACCGCTCCGGCGCGGACTTCGCCGACGCCAAGGTCGAGCTGCTGGCCGGCTCGCCCCGCGTGGCGGACCGCTTCACCACGCGCGCGCTCTTCGCCGCCGAGGCCAACAAGTCCCTGGCCCTGGCCGCTCCATCCGCGCAGCCCGAAGAACTCTTCGAGTACCAGCTGTACCGGCTCAAGCGCCCGATCAGCCTGGCCAATCAGCAGACGCGCCAGGTTCCGCTCTTCGAGCCGGTCAGCCTCGCGGCGACACGCACGCTCATCGGCCGCGCCCAGGCCCTGCCCTCCGGGCGCGAGGCCGATCCCGTGAAGGAAAAGCTGGACGTCGTCGTCGCCTTCCGCAACAGCAAGGCCCTGGGCCTGGGGCTGCCCCTGCCCCAGGGCACGCTCCGGGCCTATCAGGACGCCGCCGGCGCGCGGCATTTTCTCGGCGAGGCCCCGCTGGAGCGCACTCCCGTCGGAGCCAAGGCCGAGCTGCGCCTGGGTCAGGCCTTCGACCTGGGCGTGGAGCGCGTGGTCACGCAGTTCGAGAAGACCGGCAAGCAGAGCTATCGCGCGGCCTGGGAGCTGCGCATCCGCAACGCCAAGGACAAGCCGCAGCGCATCGTCCTGCAGGAGTTGATCCCCGGCAAGTGGAAGGTCGCGGAGACCTCGAACAAGTGGAGCAGGCCCGCGGCCGGCGTGCTGGAATTCCACCTCGACGTGCCGCCCACGGGCGACGGCGATCCGCTGATCGTCCGCTACAGCTTTACTACGGAATTGTAGGCGAAACGCTTGCGCCCCAGGCGCGGTTCGCGTAGCTCCACCGGACAACGCTTGAGGAGCGGGTCATGGGAGAAGCGCGCGGAATTGCGTATGCGGTCATGTCGGCGGCCTGCTTCGCCATGCTGCCCATTCTGGGCAAGCTGGCCTTCGAGCGCGGCTTCGTCGCGGCGGAGATCATGCAGTACCGCTTCGGCTTCGGCGCGCTGCTGCTGCTCGTCTGGTACGCCGCAACCGACCGCGCGGTGCTGCGCATCCGGCGCGGGACGCTGCTCAAGACGGCCTTTCTCGGCGTCGGATTCTACCCGGCCCAAAGCCTCTGTTTCATGAGCGCCATCGAATACATCCCGGCCGCCACAGCTTCGCTCATCCTGTACTTCTACCCGCTGATGGTGACGCTGCTCTCGGCGCTGGTGTTCAAGTCCCGGCTGAACCGCATCATGGTCCTGTCCCTGGGCCTGCTCATCGCCGGCTGCGGACTGGTGTTCTACGACGCCTTCGCGCGGGACATCAACTCCACCGGGCTGGTCCTGGCCCTGGCCTCGATGCTCATCTTCTCCGTCTACCTCGTCCTGGTCGAGGTCATGCTCAAGGGCGAGAACCCGCGCACCTTCTCCTTCTACTGCCTGCTCAGCGCGGCCCTGGCCTACACGGTCATGCACCCGCCCCTGCGCTTCCCGCAGATGGACCTGACGTCCCAGGCGCTGACCCTGGGGCTGGGACTCATCCCCACGTCCCTGGCCGTGACCCTGTTCTTCCGCGCGGTGGAGTGCATCGGCAGCGCCAAGGCCTCCATCTGCTCCACCTTCGAGCCGATCATCACGGTGATCGCCTGCGCCCTGCTCCTCGGGGAAAGCATCGCCGCCGTCCAGGTGGCGGGCATGGCGCTGATCCTCGCCGGAATCGTCCTGCCCAACGCACGCGCCCTGAGCCTGCGCCGCGCCTTCCAGCGGGCTTGACGCCCCCGTACGATTCCGCCATACCGCATACGTCGGCCCCGCACTCGGGGCGGACCAAAGGTTCTTACGCGGGGGAAGGAAGATGGACGACAACCGCCGCCGCCGCAGTCGCGTGGCCACGCATATCGCAGCCGACCTCACCCAGTCGGGTGGTCCCATGGTGGAGCTGGCGACGCGCAACATCAGCCTCAAGGGGCTGCTGGCCGCGCCGGCAGCCGGCGTGCGCGCCGGCGCGACGGGCGTTCTGAGCATCCGCCTCGGCGCGGAGGCGGTCATCCGCATCGACTGCCGGGTGATCCGCAGCGACGCCGAGGGCGTGGCCGTGGACTTCCTGCCCATGGACGCGGACAGCTTCTTCCATCTGCGCAACCTCGTGCGCTACAACGCCCCCGACGCCGACGCCATCGACGCGGAGCTGCAAAAGCCGGCCTTCTAGTTTTTGGCGTCCTGCACGCCGAGCAGTCCGAGCAGCTCCTCGAATTCGCCGATGGGCGCGGCCCCGCGCAGCATCACGCCGTTGACCAGGAAGCTCGGCGTGCCGTCCACGCCGAAACGCCGGGCCTCGTTCACGTCGGCCTGGATGCGCGCCATAACGGCCGGACTCTCGGAGTCCTTCTTGAGCTTCTTGTAGTCGGCGTTGACCATGGCCAGCAGCGCGACCACGCCCTTGCCCGTGCCGTCGGCCAGAATGCGCTGGTTGGCGAAGGCCGCCTCGGCGAAACGCCAGGCCTGCTCCTTGTTCTGAAGGCCCAGGGCCTCGAACATGGCCGCGGGTTCGATAGAGCCCGGATGGGCGGGATAGTGCTTGAAGAACAGCCGGATCTTGCCCGGATGGCGGCGCATGAGCTCCGCCAGCGTCTGCGAGGCCTGGGCGCAATAGGGGCACAGGAAGTCCGAATACTCCACGATGGTCACGGGCGCGTCGGCCGGGCCGGTGAAGGGGCGATCGCCCGAGAGGTCCGGCGCAAGCGGATTGGCCAAGGCGCGGCGCAGGTTCTCGCTGCGCTCCTTGGCCTCGCGCTCGCTCACCGCCTGGTCCAGCAGGTCGATGAGCTGCCCCTTGTCCTGGCGCAGGGCGTCGTAGACCAGTTGCGGGTTGTCGCGCAGGGTCCGGGCGATTTGCTCCTGGCTCGCGCCCTGGGCGCAGCCGGCGAGGAGCACGAGCAGGAACAGGAAGGCGGCGAATCTGCGCATGGTCACTCCTTGGTGAGAAAAAAAGCGGCGGCCCGTCGCCAGACCGCCGCTTGCATGGTTGCTTCCGGCAGTCCCCGCTACCACTTCATGGAACGCTTCACGGCCAGGGCCTGGGCCTGCTCCTCGAAGGAGGCGAACCCGGCGTGGCGCATGGCGTCCTGCACGGTGTGGTCCCAATCCCAGGAGGCATAGAGCACCGGCTTGTGGAAGAGCGCGCGGAAGTGCTCCATCTCCTGCCGGTAGAAGGCCTCCTTGGGGTTCTCGATGTTCTCGCGCAGCTGCTCGCTGAAGCGGTCCAGCTCGCCCTCGTACCACTCCATGAGATCCTCGGCGGTCTTGTAGCGCTTGAGGATGTGGCCGTAGCCGTTCTCCTCCAGCAGGATCTCCAGGCGGCTGAAGTGCTGCTCGCGCAGCCATTCGCCCAGCTTGGGCAGCGTGATGTTCAGGGCCTCGACCTCGGCCATCTGGACCTTGGTCTTGCGGTAGGTGTCGGGCACGACCGAGGCCGAGTCGATGCCGGCGATGGCCACCAAGCCGCGCAGGATCTCGCTGTTGGACACGCCCTGGCCGCAGAAGCCGACCTTCTTGCAGTACTTCTGGCCGGCGAAGATGGCCACCAGGATGGCCCAGACCACGGCCGGGTCCTCCTCGTCATAGATGTGCTGCAGGCGCGGGTTGTCGCGGTCCGTGGCCAGCACCATCTGGGTCATGTCGTTGGAGCCGATGGAGAAGCCGTCCACCTCCTGCAGGAACTCCTTGCACAGGATGACGTTGGAGGGGATCTCGGCCATGAGGATGAGCTTCACGCCGTCCTTGCCGGACTCGATGTTGTGCACGCTCTTGAGGTAGCGCTTCATGCTGCGCGCCTCTTCGAGGGTGCGCACGAAGGGCAGCATGATCTGCAGGTTCTTGCCGCCGAAGATGCCGCGCGCCAGCTTGAAGGCCTCCAGCTCCCAGTCGTGGATGTTGCGGGAGACGCCGCGGTAGCCCAGCATGGGGTTGGACTCGTGCTGCTCGAAGAGCAGGCCGCCCATCAGGTTGCGGTACTCGTTCGACTTGAAGTCCGTGGTGCGGTAGATGATGCTCTTGCCGTAGAAGGCCATGGCGAACAGGGCCAGGCCCTGGGCCAGGGTCTGAATGTAGTGCTCCTTGCCCGTGCGGAACCCGCGCGACTCGAGGAGCTTGCGGATGCGCTCCGGCAGGGTGCGCACCTCGTCCATCTCGCTCTTCAGGCCCATCTTGAGGGCCACTTCCTCGCGCAGGGTGGCGATGCGCTCCAGCACGTCGATGACGCCCGGATCGTCCTTGATGCGCGCGGCGATCTTCTCGATCTCGCGCTCGTGGTCCTGGCGCAGCTTCTGGGCCTCGGCGTAGTTCTCGTGAACGCCGTCGACGATGTCGTTGTAGCCCATGATCACGGCGATGTGCATCTTGAGGTCGGTGGAGGTCTTCAGGGTCTCCAGGCGCTCGGTGGCGTAGCCGATGTGCTCGTCGAGCTTCTTGTCCAGCTCGCGCAAGCGGCGGTGGATGGCCAGGACCTCGTCGGTGCCCTTGGTGCCCTCGCGCTCGGACAGCTGGGCCAGCTCCTTGCCCAGGCCGGTGACCAAGCCGACGTATTCGCGCAGCTTGATGCGCACGCTGATGAGGCCGATGGCCAGCTGCTCCTTCATGACCTTGGAGAGGTAGGCGTCGAGTTCGCGCAGCTTGGCCTCGACGAGATTGCCGAGGACGCCGCGGTCATAGGCCTCCAGGGCCAGCGGATGCACGGTGATGTTGCCGAGCATGAACTCGGCGCGCAGGAGGCCGACCTCGAAGTCCGGCACGTGGCGCAGGCGCGAGAGGAACAGCGACTGGCCGATGTCGGCCAGGATCAGGCCGACCTTGGTCTTGGTGGCGGGCAGCTCGGCCACGTTGATCTCGCCGCCGACCTCCACCAACGGCAGCAGGCCGCGGTACACGTGCCCGCGCGAGCCGTCCACGGTGATCTCCTGGCCGTCCAGGGAGCGGATGACCTCCAGGCGCTGCAGGCCGATGCAGGCGGGGATGCCCAGCTCGCGGGAGGTGATGGCCGCGTGGCTGGTGTCGCCGCCGACGTCGGCCAGGATGGCGCTGGCGATGCGCATGCCCGGCACCATGTCCGGGTCGGTGCGCTCGGCGGCCAGGATGTCGCCTTTGTTGACCTTGTTCAGCTCCAGGGCGGAACGCAGGAAGCGCACCACGCCCTGGCCGGCCCCGCGGGAGGCGCCGTTGCCTTCGAGGATCAGCTCGGCGTCGGGCAGGGCCTTGGGGTCGACCTCCTTGCGGCGCATGAAGATGGTGTCCGGATGCTGGGCGAAGTCCTCGTTCCAGCGGGTTTCGGGCCGGGCCTGGACGAACCACAGGCGGTCGGCGGAGTCGATGCAGAACTCGGTATCCATGATGATGCCGCCGTAGGCGCGGGAGATGTTGCGCACGCCGCGCGCGACCTCCTCGGCCTGGGCCAGGGAAAGGGCCCAGCGGTAGATCTCGTTCTCGTCGACCGCGACGTCCTTGGTGCCGCCCATGTCCTCGTCGTAGACGATCTTCTTGTCCTTGCAGCCCATGAAGCGCACGACGACCTCGGAGCCGTCGTCGCGCTGGAAGACATAGAACTTGTCCGGGGTGACCATGCCGCCCACCACGGCCTCGCCCAGGCCGTAGCTGGCGTCGATGGACACGAGGTCGTTGCGGTCGGTGCCGCGGCAGCCGGTGGCCGTGTCCGCGCTGAAGGCCGTGCCGGAGATGAGCGGATTGATCATCCGCATGATGCACACGGACAGCGAGGTGTTCTCGATGGCCCACTCTTTCTTGGCGTTTTCGGCGAACTCGTCGTCGCCGGTCTCCTCGGCCTTGTGCACGGCGTCGAGGATGGCCTCGCGGCGGTAAGTCATGGAGCGCAGGTTATAGGCGCTGGCGCAGTCCCAGTGATAGGCCTCCACGCAGCGGTCCTCGCCCACGATGTTCAGATAGGTGTCCTGCAGGCCGGCGAAGGCCTTCTTGCGGCTGTCCTCGCCGGCGGCGGAGGAGCGCACGGCCACGGGCTCGTTCTCCAGCCCGGCCTCGCCACAGATGGCGAGGTAGGCGCCGCGCACGGCCTCCTTGACTTCGGCCGGCATATCCACGGACAGGATGGCCGCCTGAACGAGCACGGAACGCTTGCGCAGCTGGTCGATGCCCTCGGGGCTGGTGGCGAAGCCCTCGACGACGTTGTTGACGAAGGTGCGCAGCTTGATCGTGGTGCCGTGGGCCTTGGCCGACTCGTCGGCGATGCGCTTGGCGATGCGCCGGGTGAACTTGCGCAGGAACTCGGGATCGCGGTTGATCTCGTCGTCGTTCCAGTCGGTGGCGTTGTATTCCTTGTCCACGATGCTGCGGACGAGGGAGGCGTTGACCCTGGTTTCTTCGAGGACTTTGTGGAAGGCGATGGAGGAGATGGCCCGGAACTGCGGCGCGCGGATGTTCGGCACCTGGCTGATGATGGCCGTATTGTAGTTCTTTCCGCCCACGAGCAGCTCGGCGTCGGGCCCGATGGCCACGATGTCCGCGCCCATGAGCACGATTTTCTTCACCAGTTCGGTCTTGTTGCCCGCCTTGGCCTTGGGCTCGGCCGCGGGCGCGGCCGGCTTGGCGGTCTGTTCCTTCTGGGTCTTGGCCATGCTCTCCTCCTGCGGAGCCGCCCGGAGCGGCTCTTTGAGTCGATTGAGGGATCATCAGGACACAAAGCGATCAGCCTCGTCCCCCGCGACCCGGCCGGGTCATCCGGGAGAAAGGCGCGTCGCGTCACCAGCGGTCCTTGGGAAGATAGCCCCTCGGCAGGCATCCCGTCAATTGTACATACAACAATAAGCGCAAAAACTGCGAAGCGGCCAGGAGCGGGGCTTCCTTCCACACAAGTCAGCTTGTGCGATGAAGAAATTTGAACCCGGGATCTCCTGGCCGCCGGCATTCCGCAGGCTGCGCGCGGTCATTTGTATATGCAATAATTCGCCGGCCGTTCGACGGCCGCCATTACACCTTCTGACCGCAGTTGGGGCAGAAGCGGAACTCCTCGCTCAGGATCGGCGCCTTGCAGGTGGGGCAGCCCTTCTGCGCGGGGCCGAGCTCCACGAGCAGCTCGCCCTCCTTCACCGGCACCATGACCTTGTCTTCCTGGTAGTTGGCGTTCTTCAGCACGCGCTTGACCACGCCGGCCACCGGCGCGAACACGGCCTTCTCCTGCTTCATGATCGAGATGTTGCAGATCTCCTCGCCCGCCTTGACCGCATCGCCCACGCGCACGTGCATGACCCAGAGGTCGCCGTTGGAGGGCGAGCCGATGTGGAAGACGTTTTTGGGATCGGCCATCTCCATGGCGTCGCGGTCCGAGCCGATGGCGTCGCGCACCTTGACCCGATGGGTCATGGTCTCGGAGTCCACCATGTAACGCACGCTGATGAAGCCCTGGTCGTCCGGCTCGGAGATGTCCGTGATGCGCATGACGTGGGGCTTGCCGCAACGGCCCTGGTACAGCAGGGTCTCGCCCTTCTCCAGCCCCTCGAACCAGACGTCGATGGGCAGGCAGTTGGGGTCGCCGTAAGTCTCCACGAAGTCGATGGTCTTCAGCGCGTCGCCGGGGTGGTTCAGGTAGATGACGAACTCCTCCGGGGTCGCCTTGCGGCCCAGGCGGGATTCGAGGGCCGTCGCCTCGGCGGCGAGGTCGACGTCGGGCACGGAGCCCAGCGGCGAGGCCTCGGTGCGCGAGGCAACGGCCTCGCGCCACTCCGCGCCGAAGGCGCTCTGGTACACCCAGTCCGGCGGGAAGCCCAGGGGCAGGCGGCCGAACTTGCCCAGCAGCAGGTTGCGGAAGGCGTCGTTGCTGTCGCGGTAGAGGTCGAGCCGGGCCTCGCGCTCCAGCTCGGTCTGATCCGCCTCGGGCACCAGGTTGACGATGTCCAGGATGTTCAGCAGACGGCGCACCTCGCGCTCGCCGCCGCGCTTGTAGGCGCCGGTGACGGCCAAAAACGAGGTGTTCCAGGTGATCTGCGAGCCCGGGGTAACGTCGTGGTAGCGGACGATCTTCCGCGTGCCGGCCAGGAAGCGCAGCATGTACGGCAGCAGGTGGATGTAGCCCTGCTTCATGGCCCCTTCCTGGGAGGACGAGGTCGCGCCGCCGGGCATGGCGTGGCGCACCACGTCGTGGTCGACGCCCTGGAAGTAGGGCGAGCAGTACTTGTCGTAGTAGGGCATGATCTGCTTGAGCATGAAGTTGGCGCTGCGGATCATGTCCTTGTCGAGGTGGGTGGCCAGGCCCATCTCGTCCTCGATGTAGGCCGCGGTGGCCATGGCGTCGCCCTGCCCGTACCAACGCACGCTGGCGCCCACGCCGGTGTCCACGATGTGCGCGCCGGCCTTGGCCGCCTCGCCCATGGTCGGCACGAAGAGCCCGTCGGTGCAGTGGCGGTGGCAGTGCAGGACGAGTTCCGGATACTTGCGGGTCAGCGCGCCCAGGAGCTCGCGCATGAAGCGCGGCGGGCACACGCCGGCCATGTCCTTGAGCCCGAGGATGATCTCCTGCGAGGCCTTCTTCTTGCTGACGCCGAGCACGTCGGCGCACATGGCCAGGATCTCGTCCGTGACGCCGAGGTAGTGCTCCACGTCGAAGCCCTTGGCCCAGGACATGGAGATGGCCGGCTCGAAGATGTGCTTGCTGGAGTGCAGCACGACCTCGGCGAAGGGCCGCATGTTCTCGATGTGGTTCAGGAAGTCGAAGCAACGGATGACGTCGTAGTGCTCGCAGACCATCTCGCCCGTCAGGCGCATGAGGTTCTTGGCCTGGGGCTTGTAGCCGAGCACGTTGGTCGAGCGGATCAGAATCTGCTTGAGGGTCAGCGGGGCGAACTGGTTCCACTCCCGCGCCTCGGTGAAGGGATAGGTCATGTTCGCCAGCATGGCCACGTGGAAGTGCGCGCCGCCGCCGTTCTCCAGGGAGAAGAAGCCGCACTTGTCGAGATAGGGCCCGACGATGCGGTCCTCGGCCAGGCGGAAGCGGTTGCCGCTGTTGGATTGCGTGATGTCGCGCGTGGTGGTGTCGGTGAGCTGGACGATGCCCTTGGCGCGGTCCTCGCGCAGGGCGTCGAGGATGGCCGAACGCTTCATGCCGCGGGTGAAGCGCGGCTCGAAGGAGGCGTCGGTGACGTCCGGGGCCTTGATGACCTGGAAGCGGCCCAGACGCTTGTCCGAACGGCCGCGGTACTCGCCCAGGGAGACGAAGGGGTTGAAGCCGCGGGCGGAGATCTCGGCCACCAGCCGGGCCAGGCGCAGGCGCTCCGGCTCGCGGTCGGAGTAGGCCATGAGCTCGTCCTTCTTCAGGCGGACGAAGTTGGTGTCGTACTCGCCGGAGACGAAATCCGGATGCTTGATCACCTGCCGGTGGAAGTTGATCGTGGTCTTGACCCCGCTGATGACGTATTCGCGCAGGGCCCGGCGCATGAGCATCACCGTCTTGGCCCAGGTGTTGCCGTAGGTGATCAGCAGCGCGGCGGCGGAGTCGTAACGCGAGGGGAAGCGGTAGCCCGCGCAGATGCAGGAGTCGATGCGCACGCCCTGGCCGCCGGGGGAGACGTAGTGGGTGATCAACCCGGCGTTGGGCGAGAAGTCGTCCTGCGGGTCCTCGCAGTTGATGCGCACCTGCATGGAGTTCAGGTAGGGCTTGGTGTTCTGGGCGTTGAAGCGCAGCTTGGAGCCGAAGGAGATGGCGATCTGCTCCTCGACCAGGTCGATGCCGTAGCGGCACTCGGTGATGCCGTGCTCCACCTGAAGCCGGGTGTTGACCTCGATGAGGTAGGGCCGGCCGGCGGCGTCGACCAGGAACTCCACCGTGGCCAGGGAGTGGTAGCCCACGGCCTTGACGAGCTTCTCGGCGTAGCCCTTGAGCTCCTTGCGCAGGGCCTCGGTGTACCTGGGCCAGGGCGAGGGCGTGATCTCGATGAGCTTCTGGTGGTTGCGCTGCACCGTGCAGTCGCGCTCGTCGAAGACGAAGACGTTGCCGTACATGTCGGCCACGACCTGGAACTCGATGTGCCGGACGCTCGTGAGCAGCTTTTCGACGTACAGGCGCGGATTGCCGAAGCTGGCCTTGGCCAGGGCCGAGGCCTTGGAGAAGGCGCTCTCCAGCTGGGAGTCCTCGTAGACCTCGTAGATGCCGCGGCCGCCGCCGCCGCCCTCGGCCTTGAGCATGATCGGGAAGCCGATCTCATGGGCGATGCGCCGCGCCTCGGGGATGGACACGGCCTCGCTGGACCCCGGCACCACGGGCACTCCGAGTTCGATGGCCAGCTTGCGCACGGCGACCTTGTTGCCCAAAAGACGCATGGGGCCCTGGTTGGGGCCGATAAAGATGATGCCCGCGTCCTCGCATTTCTTGGGGAAGGAGTCGTCCTCCGAGCCGAAGCCCCAGCCCGGATGCAGGGCCACGATGCCGCGGTCCTTGGCCAGTTTGATCACGCGGTCGAGGTCGAGATAGGCGCGCGGATCTTCGCCGAGGAGCAGAAGTTCGCTTGCGCCGGTGGTCGCGGGCGAGGTTTTGTCCACATCGGTGGCGGTCATCACCGCCACGGCCTGGAACATCTCGGTGATGGAACGGCAGATGCGCCGCGCGGGAATGCCGCGGTTGGCGACCAGAATGGGCTGGCCCTTGACGGCTTCCAGAACCTGCTCGAACGACTTTGGTCTCATGGCCAACGTAAGTCCCCCTTGTGGGTTGCGATTGTCCGTCCCCTAAACCCGCCCCGCGTCAAACCGGAGTCACATCGCCGGAAAGGAGCACGACCTCCGTTCCGTCGCGGTCGAGGACAAGCCCGCCCTCCTCGGAGACGCCCCTGACCGTCGCCTCGTACCGAACGCCGATACCCTCATGTACGAGGACGCGTCTCCCCATCCAGGCCAGCCTGGTGCGGAAGATTGTCAGGAATTCCTTAGGAGTGCAGGCCTCAAGTAAATTTATGTACCCCGTTTCCACATGATTTACAAGCGTGGCCCAGACGCGCAGCGGGCCAAGCCCGGCCTCGGCCGGCGCAAAGCGGCCGGCGGCGACGCCGTGCCCGGCGCGCAAAGCCTCCGGCTCCGGCGCCCAGGACAGATTCAGGCCAATGCCGAGAAGAATGCAGCCGCCCCGCTCCTCCACGAGCATGCCGGCCACCTTCCTGTCGTTGCAGAGAATATCGTTCGGCCACTTCACGCTGACGGCCGGCCCGAGGCTTTCGAGGGCCGCGGCGAAGAGCTGGCCCAGGACCAGCGGCCGCAGATCGTTCCAGGGCTTGTCCTCCGGCGGGCAGACGAGCGTGGCCATCATGTTGCCGGCGTCGGAGATCCAGGCGCGGCGCAGCTGGCCCCGGCCGGAGGTCTGCCTGGGCGTGATCACGCTGCCCCAGGGGGCGAGGCGGCCTTCGGCGCACAGGGCGCGGGCCACGTCCATGGTCGAGGTGCAGGGACCGCAGACCATGAGGGAACGCGACGAAGCCCCGCCCTCGGCCAAGGGGCCCAAGGCGGCGAGATCGGCGGCCCAGAGGGGATGCATGGCCGCCAGCGCGTTCGGGGAAATGGGCTCGGCCAGACCGGGCAGACCGGCGGCCAGCAGGGAAAGGTTCACAACCAAGCTCCAAGAGCCGCGCGCCGGACTTTGCAAAGCGGCGGCTTGCTGCTACGGAAAGGCATGCGCATCCTTCTCGTCGGCGGGGCAGTCCGCGACATCCTGCTCGGGCGGCCCGTCCGCGACCGTGATTACCTCGTACTGGAGGCCTCTGTCGAGGACTTCCTTGCGGCCTGCCCGACGGCCAAGCCGGTAGGCAAGACCTTTCCCGTGTTCATCCTCGACAACCAGGAATACAGCTTCCCGCGCGGGGCCAGCCTCGACGCGGATCTGGCCCTGCGCGACTTCACCGTCAACGCCCTGGCCCTCGACGAAGACGGCTCGCTCTACGCCCATCCGCTGGCCCTGGCCGATCTGGCCGCGCGCGTGCTGCGGCCGGCCTCGCCGCGGTCCCTGGCCGACGACCCGGCGCGCGTCTACCGCGCCGCCCGCTTCGCCGCCGAACTGCCGGACTTCGCGCCGGCCCCGGAGCTCATCGAGGCCATGCGCGCCCTGGCCGACGCGCCGGAACTCGCCGCGCCCTTCGCCGAACGCATCGGCCGCGAGGTCGTCAAGGCCTGCGAGGCCGCCCGCCCGGGCGACTTCCTGCGGCTGCTCGACCGGGGCGGCTGCCTCGCGCCGTGGCTGGAGGAGTTCGCAACGGCCGCGCGGATTCCGGCCGGCCCGCCGCAATATCACGACGCCAGCGTTCTGGAGCACACCGCGCGGGTCATGGACCGTTTGGCGGGCGACGCCCTGTGCGTTTGGATGGCCCTGTGCCACGACCTGGGCAAGACGACCACCCCGGCGGAGCTGCTGCCGCGCCACATCGGGCACGACGAGCGCGGCGAGGCCATGGCCCTGACCCTGGGCCAGCGCCTGCGCCTGCCGCAACGGCTCATCCAGGCCGGGGCCGACGCCGCGCGCTGGCACATGATCGCCGGCCGCTACCCGGAGCTGCGCCCGGGCACGCGCGCGGACCTGCTCTTCCGGCTCAAGTCCCGCGGGGTCCTGCGCGAGACCTTCCGACTCGCCGCCGCGGACAAGGGCGTCGACCACCTGCACGAAGCCCAGGCCGACCTTGACGCGGCCCTTGCCGCGACCCTGCCGCCGACGGCCCGCGACCAGGGCGCGGCCTCGGGCGAACTTCTGCGCTCCCTCCGCGCCCAAGCCATCCGCCAACGTCTGCAATCTCATTGACCGCCTGGATTATGTCACCAACGTGCGGATGACTCCCCCATAGTGCCACGTTTTTAATTTTCGTACTTGTCCTCGAATCATCAATCTGCTAGCAGTCACTCCATACATGCACGAACAGCATGTCCGTATGCGTCAAACGCTGGCGCGCACGCCCTCAAAACCGGAACGTCAAGGAGGCCCCGCATGAAACGTTTCGCAGCAAGCCTCGCGCTTGTGCTGCTCCTGGCCCAGGCCGCCCAGGCCCACTTCGGGATGGTCATCCCCTCGCAGAGCGTCGTGGTCGACAAGGCCAAGGCCGCCATCGGCCTCACCGTGTCCTTCTGCCATCCCATGGAGCAGAACGGCATGGACATGGCCAAGCCGCTGGAGTTCGGCGTCGCGGTCGACGGGGCCAAGAGCGACCTCCTCGGCAGCCTCAAAGAGATCAAGGTCCTGGGCCACAAGGCCTGGCAGGGCGCGTTCACGCCCAAGAAGCCCGGCATCTACGCCTTCTACGCCGTTCCCGCGCCCTATTGGGAACCGGCCGAGGACAAGTTCATCCAGCACATCACCAAGGTCATCGTGCCGGCCTTCGGCGAAGAGGAAGGCTGGGACAAGCCGCTCGGACTCAAGACCGAAATCGTGCCGCTGACCCGCCCCTTCGGCAACTACGCGGGCAACGCCTTCAGCGGCGTGGTGCTCCTTGACGGCAAGCCCGTGCCCGGCTGCGACGTCGAGGTGGAGTACTACAACAAGGACAAGAAGTACGCCGCGCCCAACGAGTACATGAACACCCAGGTGGTCAAGACCGACGCCAACGGCGTGTTCGTATTCGCCGCGCCCTGGGCCGGCTGGTGGGGTTTCGCCGCGCTCAACGACGCGCCCCAGGGCATCAAGAAGGACGGCAAGGACAAAAAGGTCGAATTGGGAGCCGTTCTCTGGATGGAACTTGTTGCCCCCAAGGTCATAAAGAAGTAACACCGTCCGCACACGCGCTTTCCGGGCAGGCGCTGAACCTGCCCGGAAACGCGCAAAAGTTCAGCGGAGGCAGCTCATGCACATCTCCGAAGGCGTCCTGTCCGTTCCCGTGCTCGTGGCCGGGGCGGCGCTCACGGCCGCCTGCACGTGGCAGGGCCTGCGGCGCATCGACAACAGCCGTCTGGTCAGCGTGGCCATTCTTTCCGCCGCGTTCTTCGTGGGCTCGCTCATTCATATTCCCATCGGACCCTCCAGCGCGCACCTGATCCTCAACGGCCTGCTCGGGGCCGTGCTCGGCTGGGCCAGCTTCCCGGCCATTCTGGTCGGGCTGCTGCTGCAGGCCGTGCTCTTCCAGTTCGGCGGGCTCACCGTGCTCGGGGTGAACACCTTCGACATGGCCATGCCTGCGGTGATCTGCTCCCTGCTCTTCTCGCCGCTGCTGCGACGCGGCGGCAGGGCGCGGGTCCTGGGCGCGTTCCTCTGCGGCTCGGTGTCCGTGCTGCTGGCCTCGCTGTTCACGGCCACGGCCCTGGCCCTCACCGATGAAGGCTTCCTGCGCGCCGCCGAAACGCTCGTCCTGGCGCACATCCCGATCATGCTGGCCGAGGGGGCCTTCACCGTCCTCGTGGTCGGCTATCTGTCCAAGGCCCAGCCCGGCCTGTTCCAGACCCGGCTTGCGGCCTGAACCGGAGGCAGCATGTCCGCATTGAGACACCTCGCCCTGCTCCTGTGCCTGCTGGCCCTACCGGCCACGGCCCTGGCGCACCGCGTGAACATTTTCGCCTACGTCGACGGCCCGGACATCGTGGCCGACTGTTTCTACTCCAAGTCCAACAAGGTCAACGCCGGGACCATCACCGTGCAGAACGCCGCGACGGGCGAGGAATACCAGCGCGTGACCACCGACGCCCAGGGCGCGGCCCGCTTCCCCATCCCGGCCAAGGCCATCGCCGCCAAGGCCGACATCAAGCTGGTGCTCGTGGCCGGCGAGGGGCACCAGTCCGAGGAGATCGTCCGGGCCACGGAGTTCGCGGCCCTCACGGCCAAGGCCGCCCCGGCCACGCCCAAGCCCGCAGCCAAAGCGGCCGCTAAGACGGCTGCGGCAGGGCCGGCCAAAAGCGTTCCCGCAGCGGACGCCGCCGGCAAGCCGGCCAAGGTCCAGACCGCTCCCGCGGCCCCGGCGCAGATCGACGAGGCGGCGCTGTCCCGCGTGGTCGAGACCGCCGTGGACAAGGCCATGGAGGAGAAGCTCGCCCCCGTGAAGCGCCTGCTGGCCGAATCCGCCGCCCAGAAAGGCCCCGGCCCCACGGAGATCGTCGGAGGCATCGGCTACATCGTGGGCATCTTCGGCGTCGCGGCCTTCGTGGCCTCGCGTCGCAGGTCCGGAAAGGACTCCTGATCCGCGCATGATTGACGAACCTTTCGCCAGCGGCGGGTCCTTTCTGCACCGCGCGGACCCGCGGGCCAAGCTTTCGGCCGCGGCCGCGCTCTCGTGCATCCTGGCCGCCAGCCCGGTGTCCTCCGCGCCGGCGCTGGCCCTGGCCGCCGGTGCGCTCCTGACCGCCTGGGCCCGGCTGCCGCTGGGCCCGTTTCTGCGCCGGATGGCCACGGTGAACCTTTTCGTGGCCTTCCTCTGGCTGTTCCTGCCCTTCGGCACGCCCGGCGCGGCGGTCTGGAGTCTCGGCCCCCTGGCCGCCACGGACCGCGGCCTGGCGCTGTGCCTGCTGATCACCCTGAAGACCAACGCGATCATGCTGCTGTTCCTGGCGCTCGTGGCCACCAGCGACGCGGCCTCCCTGGGCCAGGCCATGCACCGCCTGCGCGTGCCGGAAAAGCTTGTGTTTCTCTTCCTCTTCACCTACCGCTTCATCAACGTGATTCACGGGGAGTACCAGCGGCTGATGACGGCGGCCAGACTGCGCGGCTTCACCCCGCGCACCAGCATGCACACCTACCGCACCCTGGCCTCGCTGCTGGCCCTGGTGCTGCTTTCGGCCATGCACCGGGCCGAGATGACCCGGCGCGCCATGCTCCTGCGCTGCTTCGCCGGCCGTTTCACCACGCTGCGGCGCTTCCGCATGGGCGCGGGCGAATACGCCCTGCTCGGCCTGGGCGGCGTCTTCGCGCTCGGCCTGGCCGTCCTGGAGGTTCTGCATGTCTGAGGCGCCCGCCGATTTCGCCGCGCCGATCATCGAGCTGCGGCGGATCGGTTTCCGCTACCCGCTGGAGTCCGCGCCGGTGTTCGAGAGCGTGGATCTGACGCTCATGCCGGGCCAGCGGCTCGGGCTCTTCGGCCCCAACGGCTGCGGCAAGACCACCCTGCTCTCGGTGATGACCGGCTTGCGCCCGACCAGCAGCGGGGAAATCCTGCACCGCGGCAGGCCCGTCCGGTCCGAGTCAGACTTCGCAGCGCTGCGGCGCGAGCTGGGGCTGCTGCTGCAGAACGCCGATGACCAGATCCTCTTTCCCACGGTGCTCGACGACGTGGCCTTCGGCCCGCTCAACCTGGGCCTGAAGCCGGCCGAGGCCGAGCGCGAGGCCCGCGCCGCCCTGGCCTTCGTGGGACTGGAAGGCTTCGAGGAGCGCCTGTCGCACAAGCTTTCCGGCGGCGAGAAAAAACTCGTGACCCTGGCCGGCGTGCTGGCCATGCGGCCCAGGGCGCTGCTTTTGGACGAACCCACGGCCAGCCTCGACCCGGCCACGCGCGACCGCCTCGCGCACATCCTCGCGCACCTGGACGCCGCCGTGCTCACGGTGTCCCATGACTGGGACTTCCTCAACCTCGTGGCCTCGGACTACTACACCATCGAGCACGGCCGCCTGGTTCGCGAGGCCGCGGCCCAACTCCACTGGCATGCGCACGCCCATCCGCATCCCGAGCAGCCGCACTGAGCCCCGTTACGGTTGACAGCGGCTTTGCGCTGAGGATAATGGCGGAAAGAGTACGCACATGCCGCTGCTCACCCAAGCCAAAGGACTGCTCATGCGTCTGGTCACCCGCTCCGACTTCGACGGCCTCGCCTGCTCCGTCCTCCTCAAGGAGCTCGGCCTCATCGACGACTACCTTTTCGCCCATCCCAAGGACCTCCAGGACGGGCTGATCTCGGTCACGGAAAACGACGTCCTGGCCAACGTGCCCTATGTGCCGGGCTGCGGCATGTGGTTCGACCACCACACCAGCGAGCAGGCACGCCTGGGCAAGGAACTCGCGTTCAAGGGCCTGAGCAAGCCGCTCAAGAGCTGCGCCCGGGTCATCTGGGAATATTTCGACGGCGAAAAGAAGCTGCCCAAGCACCTCCACGCCATGCTCGAGGCCGTGGACAAGGTCGACAGCGCCAGCCTCACCGCCCAGGAAATCGCCGAGCCCAAGGGCTGGATCCTGCTCGGCTTCATCATGGACCCACGCACGGGTCTGGGCCGCTTCAAGGAATTCCGCGTGAGCAACTACCAGCTCATGCTGGACATGATTGACTATTGCCGCACCATGAAGGCCGAGGAGATCCTCAAGATCCCCGACGTGGACGAGCGCGTCGAGGTCTACCGCGAGCAGTCGCGCATCTTCGTGGACATGCTGCGCCGCACCTCCACGGAACAGGGCAACCTCGTGGTCACGGACCTGCGGAACGAGCCGATCATCTACGCCGGCAACCGCTTCCTCGTGTACACGCTGTTCCTCAAGAGCAACATCAGCATGCAGATCATGTGGGGCGTGCGCAGGCAGAACGTGGTCATCACCGTCGGCCACAGCATCCTGAAGCGCAACTGCAAGACCAACGTGGGCCGGCTGATGCTGGAGTACGGCGGCGGCGGCCACGACAACGTGGGCACCTGCCAAGTGCCTGCGGAAAAGGCCGACGAGGTCATCCAGGCCCTGATCAAGGCCATCACGGTCGCGGGCTAGCGCCCGGGGTCAATCGTCCAGTTCCGCCATGAGGCGTTTGAGCCGCGCCGTGTTCTTCCGATAGAACGCGGCGCTGAACGCGTGGAGCGCCTTTTCGCAGCGCGCCGGCTCCGGCAGGTCCGGGGCCTTCCAGATCTTGAGCGCGGCGAAGTCCATGCGCGGGAACATCAGCCCCTTGTCCAGGCTGTCCGCGCCGAGGGTGTTGGTGATGGCGCCCTGCCCCGGCTGTTCGGCCGAGGTGATGCCCCGGGCGTACTGGAGCACAGTGGACGGCTGCATGTCCGCGTTGAGCTTGTCGATGCGCTCGTTGAGGCGCGCGCACTGGCTCTCCAGCAGGCGGTAGTTGAGGCTCATGCGCTTGCGGCCGGCGCGCGCCGGATCGTCCTCCAGCTCGCCGTTCATGTAGGCCCCGCAGGCGTGGTGCAACTCGGAATAGGCCAAGTGGACCAGCTTGGCGTAGCGCGTGGAGGCGAACAGGGCGAAGGGCGCGCCGGCCGGCCGCCAGGCGCGGGAGCCGGACTGGGCGCTGGCGTCCGGGAACTGCGGCGGCAGACCGAGGGCGGCGAAGAGCGCGGCCTCGCCTTCGGCCCCGAGCACCAGGAAACGCAGGAAGAACACCCGGGCGAAGACCTTGGCCTTGCGGCTGCGCAGCTCCTCGACGCTGAGCTGGAAGTCCTCGATGAGATCCTCAACGGCCTTGCGCGCGCCGAAGAAGGCGCCGGCCATTTCGGTCAGCACCTCGCCCTCAAGGGCGTCCGCAAGGGTTTCGTAGCGGTCCATCGGCGTCAGGCCTCCTCTCCGAATACGATAACGCTACGCCATTCCCGCAGTGGAGGCAATGCGCTGGGGGCGGGAGCGCTCCGCCGCCTTGCCCGCCGGCCGCCAAGCGGATAGGATGCGCCCACCTTTTCGCCACAGGGGAGCGCCATGCGGTCCAACCGCCTCTGCTTTTTCAATTCCAACCGCCCCTGGGGCGGCGGCGAGCACTGGCACTGCCAGCAGGCCCTGCTCGCGCGGGATCGCGGCTACGACGTCAGCGTTGTGGCCGGCAACGGCTCGGAGCTGGCGCGAAGCCTGCGCGGCGAACCCGGCATCCGCCTGTTCGAGCAGCCCCTGGGCTCCCTGTCCTTCCTGAATCCCGCGCGCATGGCGCGGCTGGCCGCCTTTTTCCGCGCCGAGGCCGTGGAGGCGGTGGTCCTCTGCCTCCCGCGCGACGTGAAGGCCGGCGGAGTGGCGGCCAAGCTCGCGGGCGTGCCGCGGATCATCTACCGTCGGGGCATCGCCGTGCCCGTGCGCGACCGCTGGCTCAACCGCCTGCTCTTCTCGCGCGTGCTCACGGGGCTCATCGTCAATTCCGAGGCCACGCGGCGTTGCGTCCTGGCCGAAAACCCGAACCTCATCGCCCCGGCGCGCGTCCACCTCGTGTACAACGGCTTCGACGTGGCCGCATTCGACGCCCGGCCGGACACGCCCCTCGCGCCCCGGCGGCCCGGCGAACTGCTCATCGGCACGGCCGGCCGGCTCACGGAGCAGAAGGGCCAGCGCCTGCTCATCGACGCCGCGGCCATGCTCAAGGCCCAGGGCGAACGCTTCCGCGTGCTCATCGCCGGGACCGGCGAGCTGGAGGAACGGCTCAAGGCCCAGGCGCGCGAGCGCGGCGTGGCGGACGTGGTGGAGTTTTTGGGCTTCGTCACGGACATGAAGGCCTTCCACGCCAGCCTGGACGTCTTCGCCCTGCCCTCGCTCTGGGAAGGCTTCGGCTTCGTGCTCGCCGAGGCCATGGCCATGCGCCTGCCCGTGGCGGCGTTCGACGTCAGCAGCGTGCCCGAGGTGGTGGCGCATGGCGAGACCGGGCTGCTCAGCGAACCGGACGCCGGACGCCTGGCCGCCAATCTGCGCACGCTGCTGCACGACGCCGGGCTGCGCCGCAGGCTCGGCGAGGCCGGCCGGGCCCGCGTCCTGGAACGCTTCGAGCTGGGCCAAACATTCGCGCAGTTCGAACGCTGCCTCGATTCCTGAAACCCGACGCGAACTTTTCGCCAGGGATTTGTTGACAAGCAGTGGACCGGAGGGTAGAAGCACTCTCCGCACGTCGGGATGTAGCGCAGTCTGGGAGCGCACTTGAATGGGGTTCAAGGGGCCGGAGGTTCAAATCCTCTCATCCCGACCACCGACGACCAAGAGGGACTGGCAGGAAGCTGCCGGTCCCTTTTTCATTGCCCGCCGCAGCAGACGGCGACACGGGGCATGCCCAGGCGGCAGGGCCCGGGCCGCACCGACGGCCGCCAGCCTGAGGCTTTCGCGGCGGTTCAGGTTTCGCGTTCCGCCGTCCTAGGCTAGGTTGCCCTCGTCGCCGTCGTCGTCATCCCCACCGTCATCGTCGCCGTCATCGGGATCGTGAATGGCGTCGGCAGCCATGAGGCAGCCGGCCGAGCCGAGCGCGCCGGCCACGATTACGGAAATGGCCACGCCCTTGCTGCGGGTCGCCCCGGAAAGCCATTCCTCGAATTCAGCCATCCAGATGGCGGAGGGACCGCCATACAGCTCCAGCTCCCGCCGGGCCGCGCGCGAGTCCAGCGGCGACACGGGAACGGCCTCGCCGTCCGCGTTCAGCACGTACCCCGCGGTCGCCGGGGACGCATTGAGGGCGCGGACGAAAATCACGGCCCCGCAGGCGAAACCGGCCAGGAACAAACCCGCGGCCCACAGGCGCAGCGCCTTGCGGCGCGATGTGGCCATGGCTAGTCCGCCTCCTCGGCCAGATCGAGCAGATCCTGCAATTGTTCGATGCGCCGTTCGGTGAGCAGCAGCGGCCAGGCCTGCGCCGGCGCGGAGGGGTAGCGCACGCGGCCGAAGGCGGCCCAGGCGTCGCGGAACCTGATCCAAAGCTTCTGCGCGGCCTGCACGTCGGCCTTGGTCACGGTGCTGGGCCCCAGGCGGTTGTCCGGCTCCTCGGTCTTGGCGTGCTGAATGGCCCGGTAGATTTCGTTGAGCCGGCGATCCGCAACGGCCAGCTGCTCCGCCGTCCCCTTGGGCAGGTCGCCCTTCTCGAAGCGCTCCAGATCCGCCAAGAACAGCTCGTCCTCGACGTCCTTGGCTTCGATGGCCATGGCCGCGCGCGCCGTGCCACTCATGTCGGTCTCGTGCTCGCCCCGGGCCTCGGAGAAGTCGTCCGCTGCGTCGGTGAGGCGCTCCCAGGCCTTACGCTGGACCGGAGTCAGCCTGGACGCGACGGCCGCCAGACGCGCCTCGCGACCGGCCTCGGCCCTGTGCGAGGCGATGGCCGCACACTCGCCCTGCATGTACCCGCTGGTGATGTCGTCGCAGAGGTCGAACGGCTCGGCCGGCTTGCCCGCCGCCGCGGACTGGACCAGACGCGCCAAGTGGCCCACGCGGCCCTCCATCTCGGCATAGGCCCCGCCCAGGCTGCACGCGTACCGGGTGGCCAGGCGCAGGTCGCGGCGCACGCCCAGGCCATTGGCGTAGAGCATCATCAGCACGGCGTCGTCACGCGTGGCCTGGGCGCAGGCGCGCACGGCCCGCCACTCGGCGTCTCCGGCCTTGGCCGAATTCAGCGCGTCGTAGTAGAGGTCGCGCGCATCGCAATCCTTGTCCGCGGCCTTCACGGCGTCGGAAGCCGGCGGCTGCGCGTCGCGGGCCTCCATGCACTGGCGGTGCCAAGCCGCGTTCGCGTCGAAGCGCACGCCGAAATTCGAGGTGTTGGGATAGTCGGCGGCGCGGCCGGACGCGGCAAGGGCCAACGTCAGCAGACAGGCCGCCAGCGGCGCAACCAGGGCCGGACGCCTCAGTGTCGGTAGCCGGATCATCACGGGCTTCTCCTTGTGGTTCCGCGGCCTGCGACCGGGGCGCGGCGGCACGGCGGGAACGCCCCTCTCCTATCCTTTAGGAGCGCCGACTACAACTCCAGCAGCCGGCGGCCGGAGAGGCCGAGCACCAGGATGCAGACCACGCCACAGGCCGTCACCGTTGCCGGCGCGCCCCATAGATGGGCCATGCTGCCCGCGGCCAGCGCGCCGAAGGGACCCATGCCCATGAACATCATGGAGTACAGGGCCATGACCCGGCCGCGCAGGTTGTCCGGGCAGAGCGTCTGCAACAGGGTGTTGGCCGAGGCCATGCTCGCGATGAGGCAGAAGCCCACGGGCACGAGCAGCACGGCCGAAAGCCAGAAGCGCTGCGACTGGGCGAAGAGGATCATGCCCGCGCCGAAGCCGAGCATGCAGAAATAGGCGATGCGGCCGACGCCGCGGGCCTCGCTGCGGATGGCCAGGAGCAGCGCGGCGAGCAGGCTGCCGCAGCCGGTGGCGGCCATGAGCCCGCCCAGACCGCCCGGCCCGCTGTGCAGCACCTCCTCCGCGAACACGGGCATGAGCACGATGTAGGAGATGCTCGTGAGGCTGCCCACGGCGATGAGGAAGAGCACCGTGCGCACCTCCCGCGTGCGCCAGGCGTAGGCGAAGCCCTCGCGCAGGTGCTCCAGCAGGGAGCCGGCGACCTGCTGGGGCTTGCGGTGCGGCACGCCCATGCGCAGGAGGCAGAGGATCACGGCCAGGTAGCTTGCGGCGTTTACGGCGAAGCACCAGCCCTCGCCCACGACCGCCAGGATCGCCCCGGCCACCGAGGGGCCGAGGATGCGCGCGGAGTTGAACATGGAGGAATTGAGGGCGATGGCGTTGTGCAGGTCCTCCTTGCCGACCATCTCCACCACGAAGGACTGCCGCGTGGGGATGTCCACGGCGTTGACCGCGCCGAGCATGGCGGCCAGGGCCATGACCTCCCAGACCTGGATGATCCCGGCGAGGGTGAGCCAGGCCAGCAGCGCCGCCTGGATCAGCGAGGCGGCCTGGGTGCCGACGAGCACGCTGCGGCGGTCCAGCCGGTCGGCGATGACCCCGCCGAAGATGGCCAGGACGAACACCGGGAACTGCCCGGCGAAGCCGACCAGCCCCAGGCTCAGGCTGGACCCCGTGAGGCGGTACACAAGCCAGGACTGGGCCACCTGCTGCATCCAGGTGCCGATGAGCGAGATGAACTGCCCGAGGAAGAACAGGCGGTAGTCGCGATGTCTGAAAGAGCGCGCCAGGGCCTGCAGGGAGGCCGGGTGCGACGCGGACCAAGTCCGGGAAAAATGATGCGGCATGAACGCTCCGGGACCGCGCCGGATCGGCGCAGCTCCAGGCATTGTGTCCAAGCCGGCGGGGTTTGTCCATCCCCCCGACGCGTCCCCCGGCCCCGGAGACCCGTGTTTACGTAGCGCCGGACGAACCGGCGGGGAGAATCACAAGCGCGCCGGCCGGACGTGCTCAATCGACGCCGATGTCCTCGTTCCAGACCTCGGGCTTGGCGTCGATGAACCGGCCGAGGAGCTTCTTGCACTCCTCGCTGTCCAGATCCACCACGGTCACGCCGCATTCGCGCAGCCAGACGAGCCCGCCGGCGAAGGTCGCGCTTTCGCCGACCACCACGGTGCCGATGCCGAACTGGCGGATGAGGCCGGAGCAGTACCAGCAGGGCGCCAGCGTGGTGGCCATGATCGTGTCGCGGTAGGTCTTGCGGCGTCCGGCGGCCCGAAAGGCCGCCGTCTCGGCGTGCATGGCCGGGTCGCCGTCCTGCACGCGGCGGTTGTGGCCGCGCCCCAGCAGCCGGCCGGTGGAGTCGAACAGCGCCGCGCCGATGGGCACGCCGCCCTCGGCCAGGCCCAGCCGGGCCTCCACCAGCGCCACCTCCAGCATCCGTGCGTAATCCTTGTGCGTCATGCCGCCTCCTCGCCTGAGGTCATGTGCCAGCCCAGCCATAGCACGGCGGAAGCCTTCGGGCAACGCCGGGACAGCGCTGCGGTCGTCATTGCTTTTGACAGGGAGCCCCCAGGGCATATATGCTCCCCGCCTACAGAACAACCCGTTGCCCTGTATCGGCACCGGCCGTGCGCAACGAGGAAGGAGAAGGAGAGCGCCATGGATCAGTTTCCGCGTGTCCACCGTCTGCCCCCCTATGTGTTCGCCCAGGTCAACGAACTCAAGATGAAGATGCGCCACCAGGGCGCAGACATCATCGACCTGGGCATGGGCAACCCCGACCTGCCCACCCCGCCGCACATCGTGGAAAAGCTTATGGAGGCAGCGCAGAAGCCGACCAACCACCGCTACTCCGCATCCAAGGGCATCAAGGGCCTGCGCTTGGCCATCGCCAACTGGTACCTGCGCCGCTTCGGCGTGGAGCTGGACCACGACCAGGAAGTGGTGGTCACCATGGGCGCCAAGGAAGGCATGGCGCACCTCGCGCTGGTCATGCTCTCCCCCGGCGACGTGGTCTTCGCCCCGGACCCCTCCTACCCCATCCACCCGTATGCGGCGATCATCGCCGGCGCGGACGTGCGCCGCGTGCCCATGGGGCCCGGCCGCGACTTCCTGGACGACCTGCAGATCGCCGTCAAGCAGACCTGGCCCAAGCCCAAGCTCCTGGTGGTGAACTATCCGCACAACCCCACCACCATCTGCGCGGACGTGGACTATTTCCAGAAGATCGTGGACTTCGCCAGGGAAAACCAGATGTACGTCATCAACGACCTGGCGTACGCGGACTTCACCTACGACGGCTACGTGGCCCCGAGCTTCCTCCAGGCCAAGGGGGCCAAGGACGTGGCCGTGGAGTTCTTCTCGCTGACCAAGAGCTATTCCATGGCCGGCTGGCGCGTGGGCTTCTGCTGCGGCAACCGCGACATGGTCCAGGCCCTCACGCGCATCAAGAGCTATCTCGACTACGGCATCTTCCAGCCCATCCAGATCGCCGCCTGCACCGCGCTCAACGGCCCCCAGGAGTGCGTGCGCGAGATCATGGACGTGCACCAGGACCGCCGCGACGCGCTCATCGAGGGTCTGTCCCGCGCGGGCTGGAACGTCGAGCCGCCCAAGGCGACCATGTTCGTCTGGGCCGAGATTCCGGACGAATTCAAGAAGCTGGGCAGCGTGGAGTTCTCCAAGCTGCTGCTGCGCGAGGCCGAGGTGGCCGTTTCGCCGGGCCTGGGCTTCGGCAACTACGGCGACGACCACGTGCGCTTCGCCCTGGTGGAGAACCGCCACCGCATCAATCAGGCCACGCGGAACATCAAGAAGTTCTTCGGCAAATAGGAGGACGAATGCTGCGTCTCGGACTCGCCGGTTTCGGCACGGTCGGTTCAGGTCTGGCCAGAATCCTGCAAGAGAACCGCGAAATCATCCTCGCGCGGACCGGACGGGAGATCGGCATCAAGACCATCCTGGTGCGCGATCCCGCCAAGAAGCGGGCCGTCGCCGCCGGACCGGAGACGCGCTTCACCACCAGCCCCGACGACATCGTGAACGACCCCGAGATCGACGTGGTGGTCGAACTCATGGGCGGCGTCGAGGCGGCCAGGAGCCTCATCACCCGCGCCCTCGCGGCCGGCAAGCACGTGATCACGGCCAACAAGCACCTGCTCGCGCTGCATGGCCCGGAGCTCTGCGCTCTGGCGGCGGAGCGCGGCCTCGGCCTCTTTTACGAGGCCAGCGTGGCCGGCGGCATCCCCATCGTCCAGACCCTGCGCGAAGCGCTGGGGGCCAACCGCATCCAGCGGCTCACCGGCATCTTGAACGGCACGGCCAACTACATCCTGTCCGAGATGACCACCAGCCATCTCGACTTCTCCACGGCTTTGAAGCAGGCCCAGGACCTGGGCTACGCCGAGGCCGACCCCACCCTGGACATCGAGGGCTTCGACACCGCGCACAAGCTCGTGGTGCTCATCCGCCTGGCCTACGGCCGCGACTACCCGCTGGCCCTGCTGCCCGTGCGCGGCGTCACCCAGGTCACGGGCCAGGACATCGAGTTCGCCCGGGAGTTCGGCTACCGCATCAAGCTGCTGGCCCAGGCGCGCGAGATCGACGGCCGCATCGAGGCCAGCGTGCAGCCCACCCTGGTGAACCACAAGTTCCTGCTTGCGCGCGTCGGCGGCAACTACAACGCCGTGCGCGTGGAGGGCAACGCCGTGGGGCCGATCATGCTCCACGGCCAGGGCGCGGGCTCCCTGCCCACGGGCAGCGCGGTCATGGCCGACATCATGGCCCTGTGCCGCGGCCTGGCCTCGCCCTGCAAGACCTTCGACAACACCGGCTTCGGCAACCGGCCCATGCCCCAGGCGGACATCCTGCCGCCCGAGGACGGCGTGGCCATGCACTACTTCCGCTTCACCGTGGCCGACCGGCCGGGGGTCATGGCGTCCATCGCCAAGACCATGTCCGAGCACGACATCTCCATCGCCCAGGCGGTGCAGAAGGGCGACATCTCGGGCTCGGACGTGCCCATCGTGTTCCTGACCCACAACGCCCGCCAAAGCTCCGTGGCCGAGACCATCCGCGTCATCGACGCCATGAGCTTCGCGGTGCGCCCCACCGTGCACTTTCCCATCCTCTAAAGGCGGCACAACGCATGAAGCTCCTGTTCCTCATCGCCGACGGCATGGGCGGCTGGCCCGGAGAGGCCGCCGGCGGCAAGACCTGTCTCGAGGCGGCGGCGACGCCCAACATGGACGAAATGGCCCGGGCCGGCCAGATCGGCACGTGCCGCACCATCCCGGAAGGCATGCCGCCGGGCTCGGACGTGGCCAACATGGCCCTGCTCGGCTTCGACCCGGCCAAGTACCACACCGGCCGCGGGCCCATCGAGGCCGCGGCCCAGGGCCTCTCGCTCGAACCCGACGATCTGGTCTGGCGCATGAACCTCGTCCGCGTGAGCGAGCTTTCGACCACGGGCGACATGCTCGACTATTCCTCCGGGCACATCACCACGGAGGTTTCGTCCCCGCTCATCGAGGACTTGCAGGAACACCTCGGCGACGAGACCTTCCAGTTCCATCCCGGCGTGCAGTATCGCCACCTGCTGGTGCACAAGGGCGGCGCCAGCGAAGTCGAGGCCGACCTGCGCATCAGCCCGCCCCACGACATCACCGACAAGCCCATCCGCTCGGATTTGAAGGAGTTCTCCCGCTCGCCGCGCATGTGGGATCTGTTGTTTACGGCGCACGAGCGTCTGGCCGAGACCGCGCGCGGCACCAAGGCCAACTCCATCTGGCCCTGGGGCCAGGGCCGGCCGCTGATCCTGCCGGGCTTCAAGCAGGCCTTCGGCCGCACGGGCGCGGTGGTTTCGGCCGTGGATCTGGTGCGCGGCCTGGGCCGCGCCGCGGGCATGGAGGTCATCGAGGTGCCCGGCGCCACGGGCCTCATCGACACCAACTACGCGGGCAAGGTCGAGGCGGCGCTGAAGTTCCTGGAGCACGGCGACTTCGTCTACGTCCACCTGGAGGGCCCGGACGAATGCGGCCACGCCGGCGACCCGGCCCAGAAGGTCGAATCCATCAGCCGCTTCGACGCGCGCATCGTCGCGCCGCTGCGCCAGGCCCTGGCCGGCGAGGACGTGGCCTGGTTCATCACCTGCGACCACTTCACGCCCATCGCCGAGCGCACCCACACCGCGGACCCGGTGCCCTTCCTGTTCTACACCAACGCCTGCGCGGGACGGGACTGCGAACCCTCGGGCGCGGCCTGCTTCAGCGAGGCCGAGGCCCGGGCCACGGGGCTGGTCGTCGAGACCGGCCACGAGCTGCTGCCCTGGGTGCTGCGGCAAATCAAGGGCTGAGACGCGCCATGAAGGACTTCCCCAAGGACTTCCCCAAGGACTTCCCCAAGGCCGACACCTGGTATAAACACCGCGTGTCCTATGGCGAGACGGACGCCATGGGCGTGCTCTACTACGCGGAATATCTGCACATCTTCGAACGCGCCCGCGGCCAGTTCCTGCGTGAGCGCGGCCTGAGCTACAACACCGTGGAGGAGCGCGGCATCCTTCTGCCCGTGCGCGAGGCTTGGTGCCGCTACCGCGTGCCCGCGCGCTACGACGACCTGCTCCTGGTGCACTGCGGCATCGCCGAATGGCGGCGGGCGTCCATGTTCATCATCTACGAGTTCTGGACCGAGGACCGCGGCAAGCTCACGGCCCAGGGCTACACCGAGCACCCCACCGTGAACCGCGAGGGCCGGCCCGTGGCCGTGCCGGACTGGTTCAAGGAGCTGTGCGACAAGATTGTCTAACCCGGCAGACGTAAGCGCTCGCCCGCTTTCTTTTTTCTTGCCCGTGCATAGGCCGGGGTGTAGGTGGGAGACGTACGCAAGCACGGAGCTTCCACTGTGTTCACCGACACGCATACCCACGTTTTTCATCCCAAAATCGCCGAAAAGGCCGTCCACCACCTGCATGAGCACTACGGCATTCCGCCGACCGGCACGGGCGTCCTGAAGGACTTGCTGGCACGCGCGGACGCCGCCGGCATCGACCGCGTGGTGGTCCACACCGCCGCCACCGACCCCTCGCAGGTCATCCCAGCCAACAACTGGGCCATGGAGATGGAACGCCAGTCGCCGCGCGTCACGGCCTTCGGCACCCTGCATCCGGACTATGCCGAGCCGGAAAAGGAACTGGACCGCCTGCGGCGCGCCGGCATCACCGGGCTCAAGTTCCACCCGGACTTTCAGGGCTTCTTCCTGAACTCGCCCAAGTTCTACGAGCTTATGGAATGCATCGGCTCGGACTTCACCCTGATGATCCACGTGGGCGACAACCTGCCGCCGGAGCAGAACCCTTCCTGCCCGATCAAGATGGCCCAGCTCCGCCGCGACTTTCCCGGCCCGCGGATCATCGCCGCGCACCTGGGCGGCTTCCAGCACTGGAAGTACTCCCTGGAGCACCTCGCCGGCATGGACGTCTACTTCGACACCTCCAGCTCGCTGTTCAAGGTGGACGACGCCACACTGCGCGGGATCATCGACAAGCACCCGGCCGACCGCCTGCTCTTCGGCAGCGACTATCCGCTCTTCGACCCGCTGGACGAGATCGAACGCGTGCGCCGCCGGCTCGTGCCCCTGGGCGTGGACCTGGACACCCTGCTCAGCGCCGGGACGCGCCTGTTCGAGGACCGCGAGCCCGCCGCCCCCCGGCAATAAGGCGAAAAACACAAGGCCCCGGCCCGGCGTGCTGCCAGGTCGGGGCCTTTTTTTTCGGCCAACGGACGCCGGCTATTTCGCCGCGTCCTCCAGGGCCTTGAAGCCGGGCAGCTCCTTGCCCTCCAGGAACTCCAGGAACGAGCCGCCGCCCGTGGAGATGAAGCTGAACTTGCCGGCCAGGCCGGCCTGATGGACCACGGCGTCGGTGTCGCCGCCGCCCACGACGCTGGTCGCGCCGCAGGCCACGATGGCCTTGGCCACGCCGAGGGAGCCCGCGGCGAAGGCCGGGTTCTCGAAGGCGCCCATGGGGCCGTTCCAGACGACCGTGCCCGCGCCCTTGAGCGCGAAGGCGAAGGCCTCCACGGTCTTGGGCCCGATGTCCAGGGCCATGAGCCCGGCGGGCACCGGGCCGGTGTGCGAGGCCACCTCGGCCTTCTCGGCCTTGAACTCGCGGGCCAGGACGAAGTCCACGGGCAGGTGGATGTGCGTGTGCTGGTCGGCCGCGGCGTCGAGGATGGCCTTGGCCTCGTCGAGCAGTTCGCGCTCCACCAGGGAGGCGCCCATGTCGATGCCCTGGGCCAGGCGGAAGGTGTTGGCCATGGCCCCGCCGATGAGCAGGTGGTCGACCTTGCCCAGGAGGTTTTTCAGGATGGCGAGCTTGGTCGAGACCTTGGACCCGCCGGACACGGCGACGAAGGGCCGCGCGGGGTTGCTGAGCTTGCCGTGGAGGTACTGCCACTCCTTTTCCATGAGGAATCCGGCGCAGGCGACGGGCGCGACCAGCGGGGCCTCGGTGACCGAGGCGTTGGGCCGGTGGGCCACGCCGAAGGCGTCGCTCACGTAGACGTCCAGGCCGGCCATGAGCTCCTTGGCGAAGGCCGTGCGCTCGGCCGGGTCCTTGGAGGTCTCGGCCTTGTGGAAGCGCAGGTTCTCCAGCATGAGCACCTGGCCCGCGCCGAGCGCGGCGATGGCCTTCTTGACCTCGGGGCCGACGCAATCGCCCGCCAGGGGCACGCTCAGGCCCAGCAGGCCGGCGAGGTGCGCGGCCACGGGCGCCAGCGAGAACTCGGGTTCCGGCGCGCCCTTGGGCCGGCCGAAGTGGCAGCAGAGCACCGCCGCGCCGCCGCCTTCGAGCACGTGCCGCAGGGTGGGCAGGCTTTCGCGGATGCGCGTGTCGTCGGTGACGCGCGTGCCGTCCACGGGCACGTTGTAGTCAACGCGGATGAGGACCTTTTTCCCCTTGATGTCGATGTCTTTCAGATAGCGCATGACGTCCTTTCCTACAGGCCCTTGTCAGCCAGCAGCTTGATGAGGTCGGCGACGCGGCAGGAATAGCCCCATTCGTTGTCGTACCAGGCGACGATCTTGGCCAGTCCCGAGCCGGAAACCACGGTGTACTCCGAATCGATGATGCTCGAACGCGAATCGCCCCGGAAGTCGGTGGACACCAGCGGCCGGTCGGAGAAGCCGAGGATGCCCTTGAGCGGGCCTTCGGCCGCCTCCTTGAGCTTGGCGCGCAGGGTCTCGGTGTCCGTGGCCCTGGACAGGGTGCAGGCGAAGTCCACGATGGACACCGTGGGCGTGGGCACGCGCAGGGAGTAGCCGTCCACCTTGCCCTTGAGGTCCGGGATGACCAGGGCCACGGCCTTGGCCGCGCCGGTGGACGTGGGCACGATGTTCAGGGCCGCCGCGCGGGCGCGCCGCAGGTCCTTGTGCGGCAGGTCCAGGATGCGCTGGTCGTTGGTGTAGCTGTGGATGGTGCACATCAGGCCGTTGACCACGCCGAAGGCCTCGTGGACGACCTTCACCGCCGGGGCGAGGCAGTTGGTGGTGCACGAGGCGTTGCTGATGATGTGGTGCTTGGCCGGGTCGTAGAGCTGCTCGTTGACGCCGAGCACGATGGTGATGTCCTCTTCCTTGGCCGGGGCGGAGATGATGACCTTCTTGGCGCCGGCGTCGATGTGCGCCGCGGCCTTGGGGCCGGTGCGGAATAGGCCGGTGGACTCGATGACCACGTCCACGCCGAGTTCGCCCCAGGGCAGGTTGCGCGGGTCGCGCTCGGCGTAGCAGGCGATCTTCCAGTCGCCGTAGTTGATGCCGCCGTTCTCGTTCACGGCCACCTCGTGGGGCGAGCGGCCGTAGGTGGAGTCGAACTCCAGCAGGTGGGCGCTGGTCTTCACGTCATAAAGATCGTTGATGGCCACGACGCTGCCGACCTCGTGGTGGCGGTCGTAGAAGGCCTTGAGGACCTGTCTGCCGATGCGGCCGAAGCCGTTGATGCCGATTTTCAGGCTCATGCCGTCCCCCTTTTAGTCCTCGAAGATGCGGTGCTCATAGGAGGCCAGCATCTCGTAGTCGGTTTTCAGCGCCTGATGCAGGCGGGCGTTCTCGATGGCCAGGGCCGAGAGATCGGCCACGGCGCGCAGGAAGTCGGCCTCCAACTCGTCGAAGGCGCGCTGTTCGGCGGCGTAGATGCGCAGGATGCCGATGGCGCGGTCCTCGACCATGAGCGGGGTCACGAGCACCGTGACGATGCCTTCCTTCTTGGCGGCCTCGCCATACTGGAAGCGGGGGTCGTTCTGGGCGTTGGGGATGTGGATGGTCTTTCCGGCCAGGACCTCGCGGTCGACCTCGCTATGGGCGAGATCCACCGAGCCCTTGCGGAAATATTCCTTGGACAGGCCATAGGCCGCGCTGGGCAGAAGCCTTTTGCCGGAGCGGTCCAGCAGCCGGATGGTGCAGCCCTTGGCGTCCAGGGCCAGGGCGGTCTGCTCGGACACCGCGGAGAGCACGTTGGCGGGTTCGAGGCTGGAGTTCACAACCCTGGCCACGGCCGCCAAGGTGCGAAAGTACCGTTCACAGCGTTCTGGCGCTTTGGACATGGGTTCCTCCTGGGTTTACGCCTGCATTATACTTATGCGGCATGGAAAAGCTAGTGCGAACGGCCTGTGCGCACCCGCGTAGGACAACACGTGACAGCGCCGCCGCGCCGGCGAAAAAAAGGGGGGCCCCGGCGGCCCCCCTCCTGTAGTCGTTCGGGGCGTCCGCCTAGCCGAGGGACGCCACTTTCCGAATCAGCCGCACCAGCTGGTTGGTGAAGCCGGCCTCGTTGTCGTACCAGGCGATGAGCTTCACCTGGGTGCCGGCCATGACCGTGGTCAACCCGGCGTCGAGCACGCCGCCGTAGGTGCTGCCGACGAAGTCGGAGGACACCAGCGGCTCCTCGGTGTAGCCGAAGTTCTCGTTGGCCGCCGCCTTGAGGGCCGCGTTGACCTCTTCCTTGCTGGTTGCGCGCTCCACCTCGCAGGTCAGGTCCACGATGGACACGTCCGGGGTGGGCACGCGGATGGCGAAGCCGTCCAGCCGGCCCTTCATCTCCGGAATGACCAGGGACAGGGCCCGGGCCGCTCCGGTGGTGGTGGGGACCATGTTCAGGGCCGCGGCGCGGGCGCGGCGGATGTCCTTGTGGGAGCCGTCGTGGATGCGCTGGTCCATGGTGTAGGAATGGATGGTGGTCATGAGCCCGTACTTGATGCCGAAGGCCTTGTGCACGGCCTGGACCAGCGGGGCCAGACAGTTGGTGGTGCATGAGGCGCTGGAGACGACGGTGTGCTCGGGCTTCAGGGTGTCGTCGTTCACGCCCATGACGATGGTGGCGTCCATGTCCTTGCCGGGCGCGGAAAGGACGACCTTTCGCGCGCCGCAGGCGAGGTGCGTGGCGCACCCGGCGCGGTCCTTGAGCTTGCCCGTGGACTCGATGACGATGTCGCAGCCCATGTCCCTCCAGCTCCACTCGCCCGTGGCGAAGCGGGTGACCAGGACCTGTCTGCCGTCCAGCAGGATGCCCTGCTCATTGCCCACAACGCGGGGGAAGGTCCCGTGCACCGAGTCGTACTTGAGCAGGTGCGCGAGGTCCTTGTTGGTGGCGCGGGCGTTGATCACCGCCAGCTCCAGGTCCTTCTCGTCGGCCAAAAGCCGGGTCAGGTAGCGGCCGATGCGGCCGAATCCGTTGATGCCGATTCTCGTCGCCATTGCGTGAACTCCTTCGCGGGTATTCTTTCGTCCTAGGCCTTGCCGGAGCAGCCCAGGACGTTTCGGATCTTGCGCTGGACCATCTCCTTCACGGCCGTGCGCGCGGGGGAGAGATACTGGCGAGGGTCGAAGTCCGCCGGATTCTCCACGAAGTGCTTGCGGATCACCGCGGTCATGGCCAAGCGGATGTCCGTGTCGATGTTGATCTTGCACACGGCCATGCCCGCGGCGCGGCGGAGCAGGTCCTCGGGCACGCCGCGCGCGCCGGGCACATGCCCGCCGTACTTGTTGCACATCTCCACGAACTCCTGCGGCACGGAGGACGCGCCGTGGAGCACAATGGGCACGCCGGGCAGGAGCTGGCTGACCTTCTCCAGCCGCGCGAAGTCGAGCTTGGGCTCGCCCTTGAACTTGTACGCGCCGTGGCTGGTGCCGATGGCGATGGCCAGGGAGTCGCACCCGGTCTTGGACACGAAGTCCTTGGCCTGGTCCGGGTCGGTGTAGATGTGCTCGTCGCTCTTGACGTCCTCCTCCACGCCGGCCAGGCGGCCCAGCTCGGCCTCGACCCAGACGCCGCGGGCGTGGGCGTACTCCACGACCTTTTTGGTCTCGGCGATGTTCTCCTCGTAAGGCAGGTGCGAGCCGTCATACATGACCGAGGTGAAGCCGCCATCGATGACGGTCTTGCACATCTCGAAATTCGGACCGTGGTCCAGGTGAAGCACCACGGGCAGGTCGCAGTCCTGCAGGGCGGCCTCCATGAGCTTGATGATGTAGTTCTGCCCGGCGTACTTGCGCGCGCCGGCGGAAACCTGGAGGATGAGCGGGGCGTTCTCCGCCTTGCCGGCCTCGATGATGCCCTGGACGATCTCCATGTTGTTCACGTTGAACGCGCCGACCGCGTAGCCGCCGGCATAGGCCTTGGCAAACATTTCCTTGGGCGAGACGAGAGGCATGCTGTCCTCCTTGGCGATCAGGGGAAAATGGTGGCGATACTGCCTGGGATCACCCTACGTTTGTGGCATGGCCATTATCTTCTGTCAACACGGCTCAGAGAAGCCGCCGTTCAAGCAGGACCATGGTCTCATGGTCCGTGAAATCGAATTTGAGCGGGGTCAGCGTGACCCAGCCCTCGGAGAGCAGCCGGCGGTCGCGATCCGGGCTGATGCGTGCGCCGTCGAGCTCGCCGCACATCCAGTAGTATGGCCGGCCGCGCGGGTCGCGGCGCTCCTCGAACCAGTCCTCATAGGCCACGCGGGTGTGCGCGCAGAGTTTGAGGCCCAGGAACTCCGCCACGGGACGCTTGGGGAAGTTCAGGTTCAGCACGCATTTCTGCGGCAGCTGGTCCAGGGGCAGGCGGGCCAGGAGTTCGCAGGCGTAGCGGGCCTGCTCCGAAAGATCCGCGGGGTTGAAGTCGTCCACGGACACGGCGAGGGCCGGGTAGCCCATGAACGCGCCCTCCGTGGCCGCGGAAACCGTTCCGGAATACAGCAGATCCACGCCCACGTTGGCCCCGGCGTTGATGCCCGAGACCACGACGTCCGGCCGGTCCGTCACCAGGGTGGACAGGGCCAGCTTGACGCAGTCGGCCGGGGTGCCGGTGACGCCGCGGCCGAAGAAACCGTGGTCGCGGAACTCCTTCACGCGCAGGGGCGCGGAGAGCGTGATGGCGTGGCCCACCGCGGACTGCTCCGTGACCGGGGCCACCACGGCGACCTCGTGCCCGGCGGCGCACAGGGCCGCGTGCATGGCCCGCAGGCCCACGGCCTGAATGCCGTCGTCGTTGGTGAGGAGGATGCGCATAGGCGTTCCCGGAGCGTTGGCCGGCGCAACGTCGGGCTGCCCTCCGGCGCTGCGCTGCGTCAATGGTTCGGTTTGACATCGCCCGCCGCTTGAGGGCAAATGATGCGGCGCGCGAGACGGCCGGGCCTTGACCCGGCGCGCCCTCCGCACTACCCCACAACGTTGGAGATGGCAAGGCCGTGAATGCTAAAGCCGTGTACATCCGGGACATTAGTCCCGGGCAGAACATACAGGACGTCTTCCTCCTGGCCGAGGCCCGCACCGGGCAGTCGCGCAACGGCCCATACTGGAGCCTGCTGCTCCAGGACAAGACCGGACAGATGGAGGCCAAGATCTGGAGCCCCCTGTCCCAGCAGCACCCCGGCCTCGCCGCCGGCCAGCTCGTGCAGGTCCGCGCCCAGGCCGCGAACTACCGCGACAAGTGCCAGCTGACCATCGAGCAGCTGACCATGGTGGAGCCGGAGGAGATCGATCTGGCCGAGTTCCTGCCGCCCAGCCCGGTGGACCCCGCGGCGCTGCTCCAGGAGCTGGAGGACCTCTGCCGCGCGGTGTTGACGCACAAGCCCTGGCGCGCCCTGATGAAGAAGATTCTTGGCGACGAGGACATCCGCGCCCGGCTGCTGCCGGCCACCGGGGCCAAGACCGTGCACCACGCCTACGCCGGCGGCCTGCTGGAGCACACCCTGGCCGTGGCCCGCACCTGCATGGCCCTGTGCGACCTCTACCCGCACCTGGACCGCCAGATCCTGCTCGTGGCCGCCTGCGTGCACGACCTGGGCAAGGCCTGGGAGCTGTCCAGCGGGCTGTCCTGCGACTACACCGACGAGGGCCGCCTGCTGGGCCACATCCAGCTCGGCCTGGAGAAGCTCGATCCCTTCCTGGACAAGACCAAGGACCTGGAGCCCGAGCTGGCGCTGCACCTCCGGCACATCGTCATCAGCCATCACGGCGAGTACGAGTTCGGCTCGCCCCGGCGGCCCAAGACGCCCGAGGCGTTCATCCTGCACTTCGCGGACAACATCGACGCCAAGCTGAACACCCTGGCCGGGGCCTACGCCGAGATCGAGGGCACGGAGCTGTCCTGGACGCCCTACCAGCGCTTCCTGGACCGCTATCTCTACCGCGCGCGCCACACCCCGGCCCCGGCCGAGGCGCCCCGGCCCGAACCGCGCAAGGCCGACGCCCACAAGGACCCCGCGGACGAACGCTTCCTGCTCCTGCCCATGGGCTAACGCCAACCAAACCAGGCGAGACGCATGTTCATCACTTTCGAAGGCATCGAGGGCACGGGCAAGTCCACCCAGATCGGGCTGCTCAAGGCGCATCTGGAATCCCTGGGCCGGCGCGTGCTCGTGACGCTGGAGCCCGGCGGCAGCCGCATCGGCAGGGAGCTCCGGCGCGTGCTGCTGTCCCTGGAGAACCGCGACATCTCGGCCCGGGCCGAGCTGTTCCTCTACCTCGCCGACCGCGCCCAGCACGTGGACCAGGTGGTGCGCCCGGCCCTGGAAGCGGGCATGATCGTGATCTCCGACCGCTTCGCCGACTCCACCGTGGCCTATCAGGCCTTCGGCCGCGGCCTGGACGCGGAGATGCTCCACCGGCTCAACGAGGTGGCCGTGGGCGGGCTCTGGCCCGGGCTGACCCTCCTGCTGGACCTGGAGCCGGAGATCGGCCTCCGGCGCGCGCTCGCGCGCAACCAGCGCGAGGACAAGACCGTGGCCGAGGGCCGCTTCGAGGCCGAGAGCCTGGCCTTCCACGGCCGCGTGCGCCAGGGCTACCTGAACTGGGCCGCGCGCTTCCCCGATCGCATCCGCGTGGTCGACGCCTCGGGCACGCCCGAGGCCACCGCCGAGAACATCCGCGCCCTCGTGGAGGTCCGCCTCCATGACCGAAGCTGACCGCACGCGCAGACGGGCGGCCGGGCGCGACTGGCTGCTCTTCGCCCTGCTGGCCGGCGGGTTCTGCTGGCTCGTGGCGCGGGGCGCGGCCGGGCTGGGCTACAACTGGCAGTGGTATCTCGTGCCGCGGACCATCATCACGGAGGGGCCGCACGGGCTGGCCGCCGGGCCGCTGCTCCAGGGCCTGGGCGTCACGCTCGAAGTCACGGCTCTGGCCGCCTGCGGCGCGTTCGGCTGTGGGCTGGCGGCCGCCCTGCTCCGGCTGTCCGGCTCCCTGGCCGGCCGCGCCCTGGCCCGCGCCTACCTGGAGGCCGTGCGCAACACCCCCCTGCTCATCCAGCTGTTCTTCCTCTATTTCGTGCTCGCGCCCACGCTCGGCCTGGACGGCATGGCCACCGCGGTGCTCGGGCTCTCGCTCTTCGAGGGCGCCTATGTCTCGGAAATTCTCCGCGCGGGCATCCTGGCCATCGACCACGGCCAGTGGGACGCGGCGCGCAGCCTGGGCATGGGCCCGGCCGCCTGCTACCGCCTGGTGATCCTGCCCCAGGCCGTGCGGCGCATCCTGCCGCCGCTGGCCAGCCAGACCGTGTCCCTGGTCAAGGACTCCTCGCTGGTCAGCGCCATCGCCATCGGCGAGCTGACCATGCGCGGCCAGTCCCTCGTGTCCGAGACCTTTCTGAGCTTCGAAATCTGGTTTACGGTGGCGGCCATGTACTGGCTCGTCACCACGGCCCTGTCCGGCCTGGCCCACGGGCTGGAGCGCCGGCTGGCCTATCCGTCCTGAACCGCCCAAGCCCAAGGAGGAGCGCATGAAATTCCGTCGTCTCGCCGTTCCGCTGTTCGCCGCCCTGCTGCTGGTTCTCGGCTGCTCCAAACCCGAGCAGCAGCCCGCCGCCCAGGCCCAGGCCGGCAAGGGCGGCGCGCTGGAGCAGGTGCTGCAGCGCGGGGTGCTGCGCGTGGGCTTCTCCACCTTCGTGCCCTGGGCCATGCAGGACAAGAAGGGCGACTTCATCGGCTTCGAGATCGACGTGGCCCGCCGACTGGCCCAGGACATGGGCGTCAAGGTCGAGTTCGCGCCCACCCAGTGGTCCGGCATCATCCCGGCCCTGCTCTCGGGCAAGTTCGACATCATCATCGGCGGCATGAGCATCCAGCCGCAGCGCGCCCTGAAGGTCAACTTCAGCATCCCCTACGAGTATTCCGGCATGTCCATCGTCGGCGACAGGCTCAAGACCGGCAAGTTCAAGTCCCTGGCCGACTTCAACCGGCCGGACATCATTCTGGCCGCGCGCCAGGGCACCACGGCCGCGGACGCCGCCAAGAAGTTCATGCCCAAGGCCCAAGTGCGCCTGTTCGACCAGGAGGCGCAGACCATCCAGGAGGTCCTGGGCGGCCGGGCCCACGCCGTGGTGGCCTCGGACCCCTTCCCGGCCTTCCAGGCGTTGAAATACCCGGACAAGCTGTCCTTGCCGCTGGCCGAGCCCTTCACCAAGGAGCCCATCGCCTTCGCCGTGCGCAAGGGCGATCAGGACTTCCTGAACTTCCTGGACAGCTGGATCCGCATGGTCTCGGACGAGGGCTGGCTGGCCGAGCGCCACCACTACTGGTTCCGCACCGAGGCCTGGAAGGACCAGGTGGAGTAGACGCGACCCGTGTCCCGCGCGCGCTACAGTCCGCGAGCCCTGGCGCTCGACGCCCTGGTCCTCGCCGTCGTCGCGGCCGGCGCGTTCTGGCTGGCCCGGCGGGCCGGCGGCGGGCTGGTGTACCGCTGGAACTGGGCCGTGATTCCGCAGTTCCTGGCCTACGCCGGGGCGGACGGCTCCTGGCACGCCGGCCGGCTGCTCACCGGTCTGGCTGCCACGATCCGCCTGAGCCTGTGGTCGGGCCTGCTGGCGCTCGTCCTCGGCACCGGGGCCGGGCTCATGCGCGTGAGCCCGCGGCTGCTGTGGCGGCTGTGCGGCGGGGCCTACGTGAACAGCGTGCGCAACGCCCCGACCATCGTGCTGATCTTCCTGTTCTCCTACTTTCTGGGCGGGCCGCTCATCGCCGCGCTGGGGCTGGACGCGGCCCTGGCCCGGCTGCCCCTGGGCGGCCTGGGCGAGGCGCTTCTCGGCCCCGCCGGGCAGCTGCCGGCCTTCCTGACGGCCATCGCCACCCTCGGGCTCATCGAGGGCGCGTACATGGCCGAAATCGTCCGCGCGGGCGTGGCCGGCATCGCCTCCGGCCAGTGGGACGCGGCCTCCGCGCTCGGCTTCTCCCGGCCGCGCACCCTGGCCCACGTGATCCTGCCGCAGGCCTTCCGGCACATGCTCCCGGCCATGGCCGGGCAGTTCGTCTCGCTGGTGAAGGACTCGGCCATCGTCTCGGTCATCTCCATCCCCGAGCTGACCTTCCAGGCCCAGGAGCTGGTCTCGGCCACGTACCGCAGCTTCGAGGTCTGGACGCTGGTGCTCGCGCTGTATCTCGCGCTCAACCTGCCCTGCTCCATGGCCGCCCGGCGGCTGGAGCTGCGGCTGGCCCGCGCCGACCGTTGCGGCGGCGCGCACGCCTGCCGTCATTGAACATTCCCGGCATCGGAGGACCGCCGCATGACTTTGACATTCCCCCCCTTTGGGCGCATGTTTATGAATATCTTCAAACCAGCCGCCGCCCGCAACGCCGCGCGCGGCACAAGGAGCCCGAACATGCCTCATGACGTGAACGTCTTCGCGCTGTCCACCTGCATTCACTGCAAAAAGGCCAAGGCCTATCTCGACGAGTGCGGCGTGAAATACCATTGCGTGCACGTGGATCTGCTCAGCGGCGACGAACGCAAGGAAGCCATCGACGAGGTGAAGAAGTACAACCCGTCCGTGTCGTTCCCGACCATCATCATCGACGGCGACGTGATTGTCGGCTTCAACAAGGACAAGATCGACGAGGCGCTGAAGAAATGAACGCGCAGCAGCTCTACGAATCGCTGAAGAAAATCCAGGAGCCCAAGGGCTACTATTTCAACGACGACATGACCATGACCATGCCGCTCATGGAGAGCCTGCTGACCAACAAGGAGCGCTTCGGGTACATGGCCTGCCCCTGCCGCCTGGCCAACGGCACGTTTGAAGCGGACAAGGACATCGTCTGCCCCTGCGAATACCGCGAGGCGGACGTGCAGGAATTCGGCGCGTGCTTCTGCGGGCTGTACGTCAGCAAGGCGTGGCTGGAAAAGAAGATCGAGCGGGTGGTGGTGCCGGAGCGGCGGCCGGTGGAGAAGATTTTGTGGTAAATATATGCAAACCTCGGCTTGACAGCGAGTGTTTCAATGGCGCATTATTAGTTTATGCATAAAGTTAAGATTAAAGTGATTACCCTTGGGAGCAAACCCAAAGGTCTTGATCTCACTAAAATTGAGGGCTGGAGTTCAGAGCTTTTTTTGATTGATGGGCAAATCGAGAATTACGAATTACGGTGTGACTCTGATGGTGGGGAGTGGGAGTATACCGACCAACAGCTATTGGCTAAGCTCCCCAGGCTAAATGCTGATTTTATTTTTGCTATAGTAAACGTTCCGCTTGAAAAATGCTGGTATTCCCGTAGAGTTGATGAAAATAAAATAGTATTTACGTTCCATGAGATTGTAACCTATCTGGAGAATAGTAACATCCACCTATACCTAGCTGCAATAAAAGCGTTATACTCTTATACGTTAATTTTTCTTGAGTCAAATAATAGAATCCCTGCCTGTAAAGAGGGCCGTGCTTTTTGGCACGACGAAACAAGAGGCTGCCTATTTGACATGAATGGATTCAAAACAGACATTGTAGCCTCAAGTGACAACCCAATAATCTGCGGAGAATGCCTGGAACGTTTGAAAAAGAACTCCGTGTCCAATGAGGTAATTAGACTTGCCCAACGCGAAATAAAAAGAATTCGTAAGGACCTATACTATAGGGTAATAAATCAAATCAAAGCGCACCCAATTATTTCACTTATCATATCCAGCCTCTTTGCGATTGTCCTTGGTTCGCTTGGTTCACTAATAGGTAGTTATTTTTTTGAAAGAATCAAGCAATAGCTTAGAACTGACAAAGCCCCCGCCCTGCTTGCGCAGAACGGGGGCTTTCAAATTCAGACTCGGTAAGGCTTAGTAGCGGCGCGGGGCGCGCGGCTCCCGCTCCTGGGCCTCGTTGACCTTCAGCGAGCGGCCGCCAACTTCCTTGCCGTTCAGGGCCTGCACGGCCTCGCGGGCGGCGTTCTCGTCCATCTCCACGAAGCCGAAACCGCGAAAATTGCCGGTCTCGCGATCGCTGATGAACTTCACGGACGTGACTTCACCAAACGGGGTGAAGAGGTTGCGGATCTCGTCCTCGGTGGTGCTGAAAGCGATATTACCGACATAAATAGACTTGGGCATTCAGTAAACTCCTCAAAAAAAACCGCTAAAAATTGTCACTCAAAATGCTTGAGCAAACAGCCTTCTGAATTCGCATTCAGATGGGTCTAAATACCACAGGATTTCAAAATGTAAAGCACATTCGGTAAAATATAAATTAAATTTATTTTCGTGAACCGATTTTCTCCAGACGCGAAAGCCGACTACGCGTTGCGCTGCAATGCAGCCGCCGCCCATACCATGCAGTGGTTCAAAGTCGATCAAAAAGAAGCCCCCGCCCTGCTTGCGCAGAACGGGGGCTTTACTATTCCGGCGCGTGTTGATTCTAGTAGCGGCGGGGGGCGCGCTGCTCCCGCTCCTGGGCCTCATTGACCTTCAGGGCGCGGCCGCCGACTTCCTTGCCGTTCAGGCCCTGCACGGCCTCACGGGCGGCGTTCTCGTCCATCTCCACGAAGCCGAAGCCACGGAAGCGGCCGGTCTCGCGGTCGTTGATGAACTTCACGGACAGGACTTCGCCGTACTGGGAGAACAGGTTGCGGATGTCGTCCTCGGAAGAGCTGAAGGCAATGTTGCCGACATAAATAGACTTGGCCATCTGGTAAAACTCCTAGAAAAATCAGTGATGGTTATCGCCCATTAAGCTTGAGCAAATAGCGACTGGGATTCGTACCCCGTTCGGCCTTCGTACCACCATTATCGTGATTGTACAGCTTAATGTCGCATAAAAAAATATTTTTTTGCGTGTCCCGCCGAATCGCCGACGCGTTGCCGAACGCATGACGTGTCGCGACCGGTCCGAAACGTCACCGGCGCACGGCGCAGCCACCCTGACGCGGATAAAAAAAGCCCCGCCCAGGTGAATGGACGGGGCCGGAGGGTGTTATCCAGCAGCTTCTAGTAGCGGCGCGGGGCGCGCTCACGCTCCTGCGCCTCGTTCACGCGAAGCGCACGGCCATTCAGATCCTTGCCGTTCAAGGCGGCGATGGCTTCCTTCGCGGCGTTCTCCTCCATCTCGACGAAGCCGAAGCCGCGGAAGCGGCCGGTCTCGCGGTCCATGATGAACTTGACGGAGGAAACCTCGCCAAACTGCGCGAACATGTTGCGAACGTCATCCTCGGAAGCCTGGAAGGAAATGTTGCCGACATAGATAGACTTGGCCATGTGCTGAAACTCCTCACGATGATCAGTTATAGGTGACGCCCATAACGCCTGGGCAAAATGAGTGCGTTTTCAGATAAAGTGAATTCAGAATATTCCGCACATGACCGGATGTAAAGCGCCAACAGCCCGTTTCGTTAAATTAAATTCGGAAACCGTGACTTTTTTCACATGCAGCGACGTCCGAATGCGCCGAATGAGTATTCACTCACGTCATTTAAAAGACCGATAGCTCCCGCGCCGGTCGGGCCTTTTCGGGACTATTTTCCGACAGCCTGCGCGTCCAGCCAGACCTTGAAGCTCTCCCGCGCCCGCTGCCCGTACAGCTCCTTGCGCAGCTTCTTCCCCGCGCGGCGCGAAAGCTCCGGCATGAGCCCGAAGTGCGCGTTGGACGGCTGGAATCCGCGCGGCGGCGGGGCTTGCAAATGCCCGAGCAGCGCGCCCAGGGCCGAGGTGACCGGCGGCTGGGGCAGCGCGCGGCCGTTCAGCTTCGCGCCCAGCGACAGCCCGGCCCACAACCCGCAGGCGGCGCTCTCCAGGTAACCCTCCACGCCGGTGATCTGTCCGGCGAGGTAAACGCCCGGCCGGGCCTTCAGCTCCAGCTCCGGCGTCAACGCCTCGGGCGCGTCCACGTAGGTGTTGCGGTGGATGCTGCCCAGGCGCAGGAATTCGGCGCGCTCCAGGCCGGGGATCAGCCGGAACACGCGCTCCTGCTCCGGGTATTTCAGCTTGGTCTGGAAGCCCACGAGGTTGAAGGCGGTCTTCTCGGCGTTTTCCGCGCGCAGCTGGACCACGGCGAAGGCCTCCGCGCCGGTCTTCGGGTCCGGCAGGCCCACGGGCTTGAGCGGCCCGAAGGCCAGGGTCAGCCGGCCGCGCTCGGCCATTTCCTCCACGGGCAGGCAGCCCTCGAAGTGGATGGCCTTTTCGAACTCGCGCGGGGCGACCTTTTCCGCCGCCTGCAACGCCGTCAGGAAGGCGTCGTACTGCGCCTCGGTCATGGGGCAGTTGAGGTAGTCGTCCTCCTCGGGCCGGTAGCGGCTGCCCCAGAAGGCGACGTCCATGTCCACGCTGTCCCGGCTGACGATGGGCGCGATGGCGTCGTAGAAATAGAGCCGCTTGCCGCCGATTGCCTCGGCCAAGCTGGCGGCCAGGGCGTCGCCGGCCAGGGGGCCGGCGGCCACGATCACCGCGTCGAACCCGGCCAGCAGCGGCGATTCCAGACTCTCCACCTCGGCGCGGACCACCTCGACGCCCGGCGCGGCCGCCACGACGGCGGTGACGTACGCGGCGAAGCGGCGGCGGTCCACGGCCAGGGCCTTGCCCGCCGGGATGCGCGTGGCGTCGGCCGCGGCCATGACCAGGCTGTCCAGCTCGCGCATCTCCGCCTTGAGCACGCCGATGGCCGTGGTCAGTTCCTCGGAGCGCAGGGAGTTGGAGCAGACCAGCTCGGCCAGGTCGCCGCCGGTGTGCGCGGGCGTGGATTTTTCCGGCCGCATCTCGTAAAGCCGCACGCCGATTCCGGCCCGGGCCAGGGCCAGCGCGGCCTCGCAGCCGGCCAGACCGCCGCCGACGACGGCGACCCTTCGGCCGGCGCATCCGGCCGCAGGCTGCCGAGACTCGTTGTTCTCCGTCATGATTTACGCTATCCTCGCGAAAGTTTTAAACCAGCAACCGACGCCGGCATGAACGAACCACTGCTCGACATACGCGGACTGACCACGGCCTTCGCCGCGCAGTCCCACGGCCACGCAGGCGGCGGAAGCCGCGGCGTCGCACGGGCTGTGGATACGGTAAGCCTGCGCGTTCGGCAAGGCGAAACCCTGGCCGTGGTCGGGGAGTCGGGCTGCGGCAAAACCGTGCTGGCCCTCTCGGTGCTCGGGCTCATCCCCGACCCGCCCGGCCGCGTCATCGAAGGCCAGGCGCTCTATCGCGGCCGCGACCTGCTGGCCATGGACGAGGCCGAGCTGCAAGGCGTGCGCGGCGCGCACATCGCCATGATCTTCCAGGAGCCCATGACCTCACTCAACCCCGTGTTCCGCGTGGGCGAGCAGATCGCCGAGGGCTACCGCCTGCACAAGAAGACCGGGCGCGCCGAGGCGGCCGAACGCGCCGTGGAGATGCTGCGCCAGGTAGGCATCCCCAACCCGGTCGAACGGGCGCAGAGCTATCCCCACGAGCTTTCCGGCGGCATGCGCCAGCGCGTGATGATCGCCATGGCGCTTTCCTGCGATCCGGACCTGCTCTTCGCCGACGAGCCCACCACCGCCCTGGACGTGACCATCCAGGCGCAGATCCTGGACCTCATGCGCCAGCTGCAAACCGAGCGCGGCTCGGGCGTGCTGCTGATCACCCACGACCTGGGCGTCGTGGCCGAGACGGCCCGGCGCGTGGCGGTGATGTATGCGGGGCAGGTCGTGGAGGAGGCCGACGCGGCCGCCCTCTTCGCCGCGCCGGCGCACCCGTACACGCGGGGGCTGCTGGCCTCGGTGCCGCGCCTGGGCGTGCGGCGCACGCTCGCGCCCATTCCGGGCATGGTGCCGGGCATCTTCGACCTGCCCGAGGGCTGCCGCTTCCGGCCACGCTGCGCCAACGCCTACGCCAGCTGCGCCAAGACCCCGCCGCTCTTCGCGGTCGAATCCGGGCACGCCGCCCGTTGCTGGCTCTACGCCGACTGCCCCGAGGCCGAGGCGGAGGGACGGCCGTGAGCGCGCTGCTGGAGCTTGACGGCGTCGCGCGGCACTACCGCGTGTCCGGCGGCGTGCTGGGGCTGGCGCATGGCGTGGCCCGGGCCGTGGACGGCGTGAGCCTGCGCGTGGAGCAGGGCCAGAGCCTGGGCCTCGTGGGCGAAAGCGGCTGCGGCAAGTCCACCCTGGCGCGGTGCATCCTGGGTCTGGAGCCCCTGGCCGCCGGCAGCGTGCGCTTCCGGGACCGCGACGTGTCCGCCTGGCCGGAGCGCGAGTTGCGCCGCCAGATGCAGATGATCTTTCAGGACCCCTACTCCTCGCTCAACCCGCGCATGAAAATCGCGACCATCGTGGCCGAGCCGCTGGTCATCCACGGCATGGGCTCCGCGGCGGAGCGGCGCGCCGCCACCCTGGAGCTGCTGGAGACAGTGGGCCTGGACCGGGCGCTGGCCGGCCGCTATCCGCACCAGCTCTCCGGCGGGCAGCGGCAGCGCGTGGCCGTGGCCCGCGCCCTCGCGCTCCGTCCCGCCCTTGTGGTCTGCGACGAGCCCGTCAGCGCGCTGGACGTGTCCGTGCAGGCCCAGGTGCTGCTGCTCCTCCAGGATCTGCGCGAGCGCCTCGGCCTGACCTACCTGTTCATCTCCCACGACCTCGCGGTGGTGGGCCAGGTCTGCGAGCGCATCGCCGTGATGTACCTGGGACGCATCGTGGAGGAGGCCCCGGCCGCGGAGCTGGTGCGCGATCCCCGGCACCCTTACGCCCAGGCCCTGCTTTCGGCCGTGCCCGTGCCGGATCCCGGCCATGCGCGACAGCGCCAGGAGCTGCGCGGCGAACTGCCCAGCCCCCTCGCGCCGCCGTCGGGCTGCCCGTTCCATCCGCGCTGCCCGCAGGTCATGGACGTCTGCCGCAAGCAATTCCCGCCCCGTTGCGCCACGGGCGTGGAACGCTACGCCCACTGCTGGCTGCACGCGCAGCGGCAAGCGGGCTGAGGTCCGGCCATGCGCGTCTCCGTCATCCTCGGTCACCCCGACCCCGCCAGCCTCAACCACGCCATCGCCCATGCGGTCGAGGACGCGTTGATCGAACTGGGCTGCGACGTGCGCTTCCACGACCTCTGCGCCGAAGGCTTCGACCCGGCGCTGCCGGCCGCGGAGATTGCGCGCGATGCGCCCCTGCCGCCGCTGGTGGCCCGGCACTGCGCGGAGATCCGCGAGGCCGGGGGGCTCGTCATCGTGCATCCCGACTGGTGGGGCATGCCGCCGGCCGTGCTCAAGGGTTGGGTGGACCGCGTGCTGCGGCCGGGCGTGGCCTACGAGTTCCTGCCCGGCGACGGCGGCGAAGGCGTGCCCAGGGGCCTGCTCCAGCCCATGACCGCCCTCGTCCTCAACACCTCCAACACGCCGCCCGCGCGCGAACAGGCGGTCTTCGGCGACCCGCTGGAGCGGCTCTGGCGCGACTGCGTGCTGCAATTCTGCGGCGTGCGCCGGGTGGTCCGCCGCACCTTCGGCGTGGTCTGCACGAGCACCGCCGTCGAGCGCGCGGCCTGGCTGGCCGAGGCGGCGGACTTGGCGCGCCGCGAATTTTCCGAGCACACGCAACAAGGAGTCTGCAATGATCAGCCGTGATGAAGCCTACGATCTGCTGCGCAAACACGTTCCCGAACCGGCCCTGCAGGCCCATTGTCTGGAGTCCGAGGCCGTGCTGCGCGGTCTGGCGCGCCGCCTGGGCCAGGACGAGGAGCTTTGGGGAGTCACCGGCCTGCTGCACGATCTGGACTATGCGGCCACCAAGGACAACCCCGCACGCCACGGCCTGGACGCCGCGGAGATGCTCGCGGGCAAGCTTCCGGAAGAGGCCGTCACGGCCATCCGCGCCCACAACGCCGAGCACACCGGCGTGGCTCCGGCCACGACCTTCGACTTCGCCCTGCGCTGCGGCGAGACGGTCACGGGCCTCATCCACGCGGGCGCGCTGGTGCGACCCACGCGGCTGGAGGGCATGGACGCCAAGAGCCTGACCAAAAAACTTAAGGACAAGGCCTTCGCCGCCAGCGTCAGCCGGGCCACCGTGGGCGAGTTTGAACGGCTCGGCCTGGAGCGCGCCGAGTTCTTCACCATCGCCATCGCCGCAGTGGCGGGCGTGGCCGACAAGGTGGGCTTGGCCTAACCCGGCCTTGCCAACAAGCCGCGCCTGGCGCAGAATAATCCGCATGGACCGGAACACGAACCAAGGGGGATGCGCATGAAACCAGTCACCGCAACCGCCGCGGCCGTGGGCTTGGCGCTGGCCCTCGCCACGCCCGCCCTGGCCCAGGACAGGCTCTACGTGGCCTCGGAAGGGGCCAAACTCAAGGCCGACAAGTCCGCCTCGTCGGACACCGTGGCCGAACTTCCCGTAGGCACGGCGCTCAGCGTGCTCGGCCAGGAGGACAGCTGGTACAAGGTCTCCGCCGGCGGCGCCACCGGGTGGATCTACCGCGGCAAGGTCGCGACCACGCCGCCCGAGCCCTCCCGCCAGGGCGGGGACAACCTCTTCGGCAACGCGGGGTCGAGCGGCATCATGGTCAGCGAGGCCGACAGCGCGCGCAGCATGCGCGGTCTGGCCGAGGAGGAGCAGGCCGCAAAGGCCGCCGGCCGGCCCACGCGGCCCCTGGCGGACTACAAGAAGGCGCTCAACCAGGTCCTGGCGCAAAAGGTCAGCCGCAAGGAGCTGGAAGGCTTCCTCAAGGCCGGCAAGATCGGCGAATACGCCAAATAGGGGGCAGCCATGGACAGACGGAAATTCCTTATCGGCATCGCCGCCACAGCCCTGCCGCTGGCCCTGCCCGGCTCGGTCATGGCCGGGTTCCTGGACAATCTGCTGGACCCCAACTCCAAGGAAAGCAAGATGCTCTCCGGGGCCAAGAACATCCTCGGCAGCACGCAGCAGCTCGACTACAAGAGCGAACGCACCATCGGCGAGAATCTGGCGGTGCAGGGCTTCCGGCGCTACGGCATGCCCGTGGACAACCAGCCCATGCAGCACTACGTGAACCTGGTGGGCATGGCCGTGGCCACCAACTCGCCCCGGCCGGACATCCCCTACCGCTTCGTCGTGGTGGACAGCACCCTGCAGAACGCCTTCTCCTGCCCCGGCGGCATCATCTTCGTCTCCTCCGGGCTCATGGGCACCATGAAGACCGAGGCGCAGCTCGCCTGCATCCTCGGGCATGAGGTGGGCCATGTGGCGCACCGCCACGCGCTCAAGAGCATCCAGCGCTCGCAGTTCTTCTCCGGCGTGGGGCAGGTCACCTCGGCCTCCATGAAGGGCGACAAGGGCGCGCAGTTCGAGAGCATGATCAACGACATGCAGAACGTGCTCTTCGACAAGGGCCTGGACAAGAACATGGAGTACGAGGCCGACGCCACGGGCATGGACACCGCCTACCGCACGGGCTACAGCCCGGCCGGCCTCATGGAGACCCTGCAGGCCCTGGAAAGGCTGGAGTCCTCCTCCACCAAGAAGGGCTCCTGGTTCGCCACGCACCCGCCGCTGCCCTCGCGCATCGCCAAGAACCAAGCCCAGATGAAGCGCTATCCCGACGCCCGGAGCATGGCCGTGCTGGCCGACCGCTACGCCGCGCAGGCGAAGTAGCGCCTTCCGGCGAACGCAGCGTTCCGATGGGGCGGGGGCAGCAGCTCCCGCCCCTTTCTTTTGCATGCGTATTGCTACGGTCTAAAGATAGGCGGAACCCTGTCCGATAAGAGGTGCGTCAACACCAGAACGCCAAACTGGAGTTTCCCATGTCCAAGAAGCTGCTGCATGTCACGGGCTTCGGCCACATCCACCAACTGCTTTGCGAAGGCAGAGCCGACGAGGCGCGCGAGCTCCTCAAGGCGCTGCAGCACGAATACATCGCGCTGGTGGAGGAGAACGAGGCGCTGAAGAACCAGATCATCGAAGTCGCACAGGTCCTCGATATGGCGGAGTGCATGGAGTTCGACGGCCAGAAGTACTGGCTGACCGACGAATTGCGGCACAAGGGCCCCTACTGCCAGCTCTGCTATGACCGCGACGGCCTGCTCATGCGTCTGCAAAAGCAGCAGCGCCACTGGAAATGCCACTGTTGCGGCAACGTGTTCGTGGACGCCAAGGCCATCAGGGAGAACGCCGCGCGGTCAAGCTACCCCGCCGCCGCGCCCCGGCCGCCCATCCCGCTGTTCGTGAAATAGCGGGGCCGAATCCGAAAAAAAGGGCCGCGGTCATCCGACTGCGGCCCTTCGCTTTTCTTGCGCCGGGTTACTTCCCGTCCTTGCCGAGCACCACGTCGCGCCACCAGAATTCACGGATGCGGCCATCCTCGTGGAAGCTGGCCGTGGCGTAAGCCAAGCCGCGGGCGTCCATGCCGCGCAGGAGTACCTCCAGCCGCAGGTCCTCGCCCTTCTTGCGCTCGGCCTTCCAGATCTCGCGCATGATTTTGCGCAGCATGTCCTTGCCCGGGGTCTTGGCCAGGTCGAGGCGCACGCGCAGGGTCGCGACCGGCTGGGCGGACTTGCCCTTGGCGGTCTTGCCGCGCTTCTCGCTGCGGCGCTCCAGCACGGAATAGCCCACCGTGATGTTTTCGTCGGCCTTGTCGGCCTTATTCGCCTTAGCGGCCTTGCCGGCCTTGGCCGCCTCGTTCTTCCCGCCCGCATCGGCCTTGGCGGGTTCCGGCTTCGCGGCCTTGGCGGGCTCGGGCTTGGCCACCTTGGCTTCCGACTTGGTCGGCTCCGGTTTTGCGGCCTTGGCCGGTTCCGGTTTGGCTTCAGGCTTGGCGGGCTTGCCCTCAGGCTTGACCGGCTCCTTCTGCGCTCCGGCGCTCTCGGAATCGGCCAGGAGGAACTTGTCCCGGGCGAAGCCCCAGGCGCGGGACAGGTCGCGCGCCTTTTCCGCGGGATCGAAAACCGCGTACCAGCCGTTCTCCTGAAAATCCACGCGCACCTTCTGGCCGGAATGAAGCACCTTGCGGAGCGTGGAGTCCTTACTGCGCTCGGCGCGCACGGCGAGGCGGCGGTCCGCCACGCGCAGCTCGCCGAATTCGGCCGGGGCGTGCTTCCGGCCCTCGACCTTCTTGGCCTCCGGCGTCTTCTCGGACTTCTCCGGCTTCTCCGCCTTGTCCTGCTTCCGCCCCTTGGCTTCGGCGGCAGGCTTGGCCTCGTCGGATTTCTTCGTCTTGCGCTCGGCGACCTGTCTGGGCTCCTCAGTTTTTTTCGTCTTGGCCTCGACGGCGGGCTTGGCCTCTTCCGAGCGCTTGGCCTTATGCTCCGGAGCGGGCTTGGCCTCCTCCGGCTGCTTCGCCTTGGCTTCGGCGACCGGCTTCGGCTCCTCGTTCTTTTTGGCCTTGTGCTCCACGGCCGGCCTGGGCTCCTCGGCCTTCTTCGTCCTGCGCTCCGGCGCCGGCTGCGGCTCCTCCGGCTTCTTGGCCGGTTCCGCGGCGGGCTTGGCCTCCTCGGTCTTGGACTCGGCGGCGGCCTCGATCCGGCGCACCTCGATCACGGAAAGCGCGCCGGTCTTGCGCATCACTTCCACGATGCCGCGATCCCGGAAATCCGAAAGCTTGGCGTAGCCGATGGCGCGATCCTCGGAGCGCTCCTGCTGCTGCGCCTCGTAGACCGTGGCCCAGGTCTCGTCGCGCGGGTCGATGCGCACCTTCTGCCCGGACTTGAGCACGCGGGCCTGCGCGCCCGTCTCGGACGGCTCGCCGCGGACGACGATGTCGCCGGTGATGGTGTACAGGCGGCCCCACTTGGCGGCGGCGGAGGCCGGAACGGCTAGGCACAGGGCATACAGCAAGACTGCCAGGATCGACAGAAGGCGAGGCGTTGACATGCGACTATTTGCTCCGGGCGTCGAGCTCGCGGACCACGCGGTCGGTCAGATCGGCGTTGGCCTTGTCCACGTAGCCCACGGCGTTGGGATCGGTGATGATGATGGCGTAAGCGCCCTTGCGGCCGATGTCCTCAAGCACGGTGTCGGCGCGGCGCATGACGTAGTGCAAAAGGCGGCTCTCCTCGGACTTGATGTCCCGGGCGTTCTCCAGGAGGAGCTGCTCGTGCTGGGCGGTCTTGCGGCGCAGGGCCTCCTCGCGCTTGGCGCGCTCCGCGGCGGAAAGCCCCGGGCTTTCGGCCTCGCGACGCAGGGCGGCCACCTGGGCCGAACTCTCGCGGACCAGACGGCTCTTCTCGGCCACGTAGCGCGCCAGATCAGCCTTGGCCGTCTGGCCCAGGCGGGTCTCGTTGACCACGCGCTGCGGGTTCACGAAACCGATCTTCTGCTGGGCCAGCGCCGGAACCGGCGCGAGCAGCCCCAGCGCCAGTCCGGCGAGGAGCAGGGCCGCAAGGCCGGTGCGCTGGGGTTGGGTGCACGCCATAGCGCTTGGATACAACCTCAGAGCCCGGCTTGTCGAGGGGGCATCACCCTGAAACGGCTCACAACATGTTCACCGGGTCGAGGTCCAGCTCCAGGCGGAAGGCCTCCGGCGCGACGCCCGGCCGCAGGGCGGCGGCGAAAAGCTTGCGGATGGGCTGCCACTCGGCGCACTTGAGCAGGCAGTTGAAGCGCCGGCGGCCCTTGAGCTGGGTCAGGGGCGCCGGCGCGGGTCCGAGCACGTCCACCCCGAGCGGGCGGGCGACCTCGCGCAGGGTCCTGGCGAAGGCCGTCAGGGCCGTCTGGGCGTGCTCCGTGCCGACCGGACAGGACAGGCGCAGCAGGGCCAGGCGCGTGAACGGCGGATAGCGGTAGCGCCGGCGGCTTTCGATCTCGTGGGCGTAGAACCCGGCGTAGTCCGCCTCCAGCACGAACTTCCAGAACGGATGCGCCGGGTTGCGCGTCTGGATCAAAACCTGGCCGGGGCTCTCCCCCCGGCCCGCGCGGCCGGAGACCTGCACGAGCAGCTGGAAGGTGCGCTCGGCGGCGCGGTAGTCCGGCAGGTTCAGACCCATGTCGGCGTTGGCCACGACCACCAGCGTCACGCCGGGGAAGTGGTGGCCCTTGGAAAGCATCTGGGTGCCCACGAGGACCTGGGCCTCGCGCGCGGCGAAGCGTCGCAGGATCTCGTCCAGGCGTTCCTGGCGGCGGGCGCTGTCGCGGTCCATGCGCAAGACGCTCACCTCGTGGCCCAGGGTGCGCTCGAAATACTCCTCCAGCCGCTCGGTGCCCTCGCCCATGGGCACGAACATGGTGCCGCCGCACTTGGCGCAGGTCATGGGATAGGGGATCGTCAGGCCGCAGTAGTGGCAGACCAGACGTTCGCGGAGCTTGTGGTAGGTCAGCCCCACTTGGCACTCCGGACACTTGGCGATCTCCTCGCAGGCCATGCAGTACATCACCGGGGCGTAGCCGCGGCGGTTGAGCATGACGATGATCTGCTCGCCGGCGTCGAGGGTGGCGCGGACGGCCTCCAGGGTCTCCGGCGCAAAGGGCTCGTCCGGGTTCTTGAGGCCGGAGATGTCCACCAGACGCACGGACGGCATGGGCCGGCAGCCCACGCGGCTGGTCAGGGTCAGCAGCGGGACCTGGCCGCTTTGGGCGGCGTGGAAGGTCTTCACGTCCGGCGTGGCCGAGCCGAGCACGAGAAGCCCGCCCGAGCGCCGGATGCGCGCGAAGGCCAGCTCCTTGGCGTGGTAGGCCACGCGCTCCTCCTGCTTGTAGGACTCGTCGTGCTCCTCGTCGAGGACCGCCAGGCCGAGGTTGCGCACGGGCAGGAACAGGGCCGAACGCGTGCCCACGATGAGCACGGGCGCGCCGCGCCTGGTGGCCGCGCCCACGCGGGCGAAGGCGGCCTCCCGCCGGGTGGGGCTCTGGTAGCCGTGGGAGAAATAGGCCTCGGCCCTGGGCAGGGCCTGGCGCGCCTGGCGCCAGAGCTGGCTGGCGAGGGCCACCTCCGGGGCCAGCAGCACCACCGAGCGGCCCAGCTCCAGGCAGCGCCGCGCCAAGGTGAGGTAAACGTGGGTCTTGCCGCTGCCCGTGACCCCGTGCAGGAGCGCATAGCGCGGCTCCGGCGATTCCAGGGCCGGCAGAAGTCCGGCCAAAGCCGCCTCCTGCTCGCGCGTGGCCGTGAGGCCGCAGGCGGCGTCCAGCTCCTCGGCCGGCGCGGGCGCGACGCAGGGGGCCTCCCCGTCCCCGGCGTCCGGAGCGGGATCACCCAGGCGCACCAGACCGCAGCGCGTCAGCCGGGACAAGGCCTGGGTCCCGGCGTCGCCGAAGGCCGCGCGCAACGCTCCCAGGCTCAGGGGGCCGGACTCGTAGAGCCGCTCCAGGACGCGCAGCTGGTTCACGGCGTTGGGCCGCACCGGCCAGGGCGGGTCGCAGGCCAGGGTGGCGTAGACCTCCTCGGCCTGGCGCGAGCCGCCCAGGCGCACGCGCATGCGTCCCCCGCTCCAGAGCTCCGCCAGGGCGGCCAGACGCTCCGGCGCAAGGTCCGCCAGGGCCTTGGGCGCGATGCTGCGGGGGAAGTCGGGGGAATCGACCGCGAAACGCACCTGGGCCGTGCGCAGGCCGCGCGGCAGGAGCAGTTCGAGCACGCGGCCGGGCTGGGTCATGTGCCGGCTGGACAGATCGCGCACCAGCTCGATGCTCGCGGCGTCGAGCACGGGCTCGGTCTCCAGCGGCCAAAGGGCGGGCTTGAGGTCGACGCCCTCGGGCGCGGCCTCGGCCGGTCCCTGGAGCACGCCGGCGCGCAGTCCCCGGGCCAGGGGCACGAGGACGCGCAGGCCGGGCGCGGGCGCGGGCAGGTGCGCGGGCCAGGCGTAGGTCAGGGCGGCGTAGGGCGGGCTCGCCAGCCAGACCAGCCAAAGCGGCGAAGCCATGGATGTTCCGGCCGTATGCGGCCCTAGCGGCCCTTGCCGGGCACGAGTTCCTGGATGCGGCGCACGAGGTCGTCGTGCAGGTCCTCGTCCTGCAGCGCGAAGTAGATGTTCGCCGTGAGGTACTCCACCCAGTCGCCGGCGTCGAAACGCTGGCCGCGCATCTTCACGGCGAGCAGGCGGTTCTTGTCCGCCAGGCCCTGCAGAGCGTCGGTGAGCTGAAGCTCGCCGCCCACGCCGGGCTTGAGCTCGGACAGGAAGTCGAAGATTTCCGGGATGAGCACATAGCGGCCCACGATGGCCAGCCGCGATGGGGCCTGGCCCAGGGGCGGCTTCTCCACCAGGCGGCGCACGCGGTACACGCCGGGCATGTACTCCTCGCCCTGGATGATGCCGTAGCGGTCGACCTTGTTCTCCGGCACCTCGATGACGCCCACGACGGCCATGTTCTCGGCCTTGGCCACGTCCAGGAGCTGCTGGATGCCGGGCTGCCGGCCGAACATCAGGTCGTCGCCGACCATGACCGCGAAGGCTTCGTTCTTGCAGACCTCGCGGGCGCAGAGCACCGCGTGGCCCAGGCCGAGCTGGACCTTCTGGCGCACGGCGATGATGTTCACCATGTTCGCCACGTCGCGGATCTCCTGAAGCTGCGCGGTCTTGCCCCGGCGCTCCAGGAGGTTCTCCAGGGTCAGGTTGTGGTCGAAATGGTCCTCGATGATGGTCTTGTTCTGGCTGGTGACGAGCACCACCGTGTCGATGCCCGAGGACTGGGCCTCCTCGACCACGTACTGCACCACCGGCTTCTTGAAGATGGGCAGCATCTCCTTGGGGATGTTCTTGGTCGCGGGCAGGGAACGCGTGCCCCAGCCGGCCACGGGAATGACCACCTTGCGAACGTCCATCGTCGCCTCCCTTGGTCTTGCGCGCCGGCGCGGCTAGCCGCGCAGGGACCGCTCCACAACGGCCGCCACGTCGGCGGCGTACTGCCGGACCTTGTCCTCGTTTTCTCCCTCGACCATGACCCGGGCCTTGTGCTCGGTGCCGGAATAGCGCAGGAGCACCCGGCCGCGGCCGCCGAGTTCGGCCTCCACCCGGGCCACGGCGGCGCCCACCTCGGGCAGCGACTCGAAGGGCGTCTTGCAGGCAACGGGCACGTTGATCATCACCTGCGGGAAGGGTTCCAGAAGATGCGCCAGAAGCGAAAGCGGCTTGTTCTCCTTGCACATGATGCGCAGCAGTTGCAGGGCCGCCAGGGTCCCGTCGCCGGTGGTGGAGTGCTCCATGAAAATCAGGTGGCCGGACTGCTCGCCGCCGAAGACCGCGCCCTCGCGGCGCATGGCCTCGACCACGTAGCGGTCGCCCACGGGCGTGCGCAGCAGCCGGCAGCCGTTGGCCTGCATGAAGATCTCCAGGGCCATGTTGCTCATCACCGTGGCCACCAGCATCCCGCCGGTCAAGCGGCCCTGCTCCAGCATGTCCCGGGCGCAGAGGGCCATGATCTGGTCGCCGTCGAGCACGCGGCCCTGCTCGTCCACGACGATGAGCCGGTCGGCGTCGCCGTCCAGGGCCAGGCCGATGTCCGCGCCGACCTCGCGCACCTTGCGGGCGACCTTGTCCGGATGCAGCGAGCCGCAGCCGGCGTTGATGTTCACGCCGTCGGGATTCACGCCGATGGGGATGACCTCCGCGCCGAGCTCCTCGAAGACCTGCGGGGCGCAGGCATAGGCCGCGCCGTTGGCGCAGTCGAGCACGATCTTCATGCCCGTGAGGTTCATCTCCCGCGGAAAGGTGTTCTTGAGGTAGACGATGTAGCGGCCGCGCGCGTCCACGATGCGGTGGGCGCGGCCCACCCGCTCCGGCGCGGGAAAGTCCCAGGCCGGGTTGGCGGCCAGGGTCTGCGCGGCGATGGTGTCCTCCAGCTCGTCGGCCAGCTTGAAGCCCTCGTGGTCGAAGAACTTGATGCCGTTGTCGCAAAAGGGATTGTGCGAGGCCGAGATGACCACGCCAAGGTCGCAGCGCATGTTCCGCGTGAGGAAGCTGATGGCCGGCGTGGGCATGGGGCCCACGAGCAGGACGTCCATGCCGATGGCGCAGAAGCCGCTGGTCAGCGCCGTCTCAAAGACGTAGCCGGACAGCCGCGTGTCCTTGCCGATGAGCACCTTGTGGCGGCGGTCGCCGTTGCGGAAGAGCTGGCCCACGGCCAAGCCCAGGCGCAGGGCCACGTCCGGGGTCATGGGATATTCGTTGACGCGGCCGCGCAGGCCGTCGGTGCCGAAAAGCTTGTCGCGCATGGGGGCTGCGGTTCTCCTTGTCTTGGCGCTACTTGCGCACGGTCACGGTCACGGTTTCGCCCTGCCGCGACAGGACGCGGAAGTTGTCCGGGGTCTCCAGTTCATACCCCAGGCTGTGGCGGCCGGGCTTGAGCCCGTCGGGCACGAGGACCACGGCGGAAAGACCGTCGATTTCGCGGCCGGTTTCGGCCTCGCGCAGGAGCTGCACGGCGGCCTCGGCCTGGACCCGGACGTAGCGCTGCGTCGTGTGGGCCTTGATGCCCGGAGCGATCTTCAGCATCACCGGCGCGCGCACCCAGGCCGTGCGCATCTCCGGGCCGAAGCGCATGGTCACCCTGACTTGGCCGGGATTGGCGTCCAGTCCGTCGGCCATCTTGAGGGGCACGTCGTCGGACCAGGTGGTCGGCGGGTCGTCAAAATCCACCTGCACCTGGACCTTGGCCTGGTTCAGCTGGCGCACGAGGCGTTCCGGGCCGCGCACCTCGACGGTGGCCGGCTCGGACGAAATCTCCAGCAACTTGTAGTCCGGCCGGAGCGTTCCGCGCCACTCCGCGCTGACGGGAACCTCCTTCCGGGCCAGACGATCCACGGTGAGAATCAGCCGCGAGGGCTTCACCTCCACCACCTCGTAGGCCATGTTCAGCGGGATGCGCTCGCGATCGATGTCCACGAGATTCTCGCCGACCTTGAGGCGGCTGACGTCCAGGGAGTAGGTCCACTTGCGGCGGTCCAGGGAGCGCACCAGCCCCTTGGGCCCGCGCACGCGCACCTCGATCTTGCTCACCAGCCCCTTGCGGATGGTCAGGTCCTCCGGGACGTTGGTCATCTCCACGTTCATGTCCACCCAGACCTCGACCTTCTCCCGGCCGGTGATCAGGTACCAGGTGAGCACTGCCAGCGACAGCGCGATGATCACGTCCTTCCAGTTCTTGAACATGGCTAGCGCTCCAGGGCGTTCTTGATGACCCGGCGCAGGCGCTGATCATTGAGGGAGGTGGTGAGCCTGCCGCTCATGGCGATGGACACGGTGCCGCGCTCCTCGGACACGACGATGGCCAGCGCGTCCGACTCCTCGCTGATGCCCAGACCCGCGCGGTGGCGCGTGCCGAAGAGGCTCTGGGCCTTGAGCTTGGACGACAGGGGCAGGATGCATCCGGCCGCGGCGATGCGCCCCCGCCGGATGACCACCGCGCCGTCGTGCAGGGGGGTGTCCACCTGGAAGACGGTGGTCAGCAGCGACCCCGTGACCACGGCGTCCAGGGGCACGCCGCGCTCGATGACGTCGCCCAGGGGCATGTGCCGCTCAATGACGATGAGCGCGCCCACGTGGCCCTTGGCCAGGGTGTCCACGGCCTGGGAGATCTCGTCCACGATGGCGTCGGAGAGCTGTTGTTTCTTGAGGAACCGGCCCGCGCCCATCTGCGCCAGGGCGCGCCTGAGATCGCCCTGAAAAAGGATGATCACGATGAGCACGATGGAGCCGAGGAAATTCGTCAGCAGCCAGTTGAGCGAGTACAGGCCGAGTTCGCTGGACAGGTAATAGACGACGAGCACGAGCACCAGGCCGTAGATCACCGCCACGGCGCGCGTGCCGCGCACCAGGTGGATGATGTAGGCGTAGATGACCGCGACCAGCAGGATGTCCAGGGCCTCGCGCCAGGCCACGTTCAATCCGATGAGATACTCCATCGTCCCCGTCGTTCGTTTGCTTCGGGCTCAGGCCGTGATGGCCGCGGCCAGCACGGCCGCCTGCCGCGCCTGGGCCACGTCGTGGACGCGGTGCACCAGCGCGCCGCGCGCGACCAGAAGCCCCGTGGCCACCGCTGTGGCCAAGCCCCTGTCGGCCGTTTCGAGCCCGAGCAGTTTGCCCCAGATGCTCTTGTTGGACAAGCCGATGTACAAGGGCCTCCCGAGACGGCCGAAGCGCTCCAGCCCCCGCAGGATGTCCAGATTGTGCTGCAACAGTTTGCCGAATCCTATGCCGGGGTCAAGCGCGATGTTGGCCTCGGGGACGCCGGCCTTGACGAGAACGGCCATGCGGGCCTCGAAAAAAGCCAGGATCTCGTCCACAACATTTTCGTAGCGCGGGTCCTGCTGCATCTCCCGCGGGCGGCCCTGGCTGTGCATGAGTACGTAACCAGGCTTGTGCTGGGCCAGCACATCGACCAACGCCGGGTCGAACAGGCAGGCCGAGATGTCGTTGACGACTTCCGCTCCGGCGGCCAGGGACTCCGCGGCGACACGGGCCTTCCAGGTATCCACGCTGAGGGCCGGATGCCTCCCGCCGGGCCGCACGCGCCGCTGCTCTGCCAGGCCGCGCAGCACGGGCAGGATTCTGCGCAGCTCCTCCTCGGCCGGGACCTCCGGCGCGCCGGGCCGGGTGCTTTCGCCGCCGATGTCCAGCATGTCCGCGCCGGCCTGGGTCAGCGTCGCGCAACGGCGCAGGGCCTCCGCCGGGTCGAGGTAGCGCCCGCCGTCGAAGAAGGAGTCCGGCGTGGCGTTGACGATTCCGGCCAGCAAAAAGGGGGCAGGGCCGAGCACCCTGCCCCCCGCGATGTTCCACGAGGCGGCGCCGATCATTCCTCTTCCCGGAAGGGCTTCTTCGCCGGAGTCGGCGGGGCTTCCTCAAGGGTGAACTCGCCGTCGTCGTCCTTCTGCTGCGGCTTGTCCGTCTTGTCCGGCGCGGCCGGAGGGCCGGGAGGCGGCGTGCCGGCGGGAGGCGTGTCGCCGAACTTGCGGCTCATCTCGGAGTAGATCTGGGCCGCGGTCTTGGGATTAACGCCTTCCTCGGTCAGGGGCGGCAGGGTCTCGCCCTTCATGAGCAGGTCGATCTCCTCGCCGCTGATGGTCTCGCGCTCAAGCAGGGCCGAGGCGATCGTGTGCAGCATGTCCATGTTCTCGGTGAGGAGCGTGCGCGCGCGCTGGTAGCCTTCGTCCACGAAGCGGCGGACCTCGGCGTCGATGAGCCGCGCGGTCTCGTCGGAGTAGTCCTTGTGCTGCATGAAGTCGCGGCCGAGGAAGAGCTGCTGGCCGCCGTCGCCGAAGTTCAGCGGGCCGAACTTGTCGCTCATGCCCCATTGGCAGACCATGTTCCGGGCCATCTTGGTGGCGCGCTGGATGTCGTTGCTGGCGCCGGTGGTGAGCTGGCTCAGCACCAGCTCCTCGGCCACGCGGCCGCCGAAGAACATGGCCAGCTGGTTCTCCAGGTAGGCGCGCGAGTAGTTGTGCCGATCGTCCACGGGCAGCTGCTGGGTGAGGCCCAGGGCCATGCCGCGCGGAATGATCGTGACCTTGTGCACGGGGTCGGTGCCGGGGATGAGCTTGGCCACCAGGGCGTGCCCGGCCTCGTGGTAGGCCGTGGTCTTCTTCTCCTCCTCGGAGAGGATGATGCTGCGGCGTTCCTTGCCCATAAGCACCTTGTCCTTGGCCTCCTCGAAGTCGGCCATGCTGACGCGATCCTTGCCCATCTTGGCGGCGTGGAGCGCGGCCTCGTTGACGAGGTTCTCCAGATCCGCGCCGGAGAAGCCCGGCGTGCCGCGGGCCAGGACCTCAAGGTTGACCTCCTCGGCCAGGGGGCTCTTGCGCGTGTGCACGGCCAGGATGCGCTTGCGGCCGCGCACGTCCGGCGTGGGCACGACGACCTGGCGGTCGAAACGGCCGGGCCGCAGCAGCGCCGGGTCGAGGACGTCCGGGCGGTTGGTGGCGGCGATGAGGATGACGCCGTCGTTGGACTCGAAGCCGTCCATCTCCACCAGGAGCTGGTTCAGGGTCTGTTCGCGCTCGTCATGGCCGCCGCCCATGCCGGTGCCGCGCTGCCGGCCCACGGCGTCGATTTCATCGATGAAGATGAGGCAGGGGGCGTTCTTCTTGCCCTGCATGAACAGGTCGCGCACGCGGGCCGCGCCCACGCCCACGAACATCTCCACGAAGTCCGAGCCGGAGATCGAGAAGAAGGGCACGCCGGCCTCGCCGGCCACGGCGCGGGCAAGCAGCGTCTTGCCGGTGCCCGGAGGGCCGACAAGCAGCACCCCCTTGGGGATGCGGCCGCCCAGGCGGGTGAATTTCTTGGGCTCGCGCAGGAAGTCGACGATCTCGGAGAGTTCCTCCTTGGCCTCGTCGACACCGGCCACGTCCTCGAACGTGACCTTCTGCGTGTCCTCGCTGATGAGTCGGGCCTTGGACCGGCCGAAGCTCATGGCGCCCTTGCCCCCCGCTCCGCCGCCCTGCATCTGGCGCATGAAAAAGATCCACACGCCGATGAGAAGCAGCATGGGGAACCAGGAGACCAGAAGCGTCATGTACCAGGGGGAGTCCTCTGGCGGCTCGGCCGTGACCTGGATCTTGCCGGACACGAGCGAGGGCACCAAGTTGGGGTCCTCGGGCGCGTAGGTGATGAACTTCTTGTCGCCGGCCATGACGCCGGTGATCTTCTGGCCCTGGATCTTGACGGAGACGACCTCGCCCTCCTTCACCCGCGCGATGAAGTCGCTGTAGGACAGCTTGAGCTGGGGAGCGGGCGACTGGCTGAAGAGGTTGAACAGGACGACCATCACGAGCGATATGGTCGCCCAGATCAGCAGATTCTTGGTGAAGCTATTCAAGAGGGGAACCTCCGGTGGCGGGCGTGGCCGCACATATGGCTCGGCCGGACCGGACGCGCTGCGTCCCGGGTACGGCCCGTCAGTACAGTCATGAAACCGCAGGATAAGGCATACGCATGAAAAAGCAAGGGGCGAAGGACGGTGCTTGGCGGCTTGCCGGTCCATTCCGGCCCATTCCGCGCGCAAGCCTTGCGGCCATGCGGCAAACCGGTTAGAGGAGACGGTCTGCGGCCCGGAAGCGTATCGTCACCGGTGTGGCGCCCGGACTTCAAATCCGGTGTGACGTCGAGAGGCGTCAGGTAGGTTCGACTCCTATACGCTTCCGCCATTTGAAGATTTTCCGCACGATGCGGTTGACAAGCGTCGCCGGAACGCATTAGGAAGCTGCCGCGCCGCGCAACGGCGCGCAGGCTCCGCGCCGGCGAAAAAAGTCCTTGCCAACGGACGAGGGCTTGGTTTAGAGAGTCCTTCCCTGGGCGATTAACTCAGCGGTTAGAGTGCTACCTTCACACGGTAGAAGTCCCGTGTTCAAATCACGGATCGCCCACCACCAGACGAATCGGCCCCGCCCAGGCGGGGCCTTTTTCGTTTCCGCCCCGGAACGACAAGGACCGCCGCCATGCGCCTCGTGCTCTACCAGCCGGAGATCCCGCCCAACACCGGCAACATCGCCCGGCTCTGCGCGGCCATGCGCGTCCCCCTGCACCTCATCGAGCCCCTGGGCTTCAAAATCGACGACAGGCACCTGAAGCGCGCCGGCCTGGACTACTGGCCCTTCGTCGATCTCACGGTGCATCCGCACTGGGCGGCCTTCGAGGCGGCGCAGCCGCTGGTCCGGGTGGTGCTCACCAGCGCCCGCCGGGGCGTCCCGCTGCAACGCTTCGCCTTCCGGTCCGACGACGCCATCGTCCTCGGGCCGGAGACGCGCGGCCTGCCGCCCGAACTGCACGATCTCCAGCCGCTGTGCGTGCGCATCCCCATCGCCTGCGAGGGCGTGCGCAGCCTGAACCTGTCCACGGCCGCGGGCATCGTGCTCTTCGAGGCCCTGCGCCAGACCGGCGGGCTCTGCGGGGGCTAGCCTTGCGCATCGCCCGCCCAACGGGTAGGAAGCGGCGAGCGTCATCCACAAGCTGAAGGAGCGATCCATGCGCCTGCTCGTCACCGGCGGCTGCGGCTTCATCGGAGCCAATTTTCTCTACGCCATGCGCCAAAACCACCCGGACTGGCTGCTCGTCAACCTGGACAAGCTGACCTACGCCGGCAACCCCGGCAGCCTGCGCGCGCTGGAGGCGGAAGCGGGCGCAGCCTATGTCTTCGTCCACGGCGACATCTGCGACCGGCCGCTGGTGGAGCGCGTCCTGGCCGAGCACAGGATCGAGGCCGTGGTGAACTTCGCGGCCGAAAGCCACGTGGACCGCTCCATCGACGACCCCGCGCCGTTCGTGGTCACCAACGTCCTCGGCGCGCAGAACATCCTGGACTGCGCGCGGCGCGCCAAAATCGCCCGCGTGGTCCACGTCTCCACCGACGAGGTCTACGGCTCCCTGGGCCCCGAGGGCCAGTTCCGCGAAACCACGCCGCTCGCGCCCAACAGCCCCTACTCGGCCTCCAAGGCCGGGGCGGACATGCTCGCCCGGGCCTACCACGAGACCTATGGCCAGGACGTTGTGGTCACCCGCTGCTCCAACAACTACGGCCCCTACCAGTTCCCGGAGAAGCTCATCCCGCTCATGTACACCCGCGCCATCGCGGGCGAACCGCTGCCGGTCTACGGCGACGGCCAAAACGTGCGCGACTGGATCTTCGTTGGCGACCACTGCCGCGGCGTGGAGCTGGCGCTGCTCAAGGGCCGCGCCGGCGCGGTCTACAACTTCGGCGGCGCGTCGGAGATGGCCAACATCGACGTGGTGCGCACCGTGCTGCGCCTGACCGGGCAGGACGAATCGCTGATCCGCTTCGTGGCCGACCGCCCGGGCCACGACCGCCGCTACGCCATGAATTTCGACCTGGCCGCGCGCGAACTCGGCTTCGCGCCGAGCGTGTCCTTCGCCGCGGGCATGGAACGCACCATCGCCTGGTATCAGGCCAACTCCGTGTGGCTGGACGAGGTGCGCAGCGGCGCGTACCGCGCGTTCATGGATAAATGGTACGGGGGCCGCGCATGAGCCTGCCGCAGAAGACCCTGATTCTCGGCGGCAAGAACGGCCTGCTGGGCCGCGCCGTGACCGCCGCCCTGGACGCCGCCGGCGTGGCCGCGGTCCCGCTCTCCGGCGCCGAGGTGGACATGTTCGACGAGGACGCCCTGCACGACCTCATCGACGCCGAGGACCCCGACTGCCTGATCAACGCCGTGGCCTACACCCAGGTGGACCGCGCCGAGGACGAGCCCGAGGCGGCCTACCGCCTCAACGCCTCGCTGCCGGCCCTGCTCGGCCTGGTGGCCGAGGAGCGCGGCCTGCGCCTCGTGCACTACTCCACGGACTTCGTCTTCGACGGCGTGAAGATCGTCCCCTACCTGCCCACGGACGCGACCAACCCGCTGTCGGTCTACGGCGCGTCCAAACTGGCCGGCGAGCAGGCCCTCGCGGACATCGCCCCGCCGGACCTGCTCATCCTGCGCACCGCTTGGCTCTATGGCCCGGGCAAGATGAACTTCGTGCGCCGGATGCTCGACCTCGCGGCCGAACGGCCGGAACTCAGCGTGGTGGACGATCAGCACGGCTCGCCCACGTACACCCGCGATCTGGCGGAGATGACCGTGGACCTGCTGCGCGCCGGGGCCGCCGGGCTGTTCCACGCCGTAAACACGGGCGAGGCCAACTGGCATTCCCTGGCCTGCGAGGCCCTGCGACTGGCCGGACTGGCCACTCCGGTGCGGGCCATCGCCACCAAGGACTATCCCGCCAAGGCCGTGCGGCCGCCCTATTCGGTGCTCGACGTGGGCGATCTGGCGCGGGCCACGGGCAGGCGTCCCCGGCACTGGAAGGAGGCCCTGGCCGAATACGTGGCCGGGGAGACGCGCAGGCCCTGACGCGGCCTGCCAAGCAGGGGGATCGGGCAATGGCCATGCGGACCTTCTTTTTCCTGCCGCCCGTGCGCCAAGCCGCCGGCGGCGTGACGGTGATCCGGCGCATGGCGTCGTTCCTGGCCGCGTCCGGCCGCGAAGCCTTTCTCGTCCCGCGCGAGCTGCCGGGCGAAGGCGCGGGCTGGGCCCCCTCGGAGCAGTTCATCGACGCCCCGCTCACGCGCTGGGACCGGCTCGCCCTGGCCCCGGAGGACCTCTGGGTGGTGCCCGAGGGCTGGGTCAACGCCCTGGCCCCCGGCCTGAATGCCAGGGCCCGCTGCCTGGTCTACGTGCAGAACTGGGCCTACCTGCACTCCGCCCTGCCCGGCGGCGTGAGCTGGCGCAGGCTGCCGGCCGAATTCGCCGCCGTGTCCGACCCCGTGGCGCGCTACGTTTACGCCACCACCGGCCGCGAGGCCGCCCTCCTGCGGCCGGGCGTCGACACCGGGCTGTTCCGCGCGCCGGAGCGCAAGCCCGAGGGTCTGCGCATCGCCTACATGCCGCGCAAGAACAAGGCCCTGGCCAAGCAGATCCGCGAGACCTTCGAAGCCCTGGACGAAGGCCTCGCCGCCCGCTGCGCCTGGGTCGAAATCGCCGATATGACCGCCGCCGAGGTGGCCGCGGCCTTGGGCTCCTCGCACCTGTTCCTGGCCACAGGCTTCCCCGAGGGCTGCCCGCTGCCGCCGCTGGAGGCCATGGCCTGCGGCTGTCTGGTGGTCGGCTACATGGGCTTCGGCGGCGCGGACTACATGCGCCAGGCCCTGGCCCCGGCGGACGATCCCGCGCCCTTCGCGCCGTGGTGGCCCCTGCGCGGGGTTCCCTGGGGCGGCAATGGACTTTTCAGCGCCGACGCCGACGTGCTGGGCGCGGCCCTGCATCTGCGCGAAGCCGCGCGCTGGGTGCTGGACCGCGATCCGCGCCTCGCCGCCGCGCTCGACAACGCCCGCGCCACGGCGCAGAGCTACGGCCTGGACGCCCAGCGCCGCGGCGTTCTGGAGCTGTGGACGCGGCTCGAATCCGCATAGACGCCGCACAAAAAAGCATGTCGAAACACAAACATGTCCGGCCCGAGCCGGAAACCCTCGGACTGCCGCTCACGGGCGTCGACTCCCACGCCCACGTGGACCTGGAGGACTTCGACGCCGACCGCGAGGAATTGCTGGACCGCGCCCGGGCCTGCGGGGTCGCCCGCATCGGCAACGTGTTCCTGGGCCCCGCGGCCTACCACGCGCACAAGGGCTATTTCGAACGCCGCTCCGAGGTCTTCTTCCTCCTGGGCATCCACCCCTGCAACGCCAGCGACTGCACGCCCGAGGCCCTCGAAGACATGCGCCGGGCCTTCGCCGCGGACCCGCGCCTCAAGGCCGTGGGCGAAATCGGCCTGGACTTCTACTGGGACGACCAGCCCCACGACCTCCAGGAGGACGTCCTGCGGCGGCAGCTGCGCCTGGCTTTGGACATCGGCAGGCCGCCGGTGATCCACAGCCGCGACGCCTTCGACGCCACCGTGCGCGTTCTGCGGGAAGAGGGCCTGCCCGGCAAAAAGCTTCTCTGGCACTGCTTCAACGGCGACGAGGATCAGGCCCGGACCCTGCTCGACCAGGGCTGGCACCTGAGCATCCCCGGGCCCGTGTCCTACGCCAAAAACGAGCCCCTGCAGCGCGCCGTGACCATGATCCCCCTCGACCGCCTGCTCATCGAAACCGACAGTCCGTACCTGACCCCGGAGCCCTGGCGCGGCAAGCGCAACCATCCGGCCCTGGTGGGCTTCACCGCCCAGACCGTGGCCCGGATCAAGCGCCTGCCCGTGGAGGAGCTGTGGGCCTCGGCCGGCGAAACCGCGCGCGAATTCTTCGCGCTGGAGGAACCATGAACGCTCCCCACCTCTCCGACGCCGAACGCGCCGACCGCTACGCGCGCCTGAAGCGCTTCTTCAACAACCGCGACCGCCTGTGCCGGCACCTGGGCATCCAGGTCACGGAGATCGGCGACGGCACGGCCGTGACCAGCATGACCGTGGCCGAGTGCCATCTGAACGGCGCGGACATCGTGCAGGGCGGGGCCATCTTCACCCTGGCCGACCTGGCCTTCGGCGCGGCCTCCAACTCCCGCGGCACGCTGGCGCTGGGGGTCAACGCGTCGATCTCCTACACCCGGCCGGGCCTGGGCGGGGTGATCACGGCCCATGCGCGCGAGACCTCGGCCGCCGGGCCGCTGGCCACGTACGTCGTGGAGGTCAGGAACGACGCGGGCGAGACCATCGCCACCTTCCAGGGCACGGCCTACCGCAAGCGCGATCACATCGACCTTTCGGCCTGGGGCGAGGATTCGGAAAAGGCCTAGGCGGCCCTACTGCTGGGCGGCGCGGTTCTTGGCGTTCTCCTCGGACACGCGATCGGCCAGGAGCGTCACCACGAAGCGGTTCACGGCCGCGGCCAGGGTCGGAGCCTTGGCCTGGATGAGCTTGAAGCGCTCCACGGACAGACGGTAGACCACACAGCGCTCCGTGGCGACGACCGAGGCCGAGCGCGGCGCGCTGGTGTACAGGCCCATCTCGCCGAACACGGTGCCGGGCCCCATCTTCTTCAGGCGCAGGAGCTTGCCGCCGGGCAGGGCCAACTCCGCCTGGACCTTGCCGGATTGCAGGAAGTACATGGAGTCCGAGGCATCACCCTGGGTGATGACGGCGCGCTTTTTGGGCACCTCGACGCGCTCCAGCACGCGCATGAGCGCGGGCACCAGCCGGGGCTCGGGGAAGGTCGCGGCGAGCAGCTCCTCCAGCGTGTCGCGGCGCTCCTCCACGAATCCGGCCTCGTCCAGGATGCCGTCCTCGCACCACTCCAGGGCGTAATCCAGATTCAGATAGATGCGGATGGCGCCTTCCTCGCCGCCCAGGCGGTAGCCCAGGCCCTCCAGGTGCTCCTCCAGCTCCAGGGGCACGCTGGTGAGCAGAAGCAGCAGCCCGCGCTCCACGGCCAGGGTCTCCAGCCGCCGGAGTCCGGTGGCCGCCGTGGCCCCCAGGCCGGTCACCGCGCCCAGGTCCAGCAGCACGTAGCGCAGCGGGAAGGGCCGCTCCTCGGCCGCGCGTTGGCCGATGGTCCGGGCGAGGTTGTACAGCGTGCCCAGGAACAGGAAGCCCTGCAGCCGGAGCACCAGGATCTGCCCGCCGCGCTCCTTGAGGATGCGCCGCACCGCAGGCGAACGGTCGACGTTGCTGTGGTACACGTCGCCGGACTGGACGAAGCGCACCCCGCCGCCCGACGCCCGCGCCAGGGACACGGAATAGCTGAGCGCCACGCAGCAGAACACGCCGAGCACGGGGCCGAGCAGCACCACGCACAGGGCCGCGCCCCAGGCCAGACGCAGGTCGGTCTTGCTGGTGAGAGGGTTCCGGCTGTCGCGCAGGAGCCAGTTGAGCGGCAGGGACAGGGCCGCGGACAACAGCACGCCCAGGGGCACGAACAGCGGAATCGCGGCCAGGAGCGGCCGGCCATAGAGCGCGAAGGCCAGGCAGACCAGCCCCAGGACGAAGCCGGCCACCGGACCGGAGGCCCCCAGCGCCCGCAGGCCCAGGCTGCCCGAGAGGGACAGCGAGGCCGGCAGCGCGCCGAGCAGGCCGGAGAACATGCCCGCCGCGCCCGTGGCGCGCAGCTGCTCGTCGGCGTCGGCCTCGCGGCCCAGGGCCGACTCCAGGATGTTCGTGCGCATGAGCGAGGGCAGGATCGTCACCAGCGCCACGGCGGCGAAAAACTCCTTGCGCTCCCAGAGCGCCATCCAGTCGATGCCGGACAGGGTCTCGGGCCGGAGCAGCTCCGCATAGCGCCGCAGGTCGAGGAGGTCCGGCAGGCCCGCCCCGGCCAGCGGGGCCAGGGTGCCGACGCCCTTGAGCCCGGCCAGCTGCGGCAGACCGGAGGCGTAGAACCAGCCGGCGATGGCCAGGACGGCCGCGAGCAGCGGCCAGAGGATGCCGCGCAGCAGATTGCGCGCGAGGAAAAAGATCAGCCCGAAGCCCACGGCGGGAGCCCAGCCGGTCCAGTGCTCGCCCAGGGCCCGGAACATTTCCGCAAGCGGCAGTTGCCACAGCTTGACCAACTGCGGGTCCAGGGCCGCCAGGGCCAGGGCCCAGGCCTTGATCAGCAGCACGCCGAAGCCGGCCAGCATGCCGCCCAGGGCCTCGGTGGTCAGAAAGCGCGACCGGCTCGCCGCGCCCAGGCGCGAGAAGGCCACGCCGGCCACGCCGGTCGTCAGCGCCGCCAGGGCCACGGCCACGACCACGGTGGTCGCAGCCATGCCCGGATCGCCGCGCCAGGCGCTGTCCCCGCCAACGGCCGCGGCCAGCAGGAACACGCAGAGCGTGACCGCCGGATCCGGTCCGCCCACGGCCACGGGCAGCCGCCCGCGCAGGGCGAAGAGCAGCGAGCCCAAGGCCGCCGGAACGAGGGTCAGGAACAGGGCCTGCGGCACGTGCCGCGACAGCCCGCCCGCGGAGAAGACGAGCATGGCCAGGCCCATGCAGATCAGGCACTCGTGCAGGCCGCCGGCGACGCCGGCAAGCAGGTTCAGGGCCGGATTGCCGGCGAAAAAGCGGCGCAGCTCTCCGGCCAGGGACTCCGGCCGCGGGGCGGCGGACTCCAGGGCCAGCGCTTCCGCCGAGGGCTGCCCCCCAGCCGGGCCGACTGCCGGGGCGGCCGAAACGTTCGGCTCGACCAGATCGTCGAGCTGCACGTCGTCGATGCCCGGCTCGGGCAGGGGCGGACGCTCCACCTTGCCCAGGAGGCCGCACTTGGGACACTTGGCCTGCCGGCCAAGCAGCTGCTCCGGCAGGGACAGGCTGTGCCCGCACCCGGCGCAGGTGAACACCGCCCCTTGGGGCGCCGCGGCCTTGCCGCCCGACGCATTCCGCCCGTTCGCTTCGCCGGCCACCCTGCCCTCCGTCACGTCTGTTCTGCGCGTTGTGCGTTTATGGCAGATTCACACGCAATGCTCAAGGCCGCCGGTCATGGCGGCCCGTCCGCGCTCAGCCGAAATCCTCACGCATGGCCGCACAAAGCGCAGCTAGGCGCTGCTCGTAAGTGTGCTCCGCCAGGATGCGCGCGCGCGCGGCGCGGCTCACGCGATCCCTGGCGGCCGCGTCGCGGATGAACCGCGCCGCCAGCTCGGGAATCTCCTCCGGCGTCGCGTAGGTCACGACCTCGCGGCCGGGCTCGAACAACCGCTCCAGCTGCTCGCGGCGGTCGGTGAGCACAAAGCCGCCGCAGGCCGGCACGTCGAACACGCGCTGATTGACCGCGCCCTTCATCTGGCGGCTGGTGCAGTTCAGACTCACCGCGCTCAGGGGGTAGAAGCGCGGCAAATCCGCGTAATAGTCCAGCCGGCCCAGGAGGCGCGCGTCGGCCCCCGGCCCGAAGGCCGCGGCCCAGCCCTCGGCGTCGCCGGCCACCAGCGGGGACAGCCCGGCCAGGGCCGTGACGCAACGCCAGCGATACTGTCGCGTGGCCTCCCAGGTGATCAGCGCCTCGCCGGCCAGACGTTCCTCCGGCGCCGTCAGGGCGCGCAGCTCCGCGGCGATGTCCGGATGGGCCGCATCCAGAAAGCGCTCCACGCTGCGCTCGCCGGACGCGCCGAACCCGGCCGCCGCCGCCACGTAGCCGCTCGCCAGCAGCGGCGCGTTGCCGCAGCGCTTCAGATTTTCGGTCACGGCCCGGCGCATGGAGTCGCCCACGAAGGACACGTCCGCGCGCCACTCCGGCGGGCCCGGCTCGCGGCCGGGACGGAAACGCCGGGGGTCCGTGGCCAGCGGCAGGTAGCGCACGTGGGCGTAGCCCTGCGCACGCAGGCTGGCCACGTTGTCCGCGTCCCAGGTGAACAGGGCCGTGCGCGGACGGGCCAGGCCGGCGTAGCGCGAAAGGATGAGGTGCGGATTGTCCACGAACCAGGAGGCCAGGGGCAGGCGCAGACGGTCGAGGAGTTCGGCCAGCCGGCCCTCGCGGTCCAGCCCGAAGTGGTTCACCGTGAGCAGGAAGTCCGGCCGGAAGTCCAGCACGCGGCGCAGCAGCTCCTCCACGAAGGCCGTGCTGCCGCGATCCTCCAGCGGCACCGGCAGCGCGGCAAAGGGGATCTCCAGCCGCGCCAGGGCGTCCTTGATCTCGGTGCACAGGAAATAGGGCCGGTCGAGGAACAGCACGCGCGGCTTGGCCGCGGCGAAGCGCGGATAGGCCACGCGCGTCCAGAAACCGGCGCTCGCCGTCAGCGCGTCGTACAGCGCGCCGTAAAAGGCCGGCGCGACGCGCCGGACCGCCGGGGCCATGAGCGGGGTCAGCGGCGGCGGAAAGCCCGCCCCGGCCAGTCCCTCCCGCCAGCGCTCCAGGGCCGCGAGGATGTCCTGCGGCGCGGCGGCGTCCAGCCAGAGCACGTTGGCGCAGGCGGCGAAACGCTCCCGCGCGCCCGTGGCCCGCCACACGGCGGCCTCGCGGTCCACCACGGCCACGGGGCGGCCGTCCGCGGCGAGAAGCTCCAGGGCCCGGCCCAGATTCGGCCCGAGGAGCACCGGCAGCGCCCCCGCAGGCGCGGACGCGGCCAGGGCCTCCTCGCGGGCGACGCCGTCGCGGCCCCAGAGACGCCAGGCCTTGCCGCCGACCGTCAGGCGCAGGTCGGCCACGCGGCCGTCAATGACGACAGCCGCGGCTTCGGAGACGCTGCCCACGGCGGATTCGTCCGGAATATTCTGCTCCTTTACCATGGCCCACCTGTCCGCGGGGAGCGGATGCAAGGATCGTGACACGCGCCCAGAGGATGCGGCGAAATATTCCGCCCGGCAAGGCTAAAGATCCGTTCCGCTCCGGCCGAAAAGACGGGCGAAAGGGGTTGAATCAGGCATACGGATTGTGCCTGCCCCCCACCGTGAATCCCAGGGAAGGGGAACAACCATGACCGCCAACGCCGCCGTCCGCGTGCTGACGCCTTGCCGTTCGGCCAGCGCGGAACTCCTGAAGACCCTCGTGTCCCTGTCGACCCAGGATGTGGGCACCGCCCGCCTGGAGATCGCGCTCCTGCGCCGCGGCGGCGAGCCGCTGCTGGACGGCGAAATCCGTCTGCTCTGCCAGGCCTTGGACCTGCGCGGCGTGGAGGAGGTCGACGCGTCAAAACTGTCCACGTCCCAGGCGCTGAACCTTGGCGCCACCGGCGGTCAGGCGGCCACCCTGGCCCTCGTCCCCGAAGGCGCGCGGCTGCACAGGCGCTTTCTGTCCCGCTGCCTGGAGGCCATGGCGCACAGCGGCGCGGACGCGGCCTTCAGCGCGCACACGGCCGGCCTGGCGGACATGCGCGCCCTGATCCGGCGCAGGCCCTTCCGCCCGGAACAGTTGACGCGCCTGAACGCCGTGGGCCCGGCGGCGTTGGTCCGGCGCTCCGCCTGGAAGCGCCTGGGCGGCCTGCGCGCGGGCGTGCGTCTGGCCCAATGGGACTTCTGGCTGCGCCTGCTCATGGCCGGCGGAACCATCGCCGACATCCCGGAGCTGCTCGCCTCCTGCCCGCCCGCGGAACGGCTGCCGGCCCGGCAGGACGGGCAGGCCAAGGCCATGCTCGTGGTCTGCATGCCCGGCGCGTTCGAGCCGGACGTTTGCCGCTGGGCCATGGCTTTACTGCGCGGCGAGCCCTGGGCCGATCCCTTCGCCATGGGCCGCGTGCCCGGTCCGCGCGACGTGGCGGCCATGAACTCCGGCCTCGCCGCGGCCCTGCGTTCCGCTCCGGGCCTGCCGGCCCCGGGCCGGCTGCGCTCCGCCTAGTCGTCCTCGCCGCGCAGGCTGCGCTTGAGCGCCTTGCCGGCATTCCAGCACACGCCCAGCTCCTCGCCGAGGGCCCAGTACTTCGTGCTGGCCATGTCGAAAAGCAGCGGCCGCACCCTGGCGATGTCCACCGAGCCGTCCTCGCGCAGCACATCCTCCTCGGCGTGGGTGGCCATGATCTCGCCCACGAAAACCTCATGCGTGGGGAAGTCCACCACGCGCTCCAGCCGGCACTCCATGCACACCGGGCAGCTCTTGATCAGCGGCGCGTGCGCGAGCCCGCCGTAGAAGACGTCGAACAGCCGCGACTTGTCGGCGTTGCGGCCGCTGACGAGACCTACGTAGTCCGTCTCCACCATGAGATCCTGGCCGGGGACGTTCACGCTGAACTCGCCGTGCTCGCGGATGCCCGCGTTGGTGTAGTGGCGCTTGTTGATGCCCACGGAAATGTACTGCGGCTGGCCGTGGTTCATGATCCCGACGTGGGCGATGGCCAGGAAGTTCGGCCGGCCCTCGACCACCGCGCCGACGATGGTCGTGAGCGAAGGATACAGGGCGTTCACCGGACCGAGCATGCGTTTCATGTCCGCCTCCTTTCTTGCTTGCGCAAGCAATAAAAAATCAAAAGCGATGCGAGCCGCGCGTCACACGTCGCGCTTGTCGCCGTCGAGCTTGCGGCAGGCCGCGTCGATCTCGGCGGCCAGACGGTCGCCGGCTGGTCCGAGGATGTCCGCATAGGTGCTGTGCAGGCGCTTCCAGGCCTTCTCCACGCCCATGAGCAGGGCGAGCCCGGCGGGCGTCGCGGCCAGCCGGGAGGTGCGCCCCTGGGACTGCCGCGTCAGCAGGCCGCGCTCCACCAGCAAATCCACCAGCCGCGTCACCGTGGACGGGGCCAGGGACAACCGGTTCGCCAGCTCGCCGGGACCGATGCCGGGGTTCTCCGCCGCGGCCATGAGCACGAAGGCGTGGGACGGGGAAAGGCCCGTGGGCGCAAAGGCCTCCTCGGCCATCCTGGTGATGATCCGGGACAGGCTGGCGGCCGTGAAATACAGACAGCCGCGCATGAGATCGCAGGATCTGGCCATAGACGCTCCTTATTTGTGTGTACAACTAATCGTGAACATCTTCCGTGTCAAGCCAAAGCAAAGGCCGCGCCCGGGATTCCCCGGACGCGGCCCCGCCAGCGGTCCAGCAGCGACGGTCTAACGGCCGCCCTGCTTCTTCTCGATCTTGCCCCAGGTATCCTTGAGCGTGGCCGCGCGGTTGAACACCGGCGCGCCGGGGCGGCAATCCTTCGCGTCGGCGCAGAAGTAGCCCAAGCGCTCGAACTGGCAGCGCCAGCCGGGTTCGACCTCGGCCAGCGCCGGCTCCAGCTTGGCCCGCACCACCTCCAGGGAGTTGGGGTTGAGGCAGGCGGTGAAGTCCTCCTCTGCGCCGGGGTTGGGCTTGGTGAACAGCAGGTCGTACAGCCGCACCTCGGCGTCGACGGCGTGGCGGGCGCTGACCCAGTGCAGGGTGCCCTTGACCTTGCGGCCGTCGGGAGCTTCGCCGCCGCGGCTCGCGGGATCGTAGGTGCAGCGCAGCTCGACGATTTCGCCCGCCGCGTCCCTCACCACCTCGCGGCAGGTGATGTAGTAGGCGTAGCGCAGGCGCACCTCGTTGCCGGGATAGAGTCGGTGGAAGCCCTTGGGCGGCTCCTCGCGGAAGTCGTCGCGCTCGATGTAGAGGACCTTGGAGAACGGCACCTTGCGGCTGCCCATGTCGCTCTCCGGATGCCAGGGGAAATCGAACTCGTCCACCTGGTCCTCGGGATAGTTCTCGATGACCACCCTGAGCGGCCGCAGGACGGCCATGGCCCGCGGGGCGCGGGCGTTGAGGTCCTCGCGCAGGCAGTGCTCCAGCAGGCCGAATTCGACCATGTTGTCGCAGCGCGCCACGCCGATGCGCTCGCAGAAGTCGCGCAGGGCCTCCGGGGTGTAGCCGCGCCGGCGCACGCCCGAGAGCGTGGGCATGCGCGGATCGTCCCAGCCCGTGGTGTAGCCGTCGCGCACGAGCTGGATGAGCTTGCGTTTGGAGAGCACGGTGTAGGTGAGGTTCAGCCGGGCGAACTCGATCTGCTGCGGGTGGTGCACGCCGAGCTGATCCAGGATCCAGTCGTAGAGCGCGCGGTTGTTCTCGAACTCCAGGGTGCAGATGGAGTGCGTGATGCCCTCGATGGAGTCGGACAGGCAGTGCGCGAAGTCGTACATGGGATAGATGCACCAGGCGTCGCCGGTGCGATGGTGCGCCACGTGCTTGATGCGGTAGAGCGTCGGGTCGCGCAAGACCACGTTGGGCGAGGTCATGTCGATTTTGGCGCGCAGCACGCGGGAGCCGTCCGGGAATTCGCCCGCGCGCATCCGGCGGAAGAGGTCAAGGTTCTCCTCAACGGAGCGATCACGGAAGGGGCTGTTCGTGCCGGGCTCCTTGAGGGTGCCGCGGTTCGCGCGGATCTCCTCGGCCGACTGGTCGTCCACGTAGGCCTTGCCCTGCCGGATCAGCTCCTCGGCGTAGTCGTAGAGCCGGCCGAAATAGTCCGAGGCGTAGTATTTGCGGTCCGCCCAGTCGAAGCCGAGCCACTGCACGTCGCGCTGGATGCTTTCGACGTACTCCACTTCCTCCTTGGCCGGATTGGTGTCGTCGAAGCGCAGGTTGGTGACGCCGCCGAACTCCGCCGCCAGGCCGAAGTTCAGGCAGATGCTCTTGGCGTGACCCAGGTGGAGGTAGCCGTTGGGCTCGGGCGGGAAGCGCGTCATGACGCGGCCGCCGTTCTTGCCGTTGGCGACGTCCTCGGCAACGCGGGCGCGGATGAAGTTCACGGGGGCGGACTGGCAGGTATCGCCAGGGGTCTTTTCGGGAGTGCTCATGCGCGGCTTCCTTGAAAATGGAGTGTGTGGTCGCCCAGGGCGGACGCAATGCCCGCCAAGCCCTGCAACATAAAAGAAAGCGCCCCCGGGGTCAAACCTCGGAGGCGCCCATTTGCGGCAAAGCTACTTTCCCGCCCGGTCCGGAGGGCCCGGCGGCGGAAAGCCGGGACCGCCCGGAGGCGGCGGCGGACCGCCCGGAGGGCCGGGAGGATGCCCCTCCCGGCGCAGCCGCTCCATGCGTTCCCGGAACTCCTGAAACTTCACGCGCTGTTCCGGGGTCAACTGCTCGGCGATGCGCGCGTCGGCCTCGCGCATGATCGGATCAATCTGCGCGCGCACGGACTCGTGGATCTTTTCGCCCTTGGCCAGGGCCTCGCGCAGGATCGGCAGGATGGCCTGCTTTTGCGCCTCCGAGAGGCTCACCTCACGGTCGATATTCTCCAGGAACTGCTCCTCCACGCGCTTGCGCGTCTGGGCCAGAATCTCCGGCAGGTGCCGGGCCATGTAAGCGCGCATGCCGAAGGCGCCGGCGACCGCGCCGCTGGCGAAAATCACGGCGACGAGCGCCCAGGCTTTCCATGACTTCATCCACGGCCCCCGTTACGGCATGAGCCGGACCAGACTGTACGCGCCCGCGCCGTGCAGGGACAGGAACAGCAGCGTCTGGCTGAACAGCCGCTCGGACAGCTGGGCGTAGCCGCAGACGGCCGTGGCGGCCAGAGCCCCCACGGGCGCGAAACGACGCGCCGCGAAACCGAACATGGTCCAGAAGCCGCCGACGCTCTCGGCCTTTTGCCGCACGGCGCGCATGACGCCATCCGTGAAGCCGGCGGGGACGGCGGGCGGCCGCCGACGACGGGCATGCAGAACAAGGGCCTGCTCAAGGTTATCAAGCCTGGCGAGTCTGCGATCGTCCATGATTGCACCCTCCGTTGCGTCTCAATCGAGCATTTTGCCCAGGATGTCGCGCAGCTTGCGCCGCGCCCGGTGCGAACGCACCTTGACCTTGGACAGGCTCCAGCCCAGCTGTTCGCCGACGTCGCTGAGCGCCTGGCCGTCCATGTGCGTCATGGTCAGCACCATCCGGTCCTCGGGCGAAAGCTTGGACATGGCCCATTCCAGGATCACGCCCGCTTCCGTGCGTTGGGCGTGCGCCTCAAGACCGCCCTCATCGTGCTCGGCCGGAATGCTTTCAATCCATTCCCGCGTGCCGCTGCCCAGGGAACTGAAATCCGTTTCGCGGCAACGCGAACGGCTGCGCCAAAAGTCCGCGCACCGTCTGAGCGCGATGCGCGTCAGCCAATGCGCGAAGGGGCTTTCGCCCTTGTACGTCGACAGGCGTTCGAAAGCCCGCACGAACGTTTCGTGCGCGACTTCGGCGGCCCGGTCGGGCGGCACGTGCCGCGCCGCAATGCTCATGACCTGGGCGGCATGGGCCTCGACCAGGCGGGCGAAGGCGTTCACCTCGCCGGCAAGCACGCGGCGCACAATCTCTGCGTCGTCCATTCACGTTTCTCTGCCGGCGCCACCCCGACGCCGGAACTCGAACGCCCCGAACACCCTGCATTTAGCCCCTGGACTGCTCCCCTGTCAAAAGTAGAGGGGGGCCGGTTGACCAGGCCAGCCCCCCGGGAGGTTCACAGTCGGGCCGGTGCGCTAGGCGTCCAATGACACCGACTGTGAAATGCCGGAACCATCGCCAAAAAGCTGCGACATCAGGCCGTCGACGCTCTGGTAGGCGCTGCTGGCCTTCTGCCGCAAAAGGAACTCGGACAACGCGCTGGCCGTCACCGTGCTGCTCGTCCCGTCCGCGGTGGAGTCCGTGGAGGTGCTCGTGGACGAACTGAACATGCTCTGCATCAGCGCGTCCATGTCCAGCGAACTCGTCGAGCTGGAGGCGGAGACGGTCGAGGTCGACGACGTTCCGCCCGACGAGGCGTCCGAGGACTCCGCGTCCGAAGGCGGCGGAGGCGGCGGCGTGACCCCGCCGTTCTCGGCCATCATCTCCTCGCGCTGGGCCTTGAGGCCGGACGACAGCTCGCTTTCGCTGATGGTCCCGTCGCCGTCCGCATCCAGCTGGGACAGCTCGTCGCTGTTGACGCCCAGTTCCTCTGCGCTCAGGACGCCGTCTCCATTGGTGTCCTTCTGGCTGAAGATGCTGTTCACGAGCTGCTGCTCCATCTCGTCCAGGAAGCTTTCCAGCGTGCTGCCGGCGTTGCTCGTGGCGGAGAGGGCGCTCGACTTGGTGCTGCTCGCGTTGCTGGCCGAGGTCGCGCCGGAAGAGGAGCCGAACACGCTGGAAACGATGTCGTCCAGGCTCGGCTGGCTGCCGCTGCTCTGGCTCGTGCTCTGCTGGCTCATGCTCGACTGGAGCATGCCCAGCTGGCCGCTCTGCTCCATCTGCGTGCTCATCTGGGCCTGCATCTTCTCGCGCTGGGACGCCAACGCCGCGGACAACTCCGCGCTGCTCAGCTTGCCGTCGCCGTCGGTGTCGAATTCGGCGAGCTGAGAGTCGGTGATGCCGAGCTCCGAGGCCGAAAGCGACCCGCTGGAGTCCGTGTCCTTCGCGGACATGATGTCCGCGGACAGCTTGCTGTCCATGTCATCCGTATTATAGAGCGAGCTTGTGCTGCTCGAACTCAAAGAGCTGTCGATTTGCATGGGGATCTCCTCAAAACACCCCCCCGCACGCCAATGACGGGAGGAACGAAACACCAGAACGCATTGCCTGTTACGGAATGAACGTCATGGCGCGGCCCCTGGCCGGCAATATGTCAGTGCATTGGCGCCCTCCATCGTCTCCCCTCCCCAAGGGTGACTCCGGAGTCTCTCCACACCATATGACGCCTGCCCGACGCGGCGGGTTACGTCCGCTTCCGCAATTTATTTTCGCAACACACGGCCAACGCCGCGGGGCTTGCGGCACCATGTTCCGCGGTGCTAAGCAGCAAGATCGGACGGGCGCGCGCGCCCGCCAATCCGGAACAAGAAGGTGCGCAATGGTTCCAGGCAAGAACGTCCGCACGGACTTCGACGTGGTCATCGTGGGCGGCGGGCCGGCCGGACTCTTCGCCGCCGCCTGGCTGGGCGAAAACACCGGTCTCTCCGTGCTGGTCATCGAACGCGGCAAACCCGCGCTCAAGCGCGACTGCCCCGTGGGCCGCAGCGGCTGCATCCACTGCAAGCCCTGCAACATTCTCTCGGGCATCGGCGGGGCCGGACTCTTTTCCGACGGCAAGCTGAACTTCATCCACAAACTCGGCAAGACCGACCTCACCCAGTTCATGGACGAATCCCAGGCCGTGGCCCTCATCGACGAAACCGAGACCATGTTCAACCGCTTCGGCATGGACGGCCCGGTCTACCCCACGGACATGGACGCCGCGCGCAAGGTCCGCGCCCAGGCCCGCAAGACCGGGCTGGACCTGCTGATCATCCGCCAGAAGCACCTGGGCAGCGACAAGCTCCCCGGGCTCATCGCCAAGATGACCGAACACGTGAAAGACAGCGGCGTCACCTTCCACACCTCCGAGGAGGTCAAGCACGTCACGGCCGAAGCCGGCGTTGTCACCGGCGTGGTCACCAACCGCGGCGAATACACGTCCCGCGCCGTGATCCTGGCGCCCGGCCGCGTGGGCGCGGAATGGGTCGGGGCCCAGGCCGCAGCCCTCGGCCTCGCCCTGTCCCAGCGCGGCATCGAGGTCGGCGTGCGCGTGGAGGTCCCCCGCGAGGTCATGCAGGAGCTCTGCGAGGTCATCTACGACCCGACCTTCTTCATCCGCACCGGCAAGTACGACGACCAGACGCGCACCTTCTGCACCAACGACGGCGGCTTCGTGGCGCTGGAGAACTACCAGGACTTCGTCTGCGTCAACGGCCACGCCTACATGGACAAGAAGAGCCCCAACACCAACTTCGCCTTCCTCTCCAAGGTCGTGCTCAACGAGCCCGTGACCGACAACCAGGCCTACGGCGAGCACATCGGCCGGCTGGCCTCGCTCATCGGCGACGGCAAGCCCATCCTGCAACGCTTCGGCGACCTCAAGCGCGGCCGGCGCAGCACCTGGCAGCGCATCAAGAACAGCTCCATCGAGCCCACGCTGAAGAACGTGGTCTGCGGCGACATCGCCATGGCCCTGCCCGAACGCATCCTGACCAACCTCGTGGAGGGTCTGGAAAAGCTCAACCTCGTGGTGCCCGGCGTGGCCAACGACGAGACCCTGCTCTACGCCCCGGAGATCAAGTTCTTCGCCACCCAGGTGGAGACCAGCGAACACCTGGAGACGGCCGTCTCCGGCCTGTTCGTGGCCGGGGACGGGCCCGGCGTGGCCGGCAACATCGTCTCCGCCGCGGCCACGGGCCTCATCCCGAGCAAAGAAATCGCCCGGCGGCTCCAGGGCTAGCCGGAAGAGGATTCAACCATGACACGCAACCACCCCGCCCGCCTCGTCGCCTGGCTCCTGCTGCTGACGGCCCTGCTCTTCGCCTGCGCCGGCGCGCCGCCGCAGCCCTCGGAAACGACGCCCGCTGTCCGCTCCGCAACACTGCGCACGCCGGACGCCGTCATCGACTACAGCGACCTGCGGCCCGCCGGAGCGGAAGAACGCCGCCCGCTTCTGCTGATCACCGGCTACGCAGTGACCAAGGAGATGTGGAACCCGGAGTTCGTGCGGCTGCTGGCCGCGCACCGGCGGGTGTTGCTCCTGGACAACCGGGGCATGGGGCCGGACCCCGCTCCCGCCGGCGGCTTCGGCATCCGGGACATGGCCCGCGACGCGGCCGCGCTCCTGGACGGGCTGGGCGTCCGCCGGGCCGACGTGCTGGGCTGGTCCATGGGCGGCATGATCGCCCAGGAGCTGGCCCTGGCCCGGCCGGACCTGACGGGTGCGCTGATCCTCTACGCCACGGCCCCGGACAGCGCGGAGCTCATGCCCGTTCTGGACCGCATGGGGGCCATGTCCGTTTCGGAGCTGCTGACGGCGATGTTCCCACCGACCTGGAGCCGCGAACATCCGGACGCCGCCGCGCGCCTGCCGCGGCAGCCCCGGCGGCCCGACCTCGGCGTCATCACCCGGCAGTACGCCGCCATGCGGGACTGGGACGGCGACGCCGAACGCCTGTCCGCCCTGCGTCTGCCCGTGCTGCTCCTCGCCGGCGCGGCGGACTGGGTGTGCCCGCCGGACCGCAGCCGGCGCATGGCCGCACGCATTCCCGGAGCGCGTATGGTGGAGATCCCCGCCGGCGGGCACTGGATGATGCACCAGTTCCCGGCGGAGCTGGCGCGCCAGGTCGAGGACTTCCTGAACGACGCGGACGCGGCGGGCGGGCAACGCCCATAGCGGCCGCAACCGGCGCGTATTAAAAATTTTCTAGAAAAGCATTGACTTCGCGTCATTTCCTTGACAGGGAGGAAACACGTCGTGCGAGCGTCCACTGGCGCCCGCCGTCCGGGCCCATGTCTGCGGTCATCCAGGGAGCGATCCGGGAGGTGCAATGGCGCTGAACATCGACGGCATCATCGGGACCAGCCCCGCCCTGCGCGAGGTGTACAAGATCCTGGAGAAGGTCGCGCCGACGGACTCGACCGTGCTCGTCACCGGCGAATCCGGAACGGGCAAGGAGCTGCTCGTCCGCGCCCTGCACAGGAACAGCCGGCGCCACGAAAAGCCCTTCGTGCCCATCAACTGCGGGGCCATCCCCAAGGAACTGCTCGAATCGGAGCTCTTCGGACACGAGAAGGGCGCGTTCACCCACGCCATCCGTTCGCGGCCGGGCCGCTTCGAGCTGGCCGACGGAGGCACCCTTTTCCTCGACGAAATCGGCGAGATGGACCTGAGCCTCCAGGTGAAGATCCTGCGCGCCCTGCAGGAAAAGGAAATCGAGCGCGTGGGCGGCACCTCAACCAAGCGCGTGGACGTGCGCGTGGTGGCCGCCACCAACCGCGACCTGGAGGCCGACGTCGCGGCCGGCCGCTTCCGCGAGGACCTGTTCTACCGCCTCAACGTCATCCCCGTGCACCTGCCCCCCCTGCGCGAGCGCGGCGACGACATCATGACCCTGGCCGAGCATTTCCTGGTCAATTTCTGCCGCGAGAAGGACCGCAAGACCCTCGGCGTCGCGCCCCAGGCGCGCGCCCTGCTCATGGCCTACGCCTGGCCCGGCAACGTGCGCGAGTTGGAGAACTTCATGGAGCGCCTGTCGATCCTCTGCGAAGGATCGCAGGTGACGCCGGACGACCTGCCGGAAAAGATCAGGCGCAACGTGGCCCTGCCCGTGGAGCAGCCGGCCGGGGAAGAGGCCGCTGCACCCGCCGTTCCGGCCGGGCCACCGGTCTTCCAGTGGCCCGTGCTCCAGGACCTGCGCGACAAGTCCATGGGCCTCAAGGAATTTCTGGACGAAGTTGAGGAGCGACTTTTGCAAGAAGCCCTCAAGGAGGCCTCGGGCGTCAAAAACCAGGCCGCCGAGCTGTTGGGCATCAAGCGCACCACGCTCATCGAAAAACTCAAGAAGCGCAACCTGCTGGACGCGTAGGCTTACACCCCGCGCCCGCGCCGGTTGCTGGGGATCGGCAAGGCCAACACCGTGAGCTTGCGACGCATCACCGCCACCCTCGGCCTGCTGGCGGCCCTGTCCGCCGCGGGGCTTCTGCATCCGCAGGAGTCCGCGGCCATGAAGGCGGCCTTCCGGGCCGGCGGCGACACCGACACCCTCACCGTGTCCGCCGACTCCGGCAGCCTGCCCCAATACAGCGTGCGCCGCACCGGAGCCAGGGAGCTCACCGTCACCTTCGCCACGCCCCCCGGCGAAAAGCCCCCCGCCGCGCCCGGCGCGGGCGGGTCCAAACTCGTGGCCGGGGTTCGCCCCGCGCCTGGCGGCTTCAAGATCCTGCTCAAGACCAACGCATTCGGCTACGTGAACTCGGCCAACGCCGCCAAGTCGCAGCTCAACGTCCAGATCTTCCAGGACGACGTGGGCGCGACGTGGACTGCGCCCGGAACGAAGCAGAAGGAGGCGGCCAAGCCGGAGAAAAAGGCCGACGCCGAGAAGAAGGCTTCAGACAAGAAGGCCGCCGCGGACAAGGCCGCCGAGAAGAAGGCCGAGGCCGAACGCCTCAAGGCCGAAAAGCTTTCCGCGAAGCAAAAGAAGGAACAGGCCCGCACCGAGGCCGCCGAACGCAAGAAGGCCGAGGCCGACGCCAAGCGCGAGCAGGCCGCGCAGGCCAAACGCGAGCAGGAGACCAAGGCGGCCAAGGACGCCGAGGACGCCCGCCGCGCCCAAGCGGCCAAAGCTCCCGCGCCGGCCGCCGCCCCATCCGCCCCGGCCACGGCCCGCAGCCCGGCCCAGCTGGCCGACGCCAGCCAGGGCCAGCCCTTCTTCTCCGTGCCCTATTCCATGCGCGCGCAGGTGAACAAGACCGTCATCGGCCTCCCACCCGGCACCGCCACCACGCTGCCCCCGGTGGTCGGCCAGCCCCAGCCGGCCCAGGCCAAGCCCAAGCCCGAGAGCCTTGCGGGCCAGCAGGTGGGCGGCAAGGTGCCCGCCGGCGTGGTGGAGAAGCCCATCCTGCAGGAGCAGACCACCACGGCCGCGCCGCATGCGGCGGAACCCCAGGCGCGCCCCGCGGCCGCCTCGGCGCAGGCCGTGCCGCCCCCGCCGGGTCCCAGCGTCGAGGTGAAGCCGGACAAGGGACAGTCCGGCGTGCTGTTCCGGGCCGAACGTCACGGCCCGGCCGACGCCCGCCCGGCCGAGGTGCTCTCCGGCAAATCCATTGCGCCGCATCCGACGGCGGCAGCGCCAGGCCCAGCGCCGGCGCAGCAGGCGGCGCGTCCCGCGCATCCCTGGGAACTGCGCCAGCAGGTGCAGAAGACCTATGCGCCCACCGGCGCCGGAGCCAACGCCACCCTGCCCCAGGTCGCGGCGTCATCCGAACCGGCCCATGCCGGTCCAGCGCCGGCCGCTCCGGCCGCGGAATCCCATCCGGCCCAGCCGGGCAACGCCACCGGAACGGCCCCGCATCCGGCGGCCAACGCCTCGGACCACGCTCCTGCGCCCGCAGCCAAGGACGCCCATGCCCCGGCTGCGGCCAAGGACGCGCACGCCCCGGCCAAGGGCGGCGGCAAGGACAAGGAGAAGCAGGGCCCGCTGACGCTCGATGAGGTCAAGGAGCAGCTGCTCCAGGCCCAGTCGAACATGGTCGGCGGCAAGTGGGACGACGCGGTGAAGACGCTCGAATCGCTCCTGCACGAGCCGGCCCTGAAGGGCGACATGCGCGAGGAGACCCTGTACTCCCTGGCCGACGCCTACATGCAGCAGCACCGGGACAACCTCGCCGCAAATTTCGACAAGATCGCCGGCGCGCAGCAAGCGGCCATGAACGCCAACCAGAAGTCGCACCGCGTGCCCAAGGCCCTGGTGAACCTGGGCCTGCTCAACCTCAAGGTGGGCAACCTCAAGGAGGCCCAGGCCTATTTCAACGTCCTCAAGAAGCGCTTCCCCCAGGACCAAAACGCCGCCATGGTCCCCTACGCCCTGGGCGAATACTACCGCGGCAAGGGCGACCTCAAGCGCGCCGCCGATCAGTATCAGAAGCTCATCCAGGACTACCCCGACAGCCGCATGGCCAAGGAGACGGCCTATACCCTGGCCCAGACCCTGCGCAGGCTCGGCAGCTACGACAAGGCCTTCCAGATCGTGGACTACATCGACAAGCGCTGGCCGCTCTTCTACATGGAGACCCCGGGATTCCTGAAGCTCGCCGCCGAGGTCGAGGAGAAGGTCGGCAAGCTTCCCCAGGCCAAGGACCACTACTGGACCTACTACAACATCAATCCCAAGGATGATCTGGCGGACCTCACCCTGGTGCGCATCGGCGACATCTACCTGCGCCAAAACCAGCGGCCGGCGGCCAAGGAGATCTATCAGAAGGTCGTGCATGACTTCCCGGACCGCGAGGGCGCGCAGGTGGCGCGCATGCGCATCGCCGAGGAGGGCATCTACGACGATCCGACCATGGGCGAGATGGGCCCGGTGTTCGGCCGGCCGGAATCGCTGAAGCCCAACGAGACCTACCAGCTGATCATGACCAAGTACCCGCAGAGCCCGCTGGCGCCGCTGGCGCACATCAAGCTCGGCATGTGGCAGTTCTACTCCAAGGCCTACCTCGACGCCATGAACACGGCGTCCTCGTTCCTGGAGAAGCACCCCAAGAGCCCCTTCGTCGGCAAGGCCCGCGAGCTGGGCTTCCAGGCCTTCCTGCACGCCCTGCCGCAGCTCGTGCAGGAGGGCGATTACGGCCGCGTGATCCAGCTCTACGACGCCTCGCCCTTCATCAAGGACAACCACGACAAGCTCGGCGACGAGGCCCAGATGGCCATCGCCGTGAGCGCCTGGAAGCGCGGCGACCCCGAGCGCGCCCTTAAGCTTGCCGGCCGCTTCCTGGGTAAGAAGCAGGTGCCCAAGTATTCGGAGATGGCCCTCGACCTGGCCATGAACATCTTCGTCGAGCGCAAGGAATGGAAGCGCATCGCCGACCTGACCACCAGGGCCAACCGCGCCTGGAAGCTTTCGCCCCGGCAGAAGGCCCAGTTCGAGGTCGCCAAGGCCATGGCCCTGGAGAACCAGGGCGCGACGGACAAGAGCCTGCCCATGTGGACGCGCATCGCCGCGGACAAGGACGCCGACCCGGCCACCCGCGCCCACGCCATGTACGTCCTGGCCAAGGACGCCGCGCGTAAGCAGGACATGTTCCGGCTCTTCGCCCTGTCCCAGGAGGCCCTGCAGCAGCTCCTGAACACCCACGGCGAGCCGGAGAAGATCAAGGACTGCCTGCTCATGGCCATCACCGCCACGGAACGCTCCGGCCGGTACAAGGAAACCGTCAAATGGAGCAACGAGTTCGACCGCATCATTCCGCCCGGCGATCCCGACTGGGCCCCGGTGCGCCTGCGCCTGGCGGACATCTACCGCCGCGGCGGCATGACCGACGAATGGAAGACCCTGCTCACGGACATCGTCAAGAAGAAGCCCAACACCGTGTATTCGCGCATGGCCAGCCAAGCGCTGGAATCCAACGCCCTGGACCAGCGCCTGCAAAACTACCTCACCAAGAAGTCCCAGCAGCCCTGAGCGCGCAAAGGAGGCCGCCATGCCCATCCCGCATCAGGCCAGCCATGACAGACAGCCCGTGGTGGCCGGGCAATTCTATCCCGGGGAGCCCCAGGCCCTCATGGAGGAGGTCCGCGGCCATCTGGCCGGGGCCAAGCCGAAAAACGCCGCCCGCACCATCCTGGCCATGGCCCCGCACGCCGGGTACGTCTTTTCCGGCGCGGTGGCCGGGGCCACCCTGGGCCAGGCCAATCTGGCCCCGACCGTCCTGCTCCTGGGCCCCAATCACACCGGCCTGGGCAAGCCTTTCGCCGTCTGGCCGGACGGCCGCTGGCTCTTCCCCGGCGGCGCGCTGGCCGTGGACGAGGAACTGGCCGCGCTGCTCCTGGCCGCGGATGCGCGGCTGAAGCCGGACACCCTGGCCCACCAGCGCGAGCACTCCCTGGAGGTCATGCTGCCCTTCCTGGCCGCCCTGACCCCGGAGACGAAAATCGTGCCCGTGTGCATCGCCCAGCCCGGACTGGACACGCTCCAGGCCGTGGGCTTGGCCGTGGGCCGCGTCCTGCGCGACCTGGGCCGGCCGGCGAGCGTGCTGATCAGCTCGGACATGAGCCACTACGTGCCGCACGACACGGCCCGCCGCCAGGACTCCCGCGCGCTGGAACCGGTCCTGCGGCTGGACGTCCCGGCCTTCTACGAGACCGTCCGCGGCGAAGGCATCAGCATGTGCGGGGTGCTGCCCATGACCGTGGGCCTCACCGCCGCCCTGGAGCTCGGCGCCGCCCGGGCCGAAATCGCGGCCTACGCCACCTCCGGCCAGGTCAACGGCGACACGCGCCGCGTGGTGGGCTACGCCGGGCTGCTCGTCAGCTGAGCCGCGCGGCGATCAAATGAAAAGGCCCGGAGCTCTTGCGCCGGGCCTTTCGCATCACCGCCGGGCAATCCCTACCAGTCGCGCGCGGCGCTCTGGCGGACCATGCGGCCGGAGACCTTGCGCGGCTGCGCGCCGGACTGCGCGCCGGAATCCACGCGCTCGCAGATCACCGGGAAGCTGTCCCCGTCGCCGGAGTTGACGTCACCGGAGCACTCGAACACGCGGTTCGTCTGGCCGCGGGCCAGACCGTTCACGCTCGGCGCGCCGATGGTGAAGCGCACCGCCGGATGCATGCTCATGCGCACGTGGATGGTGGCGCCCTCCATGGCCAAGCCGGTGAGCTCCACCCGGCGCAGCAGGCGGTCTTCGCCCTGCAGGGTGCCGTAGAGCGTGTCCCCGCCGGGCTTCAGCGAAAGGTTGGGAATGGCCAGGCTGGCGTCGGTGTCGAAGCGCCACACGCCGGAAAGCTTGGCCAGGATGCTGGCGCGGTCCTCGCCGCGCGGCCTGGGCTTCGGCAGCGGGGCCTTGGGGTCGGCGCTGGCCACCTGCGGCGCGCCCGTCGCTGCGGCCTTGGCCGCGGCCTGGGCCTGCTGGGCCTGGAGCATGGCGGCCTCGGCCTTCTGGCGGGCCTTGGCCAGCTCCAGCCGTTCCTGCTCCAGCTTGTGCCGCTCCGCTTCCAGGACGGCGATCTGGTTCTGCAGGCGCTCCTCCTGGGGGGCCTGCTGCTGCTGCAGGCGCTGGGCGGCCTCGACGTCGAGCTGCTGGCGCATGCGCGCCAGCTCGGCCTTCTGCTGCTCCACCTGCCGCTTCTCGGACTCCAGTCCGGCGATGTACTCCTGAAGCTTCTTGTCCTGCTGGCGCTGGCGGACGATGGTCTGGGCCGCGGTGGCCTGCCCGGCGGCCTGGGCCGCGCCGTACTGCCCGGCTGAAGGCGTGCCGCCGGCCAGGTAGAAATAGCCCGAGATGGACGAGGACTCCCAGGGCACCTGCTTCTTGCCTGTCTCGCCCATGACGCCGATGCGCACGCGCTTGAAGACCTCCTCGATGGTGATGCCCTGGGTGCCGATGTTCTGCAGAAGATACTTGGTGTACAGACCGTTGACGCCCTTGCCGTCGGAGGCCACGGAATTGGGCGCGGTGGAGTAGGCCACGATGGAGCCCGTGGGCGCGTCCATGCGCGCCAGGCCCTGCTCCGCGGAGCGGAAGGTCCGCGCGAAGGGATTGTTGCGGCAGGCGTCGAGGATCACGATGTTCAGTTCGTTGCCGGCGTCCTCCATCTTGCCCAGCACCCGGCCGGCGTCCACGCACTCGTACTTGGCGTCGGACTCGGTGGCCAGCCGCGCGCCGACGGGCACGAGGTAGTTGACGCCCTGCACCTGGATGCCGTGGCCGGCGTAGTAGAACAGGCCCACGCCGCCGCGCTTGAGCTTGACCCCGAAATCGCGGATGGCGTCCTCCATCTCGCGCAGGGAGGCGTTGGTCTTCAGCTGCACATCGAAGCCCAGGGTCCGGAGCGACTGGGCCATGTCGCCGGCGTCGTTGGCCGGATTCTTGAGCGGTTTGTCCGTGTAGGCGGAGTTGCCGATGACCAGGGCGTAACGCCCGGCGGCGAAGGCCGGGGCGGTGAGCAAAAAAAGCGCAGAGAGCGCAAAAATGAGCGTTCTGCCCGTGCGCATGCGGCACCTCTCAGAGCTGACGGTGGCGGTATCGTTTTCGTCATACCCGACGGCGCAAGCGCTGGCAATTCCCGTGTTCCGCGCCTGTCCGGCCCCGTCTTTACAGTCGCCGGACCTGCGGATAGGAACTGTCAGCACCCGGCAGGTTCTGCCGGCCGATTTTTCTGAAGCAAGGATGGGACCAGAACAGTGATCGCCAAGACCCTGCGCAAATGGTTCAAGGAACACCACCGGCCGCGTTTCTCCGGCCTGGAGATCCTCAAGTACATCGGTCCGGGCCTCCTGGTCACCGTGGGCTTCATCGACCCCGGCAACTGGGCCTCCAACGTGGCCGCCGGCGCGGGCTACGGCTATTCCCTGCTGTGGATGGTGACCCTGTCCACGCTCATGCTCATCGTGCTCCAGCACAACGCCGCGCACCTGGGCATCGCCACGGGCCTCTGCCTGTCCGAGGCGGCGGTGGAGCATCTGCGCCCCCTGCCCGCCCGCGTCCTGCTCGCCACGGCCATGCTGGCGGCCGTGGCCACGGCCCTGGCCGAACTCCTCGGCGCGGCCATCGCCCTGAACATGCTCTTCCGCATCCCCATCTGGGCCGGGACGATCCTCACCACCGCCTTCGTGGCCTGGCTGCTCTACTCCAACTCCTACCGCCGCATCGAGCGCTTCGTCATCGGCTTCGTCTCGCTGATCGGCCTGTCGTTCATCTACGAGCTGACGCTGGTGCACATCCCCTGGAGCGAGGCCGCGCGCTGCTGGTTCACGCCGAGCATGCCGCACGGCTCCATCCCGATCATCATGAGCGTCCTCGGCGCGGTGGTCATGCCGCACAACCTGTTCCTGCACTCCGAGGTCATCCAGAGCCGGCAGTGGCACCTGGAGGACAAGGAAGTCATCCGCCACCAGCTGCGCTACGAGTTCGCGGACACGCTGCTGTCCATGCTCGTGGGCTGGGGCATCAACAGCGCCATGATCCTCGTGGCCGCGGCGACCTTCTTCGCCCAGGGCGCGGCCGTGGACCAGCTGGAACAGGCCCAGGCCATGCTGCGGCCCATCCTGGGGAACTCCGCGGCCCTGGTCTTCGCCCTGGCCCTGCTCATGGCCGGCCTGTCCTCCAGCCTCACCGCGGCCATGGCCGGGGGCAGCATCTTCGCGGGCATCTTCTCCGAGCCCTTCGACATCAAGGACGCCCACAGCCGCCTGGGCGTGGCCCTGACCCTCGTGCCGGCCGCCCTGTGCATCTTCCTCATCGCCACGCCCTTCCAGGGGCTGGTGGTCTCGCAGATCCTCCTCAGCGTCCAGCTGCCGCTGACCATCTTCCTGCAGTTCCGGCTCACGGCCTCGCGCAAGGTCATGGGCGAATTCGTCAACACGTCCTGGCACAACTTCGTGCTCGCGGTCATCAGCATCGTGGTGGTGGGCCTGAACATCCTGCTCCTGCAGGACATGCTTTTCGGCTAGGGCCGGTTGACAGATGCGAGTGAATGCTTACTTTATCGGGTAATGCGTCCCAACCCCCTGGGAGGAACCATGCCCGACGCTTTGCCTTTCGCGATCACCGAGTACGGGCCGGCTGGCCGCAGGCCCCTCGACATCGAGGCCATCCGCGAAACGCCGCTGACCATCATCCTTAACGGCCGCGAAGTGGTGACGCTGCTGTGCTCCGCCCGGCATCCCCGGCGTCTGGCCGTGGGCTTTCTCAAGTCCGACGGTCTGCTCACCAGCCCGGACCAGCTCGCGGGCGTGGACATCGACGACGACGGCGCGCGCATCACGGCGCACGTGACGGTGCGCCACGATCCCTGGGCCGGCGGCCGGGACATCCGGCGGTCGATCACCTCGGGTTGCGGCAAGGGCACCAGCTTCGACCACAACGTGGAGACGGCGTCCCGGCGGCGCATCGCCGCGGATCTGCGGGTCACCCCGGCGCAGATTCTGGCCTTGGCCGCGGAGCTCAAGGCGCGCAGCACGCTCTACGGCCGCACGCGCGGCTGCCACAACGCCTCGCTGTGCACCCCTTCGGAGATGCTGATCTTCCGTGAGGACATCGGCCGGCACAACGCCATCGACATGATTGCGGGCGAATGCTTCCTGGAGGGCATCGGCACGGCGGACAAGCTGATCGTCTCCACCGGCCGCGTGGCCTCGGAGATCCTGCTCAAGTGCGTGCGCATCGGCGCGCCGGTGCTGGCCTCCACGGCCGTGGCCACGAGCTTCTCCGTGGAGCTGGCGCGCAGGGTCGGGCTCACGCTCATCGGCAACGTCACGGCCGAGGGCTTCTGGATCTACAACGACCCCGGCCGTATCGCCGCGGACTGAGCGGAGTTCACTCCGGCAGGGCCTTGAGCCAATCGAGGACGGCCGGGACGGCCGCGCGGGGCACGTCGATATGGCCGCCCGGCACCTCCAGGTAGCGGCTGGCCGGGTGCGCCGGCAGTTTGTCGAACACATAGCCCGGTCCCATCCGGGAGAGCGGGTCGTCCTTGCCCACCACCCAGAGCACCGGCACGGCCGGGGTGATCCTGGCGGCGCTGCGCGGCATGGCCGCCGGCCCCTCGGGGTCGAAATAGCTCAGGAAGACGCCGGCCGGGAGCACGGTGTCGTAGCTCCGGCCCGAGTTTAAATCCGTGAAGCGGATGGCGGCGTCGGCCGTGCCTTCGGCCACGAGGGCCCGCGCCCGGGCCACCTCCGGCGCGACGAGCTCACGCTGCCGGCCGAGATCCGGCGAGTGCCCCGGCGCAAGGCAGATCAGCCCGAGCAGTCCGGGATGTCCCGCGGCGTAGCCCAGGGCCGCGTTTGCGCCCATGCTGTGCCCGGCGATGACGATGCCGGCGGCCCCCTCCCGGCGCAGCGCCTCGGCTGCGGCCGCGATTTCGCGCATGGCCGCAGCGTGGTCCGCATCGTACAGCCGGCGGCGCGACCAGGGCATCTCCGGCGTCACCACGCGGTAGCCGGCCGCGCGCAGGGCGGCGGCCAGATCGGCGAGGTGGCGGTCCGGCGCGCCGCGCTTGCCGTGCAGCAGCACCACACCAATACGCCCGGCCGGTGCGGAATCACCGGCGGCCTGCGACGGCTCGGCGCAAAAGCCAAAGACGATCAGCAAGGCCAGGACGCACAGGCGGAACCGGTTCATGCGGAGACCTCCGGGCGGTTCGTCGTGTGCGGGCGGCGCGGGGGGGCCGCCCTCCGGGGATTACTGCGCCAGCGAGCGCACCCATTGGGCCACGAGCGGGGCGGCCTCGCTGGGTACGTGGGCGTGGTCGGCCACGACCTCCTCATAGCGGCTCTTGGGGTGGTTCGGCGCTTTGGAGAAGGCGTAGGAGCGGCCCAGGTGCACGAGGGGGTCCTTGAGCCCGCTCACCCAGAGAATGGGCACGGGCGTCTTGAGGGCCGCGGCGGAGCGCGGCATCACCGCCTCGCCGTCCGGGTCGTTGTAGCTGAGGTAGACCTCGGCCGTGGTGGAGAGGTCGTAGTTCTTGTCCTGCAGCACGTCCATGAACTGCGAGCGGACGTCGCCGCTGCCCGCGCTGAGCATGTTCCGGGCCTTGCGCACGTCGGGCAGGAAGACCTCGCGGTGGCGCTCCGGGTCGTGGGAGGGCGCGAGGCAGACCAGGGCGTCGACGCCCCCGCGCAAGGCCGCGTAGGCCAGGGCCGCGTTGGCCCCCAGGCCGTGCCCCACCAGGGCGATGCGCGTGGCGCCGTTCAGGCGCAGCTCCTGCACGGCCATGCCGATCTCCACCAGGGCCTGCTGGAAGGTGGCGTCGAAGCCGCGCTTGCGCGACCAGGGCAGCTCCGGGGCGTCGATCAGCACGCCGACATTGCGCAACAGGCGCTCGGTCTCCACCAGACCGCCCTTCTCGGGCATACCGTTCTTGTCGTGCAGGAGCACGGCCCCGAAGCGTTCCGCGGCGAGCGCGGGCTGCGGGCGGACTGCCGGCAGGGCTGCGAGCAAAAGGGCGAAGCAGAGGACGAGGCTGGTCGGACGCGACATCTCGACTCCGGCTTGCTGGGGCGCGAGGCGGCGGTCGCCGCTTCGGCCATCAAGTATAGCCGGACGCCCCCGGATTGGCAACCGTACGAATCGGCGGACTATGCTCCGCAACGCTCCCGGAACCGGCGCAGGCGCTCCGCATAGGGCGGGTGGCCGAAGAAGGCCGATCCGGACACGAGCACGTCGGCCCCGGCGGCCACGAGGTCGGCGCAATTGTCCAGGGTCACGCCGCCATCCACCTGGATCAGCGTCGGCGCGCCGGCGGCCGCGATCATGGCCTTGAGCTCGCGCACCTTGTCCAGACAGAAGGGAATGAACGACTGGCCGCCGAAGCCGGGGTTCACGCTCATGATCAGCACCATGTGCAGCTGCGGCAGAAGGTAGCGCACGGCGTCAAGCGGCGTGGCCGGGTTGAGGGCCACGGCGGGCTTGCAGCCGGCCTGGGCGATGGCCGCGCAGGTGCGCTCCAGGTGGCGGTCGGCCTCGGCGTGGACGCAGATGAGGTCCGCGCCGGCGCGGGCGAACTCGTCCACGTAGCGGCCCGGCTCCTCGATCATCAGGTGGGTGTCGAAGAAAAGCTTGGAGGTCTTACGCATGGCCTTGATCACCGGCGGGCCGAAGGTGATGTTCGGCACGAAGCGGCCGTCCATGACGTCCAGGTGCGCCCAGGTCAGCCCGGCGGCCTCCAGGGCGGCCAGCTCCTCGGCCAGGCGGGCGAAGTCGCAGGACAGAAGCGAGGGCGAGAGGATCATGGCGGGCTCCTTGCCCCGGGGGGCTATTCGGCGGATTCGGCGGCCTGTTCGGCGTCTCCGCCCATGGCGAAGTCCACCTTGATCTTGAACAGCTTGCTGGCCGGCAGGTTCATGACCGGCACGCCGGTTTTGGCCGTGATGTCCGCGAGCACGGCCTCCACGGCGGCCTCGTCCGGGGCGATGAGCGCGAACCAGACGTTGAACTTGTGGTCGCGCAGATAGTTGTGCGTGATGCCGGGGTGCCTGTTCACCTCGGCGATGAAGGCTTCGAGCCGGTCCGCCGGGACCTCGGCCCCGCAGAGGGTGGACTTCCAGCCGAGCTGCCGCGAGCCGAAGTTCGCGCCCATGCGGCGGATCACGCCCTCGCCCTTCAGCCGGCGCACGCGCGCCAGCACCTCAGCCTCGCTGAGCCCGACCTGCTCGCCCACAACGGCGTAGGGCCGCGTTTCGAGCGGGAAATGCGACTGGATGATGTCCAGAATCTGCTTGTCGTACGCGTCCACGCCCTACTCCCCGGCCGGCGACACACGCAGTTCGTCGCCGGGCTTCACGGTTCCGCCGCGCAGCACCCGTGCGAACAGGCCCTCCTTGGGCATGACGCAGGTGCCGGCCGCGCGCATGATGGCGCAGCCCGCGTCGTGGCACTTCTTGCCGATCTGGGTGATCTCCAGCAACGCCGCTTCACCGACCCGGAAGCGGCTGCCCACGGCGAGCCCGAGCTCGGCCAAGCCCGCCACGTTGAGGTTCTCGGCAAAGGCCCCGGGACCGATGCCCGGAACCTTCTCGCGCATGCGCTCCATGCTCTCGAAGGCCAGCAGGCTCACCTGACGGCCGCTGCCGGCATGGGCGTCGCCGCGAATGCCGAAGTCCTCCACCAGCGTGACGGACTCCACCGGCCGCTTCTGTTCGCCCTTCTTGAGGCTGACGCACACCGAGCGGACGATGGCCATGGGCTACTCCTTGGCGCGCAGCCGCGCCGGCGTATGCGAACACAGCGGCTCCTCGCGCAGGTAGCCGCCGCGCATGGTGGCCGCGCGGGCGCGGCAGCCGCCGCAGACCTTCTCGTACTCGCACACGCCGCACTTGCCCTCGTAGACCGCGGGGTTGCGCAGGTTGAGAAACTGCGGGCTCGACTTCCAGATCTCCGGGAACGGGGTCGTGCGCACGTCGCCGCAGACGAGGTCGAGATAGCCGCAGGGCTGCACGACGCCGGAGTGCGAGATGAAGCAGAAGCCCACGCCGCCCAGGCAGCCGCGGGACACCGCGTCCAGGCCGAAGGTCTCGAAGTTCACCGGCAGTCCCTCGGCCTTGGCCCGCTGGCGCAGGATGCGGTGATAGTGCGGGGCGCAGGTGGCCTTCAGCTGCATGCTGGTGGTCTTGCGAAAGTCGTAGAACCAGTTCAGGACCTCCTCGTACTCCGCCGCGCTGATGACCTGCGCGCCGAGTTCGGCCGCGCGGCCCGTGGGCACGAGCAGGAAGATGTGCCAGGCGCTCGCGCCGAGGTCCTCGACCAGATGGAAGATGTCCTTGAACTGATGCAGGTTGTCCTTGGTCACGGTGGTGTTGATCTGGAACTCCAGCCCCACGGACTTCAGGTGCGCGATGCCGCGCATGGAGGCCGCGAAGGCCCCCTGCACGCCGCGGAACTTGTCGTGGGCCGGGGCGTTGGGCGCGTCGATGGAGATGGAGCAGCGCTCGATGCCGAGGTCCTTGATCCGCCGGGCGTTCTCCGCCGTGAGCAGGGTGCCGTTGGGGGCCATGACGCAGCGCAGGCCCTTGCTCTTGGCGTAGGGGACGAGCTCGAAGATGTCGTGACGCATGAGCGGCTCGCCGCCCGTGAAGATGATGATCGGGCTGCCGGCCTCGGGGAAGGTGTCGATGAGCGCCTTGGCCTCGGCGGTGGACAGCTCGCCCTCGTAGGGCTCGGGATGCGCCTCGGCCCGGCAGTGCTTGCAGGCCAAATTGCAGGAGCGGGTGACCTCCCAGGCGATGAGCCGCAGCTGCGGCGCGCCGTCCCTGGACCCGGCGGGAGGCTGTTCGCCCGGATGGCCGCCGGGGTGGCCGGGACGCATGCCGGAAGGATGTCCGCCGGGGTGGCCGCCGGCCGCGTGGCCGTGTGCGTGGTCGTTCATGCCGCTCCTACTTGTTCAGCCACCGGAGGACGTCCTCGGCGTGATAGGTGATGATGATGTCCGCCCCGGCGCGCTTGAAGCCGGTCATGGTCTCCAGGACCACGCGCTCCTCGTCGATCCAGCCGTTGAGGGCCGCGGCCTTGACCATGCTGTACTCGCCGGAGACGTTGTACACGGCCACGGGCGCGTCGAACTCGTCGCGCAGGAGGCGCAGCACGTCGAGGTACGGCAGGCCGGGCTTGACCATGATGATGTCCGCGCCCTCGTCCAGGTCGGCCGCGGCCTCGCGCAGGGCCTCGCGGACGTTGGCCGGGTCCATCTGGTGGGTCTTGCGGTCGCCGAACTTGGGCGTGCTCTCGGCCGCCTCGCGGAAGGGGCCGTAGTAGGCCGAGGCGTACTTCACGGCATAGCTCATGATCGGCGTCTCCACGAAGCCGTTGGCGTCCAGCAACTCGCGGATGGCCAGCACGCGGCCGTCCATCATGTCGCTGGGGGCGACCATGTCCGCCCCGGCGCGCACGTGGGACAGGGCCGTCTTGGCCAGCAGATCCACGCTGGGATCGTTCAGGATCGCGCCGCCCTTCTGCACGATGCCGCAGTGGCCGTGGGAGGTGTATTCGCAGAGGCACACGTCGGTGATCACGGTCAGTTCGGGGAAGCTGTCCTTCAGGCGGCGGATGGCCTCCTGGACGATGCCCTCGTCGGCGTAAGCCTGAGTGGCCAGCTCGTCCTTGACCTTGGGAATGCCGAAAAGCAGCACGGCCAGCAGGCCGTCCTTGACCGCCGCGCCGACCTGTTTCTCCAGTTCCTGAAGCGAGAGCTGGAACTGGCCGGGCATGGAGCCGATGGGCTTGCGGAAGCCCGGATCGTCGGTTTCGGCCACGAAGTAGGGCATGACGAGGTCGGCCGGGCGGATCTCGTTCTCGCGCACGAGCGCGCGGATGCCGGGGCTGCGGCGCAGCCGCCTGCCGCGATGGAACTCGCCGGATTCGATGGACATCAGCGTCCTCCTAGTCTTTCTTGATCTCTTCGTCCGTCAGGTAGCAGGCCGGGTCCTGGGCCCAGATGTCGCCGTAATAGGCCTCGGCCCGGGCGCGGAAGTTGCCGCCGCAGATGTTCAGGAACCGGCACGTGGCGCAGCGGCCCTTCACATGGGGCTTCTTGTCCTTGAGCTTGTGCAGCAGCTCGATCTCCGGATCGTCCCAGATCTGCGAGAACGGGCGCTCCAGCACGTTGCCGAAGACGTGCTGCCGCCAGAACTGGTCGGCGTGGACCTTGCCGTCCCAGGAGATGCAGCCGATGCCGCGGCCGGTGCTGTTGCCCTCGTTCATCTGGAGCAGCTCCATGACCTCGGCCGCGCGGCGGGGATCCTCCTTGAGCAGGCGGTAGTAGACCAGCGGGCCGTCGGCGTGGTTGTCCACGGTGAGCACTTCCTTGGGCAGGCCGGCGTCGAAAAGCTTGCGCGTCTCGTCCATGATCAGGTTCACCACGGCGCGGGTCTCGGCGTGGTCCAGGTCCTCCTTGATGAGTTCCGAGCCGCGGCCGGAGTACACCAGGTGGTAGAAGCAGATGCGCGGAATCTCGCGCTCGCGGATGATCTCGAAGAGCTTGGGCACCTCGTACTGGTTGCGCTTGTTGATGGTGAAGCGCAGGCCCACCTTGAGGCCCTCGGCCTGGCAGTTGGCCACGCCTTCGAGGGCTTTCCTGAACGAGCCGGGAACCTTGCGGAACTTGTCGTGGATCTCCTCGCCGCCGTCCAGGGAGATGCCCACGTAGGACAGGCCGACCTCCTTGAGCTCGCGCGCCTTCTCCTTGGTGATCAGCGTGCCGTTGGTGGAGATGACCGCGCGCATGCCCTTGCCGGTGGCGTGCTTGGCCAGCTCGACCAGATCCTTGCGCACGAGCGGCTCGCCGCCGGAAAAGAGCATCACCGGCGCGCCGAAGGCCGCCAGATCGTCGATCATGGTCTTGGCCTGCTCGGTGCTGATCTGGTCCGTGCCCTCCGGGTCCACGGCCTGGGCGTAGCAGTGCACGCACTTGAGGTTGCAGCGCTTGGTCATGTTCCAGACGACAACGGGCTTCTTGTCCGCGGAGAATTGCAGCAGATGCGAAGGCAGCTTGCCGGAGTGCCGCCCGTAGCGCAGGGCGTCGGCGGCCTCGACGGCGCCGCAGTAAAGCTTGGAGATGCCGATCATGCACAACCTCGTTTTGAATGGGCGTTGGTAAGTCGCGGCCCCTCCCCTACCACAAACGCGCCCGGCCGCAAAGCCGAAAAAAAAGGCGGCCGAAGCCGCCCGGAAAGACTGTCGGCAAAGGCCCCTAGGAATCCAGGCGGACCTCCACGCGGCGGTTGCGCTGGCGGTTGGCCGGGGTCGTATTGGGCACCAGGGGCCGCATTTCGCCGTAGCCCTCGGTGCGGATGAGCTTGGCGTCGATGCCGCAGCGCTGCACGAGGTAGTCCCGGACCGAAGCGGCGCGCCGCTCGCTCAGGCGCTGGTTGTACTCGCGCGCGCCGGTGGAGTCGGTGTGGCCGGCCACGACCACGCGGCGGCCCCTGACCCCGGACGACTTGAGCGCCGTGCCCAGCTCGTTGAGCAGTGCGTGGGAGGACGGGCGGATGCGCGCGGAGTCGAAGTCGAACTCGACCTTGAGCTTGACGCTGGGCCGGCCGGGCTTGGACAGGGCGCCGGAAATCCCCCGGCCGCCGTCCTCCCCGATCAGCGGCGAGCCCTCGGCCAGCAGGCCCCGGGTCATGGCCTGGGCCGTGTCGGCGAAGCCCAGCTCCTCGTCCGTGGGTGGCATCCAGGACTTGAGCGGCACGGCCATGTCGCGGGCGATGGAGTCCACCGCCGCGGCGATGGGCGAATCGGACAGGCGCGTCTCCACGGTGAACAGCACCCAGTCCGTCGGGACCTTGGCGTTGACGCGGGCGCTCTGGTCCATGGACAGGAGCAGATTGCCGGTGACGGTCTCATAAATGCGGATCTGCACGGTGATGGCCGAGGAATCCACGGTGCCGCCGGTGATCAGATAGGGCACGATGCCGACGACCACGAGATCGGCCCCGGCGGCGCGGGCCACGCGCACGGCCTGTTCCGGCCCGCGATAGACCAGCTGCGGGTCGTACATCAGGGTCGGGAAGACCTCGGCCTCGGTCCAGGCCTGATGCATCAGGCGACCCATCTCGCGGCCCACCAGCAGGTGGTTGTCCATCTTCTGGGCGATCCACAGCGGATACATGAGGACCTTGGGCTCGTCGGACAGGCGCGACCGGGGCCTGACGGACACGGCCAGGCGGGATTTCTCCACCGGCGCGTCGCGGTAAATCTTGCTCTGCTGGGTGATGCTCGGGTCCACATGGGCGCAGGCCGCCAGACCGCCGACGCACAGGGCGGCCAGGAACAGGGCCGGAAGAAATCGTTTCATGACGCACGCTCGCTCGGTTCTGCGGTTCCGCCGCGCGCGGCAAAACTCCGACGCCGGCGCGGACCCTGAGCGCGGTGAAGCAAGATGCGTACCGCCGGAACGCGCCGGCGCGCTGCGACGCGGCAGGGTTACTGCAAGAGATCGGTGGGCGTCTCGGCCTGGCCCATGACGCGCAGAAGCTTCTCGCGCGATTCCACCAGCCCGCGGTGCAGCTGCAGGCGCTTCTCCGCGGTGAGGCAGCGGAATTCCGGCGTCCCGGCCAGGACGGTCAGGCGGCGCATGTCCTCGTGCAGGGCGCTGATGCGCGACTGGAGCGCGCGCTCCTGCGGGCAGACGCGGCGGGCGGCCTCGGCCAGGGAGCGCACCTCCCGCGCCAGGCGCAGGATGCCGCCGGGATTCCGCTCCACGGCGGTCCTGCGCGCCGCGCACAGGGCGCGCCGTTTGCGCTGGGCCCAGCCCAGGAAGAGCCTCGCCTGATCCACGCGCTACACCGCCTTCATGTAGCCTTGCAGCATGCCGAACACGGCGGCGAGCATGAGCAGGATGGGCACCAGCACGGCGAACAGGGCCGAGGAGACGTTGGTGCGGTGGACGTGCTTGAGGCCGATTACCGTGAGGCCAACGCTCCACAGGCCGCCGAAGACCGGCCCGAAGAAGGGCACGATGCCGCAGGCCATGGAGGCCGCGGCGTAGCAGATGACGCGGAAGGTGCCCTCGGCCCCGCCGCCGGCCGCGTGCAGCATCTTCAGGAGCAGATGCACCACGCCGGTCATGATCATCAGCCGCAGCACGAAGAGCAGCGGATAGAACACGAAGAGCAGCACGGGCGTCATGCCGACCATGTTCACGCCGAGGTCCATGAGTTCGCTGCTGCCGGTATACTGCGAGACCATGCCGATGCCGGCCACGCCCCACATGTACTGGCACAGGGCCATGAACTCGGAGAGCAGCAGGTGGAACACCAGCGGTTTGACCATGCCGCCGCTGCGCGGCATGACCCGGAAGAACGCCGACGGGGTCGTCAGAATCATGCGGATGGTGGCGAAAAGTCCGGGGAAGAAGCCGTAGCGCGGCAGGTCCTCGAAGGGCACCGGCGACCCCGTGGCCAGGGGGCCCTGGCGGCCGGACGCATCCTGGACCTCGTTCTGGCCGGTGAAGGCCGAGCCGTTCTCGCGCAGGTCCCGGCGGGGCGCGGCTTCACCCGGCGCGGCGCCGTCTTGCGACGAAACAGTCGGCGGAACGGCGGACTGCCGCTCCGAAGGCTGCTGGTCGTCCGGCTTGGTCCCATCGGGCTTCGCGGCGTCCTGGGGGCTCTGGAGACGTTTCCAGGCCTCGGCCGCGGCGGCGCGCTGGGCGCTCATAAGGCCGGCATGGGTGATGACGGTCGGCTGCGCGGCGGGATTTTCCGGCTGCTTCGGCGGCTCGGGCTCAAGATCGTCCACCACGCGGAAGCGAAACTTGTGGTGGCACTTGGGGCAAGTGGCCATCTGCGCGCGCGGCGGTATCTTGGCCTCGTCCATCACCCGGCCGAAGCCGCACATGGGGCAGAGAATCCGCATCCGTGGTCCTCGTTTCCTGGAATATGGTGAAACAAACGTGAGTCTAGCCGCTTTGCCGGCCGTTATCAAGCCGCGTGGCGTTTCAAACCCGCCCGGGCGGAAGCACGAGGCCGCGCGGCCCCCGCGGGCCGACCGGAACCAGGAGCTCCCGCTGCAGGCTCGGGTATTCGGCGCTGAGCACGTGGTGCAGGCCGCCGCCGGAGGCCGCATCGAAGCCCGAAAGCTTGCCGCGGATGGCCGCAGCGTCCTTGCGCAGGCGGCTCAGGTGCTCGATCTCCAGATCCAGGGCCAGTCCCTGGGCTCCGTGCAGCCCGCCCAGGCGCTCGTGCACCGGATTGACGAAGCGCAGGCCGGGCTGGTTGCGGAACAGCCGCAGCTGGATGTCCGGCCAGAGGCCGTAGCCGACGACCGCGCGCTCCGCCACGGGATACGGCGACAGGCGCGGCAGGTGCCAGCCGGCGACCTCCGGCGCGGCGCACAGACGCGGCAGCGCCGCCCAGGCCTCCGGTGACAAACGCTCGTCGGCGTCGAGGTAGAGCACCCAGTCGCCACCGCAGGCCGCGAGCATGGCCATGCGCTGCGCCGAAAAATCGCCGCCGAGCCGCCGCGCGAGCTGGCGCGCGGGGAAGCGCTCCGACAGCGCCGCCTCCGGAGGGGCGTCCGCGTCCCACACGAGGACCAGCTCGGCGATCCAGTCCGGGAACTGGGCGAAAAAGCCGTCCAGGTCCGGCTCGCCGGGGGCGAGGATGGCCGCGCAGGACAGCCGGGGGACGGGCGCCGCGGCGGGAATCTCCGCCGGACGCGAGTGCGCCAGCAGGAGCTCGAGCTGCCGGTAGCGCGCCTTGTCCCTGGGCGGCAGCTCCGGGTTGGGCAAAACCAGGGCCCCGGTCGGATCGAAGCCCGCGCGGTCCAACAGGAACAGCAGGGCCCAGGGCGAGGCGTCCACGGCCAGACCCGCGTCGCCTTCGCGCCGCAGCCAGGGCAGCCGGCCGGCCGCGCGCAGGGCCCGCGCAAGCGGCGGCTCCAGCTCGCAGACGCAGAGCGTTTCCGCGGGCAGCGCCTGCGCCAGGGCCGCGGCCAGCGCGCCCGAGCCCAGTCCGAGCAGCACAAGGTGCGGCCGCCCGGCTCGCTCCCAGGCCGCCCGCGCCCGGCCGGCCATGCGTTCCAGGACCTCCGGCTCCGGCGCGGCTGGCGCGGCGGCGGGGGCGGCGTCCCGGAAGCCGAAGGCCAGCACCGCCTCGGCGTAGTCGAACAACACGGCGAAACGGCTCACGTCCGCACTCCCTTGCGCGCCAGGAGGTCCAGATACATCCCGCCCAGGCGCGCGGCCACGTCCTGGGCCCGGAACAGCCGGCGGGCCTTGTCCCGCCCGGCCAGACCCATGCGCCGCGCCTCCTCCGGATCGCCGAAGAGCCGGAGCACGGCCGCGGCGTAGTCCCCGGCCGTGGACGCCACCAGTCCGGTGACGCCCGGCTCGACCAGCTCCAGCTGGGCGTTGTCGCGCTCGCCCGGACAGGGATGCGTGACCACGGGCAGGCCGCAGGCCATGGCCTCGGCGATGACCAGCCCGAAGCTCTCGCCGGTGTCGTTGGCGTGGGCCAGCACGGCCAGGGAGCCATAGAACGCCGCCAGCTCGGCGTCGGACTCCAGCGGCGGCAGGAATTCAACGCAGCCGTCCAGGCCGTGCTCGCGCACGTACGCCTCAGCCTCGGGCACGCCGCCCACCACGCGATAGCGGAAGCCCGGAACGGCGCGGGCGAGCGCCGGCAGGATCTCCAGAGCCAGGCGCGACCACTTGCCGGGATCGGCGCGGGACACCCGGCCGAGCACGGGGCCGCGCGCCGCCGGGCCGCCGGGCAGCAGTTCGGCGAAGCGGTCCGTGTCCACGGGATTGTACAGCACGCCGTAGGCCGGCCACTCGATCGCTATGCCGTGGAGCCGGGCGAAACGCTCGGCGCAGAAATGCGAGACGAACAGGTGCGCGTCGATGATCCGGGCCGAGGCGCTGGGGTCGTGGCGGCCGAAGACGTTGGTCTCCACGCAGACCAGCGCCGGGTTGGCGCGCCGGTAGTCGCGTATCGGCCGCAAGAACTCCGGCTCGGGCCAGCCGGCGCGGTGCACGTGCACCACCTGGGGCCGGAAGGCGGCCAGGGCGCGGCCGAGGTCCATGCCCACGTAGGTGGCCAGGCCGCAGGCCCGGATCTGCGCGGCGCGCGGACCATCCGCCGGGCTGTGCACCGCGGCCTCGAAGCGCTCCCGCGGGAGGTGGCAGGCCAGCAGCTGGGCCACCTTCTCCGTGCCGCCCAGCCCCAGGCCCTTGACGGCGTGGAGCACGCGCAGGCGTTCCGGCGGGTTGGCGGTCATCGCGGGCCCTCCCCGGCCCCGGCCGCAGCAGAGGCCTCCGGTTCGCCGGGGATGCGCAGCGGCTGCGCCAGCATGGCCGCAATCTCGCCGAGCATCTTGTCGCGCAGGGCGTCGGCCGCCGGGCGGCCGGTCATGGCCATGTCGATCTGCCGGGTGTGCACGAGGAGGTAGCCGAGCACGCGCAGGCGGTCCAGAATGTCCGCATGGCTGCGGCTCTCGGCCCGGGCGAAGAGGTTGTCGCCCTTGAGCCGCGCCTGGAAGCCGTGGCGTTCCAGGATCTCGGCGATGAGCTCGGCGCGCAGGGTCCGGCGGGACTCGTCGGCCGCGCCGCCGCTGAACTTGAACCCGGCCGAGGACTCGAACTCCGAATCCGACAGCAGGCCCTCCACCGTGGTGAAATGGTAGCCGAAGCGCGAATTGAGGCAGACGTAGCGGCGGGAAATCAGGAACACGTTGCGCTCGGTGAAGGCCCCGCCGCCGCCCTCGCCCAGCTCCGGGTTCATGGCCGACTGCATGATCACGTGGAGCATGCCCCCGGCGCTCACCGGCGGCCCGGCCCAGGGCACGGCGCACACGCCCGCCCAGACCGCGTGCATGGGCCGGCTGGCGATGTCCTCCAGCCGGACGAAGCGCTCCGGCACCTCGCGGCGGAAGCCGTCGTCGAGGTTGACCACCCACCACTGCATGGCCGTTGCGCACACGAGCTGCTTGCTGGCCTGGCTGGCCAGCCCCGCGCGCGCGCCGAAGTCGAACATGTCGCGCACGCTCATCTCATGGGCGTAGCGCGTGATGTCGTGATAGGTGGCGCAGTTCTGGGCGCGGAAGTCCGGAGCCTCCGGAGCCGTGAGGTTCAGGGGCAGTATCAGCCGCGAGACCTCGCGCAGGGTCTCGTACACCGGGCTGCCCTGCATGAGCGCGGCCGCGCCGGGACGTTCCGTCAGCAGCTCCTCCACCCGGCCGTCATAGACGCGCCGGCCGTCGGCGTCCACCGTGAGCACCCGGCCCTCGGCGAAGCGTCCGGACGCGCCCGCCACGTCGAACAGCGCGGGCACGCCGAACTCGCGCGCCACGTTGGCCAGGTGGCCGGTGACGCCGCCCTGCTCCGCCACCAGCGCCGCCGCGCGCGGCAGCAGCCCGGCCCAACGCGGCAGGGCCAGCGGGGCGATCAGCACGGCACCCTCCGGAAAACGCAGGGCGTCGATCTCCTTGCGCGCGATGAAGGCCGGTCCCGCGCCCACGCCGGGGCTGGCGGTCTGGCCGCCGGCGAAAAGCTCCGTGGCCCCCGCCACGGCCCGGCCGGCGGGCGCGCCCTCCCCGGCCGGAGCGGCCTGCTGGAGCGGGCGGCACTGCAACAGCAGGATGCGGCCGGACTGGTCCACGGCCCATTCGATGTCCTGGGGGCCGCCGTAGGCCTCCTCCAGCAGGCGGGCCAGACGGGCCAGCTCGCGCGCCTCGGCCTCGGAGAGCGCCGGCTCGGCGGCGAGGGCCTCCTCCACGGGCTCGCGGCGCAGGCCCTCGCCCTCGTCGGGCACGGTGCGCTCGGTCTTGCGCTTGATCGCGCGCTCGCGCAGACGGAAATCCCCCCGGCCGTTGCGCTCCAGCACGTAGAGGTCCGTGGGCGTGCTGCCGTCCACCACGGCCGTGGGCAGGCCCCAGACCGCGTTGATCCACACGCCGGCGTCGCGCACGTCCAGCGGGCTGCGCGAATACAGCACGCCGCCGGAGCGCGCGTCCACCAGGGCCATGCAGCCCACGCACATGGCCACGTCCTCGTCGCGGATGCCGCGCGTGAGGCGGTAGGTCATGGCGTGCAGGCTGTACTTGCTGGCCACGACCTCCCTGTAGGCGTCGAGGATGTTCTCCGGCCGGACGCCCAGGACGCTGGAGAACTGGCCGGCGAAGGTCGCGCCGGCGGCGTCCTCCCCGAGGGCGCTGGAGCGCAGGGACACGCGCAGTCCGCCCGGCGGCGCGCCGGCGTCCGCGCACAGCCGCGCATAGGCCGCCTCGACTGCGGCGGCCAGCTCTTCGGGCACGGGCGCGGCCATGATGCGCTGGCGGATTTCCGAGGACAGGCGGTAGCGCGCGTCCACGGCGTCCTCGGACAGGGCCGTGAGCCTGGCGTTGATCTCGTTCTGGAGATCGCCCGCGGCCATGAAGGCCTCGTAGCCGGCGGCGGTGATCACGAAGCCGTCGGGCACGGGCAGGCCCACGCGGCTGCGCATGTCGCCGATGTTGGCCATCTTGCCGCCGGTGTGGTCGCTGGAGCCGCGGTCGATCTCGTCCAGGCGCAGGACGAAGGGCGCGTCGTCCGGGGGCGGCCGGCGGTTGAGCACGGCGTCGACGCCGGCCTGGATGGCCGCGAGGCGTTCGAAAAGCGCGTCGTAGCGGCCGGGCTCAAGCTCGGCGAGGGCGCGCACGATCTGGAACACGTTGACGCCGATGGCCGTGGCGCCGGCCCGGACGAAGCTCATGCCGAAGATGGTCCTGCCGCGCAGGGCCTCCTCCATTCCGCTCATGAGCTCCAGGGTCTTGTTGTTGGCCTCCAGCAGCCGCGAAAAGGCCTGGAAGCGGGCGGCGAAGAGCGCGCGCAGCTCGTCGGCGTCCGGGACCGGGGCGGAGCCGCCGCCAAGGGCCCGCCGTATCCGGGCGAAGAAGCCTGCACGGGTTGCCATGCCCGTCCCATCGCAGAAATCCGCGCCAGAGACAACCGGCATCGGAGCCGGGCGAAGCCGACGAAGCGGCCCCGGTCCGCGCCGCCCCTTGCATATCCGCCCGGCAGCGCGTAAAGATCCAGGCTGACATGGGCCCAGTTTCCGCGTCCCACCACTCCAAGACAAGGCGTGAGCACATGCTGGAAGGCTCGGGATACACCAGGCTGCGCATCAAGATGATTCTGACGACGCTGGGGTTCTCGCTGATTCCGCTGCTGATCCTCGGCTTCACCATGTACCGCCAGTTCGAGGCGGCGCACACGGGCAAGGTGCTCCAGCACCTGAACCACATCACGGAAAACAAGCGCCGCACCATCGACCTCTTCCTGAACGAGCGCCTGTCGCAGCTCATGGCCATCGCCTACACCCACCAGCTCAAATACTTCCTTGAGCCGGGCACGTTCGAGCGCGTGTTCACGCTCATGCAGGCGCGCAGCAAGTACTACATCGACCTGGGCATCATCGACGAGAACGGCGACCACGTGGCCTACACCGGCCCCTATCAGAGCATCCGCAAGGCCAACTACAAGGATCAGGAGTGGTTCCACCAGGTCCAGGCCAAGGGCTTCTACATCAGCGACGTGTTCCTGGGCCTGCGCAACTATCCCCACTTCATCATCGCCGTCGTGCGCCACGAGGGCGACAAGAGCTGGATTCTGCGCGCCACCATCGACTCGGACATCTTCGACTCCCTGGTGCAGAGCGACCAGCTCGGCGCCAACGGCGACGCCTTCCTGATCAACGCCGAGAACATTCTCCAGTCCAAGCCGCGCTTCGGCGCCAAGCTTCTGGGCAAGATGGACATCGGGACCTTCGCGCGCTTTCCCGGCGTGCGCGACGAAACCATCACCGTCGACGGCAAGCCCTATCTCTTCGGGCTCACCTGGCTGGAGAACAAGAACTGGCTGCTGGCCATCCGCGACGATCCCGGCGAGGAGCTGATGCCGCTGGCGCACGCGCGCTCCCTGGTCTGGGCGATCCTCTTCGGCGGCTTCCTGCTCATCGCCGGCGGAACCGTGCTCACGAGCAACACGATCATCGCCCAGCTCCTCTCCGCCGAGCGCGAGAAGGCCACGCTCAACGCCTCGCTCACGCAGTCGAGCAAGATGGCCTCCCTGGGCAAGATGGCCGCCGGCGTGGCCCACGAGATCAACAACCCCCTGGCGATCATCAAGGAGCAGGCCGGCTGGATGCGCGATCTCCTCGGTGAGGAGGACATCAAGAGCAGCCCGAACTTCAAGGAGTTCGAGGAGTCCATCGCCAAGATCGAGTTCCACGTGACCCGGGCCAAGGACGTGACGCACCGGATGCTCGGCTTCGCCCGCCGCCTGGACCCCATCCAGGATGACGTGAACATCAACCAAGTCATCGAGCAGACCATCACCTTCCTGCAGAACGAGGCGCGCTACCGCGCCATCGAGATCTCCACCGACCTGCAAAAAGACCTGCCGCTGCTGACCAGCGACCCCGCCCAGCTCCAGCAGGTGTTCCTGAACATCATCGACAACGCCATCGACGCCATCGGCAAGGACGGCAGCATCCGCGTGCGCACCGGCGTCGTGCACGACCCGGACGAGGTGGTCATCTCCATAGCCGACACCGGGCCCGGAATCCCCAAGGAGAAGCTCGACAAGATCTTCGATCCCTTCTTCACCACCAAAAAGGTGGGCGAGGGCACGGGGCTGGGCCTGACCATCAGCTTCAGCATCATCCAGAAGCTCGGCGGGCGCATCAAGGTGGAGAGCGAGGAAGGCCAGGGCGCCACGTTCATCATCAGCCTGCCGCTGAGCTAGACCAGCCCGTTTCAAGGAGCCCAGCATGCCCATCAACATCCTCATCGTGGACGACGAGACCGACTTCGTCGACACCCTGCTCAAACGTTTCCGCATCCGCAAGATGCCGGTGACCGCGGCCTCCAGCGGACCCGAGGCGCTCCAGCTCATGGCCGGCCAGAACTTCGACGTGGTCATCCTGGACGTGCGCATGCCCGGCATGGACGGCATGGAGGTCCTGCGGCAGATCAAGGCCAAACACCCGCTCACCGAGGTCATCATGCTCACCGGCCACGCCTCCCTGGACGCCGGCATGCAGGGCATGGGCCTGGGGGCCTACGACTACGTCCTCAAGCCCGCCGACTTCGACGAGCTGCTCGACAAGGTGCGCCGCGCCGGCGAACGGAAGGCGCTCAATGCCAAGGCCCACGCCAGGGACTAGCCCACGCCAGGCCGCGGGGCTCCTTTCCAGGGCCACCGGCGCGCGGCTGTGGACCGACCACACGCTCGTGCTCTGGCTGCACTTTCTCGTGCCGCCCGTGCTGGCCGCCCTGGTGGTCGTCGCGGCGACCTTCGCCAGCCCGGTGCTGGCCGGCGTTCTGGCCGGGGCGGTGCTGGGCGTGGCCGCGCTGTCGGCCCGCTCGCTCATGTCGCGCCTGTCCCGGGCCGAGGAGGCCCGGTGCGAGCTCAACGCCCAGCTCATCCAGTCCCAGAAGCTGGCCGCCCTGGGCGAGCTTTCCGCCGGCCTCGCCCACGAGATCAACAACCCCATAGCGATCATCGCCCAGGAATGCGAATGGGCCGCGCACCTCGTGGGCGAGGCCGGCAAGACCTGCGACGCGGACTTCGCCGAGGTGCGCGACTCCCTGCGCGAAATCCGCTCCCAGGTGGACCGCTGCAAGAACATCACCCACAAGCTCCTGGACTTCGCCCGCAAGCGCGAGCCCGTGCTCCAGGACGTGGACGTGGTCCGGCTCATCGACGACATGGCCCGCCTGGTGGACAAGGAGGCCTCGTACAAGAACGTCACGCTCCAGCGCGACCTGCCCGAGGACCTGCCGCTTGTGCGCACCGATGCGCCGCTCCTGCGTCAGGTGGTGCTGAACCTCATGACCAACGCCCTGCACGCCGTGGGCAAGGGCGGCCGGATCGCGGTCTCGGCCGCCGTCGCGGACGAGCACGTCGACATCACCGTGCGCGACGACGGCTGCGGCATCGCCCCGGAAAACATGGACAAGATCTTCAACCCCTTCTTCACCACCAAGCCGCCGGGCCAGGGCACGGGCTTGGGCCTGTCGCTCTGCCACAATCTCGTCCAGGGCATGGGCGGGACCATCCTCGTGGACAGCGCGCCCGGCCGGGGCGCGGCCTTCACCGTGCGCCTGCCGCGCCAGACCGGGGAGACCGCGTGATCCGCCTGCGCCTGCCTGACGGAACCATGCGCGAACTCGCGGCGGAGCCCGGCCGGACGCTGGCCCAGGCCATCTTCCTGCACCGCGAGCCCGGCCGGCCCGGCGTGTGGGACGGCGTGCCGCTCTGCGCCGGGCTGGGCAAGTGCGGCCTGTGCCGCGTGCGCTTCGCGGACCGGGCCCCGGAGGCCGTGGCGGAGGAGAGCAAACGGCTCGGCGCGGCGGCCGTGGCCGAGGGCTGGCGGCTGTCCTGCCTGCACCGGTGCGATGAACTGCCGCAAGGCTGCGCCGTCGAGCTGCCCGAGCCGCGGCGCGCGCCCGCCCGCGTAAGCGTCCGGCCGCGCTCCGGCCGCCCGGCCACGAATCTGGCCGTGGACCTGGGCACCACGAGCATCCACTGGGCCGCCGCGTCCGGCGGGACGACCGTCGCCTCGGGCCAGGCCCTCAATCCGCAGATGGGCCTGGGCAGCGAGGTCATGTCGCGCCTGGCCTTCGCCGCGCGCCCCGGCGGCGCGGAAATCCTGCGCGGCCTCGTCCTGGACCGCCTGCGCGCCGTCGCGGCCGAGGCCGGCGCAGTCCGGCGCCTCTGCGTCGCCGGCAACAGCGCCATGACCTATCTCCTGCTCGGCCTGCCCACCGAAGGCCTTGCGCGCGCGCCCTACCGCCTCGGCTACGCCGGCGGCGACCTGCGCCCCCTGGCCGACGGCCTGCCCGAGGCCCTGATTCCGCCGCTGCTCGCGCCCTTCGTGGGCGCGGACCTGAGCGCCGGCATGACCGCCCTGCGCTTCGCGCCCGGCGACAGCCCCGAATATCCCTTCCTCCTGGCCGACCTGGGCACCAACGGCGAGTTCGTCCTGGCGCTGTCCGAGTCCGAGCATCTGCTGGCCAGCGTGCCCATGGGCCCGGCGCTGGAGGGCGTGGGCCTGCGCCACGGCCGGGTGGCCGCGCCGGGCGCGGTGCGGGCATACACGCTTTCGCCCGCCGGACTCGTCCCGGAATACGTCGAACGCCCTCCCCTGGCGGGCGAGGACGCGGCCGGGATCACCGGCGTGGGCTACCTTTCCCTGGCCGCCGCGCTCCTGCGCGCCGGGGCGCTGGACGAATCGGGCCGCTTCGTGGTACCCGCCACGCCCCTGGGCCGGAGGCTCGCGGCCGGCATCCCCGACGCCGGCGGCGAACCCGCGCTGGCACTGCCCGGCGGCCTGTCCCTGCCGGCCTCGGACGTCGAGGAGCTGGTTAAGGTCAAGGCGGCCTTCAACCTGGCCTTCTCGCGCCTGCTGGCCGAGGCCGGAATCCGGCCCATGGACCTGGCCGCCGTGCATCTGGCCGGGGCCATGGGCGAGCATGCGGACGCCCGCGACCTGGCCGCCCTGGGCTTCCTGCCGGAGCCGCTCGTCGGACGCGTGCGCCGCGCGGGCAACACAAGCCTCGCCGGAGCCGGAATGTTGCTGGAATCGCCCGCCGCCTGGGACTGGGCGCGCGGCCTGCCCGAGAAATGCCGCGCCCTGGACCTCGCGGCCGACCCGCGCTTCGGCGCGCTGTACGTGGAAAGGATGGTGCTGCGCCATGTCCCCTGAGCAACTGTTCCCGCGCCCGGCCCCGCAATTCCTGGCGCTCCTGGCCGGCCTGCCGGAGCATCTCGACGCGGCCATGCCCATGCGCCGCCAGCACCGCCGCGAGCTGCCCGGCGACATCCGCGAACTTTCGCACCTGCTGACCGACGAACGCGGCGACCTCCGCCGCGACTATCTGGCCGACCCGGCGGCGCTGTCCGCCTACCTGCGCTATTTCCTGCCCTGGAACGTCTTCCGGCTGGGCGTGCTGTTCGCCGGCCTGGCCCTGGACCCGGCGGAGGGCGCGACCATCGTGGACCTGGGCGCGGGCCCGCTCACCACGCCCCTGGCCCTGTGGATGAGCCGGCCGCACCTGCGCAAGCGGGCCCTGCACTTCGTCTGCGTGGACCGCGCGCCCAAGCCCATGCGCCTGGGCCTGGACGTCCTGACGCACATGGCCGGCGGTCCGGACGGGCTCGCGCCCTGGCGCGTGACCCTGGTCAAGGCCCCGCTGGACGCGCGCCTGCGCGAGAAGGCCGACCTGCTGATCATGGCCAACGCCCTGAACGAGGTCCTGCACCGCGGCGAGGGCGACCTGCTGGAAAGCGCCGACGCCCTGGCCTGGCACCTGACCAGCATGCTCGCGCCGGACGGCCGGATGCTCGTGGTGGAGCCGGGCGTGCGGCCCTCGGCGCACCTTTTGGCCGCCCTGCGCCAGGGCTTGCTGCGCCACGGCCTCCATCCCCTGGCCCCCTGCCCCCACGAGGAGCCCTGCCCCATGAGCGGCCGTGGCTACACCGCCTGGTGCCACTTCAACTTCGACGCCGACCCCGCGCCCCGGTGGCTGCGCGAGCTCTCCGAGGCCGCGCGCCTGCCCAAGGAGAACGTCAGCCTGAGCTTCCTGGACTTTTCGACCAGGGGCCGCCGCCTCGCGGCCGGCGAGGGCAAAAGCCTCGTGCGCGCCGTGTCCGGCCCGTTTGATTTGCCCGGCGAACAAAAACGCTACGGCCAGTATGCCTGCTCCGAGCACGGCCTGACCCTGCTCTCCCTGCCGCGCAAGCACATGGTGCCCCTGCCCGGCACGCTCATCGAAGCCGCCTGGCCGGAGCAACCGGCCAAGGACGCCAAGTCCGGCGCGCTGATCCTGCCCCTGGGTCACGATCCAGCGCCCAGGGAAGAGCCCGCGCCGCAGCCCGCTCCCAAGCCCGCGGCCAAACCTGCTGCCAAGCCTGTCCCCAAGCCTGCGGCCAAGACGCCACCGAAGCCCGCGCGCGCGCCCAAGCCGAAGTCCCCGCGCAAGGGCCCGTCCGCGGCGAGGACCCCGCAGTCCCGGCGGCCCGCCCGCCCGCGGCGCAAAGACTCCTGATGCGGGTGCGCGATCTGGGGCTCGTGCCCTACCACGAGGCGGCGGCGATCCAGCTCGCCGCCCTGGAGGACGTCGCCGGCGGCGGCGAGGAGGCGCTGTTCCTCCTGGAGCATCCGCCGGTGGTCACCCTGGGCAAGCAAGGCGGGGCCGAATTCCTCCACGTGAGCGAGGCCCAGTTGAACGGACGGGGCATCGAACTGGTCCGCACCCGGCGCGGCGGCAAGATCACCTGCCACTTTCCCGGCCAGCTCGTGGCCTATCCCATCCTGCGCATCGAGCGGCGGCCCGGCGGGGTGCGTCGCTTCTTCGCGGACATGGAGGAGGCGGTGATCCGCACCGCCGCGGCCTTCGGCATCTCCTCGCGCCGGCGCGAGGGCTTCCCCGGCGTCTGGACGGACTCCGGCAAGCTCTGCTCCATGGGCGTTGCCGTCCGCCATTTCGTCACCTACCACGGCCTGGCGCTCAACGTGGGCGAGGACGTGAGCCTGTTCGACGCGATGTCGCCGTGCGGCATCGCCGACGCCCGCGCCACCTCGCTCAGCCTGGAGGCCGGACGCACCATCAGCGTCAAGGAAGTGAAGGATGTCCTCGCCCGAGAGTTCCGCGCCCGTTTTGCGCATTCCGCCCTGGCTGCGGATCAAGCTGCCGACCGCTAGAACCTTTTCCGACACCGGCAGGCTGCTGGCCGATCTCCAGCTGAACACCGTGTGCCAGCACGCGCGCTGCCCCAACACCTTCGAGTGCTTCTCCGGCGGGGTGGCCACGTTCCTCATCCTGGGCCGCCAGTGCACGCGCAACTGCGCCTTCTGCAACATCACGCCCGGACGGCCCGACCCCGTGGACCCGGACGAGCCCCGGCGCGTGGCCGAGGCCGCCGTCCGCCTGGGGCTGCGGCACGTGGTGGTGACCTCCGTCACCCGCGACGACCTGCCGGACGGCGGCGCTGCCCATTTCGCCGCCGCCATCCGCGCCCTGCGCCAGCGCCTGCCCGGCTGCGGCGTGGAGGTGCTCATCCCGGACTTCCGCGGCGACGCCGCCGCCTTGGAGACCGTGCTGGCCGAACGGCCGGACGTGCTCAACCACAACGTCGAGACCGTGCCGCGCCTGTACCCGAACATCCGGCCGCAGGCGGGCTATGCGCAAAGCCTGGAGCTGTTGCGCCGCGTGGCGGCCGATGCGCGCGGCGTTCCGGCCAAGAGCGGGCTCATGGTCGGGCTGGGCGAAACCGACGACGAGCTGCGCGCGGTCGTCCGCGACCTCGCCGCCGCCGGCTGCGCCATGATCACCGTGGGCCAGTACATGCGGCCCTCGCTCAAGCATCCGCCGGTCATGCGCTACATGCCGCCCGAAGATTTCGAGGCTTTGGCGGAGTATGGCCGCGGCCTCGGCGTGGCGAAAATGTTCTGCGCGCCCCTGGTGCGCAGCAGCTACCACGCGGCGGGACTCGCCGGGCAGGAAAGGTCTAGACAACCCCAATAATTGTGGAAAGCCTCCGCGGAAAGTGATAGACAACGGGTTGGTCAGAACATATCTTGTGAAAGACGGCACAAGGTGTCGCCACCAGAGTGCCGTCACGCCCGTCACTTCTCACACCACAGGAGGACACCGTGAGCAAACTCTGGAAGAGCCTCATCCCGATCCTGGTCGCCCTTGCGATCTGGGCCATCCCGACCCCCACAGGGCTGGAGGCCTACGCTTGGCAGTATTTCGCCATCTTCGTGGGCGTGGTGGTGGCGCTCATCCTGGAACCCATCCCGGCGGCCGCCGTCGGCTTGGTCGGCGTGGTGCTCTGCGCCTCGCTGATGCTCGTCCCCGCTCCGGAACCTCCGAAACCGCCGGCTCCCAAGGCCGAGGCGGCCAAGCCCGCCGATGCGCCCAAGCCGCCTGACGGCGTGAAGGCGCCCGACGCGGCCAAGCCCGCCGACGTCGCCAAGCCCGCACCAGCTGCGCCCGCCGCAGCCCCGGCCAAGGCCGAAGCGCCCAAGGCGGAGCCCGCCAAGGCCGACGCGGCCAAGGCCGAGGCCAAGCCCGCCGACGCAGCCAAGGCCGCTGCGGCCAAGCCGGCCGCCAAGAAGAAGCCCAAGCCCTCCGACGAGATCAAGTGGGCCCTGGCCGGCTTCTCCAACGGCACCGTGTGGCTGATCTTCACGGCCTTCATGTTCGCCCTGGGCTATGAAAAGACCGGGCTGGGACGACGCATCGCACTGCTGCTGATCAAGGTTCTGGGCAAGCGCACGCTGGGCCTGGGCTACGCCGTGGCCCTGTCGGACCTCGTGCTGGCCCCGTTCATGCCCTCCAACACCGCGCGCAGCGGCGGCACCATCTTCCCGATCATCAAGAACATCCCCGGCCTGTACGGCTCCACCCCGGACCATGAGCCGCGCAAGATCGGCGGCTACATCATGTGGGTGGCCCTGGCCACGACCTGCGTCACGAGCACGATGTTCTTCACCGGCCTGGCCCCGAACCTGCTGGCCATGAGCCTGGTGGAGAAGATCGCCAACATCAAGTTCTCCTGGATGGAGTGGTTCCTGTCCTTCGCGCCCATCGGCATCCTGCTGTTCCTGGCGGTGCCCTGGCTGACCTACGTGCTCTATCCGCCCACGCAGAAGGTATCCGAGGACGCGCCCAAGTGGGCCGCCGAGGAGCTGGGCAAGCTGGGTCCGATCACCAGCCGCGAACTGACCATGGCCGGTCTGGCGGTGCTGGCGCTCCTGGGCTGGATCTTCGCCGGCGCATACATGGACGCCACGCTGGTGGCCCTGGCCGCCCTGGCGCTCATGGTCATCACCGGAGTCATCAGCTGGAACGACCTGATCAGCAACAAGCAGGCCTGGAACGTGCTGTTCTGGTTCGGCACGCTGGTCACCCTGGCCGACGGCCTGGCCAAGGTCGGCTTCCTGAAGTGGTTCGCCACGTCCGCCGCGGCGTCCATGGCGGGCTACTCGCCCACGACCATCATCATGCTCCTGGTGGTGCTGTTCTTCGTGGTGCACTACCTCTTCGCGAGCCTGACGGCGCACGTGACGGCGCTGCTGCCGGTGTTCCTGACCACGGCGGCGGCGATTCCGGGCGTGAACATGCGCGCCCTGGCGATGCTGCTCTGCCTCAGCCTCGGTCTGATGGGCATCATCACGCCGTACGCCACGGGCCCGAGCCCGATCTACTACGGCAGCGGCTATGTGGCCCCGAAGGACTTCTGGCTGCAGGGCTTCATCTTCGGCGCGATCTTCCTGGCGGCGCTGGTGCTGCTGGGCGTGCCGTACATGGCCATGATGGGCTACTAGCCCGAACCGGTTAACAAAATGCGAAGCCCCCCGGTGCGGATGCGCCGGGGGGCTTTTAACTTGCGGCACCGTCCTAAAACCCCAGATGCGCCAGCGCGTAGGGTTCGGACTTCTTGCGGCCCTTGCCGGTGATGCCGGCGATGGTCAGGCGCAGCACGAAGCAGTGGGTCAGGCGGTATTCGATGTGCTTGACGCCCCGCTCGCGGTAGGCCGGAGCCAGGGACTCCACAAAGAAGCTCAGGGCCGCGCGTTTGGCGTCGGGGTCGTCGATGATCGCCACCTCGCCCTCGACCAGGGCGCTCGCATAGGCCGTGCTGAACTTGTCCGGCAGCATCTCCGCGCCCTCCACGGCCACGAAGGACGCCCGCGGGCAATGGCGCAGGCTGTCCAGCTTGCGCCCCTCGCGCGCCACGTGGAAGATGAGGGCCTTGTCCGGCCCGCGCTCGTCGAGGCAGTAGTTGAGGGGCACGCCGTAGGGCCAGCCGTCGGGGCCGACGGTCGACAGCACGCCCCAGTTGCAGCGCCGCAAAACGCCCCAGGCCTCGTCCTCGCCAATCCTGCGATCCTTGCGCCGTACCGTCCGCTGCATGCGGCGGCCTCCCGTGTTTGAGCCGGCCCGGCGGAACGCGCGCCCGTCTGCCGGCCGTGCGTTCTATTTTTCCGCCAGCAGCAGCGTCATGCCCCGCTGGACCTCGCGCCGCCGCAGCGCCAGGCCGCAGCCCGACAACTCCGCCACGAGCCAGTCCGCGGCGATGCGCAGCTTGCGGTAGCAGCCCTTGGCGAAGCGCCAGTGCGCGCCCTCCCGCGTGTGCACGACGTCATACGCGAGGTAGGTCTCCGGCCCCTCTTCCTCCAGGAAGCACAGGGACACGCGGTCCGCGTCGGCCTTCACAGGGATGAACCGGTCCAGCCCGCGCGGCAGCTCGCTCATGTCGCGGTAGCCGATGACGAAAACGCCGCCGCGCTCCAGCTGGCCGGCCACGGTGCGGATCACGCGCCGGACCTCCTCGCGGCTCGGCAGATGGGCCAGGCTGTCGCCCATGCACACGGCCGCCTCCCAGGGGCCGGGCACGAGGTCGCGCAAATGGCGCATGTCGCCCAGGACCCCGCGCACGGGCAGGCTGTCCGTGGCCTGGCGCATGGCCGCGAGCATGCTTTCGCTGGTGTCCAGGCCCGTGACCTCGAAGCCCAGGCGGGCCAGGGCCACGGACTGGTAGCCGGGGCCGCAGCCCAGGTCCAGGGCGCGGCGGCAGCCGCGCGGGCCAAGGCCGAAACGCTCGAACAGCGCCTGCTGCTCCTCGGCCATGACGTCGAAGGGCCCCATCATCCAGGGGTAGACTTCATTGAGAATCGCTTCGTAATGTTCCTGCGGGGTGGCGATGGTCATGGGGTCTCCTTGCCGTCATCCCTCCCAATCCTTCACTTGGAGTTCGATCTTGGGGATGCCGTCGAAGCGGTCGATGCGCGGCGTGAAGGCGAAGCGCATGAGCTTGCCCTGCACGTCGCGGGTGAGTTCGGAAGCCTTGCGCCAGGCCTTGGCCGGGAGCAGCGCGCCGGGGCGCGTGCCGACCTGGTCGGGCGGAAGCTGCTCGGCCAGCATGAGCTTCACGTGGTCCGAGCCGAACGTGCGATAGTCCTTCACCAGTACCGGAGGCGAGACGAACAGCGGCTCCGGGTTGCCCATGCCGAAGGGCTGCAACAGCTCCAGCTCCTTCAGCAGCGTGTGGGTGATCTCGCCGAAGCCCAGCTCGCGGTCGAGCTTGAGCGAAGGCTTGAGCGGAGCCGAGCCGATGGCCGCCTCCACCGCCAGATCAAAGCCGTCGCGCAGGGCCTCCAGGTTTTCGAGGGGCATGGACAGCCCCGCGGCCTGATGGTGGCCGCCGAAGCCCAGGAACAGCCGCGACAGTCCGGCCAGACCCTCGTGCAGGTCGAACTCCGCGATGCTCCGGCCGGAGCCCTTCCAGTGCGCGCCGCCCGCGACGTCCTCCTCGCGGCAGAGCATGAGCACGGGACGGTAATAGCGCTCCACCACGCGCGAGGCCACAATGCCGATGACCCCGGCGTGCCAGTGCTCCGAGGCGAGCACCAGGCCGTGGCGGTCCTTTTGCTCCTCGGCCTGCTTGAGGGCCTCCTCCAGGATGCCCTGCTCCTCGCTGCGGCGCTTGGCGTTGAGGCCGTCGAGCTTGCTCGCCAGCGGGTTGGCGGCGTCGATGTCCGGCGCGAGAAGCAGGTCCAGGGCGATTTGCGGATCGGCCATGCGGCCGGCGGCGTTGATGCGCGGGGCCAGGCCGAAGCCGATCTGCCCGGCCCCGAGGTCGGCCAGCCGGTCATAGCCGCTGTAGGCCTTGAGCGAGGCGATGCCCGGCCGCCGGGCCTCCTTGATGAGCAGGAGCCCGTTCTTGACGAGGATGCGGTTCTGGGCGGTGAGCTCCACCACGTCGGCCACGGTGCCCAGGGCCACGAGGTCCAGGAACTGACGCATGTCCGCGGGTTCGCCGGGGAGCAGGCGGTTGAGCGCGGCCATGAGCATGAAGGCCACGCCCACGCCGGCCAGCTGGCACATGCCCGTGCAGCAGCCGCCGCAGGAGCGGCCCTCGCAGAGCCGGGGATCGGCCACCGCGGCGGCCGGCGGCAGCTCGCCGGGCGGCAGGTGGTGGTCGCTGACCACCACGGTCAGGCCCAGCTCGTTGGCCCGCGCCACCTCGGCCACGGCGCTGATGCCGCAGTCCACGGTGAGCAGCAGGCCCACGCCGTCTGCGGCCAGGGCCTCGATGCCCGCCGAGTTGAGGCCGTAGCCGTCGCGCGCGCGGTTGGGCAGGAAGTGGCGCACCTGCCCCGAGCCGTCGAAGGGGGCCGCCTCCGGCCCCAGGCGTACGCGCAGAAAGTCGAGCACCAGCGCGGTGGCCGTGATGCCGTCCACGTCGTAGTCGCCCCAGACGCAGAAGCGCCGCCCCTCGGCCAGGCCGCGCGCCAGCACCTTCGCCGCCTCCGCCAGGCCGGGAATGCTGTCCGGCGGGGCCAGGTGGCGCAGCCCGGGCGAAAGAAAGCGGTCCATCTCCTGGGCCGAGTCGTAGCCGCGCCGCCAAAGCACCTCGGCGATGACGCGGGTGATGCCGAGATCGTCGGCCAGGCGGCCGATGGTCGGCGGCACGGGCTCGGCCGAAAGCAGTTTCCAGTTGCAGGGCATGATGCGCCTAGGCTCCGGCGGAAGGCGCGGCCATGCGCCGCAGGATTTCGCGCGCGGCCGCGGCGGGTCCGCCCCGGTCCAGGGACGCGCGGGTGATGGGCCGGCCGACCACGAGGAAGTCCGCCCCAGCGGCCACGGCCGCCTCGGGCGTCGTGACGCGGCGCTGATCGTCGGCCGGCGCGCCGGGATCGGGAATGCGGATGCCGGGCGTGAGGCAGAGGAAGTCCCGGCCGCAGGCGGCCTTCACGGCGGCGGCCTCGCGGGCCGAACAGACCACGCCGTCCAGCCCGGCCGCGCGCGTCTGCCGCGCCAGCTCCAGCACGACGTCGAGCGGCGGCCTGCCGCGCAGGATGGGGTTGTCCGGGTCCTGCATGCTCGTGAGCACCGTGACGGCCAAAAGCAACGGCCTCACCGCCAGACCGCATTCCGACGCGGCCGCGTCGCGGGCGGCCAGGGCCACGCGGGCCATGTCCGCCCCGCCTGCGGCGTGGATGTTCAGCATGTCCGCGCCGCTCTTCACCGCCGAGCGCACGGCCCCGCGCACGGTGTTGGGGATGTCCAGGAACTTGAGGTCGAGGAAAACCCTGAAGCCCAGCGCCTTGAGTCCACGCACCACGGCCGGCCCCTCGGCCACGAAAAGCTCCAGGCCGACCTTCATCCACGGCGCCGCGCCCGCGAGGGAGCGCGCCATGTCCAGGGCCTCGGGCGCGGTCTGGAAGTCCAGGGCGACGACGAGTTCGGCCACTACGCGCCCTCCCGGGGCCACTGGGCCAGGAGCCCGTCCACCAGTCCTGGCCGGTTGACGGCCCGGGCGCGGCCGGCGAGATACACGGCGCGCAGCTCGTCCGCCGCCTCCTCCAGGTCGTCGTTGACGATCAGGAAATCGAAGCGCCCGGCCATTCTGAGTTCGCCCAGGGCGTTGCGCATGCGCCGGGCGATGACTTCCTCGGAATCCGTGCCGCGGCCGCGCAGCCGGGTCTCCAGCACTTCCCGCGAGGGCGGCAGGATGAACACGTACACGGCCTGGGGAAAGACGTTCCTGAGCTGCATGGCCCCCTGCACGTCAATGTCGAAGAGCACGTCGCGGCCGTTCCGGAGCAGCTTCTCCACCGGGGACTTGGGCGTGCCGTAGAAGTTGCCGTGGACCTCGGCCCATTCGGCGAAAAAGCCCTCGCCGCGGCGGCGCAGGAACTCCTCGCGCGTCAGGAAATGGTAGTGCACGCCGTCCTCCTCGCCGGGACGGGGCGCGCGCGTGGTGCAGGAGATGGAATAGGCGAAGCCGGGAAACTCCGCGCGCAAGCGGCCCACCAGCGTGCTCTTGCCCGCGCCCGAGGGCGCGGAGAGCACCAGGCACAGGCCCACGCGCGTGGCCCCCAGCAGGTTGTCCAAAGGCGCGTCCGCAGGGCGCATCATTCCTCCTCGCGTTTGGCGCTCGTTTCCTCGGCCAGGAAGCGCTGGCCCACGGTTTCGGCCTGGATGGCCGAAAGGATGACGTGGTTGGAGTCCGTGACCACGATGGCGCGGGTCTTGCGGCCCTGGGTGGCGTCGATGAGCCGGCCCTCCTGGCGCGCGTCCTCGCGCAGGCGGCGCATGGGCGCGCTGGCCGGGTCGACGATGGCGATGATTCGTCCGGCGACGACGAAGTTGCCGAAGCCGAGGTTCACCAGCCGCTGCCGCTGGGGCTGTCTGGGCGCGATCTTGTCCATGTCCGGCTACTCGATGTTCTGCACCTGTTCGCGGCACTTCTCCAGCTCGACCTTGAAATCCACCACGAGCCGGCTGACCTCCACGTCCTGGGCCTTGTTGCCGCAGGTGTTGATCTCGCGGAAGGCCTCCTGGATCAGGAAGTCCAGACGCTTGCCGGCCTCGCCGTCGGCCCCCAGGGCCTCGTCCAGGCGGTCCAGGTGGGCGGCCAGACGGGTCAGCTCCTCGGTCACGTCCAGCCGGTCGGCCAGCACGGCGACCTCCTGGGCCAGACGCTCGGGCTCGAAGCTCATGCCGGCCTGGGCCACCAGGGCGTTGAGCCGCTCGGCCGTGGCCGCCTGCTTGTCCTTGAGCACCTGGGGCACGCGGGCGGCGATGGCCGCGGCCAGCGTCCGCAACGTGGCGAAGCGCCCCCGCAGGTCGCGGGCGAGGGCCTCGCCCTCCACCCGGCGGGAGGCGTTCCAGTCGCCCAGGGCGCGCGCCAGCCCCTCCTCCAGGCTGGCCACCAGCCCGGGGTCCGGCTCGGCGGAGTCGTCGCGCCAGAGGTTCGCGGCCGAAAGCAGCCGGTTCATGTCCGGCGCGAAGGTCACGCCCTGGGTCTTGGCCAGCTCGCGCAGCTGGTCGAGCATGGCCCCGGCCTGGGCCACGTTCAGGCTCACGCCCAGGAGCTCGGCGCTGCGCGTCTCCACGGTCAGGTTCACGTCCACGCGGCCGCGGCTGGCGCTCTTGCGCAGGATCTTCTCGAAGCGCGTCTCCAGGCTGCGCAGGACCGTGGGCATGCGCCACTTGAGGTCCAAAAAGCGGTTGTTGACGCTGCGCAGCTCCCACACATGGCTGAAATTCTCGGCTCTCGTCTCGGCGCGGCCGAAGCCGGTCATGCTCACGGGCATGGTGATTCTCCTTGGCGGGCCGGCTTGACGCCAGCCTCGATTCGAGTTTTGTACAGCGCGCGCAGCTCCGTCAAGCGCCGTTTCATGGTTTCGGACGCATAGTCCGGAAAAGTCCAGGGCAGATCCACCCAGCCCGTCCGCTTGTTGTAGATCAGCGTCAGATCGGCCCAGACCCCGCGGCCCAGGTAGATTCGGTGGGTGAAGTTCTTGCCCGAGGCCAGCACCAGCCGCTCCAGGGTCAGCAGGCCGGGGTCCAGGTTCACCCGGCGCGCGCCGTCCGGCCGGGCCAGCCCGCGCTCCAGGCCGCAGGCGAAGCGCTTGGCCTCCACCAGCGAATCCAGCGGCGCCAGGCGCTCGAAGGCCAGCAGCCGCCGGAACAGCGGCGCGCCCAGCTCCGCCGCGTAGTAGTCGGTGTGGTCGAAGGGCAGCAGCTCGGACTCGCTCCACAGCGGCCCGAAGCGCCCGCTGAGCTCCCGGCGCAGCGCGTTCCAGCCCTCCGCCCACCACTCCCGCGCGGCCAGGGCCGAGACGAGGAGCAGGCCGGGCCGCGGCTCGCGCAGGGTGCTCACAGGCCCTCCGGCAGGACGCGGCAGAGGACCTTGCCGCCTTCCAGACCCTCGGGCCGCACGCCGACGAGGCCGCCCACGCCCGGTACGGCCCCCCGGACCACGCAGGGCGCGTAGAATTCGCAGGTGCCCTGCCCGCCTTCGGCGTCCGCGCTTTCGAGGAGCACGGCGAGGCGCGGCAGCCCGGCCAGGTCCTTGCGGAAGGCGCGCTTCTTGGCCTCGGCCAGACCGCGCAGCCGGGCCGCGCGGCTGGTGCGCTCGGCCTTGGGCAGGGCGTCGGGCCAGTCCGCCGCCGGGGTGCCGGGCCGGGGCGAAAAGGGAAACACGTGGGCGTAGGTCAGGGGCAGCTCGCGACAGAAGCCGTAGGTGTTCGCGAACTGTTCCGCCGTCTCGCCGGGGAATCCGGTGAGCAGGTCCGCGCCCAGGCCCAGGCGCGGCCAGCTCGCGCGCAGTTGGCGCAGGAAGTCCAGCACCTGCGCCGGCCGATAATGGCCGCGGCCCATGCGGCGCAGCACGTCCTCGTCGCCGCTCTGGAGCGAGAGATGCAGGTGCGGCGCCACCAGCCGCGAGCCGCCGAGCACGTCCAGGGCCCGCGCGTCGAGCTGCCCCGGCTCCACGGAGCTCAGGCGCAGGCGCGCCCGGCCCGCCCACTCGGGCGCAAGCGTCTTCTCCAGACGCGCCAGCAGATCCCAGAAGTCCAGGCCGTCCGGCAGGTCGCGCCCGTACTGGCGCAGGTTCACGCCCGAGAGCACCAGCTCGCGGTAGCCGGCGTCAAGCAGGCGGCGCGCCTCGGCCAGGACGTCGTCCGGGTCGCGGCTGACGCTTTTGCCGCGCGTGAGCGGCACGATGCAGTAGGTGCAGCGGTGGGAGCAGCCGTCCTGGACCTTGACCACCGCCCGCGCCCGCCGGAAGGCGGCGATGCGGAACGGCGGGAAGGCGGCGGCCGGCGCGGCCGGCGCGTAGGGGCCGAAGGGCCCGGCCAGGAGCCCGGCCTTGCGCGACTGGGGCACGACCGCGTCCACCTCGGGCATGGCCGCCAGCTCGGCCTCCAGCACCTGGGCGGCGCAGCCCGTGACCACGATGCGCGCGCCGGGGTTCTGCTGGCGCAGGCGGCGCACCGTGGCGCGCAGGTCGCTCACCGCGCGGCCGGTGACGGCGCAGGAGTTCACCAGGAGCACGTCCGCGCCGTCCGGACCTTCCGCCTCGGCATAGCCGCGCGCCCGCCAGGCCTCGGCGATGGCCTCGGACTCGTATTGATTGATTTTGCAACCAAGCGTCGCAACATGAAATTTTTGCATGGATTGTTCCCGGCGTCTGCGCGACAATGCCCCCGGAACCAAGGAGGCCTTCATGCGCAACGCCGTTCTGCTTCTGCTCATCGCCTGCGCGCTGCCGCTCGCCGCGGGCTGCTCGCCCACCGTCCGCGGAAGCATGGCCCTGGCCGGCGGCGACTACCAGCTGGCGCTCCAGCGCTACAACGAGGCGCTGGCCGCCGAGCCGGACTCCGTCTACATCCGCCAGCGCATCGGGATCACGTACTTCACCATGAAGGATTACGCAAAGGCCCAGGCGACGTTCGAGGACATCCTCGCGCGCGCGCCCGGCGAACCCGAGGCGGCATTCTACCTGGGCCTGTCCCGTATTGGCAAGGGCGAGACCGAGGCCGGGCTGCGCCTGCTGGCCTCCTTCAGCTGGCCGGGCAAGTTCTTGCACCAGAAGTACGTCCAGGAGGAGGCCCAGCTCCTGTTGCAATACCCCGGCCACACGCCCGACGACATCATCCGCCGCCTGCGGGACGCGCTGGAGACCGGCCGCCACGAGCAGGAGCTCCTTGAGCGCGAAGCGCTCTACGGCATGCGTCAGTAGACCACCGCGCCGGCGAGGACCGCGCCCCCGGCGTCGTAGAGCACGGCCGCCTGGCCCGGCGCGGGCCGCAGCTGCGGCGCGTCGAAGCGCACGCGGAGCCGGCCGCCGGCGATCTCCACGCGGCAGGGCTTGGCCTTCTCGCGATAGCGCGTCTGCACGAACACGCGCCCGGGCCAGAGCGCCGGGTCCACGAGGAGATTGACCTCCGCGGCGGCGAAGCCCTCCACCTCCAGCGCCCGCCGCGGGGCCACGACCAGCCGGTTCGCCGCCATGTCCTTGTCCAGAACGTAGAGCGGCTCGCGCCAGCTCAGGCCCAGGCCGCGGCGCTGGCCGATGGTGTAACGCCAGAGGCCCCGGTGCGTCCCCACGGGCGTTCCGCCGGGCAGCGTCGCCGGGCCGGGGCCGGACAGCCCCGCCGGGCGGCGCGCCTCCAGAAAGGCCCGGTAGTCGTCGCCGGGCACGAAGCAGACCTCCTGGCTCTCCGCCGGCAGGGGCGGGACCACGCCGGCCGCCGCCTGCGCCGCGCGCAGGTCGGCCTTGAGCGCGTCCGCCAGGGGAAACAGGGCGTCCCGCAGCCGCTCGCGCGGCGTCAGCGCCAGGAAATAACTCTGGTCCTTCAGGGGGTCGGCCCCGCGCGCCAGGGCCCAGCCGTACGCCGGGTGCGTCCCCGCGCGGGCGTAATGGCCGGTGGCGATGCGCTCCGCGCCGAGGGCCCGGGCGCGGTCCAGCAGCAGCCCGAACTTCATGGCCGCGTTGCAGCGGGCGCAGGGATTGGGCGTTCGCCCGGCGAGGTATTCGGCCGTGAAGGGCTCCACCACGCGCGCCGCGAACTCCGCGCGCAGGTCGAGCACATGCAGGGGAACGTCCAGCGCGGCGCAGGCGCGCGCCAGCCCCACGGAGGCGTCGGCCGTGTTGTCCGTGAAGCGGCAGTGCAGGGCCACGACTCCGTGGCCGTCCGCACGCAGGCGCATGAGCGCGGCCAGGCTGTCCCCGCCCCCGCTCACGGCCACGGCGACGTTCACTTTTCCGGCCCCCAGCTCTCCGGCCCGTCGGCGCGGACATATTTGAGGAAGGCGTAAAAGGCCCCGTGGGCCGCGTTGATGAACCCGGCGCGGCCGTCCAGGAAGCCCAGCTTGAGCAGGTAGAGCTTGGCGAAGCGCGCCCCGCCGTGCAGCAGGCCGGGGAGCACGCCGCCGCGGCGGCCCTTGGCGCGCAGGTCGTCCGCGCCCTGCTGCGCGTAGGAGTTGACCTTGTCCAGGTGCTCGCGGAAATTGCGGTAGGGATAGTGGACGATGTCGCCGGCGAGCCGGCCCGTGGGGCCGAGGGGATGGAAGCTGTAGTGCGCGCCGCTCACGTGCACCTCCATGCCGTCCGGCCGGAACAGGCGCAGGAGCAGATCCGGGTACCAGCCGCTGTGGCGCATGAAGCGGTTGAAGTAGAAGGACGAACGCGGCATCCAGAACCCGGCGTGGCCGCCGTCCGCGGCGATGGCGGCGCGAATGTTCGCGGCGAGCTCGTCGCTGAGCCATTCGTCCTGGTCCAGGCTGACCACCCAGTCCACGGCCGGACGCATGGCGCGGATGTGCTCCATGGCGAAGCGGAACTGCGGCCCCGGCCCCTCCCAGCGGCGCACCAGCACCTTGGCCCCGGCGGCCTTGGCGATGCCCGCCGTGGCGTCGGCGCTCAGGGAGTCCACCACGAGAATCTCGTCGCAGAAGCGCAGGGACTGGAGGCAGCGCCCGAGCAGGCGCTCGCCGTTGTAGGTCAGGATGAGGCCGACGGTGCGCGGGGCCATGGCTGCTCGCTGGTTGCCGTTTTTCGATGCGCCCGACTTGTACGACGCGCGCCGGCCCGGGGTCAACTCCTGCGCGGCGTGCGGACGTTCGGCGCTTCGGTTTGTGCTTTTCCGCGCCGCAGGCTATGAGGGCCGTCATGCGCGACGAGGACGATTTCGACGACCTGCACGAGGACGGCGGAGAGCCCAGGGGCGGACGCCGGGAGCGCGCCGCCGCGCCGGACGACGCCGGTCTGCGTCTGGACCAGTTCTGGGCCCGGGAGTTCGCCGCAGCCGGCGTCTCGCGCGAGCGCGTCAAGGACTGGATCCAGGCCGGCCTGGCGACCATCGACGGCCGCGTCTGCGTCAAGCCCGGCCAACGCCTGGAGGGTCGCGAGCGGCTCGCGCTGAACGCGCCGGAGATCACCTCCGCCGCCGCGCCGCAGCCCGAGCCCGGCGAGCTGCGCGTGCTCTACCGCGACACGTCCATCGCCGTCGTCGACAAGCCCGCCGGGCTGACCACCCATCCGGCCGACTCCCAACCCGACGGCACGCTGGTCAACCGCCTGCTGCACCATTTTCCCGAACTCGCGCCCGAGGTCTCCGGCATGGACGGCGACCGGCCGGGCATCGTGCACCGCCTGGACAAGGACACCAGCGGGCTGATCCTCGTGGCCCTCACCGAGGCGGCGCGCCTCGAACTCGCGCAGGCCTTCGCCGACCGCAGCGTGCACAAGACCTACCTCGCCGTGGTCCACGGCCGGCCCCAGGGCGAGTCCCACGGCAGGTACGGCCCCGACGCCGGGTTCGTCGATCTGCCCATCGGCCGCCACCCGACCCTGCGCACCAGGATGGCCGTGCTCAAAAAGGGCGGCCGCGAGGCCAGGACGAGCTGGCGCAGGCTCTGGACCGACCGCCTGGGCCGCGCGAGCCTTCTCGCCGTGACCCTGCACACCGGCCGCACGCACCAGATCCGCGTGCACATGGCCCACCTGGGCCACCCGCTGGTGGGCGACCCGGTCTACGGTCCGGCGCAGCACGCGGCCTGGCTCCGGCAGCCGGGCCCGCTGGCGGCGCTGGCCCCGCGGCAGATGCTCCACGCCTTCCGCCTGGAGTTCGCGCACCCGGACACGGGTGCGGCCATGGCCTTCCGCCAGGACCCGCCCGAAGATTTCCGGGCCCTCCTGCGCGGCCTGGGCGGCGACTGTCTGCGCGCGGTGGTCACCGGCGCGCCGGGCTGCGGCAAGTCCGCCTTCACGCGGGCCCTGGCCGAGCTGCCCGGCGGGCCGCCGGTCTTCAGCGCCGACGCCTGCGTGGCCGCCCTGTACGCCCCCGGCGGCGACGGCGCGGCGCTCATGGCCCAGCGCTTCGGCCGCGCCCTGCTCGCGCCCGACGGCGCGGTGGACCGCAAGGCCCTGCTGGCCCTGCTCATGGAGAAGCCCGCGCTCCGCCGCGAGGTGGAGGAGCTGATCCACCCGTTGGTGCGCCACGCCCTGGCGGAATTCTGGACGGAGAACGCTTGGCGGGAGCTGGCCGTGGCCGAGGTGCCGCTCTTCTTCGAGGCCGGCTGGCGCGCGGACGGGAAGGACGACACCGCCGACGTCGCCGTGGGCGTGCGCTGTCCCGAGGCCAAGCGCCGCGGCGAGCTGCGCCAAAGCCGCAGACTGCCGCCCGAGGTGCTCGACGCCTTCGAGTCCTGGCAGTGGCCGGCGGAGCGCAAGCTGGCGGCCTGCGCCCTCGTGGCCGAAAACGCCGGGTCGCTGGCGGACCTCCGGGCCGAGGCCGCGCGGATTCTGGCGGAGCTGGCCGCCCTGCGCGCCCGGCGGCTGGAGGCCTTCGCGGCGCGGCTGGCGGGGCTGCTGGACGGCGTGGCCGCGACGGGGGCGGACTCGTGATTCCCCTGCGCGACGACACGCCGCGCGTGTACTTCCCCTACGGGGTGATCCTCGTCCTGGCGGCCAACGTGCTGCTGCACCTCTACGTCACCAGCCATCCGCCCTACGCCCGGGAGATCATCTACCGGCTGCTGGGCGTGGTGCCCGCGCGCTACGCCCACCCCGACTGGGCGCGGCTGGCCGGCTTTCCGGCCATGGGCGCGCTGCCCTTCCTGGCCTACATGTTCCTGCACTCGGGCTGGTGGCACCTGATCATGAACATGTGGATGCTCTGGATCTTCGCGGACAACATCGAGGACGTCATGGGCACGGGCCGCTTCCTGGCGTTCTACGTGCTCTGCGGCCTGGCCGCCCTGGCCCTGCACATGTTCTTCAACATGGAGGCCACCGCGCCGATCATCGGGGCCAGCGGGGCCGTGGCCGGGGTCATGGGGGCCTACGTCATGCTCTACCCGCACGGCCGCGTGCTGACCTTCATCCCGATCATCATCATCCCCTACTTCGTGCGCCTGCCGGCCTGGCTGTTTCTGGGCTTCTGGTTCCTCTCCCAGGTCTTCTCCGGCCTGTTCGAGGAGATCGGCGCGCCCGTGGAGGGCATCGCCTGGTGGGCGCACGTGGGCGGCTTCGCCGCCGGGATGGTGCTGGTGCGGCTGTTCATGCGGCCGGAGCGCTGCCACTACTGCGAGTACAAGGGCAACGACTTCCGCTTCAGCTGACGGCTACTTCGCCTTGGGCTTCCACTTGGCGGCGCGGGCGTCAACCTTTTCCAGCTCGGAGGCGCTCAGCTTCTCGGCAAGGGTCTCGCTCCAGACCTTGCCCTCGATGTCGTCGGCGTTGGCGGCCACCTTGAACCAGAAATAGGCCAGGGCGTTGTCCTTGGGCACGTTGACGCCCTCAAAGTAGAGATGTCCGAGGGAGCTCTGGGCCCAGCCGTCGCCGCGATCCGCCAGGGCCTGGAGCGTGGCCAGGCCGGCCTTGACGTCCCGGCGCACGCCCTGGCCGGCGATGCGCGCGCCGGCGTAGAGGATGACGCCCGCGCGGTCGCCCTTCTCCGCCGCCTTGCGGAACCACTCGGCGGCGCGCACGTCGTCCCTGGGGCGGCCGTCCCAGTCCCGTTGGTAGTGCTGTCCCAGCACGGTCATGCCGTAGACGTCGCCCTTTTCCGCCGCCATCCCGAACCAGCGGAACATCTCGCCGACGTCCTTGGCCATGTGCTTGCCGAACTCATAGGCCAGGCCCATCTCGATCATGGCGTGGGTGTCGCCCAGCAGCGCGCCGCGCCGGATGTAGTTCAACCCGGTGGCGTCGGCCTGGGCCTTGGGCATGGCCGTGCCGATGAAGCTCCAGTACAGCGTGCCGACCTGCAGGTTGTCGCCCACGCGCTCGCGCGCGGCCTGGGCCAGCAGACGTTCGCCGCCGGGCACGTCAGCCGGTCCGCCCAGCCCCCGGACGAGCAGGAACCCGAGCGCGATCCTGGCCTCCGGCTCGCCGAGGCCGAGCGCCTTCTGCGCCCAGGCCCGGGCCTCCGCCCCGTCGGCGGCGGCCAGCTTGCCGTACATGAGCGACTCGGCATAGTGGACCATGGCCAGCGGGACGCCCTGCTGCGCGGCGTTGCGCATGGCCTTGCCGCGCGCGGCGAAGTCTTCGCTCAGCCAGTCCAGGGCGTAGCGGCCGTAGATGCTGCCCTTGGCCGCCAGGGGCTTGGCGAGCCTGGCCACGAGCTGGCGCTCGGTCTCATGCTTCATGCTCCAGGCGTCGCGCATGGTTTCGAGAAGCCGGGCCTCGTCGGCCGTGGGCTGCGGGGCCGTGGCCGGATTGACCGTCACGGCGGCCGGGACCACCGGCGCGGGCGCGGACGGCGCCGCGGGAGCAGGCTGGACCGGGGCCGCCGCCTGGACCGGGACGGCGGGCGCGGGCGCGCCGGCCAGCGAAAAGCGGCCGATGAGCGAGGTGTTCTCCCAGGGCACCTGCTTCTTGCCCGAGTCGCGCACCACGCCCTCGCGCACGTTCATGAACATGTCGGAGATGGACAGGCCCGGCGTGGCGATGTTGCGCAGAAGATACTGGGTATACAGCCCGTTCCTGCCCTCGCCGTCGGAGGCCACGTGGCCTGGGGCCGTGGCGTAGGCGATGAGCGAGCCCGTGGGCGCGTCCATGCGCGCCAGACCGGCCTCGGCCGAGCGGAAGGACCGCGCGAAGGGATTGTTGCGGCAGGCGTCCAGGATGACCACGTTGGGCCCGTTGCCGGCGTCCTCCATCTTGGCCAGCACCAGCCCGGCGTTGAGGCTGCCGTATTTCACGTCGCCCTCGCTCTGGATCGCCGCGTTCACCGGCACGAGATAGTTCTCCCCGGCCACCTGCACGCCGTGCCCGGCGAAATAGAACAGGCCGATGCCGCCGCCGCGCAGCTTCAACCCGAAGGCGCGCACCGCCTCCTCCATCTGGCGCATGGTGGCGTCAGTGAGCAGCGTGACGTCGAAGCCCAGGCGTTTGAGCGCGGCGGCCATGTCCGTGGCGTCGTTGACCGGATTCTTCAGCGGCGCCGTGGGATAGGCCGAGTTGCCGATGACCAGCGCCGTGCGGCCGGCGGCCATGGCCGGTGCGGCGGCGAGCGAAAAAAGCAGCGCCGCGCAGAGCAGCAGCGCCGGGACGCGTGTGCGGACGAAACCCGAGCGGCGGGAGCTGGGCATGCGGTCACCTCCGAGGTTACGCCAGATTACCAAGAACCCCGCGCCATTGCAAAGGCGGGTCGGGCTTTCCCCGGCGACCTGTGGAAAACTATCTTGACAGGGCGCAAACACTAGCTATTTTGGACGATGGAGCAAGGCCGCGGAACCCGCGGTGAAGGAGTCGCACGCGATGAGTGTCGAATACAAGGATTATTACAAAATCCTGGGCGTGTCCAAGACCGCTTCCCAGGACGAGATATCCAAGGCCTTCAAGAAGCTGGCCAGGAAGTACCACCCTGACCTGAACCCGAACAACCCCGAGGCCGAGGCCAAGTTCAAGGAGGCCAACGAGGCCAACGAGGTGCTGAAGGACCCCGAGAAGCGCAAGCTCTACGACCAGCTCGGACCCAACTGGCAGCAGGGCCAGAACTTCCAGCCGCCTCCGGGCTTCGAGAACATGCGCTTCCGCTTCTCCCAGGGCGGCGGCCCCGGCGCGGGCGGCTTCGGGGGAGGCGGCTTCAGCGACTTCTTCGAGACGCTCTTCGGCGGCGGCATGGGCGGCATGGGCGGCCAGCACGGCGGATTCGGCGGTTTCGGCGGCTTCCAGCAGCGCCCCCGGCGCGGCCAGGACGCCGAGGTGAGCTACGAGATCGGCCTGGAGGAGGCCTATCGCGGCGGCCCGCAGTCCGTGTCCCTGCAGGAGCAGGGCTTCGGACCGGACGGCCGGCCGCAGATGCAGACGCGCACCCTCAAGGTGAACATCCCGCCCGGCATCAAGGACGGCCAGAAGATCCGCCTGTCCGGCCAGGGCGGCGCGGGAGGCGCGGGCGGCGAGTCCGGCGACCTCTACCTCAAGGTCCGGCTGCGGCCGCACCCGGAGTTCAAGGTCAAGGACGACAACGTGGTCTACGACCTCAAGCTCGCGCCCTGGGAGGCCGTGCTCGGGGCCACCGTGCGCGTGCCCACCCTGGACGGCGCGGTGGAGATGAAGATTCCGGCGGGGGTGGGTTCCGGGGCCAAGCTGCGGGTGCGCGGCAAGGGCCTGGGCCCGGCCGGCCGGCGCGGCGACCAGTTCGTGCGGATCATGATCCAGTCGCCGAAGGAGCTGACCCCCGAGGAGCGCGGCCTCTGGGAGGAGCTGGCGAAGACGTCGCGTTTTTCCGCGCGGTGAACGACGCAAGCGAAGTGAGGAGCACGGCATGCCCGCCATCAAGAAATACGAATCCGACTGCCTGCCCATCCCCTCGGGGCTGATCTCCTGGGGCCGGCTGGTGGAATTGACCTGCGTGGAGCCCGCCACCGTGGCCGAGCTCATGGACATGGGCTGGATCGACCCCGTGCGCACCGGCGCGGACGACTACCTGTTCCGCTCGCGCGACGTGCTGCGCATCCGCAAGCTCCTGCGCCTGTGCCGCGATCTCGAGGTCTCCCACGCCGCGGGCTCGATCATCGTGGACCTGCTGGAGCGCGTGGAGCGCCTGGAGCGCGAGCTGAACGAGCTGCGCCGGCTGCTGTAATTTTTCGGCATCGACAACGAAGACAGCCATAGGGAGGAATCGCTATGGATCCGAATAGACTGACACAGAAATCCCAGGCCGCCCTGAGCGAGGCCCAGGCCCTGGCCACCTCGCGCGGGCACCAGCAGATCGACACCCTGCACCTGCTTTACGCCCTGTCCGCCCAGGACGGCGGCCTCGTGCCGGAGATCATCGCCAAGTGCGGCGTCGAGCCCAAGGCCTATGCGCAGGCCGTGGAGGGCGAGCTTTCGCGCCTGCCGTCCGTTTCCGGCCCCGGCGCGCAGCCCGGCCAGGTCTACGTCACCCAGGCCGTGTCCGCCGCCCTCGTGCGCGCCGACGAAACCGCCAAGCGCATGCAGGACGAGTTCGTCAGCGTGGAGCACATCTTCCTGGCGCTCCTCGACGAGTCCCCGTCCACCGGGCCGGGCCGCGTCAACCGCCAGTTCGGCCTCACGCGGGACAAGGTCCTCGCCGCGCTGACGCAGGTGCGCGGCAATCAGCGCGTGACCAGCGACAACCCCGAGGCCACCTACGACTCGCTCAAGAAGTATGGTCGCGACCTCGTGGAGGAGGCCCGCAGCGGCAAGCTCGACCCGGTAATCGGCCGCGATCAGGAGATCCGCCGCGTGATCCGCATCCTCAGCCGCCGCACCAAGAACAACCCGGTGCTCATCGGCGAGGCCGGCGTGGGCAAGACCGCCATCGCCGAGGGGCTGGCCCAGCGCATCGTCAAGGAGGACGTGCCCGAGGGCCTGAAGGACAAGACCATCTTCGCCCTGGACATGGGCGCGCTCATCGCCGGGGCCAAGTACCGCGGCGAGTTCGAGGAGCGCCTCAAGGCCGTGCTGAAGGACGTGCAGAAGTCCGAGGGCCGGATCATCCTGTTCATCGACGAGATGCACACCATCGTCGGCGCGGGCAAGGCCGAGGGCGCCATGGACGCCGGCAACATGCTCAAGCCGCTGCTCGCCCGCGGCGAGCTGCACTGCATCGGCGCCACCACCACCGACGAATACCGCAAGTACATCGAGAAGGACCCGGCGCTGGAGCGCCGCTTCCAGCCGGTGATGGTCGACGAGCCCAGCCTGGAGGACACCATCTCCATCCTGCGCGGCCTGAAGGAGCGCTTCGAGGTGCACCACGGCGTGCGCATCAGCGACTCGGCCATCGTCGAGGCGGCCACGCTCTCCAGCCGGTACATCACCGACCGGCAGCTGCCGGACAAGGCCATCGACCTCATCGACGAGGCCGCGGCCATGATCCGCACGGACATCGACAGCCTGCCCACGGACCTGGACGAGACCAACCGCCGCGTGCTCCAGCTGGAAATCGAGCGCGAGGCGCTGAAGCGCGAGACCGACGCCGCCTCCCGCGAGCGTCTGGTCAAGCTGGAGGAGGAGCTGGCCGAGCTGAAGCAGAAGCAGGGCGAGCTCATGGCCCAGTGGGAGCGCGAGAAGAGCGCCATCGAGGTGGTGCGGCGCATCAAGGCCGAGATCGAGCAGACCAAGCTGGAGATCGCCGAGGCCGAGCGCAAGCTCGACTACAACCGCGCCGCCGAACTGCGCTACGGCAGGCTCGGCGCGCTGGAGAAGCAACTCGCCGAAAGCGCGCCCAAGGACGACGATGAGGCCCCGCGCCTGCTGCGGGAGGAGGTCGGCCCGGACGACATCGCCCAGATCATCTCCCGCTGGACCGGCATCCCGGTGACGCGGCTCATGGAGGGCGAGCGCGAGAAGCTGCTGCGCCTGCCCGAGGTGCTGCATGAGCGCGTCGTGGGCCAGGACGAGGCCGTGCAGGCCGTGGCCGACGCCGTGCTGCGCGCCCGCGCGGGCCTGAAGGACCCGCGCCGGCCCATCGGCTCCTTCCTGTTCCTCGGCCCCACGGGCGTGGGCAAGACCGAGCTGTGCAAGACCCTGGCCCAGGCCCTCTTCGACACCGAGGAGAACATGGTCCGCCTGGACATGAGCGAATACATGGAGAAGCACTCCGTGGCGCGGCTCATCGGCTCGCCCCCGGGCTACGTGGGCTATGACGAGGGCGGCCAGCTCACCGAGGCCGTGCGCCGCAAGCCCTACTCCGTCGTGCTCTTCGACGAGGTGGAGAAGGCGCACCCGGACGTGTTCAACGCGCTGCTGCAGATCCTGGACGACGGCCGGCTCACGGACAGCCACGGCAGGACGGTGGACTTCAAGAACACCATCCTGATCATGACCTCGAACATCGGGGCGGAGTTCATGCTCCAGGGCATCCGCCAGGACGGCACCTTCGCGCCCGGCGTGGAGGACCATGTGATGGAGGCCCTGCGCGCGCACTTCCGGCCGGAGTTCCTCAACCGCGTGGACGAGACCGTGCTGTTCAGGCCGCTGCAGCAGGCCCAGCTCATGGCGATCATCGAGCTGCTCGCCGGCAGCCTGCGCGAACGCCTGGCCGAGCGCAAGATGAACCTGACCATCACCGACGCGGCCAAGTCGTTCATGGCCGGCGCGGCCTACGACCCGGTCTACGGCGCGCGGCCGCTGCGGCGCTATCTCCAGACGCACCTGGAGACGCGCCTGGCCCGGGAGATCATCGCCGGCCGCGTGACCGACGGCGCGGAGATCGTGGTGGACGTGCAGGACGGCCAGATCGTCTTCGGCGTCAAGGACGAGGACGGCAACGTCGTGTTCGACGCCGAGGTGACGCCGCAGAAGGCCATCCAGACCGACGGCGGCGGCAGGGTGCAGTAGGTCCTGCCGGCACACATGCGAGAAGGCCGCGACCCGACTGGGCCGCGGCCTCTTTTGCGTTCTGCGCGGTCTTGACTGGGGCCGACTCCGCGTGCATGGCTGGAACCGGTGGGAAGCCCGCCCAAACCCGTTTCGCCGCCCCAGGAGGCCCCATGCTCAGCCGCCGCAAGTTCCTGGAACTCTTGACCATCATCACCGGGTACGCCGTCATCGGCTGGCGACCCGAACCTGCCGGAGCCATGCAGCGAAACGCTGACGGCTTCGACGCAGTCATCATCGGTGCGGGACTGGGCGGCCTGGGCTGCGCCGCGCTCATGGCCAGAAACGGCATGAAACCGCTGGTCATCGAGCAGCACGGCGTGCCCGGCGGCTACGCCACCGCCTTCGAACGCGTCGGCGCGGACGGCTCCACCTTCCGCTGCGAGGTCTCGCTGCACGCCATCTCCGCCCGCGCGCCCGGCACGCGCCAACTGCTCACGGATATGGGCGTCTACGACCGGCTCGACCTCGTGGACCACAAATACGTCTGGTCCAGCGTGCAGCCCGAGGGCATCCTTGACGTGCCGCCCTGCGGCGTCAAGGGCTTCTGCGACATCGTCAGCCGGCGCTTCCCCCGCGAGCGCGAGGGCGTCGGCCGCCTCGCGGACTACTGGCAGAAGCTCCTGGACGAGGCCACCGCCTTCGACGCCAAGGGCATGCCGCCCCTCAAGCTGCTCTTCCCCCTGCAATACCCCACCATGTGGGATGTGGCGGGCAAGACCCTGGGGCAGATTCTGGAACGCTTCGTGGCCGATCCGGCCGCGCGCGAGATGATCGGCATGAACTGGGGCTACTACGGCCTGCCGCCCGGCAAGCTCTCGGCGTTCTACTACCTGCTGCCCTTCGGCGAGTATCTGACCCACGGCGGCCAGTACCTGCGCGGCACCTCGCAGAGTCTGAGCGACGCGCTGGCCGAAGTCGTCACCGCCGGCGGCGGGGAGGTCCGGCTGAACGAGCGCGTGGAGGCCATCCTCATGGAGGGCGGCCGCGCCAGCGGCGTGCGCACCACATCGGGCAAGACCTTCAAGGCCCGCGCGGTGGTGAGCAACGCCGCCGTGCCGGCCACGTTGGCCATGCTGCCGCCGGGAACGCCGCCGCAGGACTACGCCAAACGCATCGGAGGGTTACGGCCGAGCATGGGCACGTTCATCGTCTGGCTCGGGCTGGACCGCGACATCCGCGCCATCCAGCCGCGCGCCGGAATCTCCCTGCCGCCGGCCGCAGAGGCCGACGCGGCCTACGCAGCGGCCCTGGCCGGCGACTATGGACGCGCGGGCCTGGCCTGCATGATCTACGACAACGTGGCCCCGGGCTTCTCGCCCGAGGGGCGGACGAGCGTCGTGCTGCTCACGCTCTGCGGCTACGAGCCGTGGCGAAAATATGCTGCGGACTACGCGGCCGGGCGCAAGGAAGCGTATGACCGCGCGAAGCGCGACGCGGCGGACCGGCTCATCGCCCAGGCCGAGGCGCGCATCCTGCCGGGGCTCACGAAGATGATCGTCATGCGCGAGGCGGCCACGCCGCTGACCAACCAGCGCTTCACGGGCAACACGGGCGGGGCGATCTACGGCTTTGACCAGAGCGTGGACAATTCGTACATGACGCGCCTGCCCAACAAGACGCCCGTGCCGGGCCTCTACCTCTCCAGCGCCTGGGGCGATCCCGGCGGCGGCTTCGCCGGCGCGCTCCTGGCGGGCAAGGGAGCGTTCAAGCTGCTGGTGGAGGAGCTGGGGTAGGCGGAGTGTCCGTCCACGCCGCCTTCGGCACCAGGGACGAGGACGGCAACGTCGTGTTCGACGCCGAGGTGACGCCGCAGAAGGCCATCCAGACCGACGGCGGCGACCCGGTGCAGTAGGTCCGGCCCCAGACATTGCGCCATTCGCGCGGGCAGGTTCGCTTTGGCGGGCCTGCCCGCCTTGTGCGCCGACCCGCCGTTTTCATGTGGACGGGCATACGCGGCGTCTGATAAACAAAACAGCACTCCAGGCCGCGGCGGAGAATGCGCCGATGCCTGGGCTCGCATGCGCCAAAACCACTGACCAAGGGAGGGCATCATGCGGAAACTGGCTACGCTGGCGACGGCGTGTCTCCTCGCACTCATCCTGGCGCTGCCCGCAGGCGCGGACGCCCGGGGCAGCCGGAGCAAAAGCGGCGGCACAGGCAGCGTCGCGGTGCGCAGCTACGTCCGCAAGGACGGCACCCTGGTGCGCGGCCACAGACGCAGCGCCTCCGACCGGAACAAGTACAACAACTGGTCCACCAAGGGGAACATGAACCCGTACACCGGCAAGGTCGGGACGGAGAACCCGTAAGGACCGTCCGCCCTTCCGCACCCGTCGCCCGGAGCGGAGCGCAGAAGCCTGCGCCGCCGAAGACCTCCACGCGCCGTGCGCGCCAGCGGCCTCGACTCGTTCCGTTTTTCTCCCGCATTGACTCCCCCTGGGCCGGACGTTACCTGACTCCATCAAGGAGTCGCCATGGAGCCACGCCAAGTTGTCCAGGCCTGGGTGGAGGCCTTCAACCGCGCCGACGCGGACGCGCTGGCCGCGATGTACCACGAGGACGCGGTGAACCATCAGGTGGCGCTGGAGCCCGTGGAGGGCCGCGAGGCCATCCGCGCCATGTTCGCCCGCGAATTCGCCCAATCCAAGATGATCTGCGTCGTGGAGAACATCTACCAGGACGGCGACGTGGGCATCCTCGAATGGCGCGACCCGCTGGGCCTGCGCGGCTGCGGCTTCTTCCACGTACGCAACGGCCGCATCGCCTTCCAGCGCGGCTATTGGGACCGGCTGAGCTTTTTCGCGCAGCACGGCCTGCCAACCGAGTAAGCCATCCGGAGTGCCGCGCGACGCATCTTTGCGACAATCCTCTGGAGGGCTGCGCCCGGCTCCCGATCTGGGGCCGCAGCTTTCCGCACCGTGCCCTTCACCCTTCGCGAGCGTGCGCCCTCCCACAGATACCCCCCGCAAGCCTCTATCCCGGCGTGACGCAATGATGTAGGCTACTTGCGACTGCGCCGCAGAGAAACAGGACCACCCGGAACGCCCGTGCAGTCACCGGAACATCCTCCGCGCGGAAAGGTCCTGCAACGCCACCAGGGGCCGCATCATGAGCACCGACCGCCAGCAACTCATCCGCTTCCTGTTCGAACGCTACATGGAGATGTACGCCGGCCGCGACGACCGGCTCACCGAGCACTTCAGCGAGAACTTCAGCGGCTTCACCGGCGGCGGCGACGTGCTGGTGAAGGACCGCGCCGAGTGGGTGCAGGTCACCCGGCATGACTTCGCCCAGGTGCCCAACCTCCTGCACATCGAGATGCTCGACCTCGCGCTCCAGGACGTCAGCGAGGATGTGGTCATCGCCACGGGCTTCTTCCACATCCAGCTGCCCATGGTCGACACCATCCTGTCCCGCGAGTCCGCACGCCTGGTCCTGGTTTTCCGCCGCGAAGGCGAGGACTGGAAGATCGTCAGCAGCACCATCTCCATCCCCTACCACCTCGTGCGCAAGGACGAGGTCTATCCCCTCACGAGCCTGTACGAGCGCAACCGCGAGCTGGAGCAGATCGTGGCGGAGCGCACCCGGCAGCTGGAGCAGACCAACGCCCGGCTGGAGGCCCTGAGCAACACCGACGGGCTCACGGGCATCGCCAACCGGCGGAAGTTCGACGGCTACCTGGAGCTGGAGTGGAGCCGCGCCCAGCGCGCCGGCGCGCCGCTGGCGCTGATTCTCCTTGACGTGGACCATTTCAAGCATTTCAACGATTGTTACGGCCACCCCTCCGGCGACGGCTGCCTGCGGGCCATCGCCCAGGCCCTGGTCAGGGCGGAGCGGCGCTCCGGGCATCTCGTGGCCCGCTATGGCGGCGAGGAGTTCGTGCTGCTCCTGCCGGACACGGAGCAGGAGGGCGCGCTGGAGACGGCCCGGCGCATCCAGCAGGAGGTGTGGTCCCTGGACATGCCGCACGCGGGCATGGACCCGGGCGTCGTCACCGTCAGCCTGGGCGTGGCCTGCATGGTCCCGGCCCGGCCGCACACGGCCGACGAACTGGTGCACCGGGCCGACACGGCGCTTTACCAGGCCAAGAACCTGGGCCGGAACCGCGTGCAACTTGCCGCAGACTGACCAGAGCGTGGAGGCTGCCGTGACGCGTCTCTCTCCCGAACACCTGGAAACCTACGCCCAGGTCCTCGTCTGGGCCATGCGCACCTCCCGCGCCGTGCCCTTCAAGAACGGCGAGCTGGTGCTCCTGCGCTTCGACCTGGAGGCCGTGCCCCTGGCCGACGCCGTCTACGCCGCGCTCATGGACGCGCACCTGCACCCCCTGCCCCTGGCCCTGCCCACGGCCTTCATGCAGGCCCAGCACTACGGCAACTCCAGCTTCGGCCAGCTCACCTTCATGCAGCCCGGCCTGGACGAGCTGTTTCGCGCCGCCGCCGGCGTCGTCACCATCCTCGCGCCCGACGACCTGGCCGCCCTGTCCGACGTGGACGTGCGCAGCATCGCCCAGGGCGAAAAGGCCGAAACCGAGGCCGCACACATCCTGTCCCGCCGCCGCCGCGCCGGGCTCCTGGGCTCCACGGTCTGCCTGTATCCCACCGAGGCCCTGGCCGAGGCCAGCGGCATGCCGCCCGACGAGTATGCCCACAGCCTGGCGCGGGCCTGCCTGCTGCTCACGCCCGATCCCGTGGTCGAATGGAAGCGCGTGCGCAAGGAGCTGGCGGACATCGGCAAGTGGCTGGACGGGCTCGGAATCGAACGCCTGCACCTGGAGGGCGAGCGTCTGGATCTGACGCTTTCGCCCGGGGCCAAACGCCGCTTCGTGGGCGTCTCCGGCCGAAACGTGCCCGGCTATGAGCTGTATCTCGCGCCGGACTGGCGCACGGTGGAGGGCGTCTTCTACGCCGACCAGCCGAGCATCCGCTGGGGCCGGCTGGTGCAGGGCGCGCGCCTGGAGTTCCGCCAGGGCGTGGCCCTGGAGGCCGGGGCCGCGCACGGCGGGACCTTTCTGGCCGGCCGGCTCGCGGCCGACGGCGGGGCCCGGCGCGTGGGCGAGTTCTCCCTCACCGACCGGCGCATCTCGCGCGTGGACCGCTTCATGGCCCACACCCTGCTCGACGAGAACTTCGGCGGCCAAACGGGCAACTGCCACATCGCCCTGGGCGGGTCCTCGGCGCTGAGCTTCGCCGGCCCGGCCGAGGAGCTCACCGCGGAGCGCGAGGCCGAACTCGGCTTCAACGCCTCGCTGCTGCACTGGGACCTCGTGAACACCGAGCCCAGGCGCGTCACGGCGTCCCTCGCCGGCGGCGGCCGGCGCACCGTCTACGAAGACGGACAGTTCCTCCTCTGACACCAACGCACTTTTTTTGCCCGGCGGGCCGCAAACACGCCTCCCCGCGTGTTGACAAGCGGTTATCCGTGCTTACCACTGCACATGTCCGCGACGCCGGGTGCGCTTGCCTGAAGCAGCCCGGCGTCGATGCGTCACAGAGCGAAAGACTTCCGGAGCGAACATGACGAAGAACGACGAGAATACCCAGACCCCGCCGCAGGCCCCGGCCGACAAGACCGGGCAGGCCGCGCAGCAGGTGGACATAAACGAGGAGGAGCTGACGGCCCTGTGCAAGGCGCACGTCTGCCCCAAGTGCGCGGTCATGGCCGAGGCCGAGGACATCAAGCTCCGCGCCCTGGCCGACAACGAGAACTTCAAGCGCCGCATCCAGCGCGAGACGGAAGAGGTGCGCAAGTTCGCCACCGAGAGCGTCCTGGCGGACCTGCTGCCCGTGCTGGACAATCTGGCCCTGGCCATCGAGCACGCCGGCGCCAACGAGGCCTGCAAGGGCATCGTCATGGGCGTGGAGATGACCCGCAAGATCTTTCTGGACACGCTCAAGAAGCACGGCCTCGAATGCGTGGGCTCCTGCGGCGAGGCCTTCGACCCGGCCCGCCACGACGCCATCGGCACCGTGTGCGATCCCGAGCGCGACGACGGCTGCGTGGCCAAGGTGACCCAGGCCGGCTACGTGCTCAAGGGCCGCGTCATCCGCCCGGCCAAGGTCCTGGTGAACAAGCTGCCCGACGCCTAGAACACGGCGCGGCCGCTCTTTACAACGGAACGGTCGGACTTACATCAGTCCGAGACAAAGAACATCATCCTCACCCTGGAGGTTTCTGTCATGGGCAAGATCATCGGCATCGATCTGGGAACCACAAACTCCTGCGTCTACGTGATGGAGGGCAAGGATCCCAAATGCATCACCAGCCCGGAAGGCGGGCGCACCACCCCGTCCATCGTGGCCTTCACGGACAAGGAGCGCCTCATTGGCGAGATCGCCAAGCGTCAGGCCGTGACCAACCCCGAAAAGACCATTTACGCCATCAAGCGGCTCATGGGCCGGCAGTTCGACTCCGTCGAGGTCAAGCGCTGGCGCGAGCACTGCCCGTACAAGGTCGTCGCCGGCAAGAACAACGACGCCTGGGTCGAGATCGCCGGCAAGAAATACAGCCCGCCCGAGGTTTCCGCGTTCATCCTGCAGAAGCTGAAGAAGGACGCCGAGACCTACCTGGGCGAGCCCGTCACCGAGGCGGTGATCACCGTCCCGGCGTACTTCAACGACTCCCAGCGCCAGGCCACCAAGGACGCCGGCAAGATCGCCGGCCTTGAGGTCAAGCGCATCATCAACGAGCCCACGGCGGCGAGCCTGGCCTATGGCTTCGACCGGAAGAAGAACGAGAAGATCGCCGTGTTCGACCTGGGCGGCGGCACCTTCGACATCTCCATCCTCGAGGTCGGCGACAACGTCGTCGAAGTGCGCGCCACCAACGGCGACACCTTCCTCGGCGGCGAGGACTTCGACCAGCGCATCATCCAGTACCTCGTGGAGGAGTTCAAGCGCGACAACGGCATCGACCTGTCCAAGGACCGCATGGCCCTGCAGCGCCTGAAGGAGGCCGCCGAGAAGGCCAAGCAGGAACTCTCCTCCACCATGGAGACCGAGATCAACCTGCCCTTCATCACCGCCGACCAGAACGGCCCCAAGCACCTGATGGTCAAGCTCTCCCGCGCCAAGCTGGAAAGCCTGGTCATGGATCTGGTCGAGCACACCATCGGCCCCTGCAAGAAGGCCCTCGCCGACGCTGGCCTCACCGCGCGCGACATCGACGAGGTGGTGCTCGTGGGCGGCATGACCCGCATGCCCCTGGTGCAGCAGAAGGTGGGCGAGTTCTTCGGCAAGGAGCCCAACCGCTCGGTGAACCCGGACGAGGTCGTGGCCATGGGCGCGGCCATCCAGGGCGGCATCCTGGCCGGCGACGTCAAGGACGTGCTGCTCCTCGACGTGACCCCGCTGTCCCTGGGCATCGAGACCATGGGCGGCGTGTTCACCAAGCTCATCGACCGCAACACCACCATCCCGACCCGCAAGAGCCAGGTGTTCACCACGGCCGCGGACAACCAGCCGTCCGTGTCCATCCACGTGCTCCAGGGCGAGCGCCCCATGGCCGGCGACAACATGACCCTGGGCCGCTTCGAGCTCACCGGCATCATGCCCGCGCCGCGCGGCGTGCCGCAGATCGAGGTCACCTTCGACATCGACGCCAACGGCATCGTCAACGTCTCGGCCAAGGACACCGGCACCGGCAAGGAGCAGTCCATCCGCATCACCGCCTCCAGCGGCCTGTCCGACTCGGACATCCAGCGCATGGTCAAGGACGCCGAGGCCCACGCCGCCGAGGACAAGAAGAAGCAGGAGCTCATCGAGGCCCGCAACCAGGCCGACAGCCTGGTGTACAACACCGAAAAGAGCCTGCGCGACCTGGGCGACAAGGTCGACCCCGTGCTCAAGGGCGACGTGGAGTCCAAGATCGAGAGCGTCAAGAAGGCCCTGGAGACCGAGGACCCGGAGAGCATCAAGAAGGCCGCCGAGGAGCTGGCCCAGTCCTCGCACAAGCTGGCCGAGCAGCTCTACGCCCAGAAGCAGCAGCCCGAGGGCGGCGCGAGCCAGGGCCAGGGCGGCGCTTCCGGCGCGGCCGGCGGCGCGGCCGGCGGCAAGCCCGCGGACGACAACGTCGTGGACGCGGACTACACCGAGGTCAAGTAAGGCCGCCCAAGCGCCGTCTTGCCTTGCACGGCGAGAGAACGTATCCTGTCCCGGCCTGCGGCCCCCCGCGGGCCGGGACTTTTTTTGCTCAAAGGCCTGGAGGCTCCCCTATGAAACCCATCCCCCGCCGCCCGGACGCAGGACATCCGCATGCACGCCCGCCGCGCGGCCTCCGCGCCGCGCTGGCCGCGCTCCTGCTCCTCGCGTTCGGCCTGGCCGGCTGCGCGGACCTGACCCTGCCGGAGCCCAGCCCCACCCCGACGGAGGCCCCCAAGGAGCAGCCCACGGAGGATTTGGCCAAGGAGGCCGAAGGCTTCTGGAGCAAGGGCGACTATCCCCTGAGCGAACTGCTGTACTCGCGCCTGCTGGAACGGGCCGACCTGGACAGGGACGCCCGGGCCCAGGCTTTGGACCGTCTGGCCGTGAGCGCGCTGAAGTCGCGCCACTATTACCAGGCCAAGCAGGCCCTGGACCGCCGCGCCGCCTCCGACCAGTCCGTGCTGGCCACCTGGAAGTGGCACGACCTCTACCTCAAGACCCTGGGTGCGCTGGGCCGGCCCGAGCTTTTGGAAAACCACCAGGCCTGGCTCGCCGCGCACACCGAGCTGCCCTTCCTCCTGCGCGCCCAGGCGGCCACGGAGTTCTCCGAAATCTACGCCCGCGGCGGCGACGGGCAGCGCGCCGTGACGCTCCTGGCCGAGACGCACCGCTCGGCCCCGGACAACGGCGCCAAGGCCGGCTTTGAGGCCGAATACGCCACGCGCCTGCGCGACCTGCCGCAAAACGACCTGCTCGTGCTCGTGCGCGCGGTGGGCGCGCGCGGGGCCAACCTCTTTCCCCATGCGCTGATTCAGCGCGAGGCCGCGCGCCGCGGCCTGCCCCTGCGTCCCCTGAGCGAAAACCGGCCGGCCATCGCCCCGGCATCGCCCCTGGCGGCGGCCCTCTCGCCGGTGCTCCTGGCCCAGGCCGGGTCCAAGGCCGCGGGTTCGGACCAGCCGGCCGCCCTGCTGCCCCCGGCCGCCGGCGGCCAGCCCGTGCGCATCGCCCTGGCGCTGCCCCTCAGCGGCCGCTTCGCCGCCACGGGCCAGAAGGTCCTGCGCGGCGTCGCCGCGGCCCAGGCGCGCCTCACCTCCCAGGGCCGCAGCGTGGCCATCACGGCCATCAATTCCGATGCGCCCAACTGGCGGCAGCAGATCGCCGACCTGCCGCCGGAGGTCGCCCTCCTGGGCGGACCGCTCATGAACCCGGAGGCCATGCGCGCCCTCGCGGCGGACGGCACGCTCGCCCGCCGCGCGGTGTTCGCCTTCCTGCCCAGTCTGGGCACGCTGCAGGAAGGCCGGCAGGCTTGGCGCTTCTACCCCAGCTCGCGCGATCAGGTGCGCGCCCTGATCAACCTCACCGCGGACAAGGAAGGCATCCGCTCCGTGGCCGTTCTCGCACCCAAAAACGCTTACGGCCAGCACATGGCCGAGCTGTTCGTGGCCGAAGCCAAGGCCAAGGGCCTGCGCCTGGCCGCCAACGAATACTATCCGCCGGACGATCATCCGCGCTGGCTGGCCAGCGTGAGCCGCGTGCTCAAGGTGCCCGAGGGCTTCCGCCGCAACAAGAACACCCCGCTGCCCATGCCGGACTTCGGGGCCGTGTTCATGCCCGAGGACTGGAGCCAGTCCGAGCTGCTGGCCTCCAACTTCCACTTCTTCGAGGGCCAGCACCTGCTGTTCCTGGGCACGAACCTCTGGAGCGTGGCCCTGGACAACGCCCGCGAGGTGGACGACACCTACTTCCAACTGGCCGCCTGCCCCGGCGCTTGGTGGCCGGAGACCGACGGCGCGCGCGCCCTCCAGGACGTCATGACCGAGCAGGCCCTGGGCCAGGCCGACTTCTGGGTGGCCCTGGGCTACGACTTCGTGCGCTTGGCCGCCCGGCTGAACATCCGCCCCGGCTGGACCCCGGCCGACGTCAACGCCGCCCTTGCGGCCGCGCAGAACCTGGACTACAGCTTGGCCGCCCTGCACTGGGACGCCCAGGGCCAGGCCAGCGAGGACATGTACCTGTTCACCCCGCGCAAGGAGGGCAAGGCCCTTGTGGACCCCGACGCCCTGCGCGAGAACATCGCCAAGGCCAAGGACCGCCGCGAGAAGCGCCTGTCCCACTCCAAGGAATTGCAGAAGGCCAGGAAGTCCGGCCCCTCCGGGAGCCTCACCAAGGACGTTCAGTAAGGAGCCGCGCATGAAGATCAGCCCCGAGGAGGTGGCCAAGGTCGCCACCCTCGCCCGCCTGGACCTGAGCCAGGCCACCATCGAGCAGTATTCCCAGCAGCTCGGCGACATCCTGGGCTACATGGACAAGCTCGGCGAGCTCGACACCGCGCAGGTGGAGCCCATGTACACGCCCGTGGACCACGTGAGCGTCATGCGCGACGACGTGGTGCGCAAGACTGCGCGGCGCGAGGACATCCTGCGGAACGCGCCCGAGACCGACGGCGCCTTCTTCATCGTCCCGCGCATCGTCTAACCTTCACAAAAAGCAGACGGAAAGCCCGATGTCCGAACTCACCCGGAAATCCCTGTCCGAGATTCGCGTGCTGCTGGCCGGGAAAAAGGCCGGCGCGCTGGAAGTGACCGAGGCCTGCCTCGAACGCATCGCAGCCACCGAACCCAAGGTCCAGGCCCTGATCTCCGTCCAGGCCGAGGCCGCCCGCGAGACCGCCCGCGCCCTGGACGCCGCCGGACCCGACCCGTCCAAGCCCCTCTGGGGCGTGCCCCTGGTCGTCAAGGACGTGCTCTGCACCCGGGACGTCCCCACCACCTGCGCCTCCAAAATCCTTGAAGGCTTCCGGCCCTCCTACGACGCCACGGCCGTGGCCCGGCTCAAGGACGCCGGCGCGGTGCTCCTGGCCAAGGCCAACATGGACGAGTTCGCCATGGGCTCCACCACCGAGAACTCGGCCTTCTTCGCCACCCGGAACCCCTGGGATCCGGAACGCGTGCCCGGCGGCTCCAGCGGCGGCTCCGGCGCGTCCGTGGCCGCCTGCCAGGCCTTCGGCGCGCTGGGCACCGACACCGGCGGCTCCATCCGCCTGCCGGCCAGCTTTTGCGGCATCGTGGGCCTCAAGCCCACCTACGGCCGCGTCTCGCGCTTCGGCATGGTCGCCTTCGGCTCCTCCCTGGACCAGATCGGCCCCATGACCCGCTCGGTCGAGGACGCCGCGCGCATGCTCCAGGTCATCGCCGGGCACGACGCCGCCGACTCGACCTCCGTGGACCGGCCCGTGCCGGACTACGTGTCCGCCCTGGCGGAACGCCGCGACCTCAAGGGCCTGACCATCGGCCTGCCCGCCGAGTACTGGGACAAGGGCCTGGCACCCGAGGTCGCCGAGACCTGCGCCGCCGCTGTCAAGAAGGCCGAGGAGCTGGGCGCGAAGACCGTGCGCGTGAACCTGCGGCTCTCCGAGTACGCCATCGCCGCCTACTACATCATCGCCACGGCCGAGGCGAGCTCCAACCTCGCGCGCTTCGACGGCGTGCGCTACGGCTACCGCGACAAGGACGCCGCCAGCCTCATGGACATGTACGTCAAGAGCCGCACCAAGGGCTTCGGTCCGGAGGTGCAGCGGCGCATCATCCTGGGCACCTACGTGCTCTCCTCCGGCTATTACGATGCGTATTACCGCAAGGCGGCGCAGGTGCGCCGCCTCCTGCGTCAGGACTTCGAGGCCGCCCTCGCGCAGTGCGACCTGCTCGCCGGCGCGGTCTGCCCCACCACGGCCTTCAAGGTCGGCGCGATGACCAGCGACCCGCTGCAGATGTACCTCATGGACATCTTCACCATCTCCACCAACCTCGCCGGGCTGCCGGGCATGAGCCTGCCCGTGGGCCTGGGACGCGAGTCCGGCATGCCCGTGGGCCTTCAGCTCACCGGCCGGGCCTTCGACGAGACGCTGCTGCTCCAGGCGGCCAAGACGCTGGAGGACAACCTGCCGGCGGCCGGATTCCCGGAAGTGTAACGCGCGCCTCCGGCGGCCAGGGGGCTCCTCGCCCCCTGGGACCCCGCCGGCAAAGGGCCTGCGGCCCTCTGCACGCCCATCATCACGTCAAAGGCCGGTCCCCGCGGGGAGCGGCCTTTGACGTGACAAGCGGCATCGCATGCGTCGCGGCCTCGGTTGAACCATTCTGCCCGGCGCGGGACATACTCACCCCCCTGAAAGGGGGCGCAAGGGGCCTGGGGGGCGCGCAGCCCCCCAGCTTCTTCTCCCCCTCTATACGCCCAGGCACTCCTGGCACACGCCGCCGAAGCGCACCTCGGCGGTTTCGCTGCTCAAGGCCGTACACGCGGCCATCGCGCGGATCTGATAGGGTCACGCCCCGAAACATCACCAAACGCCCGGCCCAAAAGTGTTTGTCCATAATTTTTCACCATATCCGCTGGTTGCGGGGATACGCACGCAGTGATACCGTTTATGCAAACAACGGAGCCCCCCATGCGAATCCCGCTGCTGACAGCCATCACCGCCGTGTTGCTGTTCTGTTCCGCGGCCCTGGCCACGGACGACTTCCGCTGCCTGGACGGCGCGCCGACCCCGCCCCCGCGCAAGGAGGGCCAGCCCTGGCGCATTTGCGTGAACCCCGCCAACGAGCTGTTCCACGGCTCCGTGTGGCGCTGGCATAAGAACGGCCGCATCGCCAGCAAGGAATTTTACGTCAATGGCGGGGCCGAGGGAGAATTCCGCACCTGGTACGACAATGGCAAGCTCTCCGCCGTCGGGGTGTTCAAGAACGGCACCAAGGTCGGACTGTGGAAATACTGGGACGAGGCGGGACGTATCGCGACGGAGGTCACCTACGCCCCGGCCGGCAACGCCTACGTGCTCTACTACCCCTCCGGCGCACGGATGGCCGAGGGTCCTGCCGTGCAGGCGCGGAAGGTCGGCAAGTGGGTTTACTGGGACGCCAAGGGCAAGGAGAAGGCCCGCTGCGACTTCGGCAGCGGCTTGTTCCGCCTGCCGGACGACGCCTGCCGGATGATCGCCGAGGAACTGTCGCCCAAGGGCTTCAGCCGGCCCATTCCAGCCGCTTCGCTGACTCCGGCTGGCGCGGCCCGCATTGACGTGGGCGGCGAGAGCTACGAGTTCGCGACGCCGCAGGGCTGGGTCATGGACCTGGCGGCCGCGAAAAAGGACCACCTGCCCCTGGCCATGTACCCCAAGGGCGAGAGCTGGCGCGGCCAGGCGCCGAACATCTACGTGCGCACCCTGTACAAGGAAGGCCGCGACCTGGACGCGGTGGCCACGGACGAGCTCAAGTCCTTCCGGGGTGACGTGCTGGACTTCCGCGAGCTGCGCTCGCGCATGGCCCAACTCAAGAGCCCGCGCCCCGTGGTGTCCCGCAACATCAGCTACCGACCGCCCATGAATGTGGAGCCGGAATACTTCGTTGTGGCCTCGGCGACCAAATACTATGAAACCCTGGCCTATGTGGACGCCTCCGACAACACCGTGCTCATGGCCGTACTGGCCTGCCGGAGCGCCAAGCAGCTCAAGCAGTTCCGCCCGGCGCTCCAAGAGCTGTTGGAAAGCCTGCGCATCCCGGACCAGCGCCGCTAGACGCAGACGGAACAGGCCCGGCCGAAGCGTATCCGACCGGGCCCTTCCATTTGCGGGAGCGTGGGTTACGCTCCCAGGCAGGCCTCGCAGACGCCGCCGAAGCGCACCTCGGCGGTCTCCACGCGCATGGGCAGATGCTTGACGAATTCGCCCAGGCTGGCCTGCAGGTTACGCGAATCCAGACACTGCGTGCGGCCGCAGCGCACGCAGGTGAAGTGCGCATGCCCGGACGGACCACGCCGCAGGCAATAGCGGAAGGCCCGCTCCCCGGCGTTGTGCCGGGTGGCCACGCCGCATTCCACCAGCAGATCGAGGATGCGGTACAGCGTCACGCGGTTCATGCCGTCGCCGACCTGCTCCAGCAGTTCCTGCGGCGTGAGGGGGCCGCTGGCCGCCTCCAGGACCCGGACCACCAGCTCGCGCTTGGCCGTGGCGGCGACGCCGCGCTCCGAAAGCACCGATTTGACGTCCATGCTTTCCTCACCTCTACTGCAACGCCGCGCGGAAGGCCTTGGCCACGCCGCGCAGATTGGCGGCCCAGTCGGCGGCCAACGGATCGGCGGCGACGACCTTCGCGCCGACGGCCTTGGCGATGGTCTCGGCCGAACGCCGCGCCATCTGCGGCTGCACGAAAATGACCTTCACGCCCTTGGCCTTGGCCTCGGAAACGATTGCGGCCAGGCGCTTGGGCGAAGGCTCCTTGCCCTCGAACTCGATGGCCGTCTGGGTCAGCCCGTAGGACCGGGCGAAATAGCCCCAGGCCGGATGGAAGACCATGAACCCGCGCCGATCAGCCGGAACGCCGACGAACACGCCCTTGATCTCGGCGTCCAGCGCGTCGATCTCCTTGCGGAACGCGGCGAGGTTGGCGGCGTAGGTCCTGGCGTTGGCCGGATCGGCCTTGGCGAAGGCCTCGGCGACGTGCGCGGTAATGCTGCGCACCTCAGGCGGGGAGACCCAGATGTGCGGGTCCATCTCCTCACCGTTGTGGTGCTCCTCGTGGTGGTGCTCCTCGTGGTGCGCAGGCATGGGCATCATCTTCAGGCCCGCCTCGGTATGGCAGAACACGAGCTTTTTGTTGGCGGCCTTGAGCCGCGGCTCCCAGGCCTCCTCGAACTCCAGGCCGGTGGAGAGGTAGACCGCCGCCGCGGACAGGGCGCGCATCTGCGAGGGCTTGGGCTCGTAGGTGTGGGCGTCGGCCCCGGCGGGCACGAGCACCGTTATGGCCACGAGGGGGCCGCCGATCTTCTTGGCGAAATATTCCATGGGCGCCACGCCGACGGCCACGCGCATGGGTCCGGCGGCCTGCGCCGCGCCGGCGAAGCAGCCCAGCAGCAGGGCGCAACAGAGTAGGATTTTTCGCATTGCCTTCGCTCCTTGTTTCGGTTAAACCGCTTTCCGCGCAACTGTGTTGCATGCGGAATGCAACAAAGTTGCATCCCTGTCAAGCGGCGACTGCCCGTCCGGAGCGCGCGTGGACCAGTCAACGTTCCAGATCTTCGCCTCCATCGTGACCTCCATCGTCCTGGAGGCCGCGCCCTTCCTGCTGCTGGGGTCGTTCTTGTCCTCGCTCATCGCCGTCTTCGCGGGGGACAAGGCCTTCCTGCGCATGGCCGAAAAACCGCTGCCCGTGCAGATCATCCTGGGTCTCGCGGCCGGGCTCGTCCTGCCCACCTGCGAATGCGGCATTGTGCCCGTGGCGCGCCGGCTGCTGCGCAAGGGGGTGCCGGCCGGCGCGGCCGTGCCGTTCATGCTCGCCGGACCGGTGATCAACCCGGTGTCGCTCGCCGCGACCTGGGTGGCCTTCCAGGGCGACTGGCGCATGGTGGCCTGGCGCGCGGCGCTGGTGATGATCCCCGCCGCCGCCCTGGGCTGGATTCTGGCCGCCGGCAAGACCACGGAGCTGCTGCGCCCGACGCTGGAGATGGCCGGCGACAGCGGCTGCGCATGCGGCTGCGGCCATGACCACGCACACGGGCACGGCCAGGAGCACGGAAACGGCCGCAGCGTCGCCGCCCGGCTCTTCGACGTGCTGCGGCTCACCGGACGGGAGTTTCTGGACATGGGTCGGTTCCTGGTGTTCGGCTCGGCCGCGGCGGCCCTGTGCAAGGTCCTCCTGCCGCAGGCCTGGCTCGCGCCGCTGTCCGCCAATCTCTGGCTGGCCGTTCCGGCCATGCTGCTCCTGGCCGTGCTCATGAGCATCTGCTCCGAGGCCGACGCCTTCGTGGCCGCCAGCCTGTCCATGTTTCCCCGGCCGGCGCTGCTGGCCTTCCTGGCCCTGGGCCCGATGCTCGACCTCAAGCTGCTGCCGGCCTTCCTCACGGTGTTCCGGCGGCGCGTGGCCTGGCTGCTCATCTGCGTGCCCGCGCTCATCGTCTACGCGCTGTGCATGAGCCTCGGCCTCGTGGGGGCGATACGGTGAGCGGCCGCCTGGACAACTTCCGCGCCACCTTCCAGGACCGCATGGAAGGGCTGATCCTGCTCTGCATGGGCGGATTCATGGCCGGACTCGCCCTTTCGCGCCAGTACTGGAACTTCCTGAACCCCAAGTTTTCGCCGCTGACCCTGGGGGCGGGCTGCGTGATCTGCGTCTGCGGCCTGGCTCTGCTCCTCCGACCGGAGCCCGGCCGGGGCACCGTGGGCCGGCTGCTGCGCCAGGCGGCCGTGCTGGCCTTCCTCTGCCTGGCGGCCACGGCCTGGGAGCACACGGCGCGCGAACTGCCGCCGGACGCCAGCTTCACCGGGCCGCGCGGTCTGAGCGCGCCCGCGGAGCCCGGCGCGGCCGGCGTGAACGGGGCCTCGGAGCCGGTGGGGCCGCAGGCCCCCGAGCCCCCGCGCGTGACCCGCGACGGCGTGGAGTACGTGCGCCTGAACCTGGCCGAACTGTACATCATGCTCGATCGCGGCCGGAAGGACTACCCGGCGCACTTCGTCCTGCGCGCCAACCTCACGCGGCCTTCCTGGCTGGGCGGCGGGACGCTGGTCTCGCGCATCGCCGTGGTCTGCTGCCTGGCCGACAGCCTGAATTTGGGCTTCCAGGCCCAGGGCCTGGACAAGATCCGAGACGGCAAGTGGGTGGAGATCTACGGGCACCTCGCCCCGCTGGACGCCGCGGGGCGCAAGAAATCCAAATCCGCGCAGCCGGACGAGCGCGAACTCTCGCTGCGCGTCGTCAATCCCGCGCAGCGCATCGTGGCCGAGCACGTGGAGGTCATTCCCACGCCCGACCCGCCCTTCCTCTTCGAATTCCGCGAAAAGGAACCCTTCGCCGGGCAATAAAAAACGGGGAGCCGGTCGCCCGGCCCCCCGCGTCGCTTCAAACGGTCGCGGCCTACTTCAGATTGGCCAGCACGGCGTCGCCCATCAGCCGGCAGCCCACGAGGATGCAGCCATCCTCGCGGATGTCGCCGGTGCGGTAGCCCTGCTGCAGGGTCAGGCGCACGGCGTTCTCGATGGCGTCGGCCTCGGCGGCCATGTCGGCCGCGCTGTAGCGCAGGAGCATGGCCAGGGAGAGGATGGTGGCCAGGGGATTGGCCTTGTCCTGGCCGGCGATGTCCGGGGCCGACCCGTGGACCGGCTCGAACAGGCCGGGGTTCTTCGCCCCCAGGCTGGCCGAGGGCAGCATGCCGATGGACCCGGTGATGACGCTGGCCTCGTCGGAGAGGATGTCGCCGAAGAGGTTCTCGGTCACGATGACGTCGAACTGCGAGGGGTCGCGCACGAGCTGCATGGCCGCGTTGTCCACGTACAGGTGCGAAAGCTCCACGTCCGTGTAGTCCTTGGCCACGTCGATGACGATCTCCCGCCACAGGCGCGAGACGTCGAGCACGTTGGCCTTGTCCACGCTGCACAGCTTCTTGCGGCGCTTGCGCGCGGCCTCGAAGCCGACCTTGGCGATGCGCCGGATCTCATGCTCGCCGTAGACCATGGTGTTGAAGCCCACGCGCTCGCCGCCCCTGGTCTCGATGCCGCGCGGCGTGCCAAAGTAGGCTCCGCCGGTGAGCTCGCGCACCACGAGCAGATCGATGCCCCGGGCCACGATGTCCGGCCGGAGGAAGCAGGCCTGCTTCAGCTCCGGGAACAGGTTGGCCGGGCGCAGGTTGGCGAAGAGCCCCAGGGCCTTGCGGATGCCGAGCAGGCCCTTCTCCGGCCGGATGGCCGGGTCGAGCGTATCCCACTTGGGGCCGCCCACCGCGCCCAGGAGCACGGCGTCGGCCGCCTGGCAAAGCTTCACCGTGGCCTCGGGCAGGGGCCCGCCCGTGGCGTCGATGGCCGCGCCGCCGATGAGGACGTCCTCCGTCTCGAAGCTGCGGCCGAACTTCTCGCCCACGCGCGCAAGCACGCGCAGGGCCTGGGCGACGATTTCCTTTCCGATGCCGTCGCCCGGCATGACACAGATTTTCATCTTTCGCTCCAATCCTTACTGTTTTTCAGCGAGCCGCTTCCTGACGTAGGGGACCAGTCCGCCCGCGTCGAGCAGCTCCTGCATGAACGGCGGAATCTTGTTGCACTGCACCACATCCCCGGTGGTGAGGTTCTTGATGCGCCCGTTCTCGGTGTCCACCTCCAGCTTGTCGCCGTCGCGCAGCTTGGCCACGTCGTCGCCGACCTCCAGGAGCACCAGACCCATGTTGAAGCCGTTGCGGTAGAAGATCCGCGCGAAGCTGCGGGCCACAACGACGGGAATGCCCGCGCCCAAGAGCGCGATGGGCGCGTGCTCGCGCGAGGAGCCGCAGCCGAAGTTCTCCTCGGCCACGACGATGTCGTTCTTGTGCACGCGCTTGACCCAGCCGGGCTCCAGGCCTTCCATGCAGTTGGCTCCGAGGGCGACGGGGTCCGTGGTCACCAGGAACCGGGCCGGGATGATGGCGTCGGTGTCGATGTGCGCCCCGACCTTGTGCGCCTTGCCTGTGACGAGCATGTCTATCGTCTCCTTTTCCGCGCCTAGAGCTTCGCGGGGTTGATGATCTCGCCGGCGACGGCGCTGGCCGCGGCCACGGCCGGGTTGGCCAGGTAGACCTCGCTGTCCAGGCTGCCCATGCGGCCGCGGAAGTTGCGATTGGTGGTGGTGATGGCGCGCTCGCCGCCGGCCAGGATGCCCATGTGGCCGCCCAGGCAGGGGCCGCAGGTGGGCGGGCCGACCACGGCGCCGGCGTCCATGAAGATCTCGAACAGGCCCTCATCCATGGCCTGCCGCCAGATCCTCGGGGTGGCCGGCAGGATGATCAGCCGCACGTTGCGGTTGGCCTTGCGGCCCTTGAGCACGCTCGCCGCCTCGCGCAGGTCCTCGATGCGGCCGTTGGTGCAGGAGCCGATGACGGCCTGATCGACCTTGAGCCCCTTCAGCTCGTCCACGGAGCGCACGTTTTCCGGCAGGTGCGGGCAGGCCACCTGGGGCGGCATGCCGGCCACGGAAAGCGACAGCTCCTGCTCGTAGGTCGCGCCCGGGTCGGCCTTGAGCGCCTTGTCGCCGTTGCGGCCGTGGGCCTGGCAGTAGGCCAGGGTCTTGGCGTCGGTGGGGAAGAGCCCGGCCTTGCCGCCGGCCTCGATGGCCATGTTGGCCATGGTCATGCGGCCCTCGATGGACAGGGCGTCGATGACCGGACCGCAGAACTCCAGGGCCCGGTAGAGCGCGCCGGACACGCCGATGCGGCCGATGACGTGCAGGATCAGGTCCTTGCCGCCGACATGGGGGCCGAGCTCGCCGTCGAACTCCACGCGGATGGTCGGCGGCACCTTGAACCAGTTTTCGCCCAGGGCCATGGCCGCGGCGATGTCCGTGGAGCCCATGCCCGTGGCGAAGGCGCCCACGCCGCCATAGGTGCAGGTGTGGGAATCCGCGCCGATGACGATGTCCTTGGGGCCGACGAGGCCCAGCTCGGGCAGGAGCGCGTGCTCCACGCCGACGTTGCCGCCCTCGTAGTAGTGCTTCACGCCCATCTCGCGGGCGAACTCGCGCACCACCTTGACCTGCTCGGCCGAGGCGATGTCCTTGTTGGGCGTGAAGTGGTCGCAGACCAGCGCCACCTTGTCCTTGTCGAAGACCTTGGTCGCGCCCATGGCCTTGAACGACTTGATGGCCAGCGGCGCGGTGATGTCGTTGGCCAGGACCATCGACACGCGGCAATTGACGATCTGCCCGGCGACCGAGATTTCCTCATCGGTGTGCGCCTGCAGGATTTTTTCGGCTAAAGTGTGGGGCATTCCTCTTTCTCCTCCCTCGTTTTCTCCAAGCGGTTGAGTGCGTTGATGAAGGCCATGGCGCTGGCCACGAGGATGTCCTCATTGGTGCCGCGGCCGACCGATTTCTTGCCTTCGTATTCGATGCGGACGGTCACGGTGGCCTGGGCGTCCGTGCCGCCGGTGACGGCGTTGATCTGGAAGCGATCGAGGGCCGGATGGTAGCCCACGATGTCGCCGATGCAGCGGAACAGCGCATCCACGGGCCCCTCGCCGAAGCTGGTGCCCCGGCGCTCGGCCATGATGTCCTCGCCGTCGAGGATCTCCATGACCATGGCCGCGTGGGGCGGCACGCCATGGGTGCCGGAGAACACGCTCATGTCCTTCATGCGGTACTTGTCGCGGCGGCGGTAGACCATCTCCAGCACGAGGGCCTCGACGTCCTCGTCGTAGACGCGCTCCTTCTTGTCCGCCAAGTCCTTCACCGCCGAGAAGACCATGCCGAGCTGCTGCTCGGTGAGGCTGTAGCCGAGCTCCTCCAGCTTGGCCTTGATGGCGTGGCTGCCGGAGTGCTTGCCGATGACCATGTCCGTGCCCTTGCGGCCCACGGACTCGGGCGTCATGATCTCGTAGGTCAGCGGGTTCTTGAGCACGCCGTCCTGGTGGATGCCGGACTCGTGGGCGAAGGAGTTGGCCCCGACGATGGCCTTGTACGGCGGGATGGGCTGGCCGATGATCTGCGAGAGCCGGCGGCAGGCGGGATAGAGCTGCATGGTCTTCACGCGGCTCTCGATCCCGTAAAGCTCGTGCCGGGTGTGCAGGGCCATGACGAACTCCTCCAGGGAGGCGTTGCCCGCGCGCTCGCCGATACCGCAGAGCGTGACCTCGGCCTGACGCGCGCCGGCGCGGATGGCCGAAAGGCTGTTGGCCACGGCGAGTCCGAGGTCATTGTGGCAGTGCACGCTGAAGATGGCCTTGTGGGCGTTGGGCACGCGCTCCAGGAGGTAGCGGATGAGATCGCCGAATTCGAAGGGCTGGGCGTAGCCCACGGTGTCCGGGATGTTCACGGTCGTCGCGCCGCAGCGGATGGCCGTTTCGCAGGCCGTGGCCAGGAACTCCCGGTCCGAACGCGAGGCGTCCTCGGCCGAGAACTCGACGTTGGCGGTGTATTTGGCGGCGTGCTTCACGGCCGCCTCAATCATCGCCAGGACCTCCTCGCGGGTCTTGCGCAGCTTGTGCGCCATGTGGATCTCGCTGGTGGCGAGGAAGGTGTGGATGCGCGGATTGACCGCGTCCTTGACCGCCTCCCAGCCGCGGTCGATGTCCTTCTCCAGGGCGCGGCACAGCGCGGCCACCTGGATGGACTTGACCGATCCGGCGATGGCGCGCACGGCCTCGAAGTCGCCCTGGCTGGCGGCCGGGAAGCCGGCCTCGATGATGTCCACGCCGAGGGACTCCAGCTGCCGCGCGAGGCTGATCTTCTCCTCCTGATTCATGGTGGCGCCGGGCGACTGCTCGCCGTCGCGGAGCGTGGTGTCGAAAATAACTACATGGTCCGACATATTTCCTCCGATTCGGGTTGAAACCGTAACTGGTTCACGGATGACTGGCAAGAACGGCGGGCAAACGCCCGCTGTCCGGACGCAAAAGCATCCGGACGGTGGCGACGTCCCAGAAAGAAGGCTCCCATAGAGCCGAAAATGCGAACGGGAAGGTGCGCGGCCCTACGTGGTCTCTTTCTGGGACTCGCGTAGCAGCTTGGAGCCGCGGGGGGAGAGGATGAACAGGGTGTACACGGGACCACTCACGAGGTAGCCGAGGAAGAAGATGAAGCCGAGCATCTTCGGCCGGGAGGCCACCATGACGAAGAGCAGAATGGCCGTGACCATGGAGCTGAAGGGATGCGCCTTGATGAAGCCGTACTCCTTGAAGGAGGCGTAGCGCATGGTGCTGACCATGAGGAAGGACAGCACGTACACGAGCACGAGGCTGGCCGTGGGCAGGACATCCGCCGCGAACTGCGGCGGAAGATAGGGCACGAAGAGCACCAAGCAGGCCAGGGTGCTGGCCTCGGCCGGGATGGGCAGGCCGATGAAGAACTTCTTGCTCGTCACGGCGCACTGCACGTTGAAGCGGGCCAGCCGGAGCGCGCCGCAGGCCACGAGCAGGAACGAGGCCATGAGCCCGAGGGTGCCGAACTCCGAGAGCTGCCACTGGTACATCAGCAAACCCGGCGCCGCGCCGAAGGCCACGAGGTCGGCCAGGGAGTCGAACTGCACGCCGAATTCGCTGGTGGTGTTGGTCAGCCGGGCGACCTTGCCGTCAAGACCGTCGAAGAGACAGGAGCCGAGGATGCACAAGGCCGCGTACTCGAACTGCCCCTCGATGGAGTAAATCATCCCCAGGAAGCCCAGGAACAGGCTCGCCGTGGTGAAGAGATTCGGCAGGATGTACACGCCCTTATGGCGCGGCAGCGGTTTTTCCTTGGACATCGCGTCTCCCGTGTCGAGCGGGTGCGCCTACTTCCGGACGGCGAGGGCCGTCTCTCCGGCGCGGACCGTTTCGCCCACGTACACCTTCACAGCATAGCCATCCGGGAGGTAGAGGTCAACTCTCGACCCGAACTTGATCAGCCCCAGGCGCTCGCCCCGGCGCAGGATGTCGCCGGGCTCGGCCCAGCAGACGATGCGCCGCGCGACGAGCCCGGCGATCTGCACGATGGTGAAGCGCTCCGCGCCGCGGCCCATGACCAGGATGTTGCGCTCGTTGTCGGTGCTGGCCTTGTCCAGGCTGGCGTTGAAGAACTTGCCGGGGATGTAGCGGATGAGCTCCACGCTGCCCTCCACGGGCGCGCGGTTCACGTGCACGTCGGTAAGGCTCATGAACACGCAGACGACCTGGCGGACCTCGCCGGAGATCGGGTCCGGCGCGAAGTCCACCTTGACCACGCGGCCGTCCGCCGGGGAGACCACGGCGTCGAAGTCCTCGGGCGCGACGCGCTCGGGGTCGCGGAAGAAATGCACCACCAGGCAGGTGGCGACGAACAGGATGAGCGCGAAGAGCCACCAGCCCATGGCCGCGAAGACCAGGGTGGCGAAGGCGAAGAGTCCGATGGCCGGAAGGCCTTCAAGGCTCAGGCCGATGGTCGGTTTGCGCATGCGGGAACGCTCCTGAAAGTAGGCTCGCGGCATCGCCGGGCGTAGGGAAACTACGCGTCATCGCGGCAGAGGTCAACACGGGGCCGCTTTGCTTTTCCGTCCGGCCTCGGCTAAATTCCGCGCATGGACAACGTCACCCATCTGGCGGCCGGGCTGCTCGCGGCCCAGGCCTTGCGGCCGGCCTTCCGGCGGGCCGGGGCCACGACGCGCGGCCTGAGCCTGCTTTGCGCCGTGGCGGCCAACCTGCCGGACCTGGACAGCGCGGCCGGCTGGTTCGGGCCGGAGTCCTACCTGCTGCACCACCGCGGCATCACGCACTCCCTGTTCGCCCTGCCGCTCCTGGCGCTGCTCCTGGCCTGGGCCGGGCGAAGGCTCGGGGCCGGGCTGACCCTGCGGCAGAGCTTCCTGGCCGCGGCGCTCTGCCTGGCCACGCACCTGTTCCTCGACGCCGTCACGGCCTTCGGCACGCAGCTCTTCCAGCCATTCTCGGACATGCGCGTGGCCTTCGAGGGGGTGTTCATCGTCGACCCCGGCTTCACCCTGGCGCTTTTGGCCCTCGTCCTGGCCGGACGGCTGGCCCCGCGCCTGGCCGTGCGCACGGCCCTGGCCGGGCTTGCGCTCCTCGTGGCCTACCCCGTCGCCGGCAATCTCCTGCGCCTGGACATGCAGTCACGCTATGAGTCCGCGCTGCGGGCCCGCGGCGTGGCCTTCGACCGCGTCGCCGTGACGCCGGACGCGCTGTCGCCCTATTATTGGAAGGTGCTGCTGGAGCGCGGGACGGAGCTGGAGCTCACCGCGGCGGACCTGGCCGACCCGGCGCGGTCCTACCCCGTGCTGCGCCTGCGCAGGGCCGACCGGTCCGAGCTGCTGCGCCTGGGCGAGCAGGCCAGCATCTTCCGCACCTTCGCCTGGTTCGCCGAGCATCCGGCCGAGTACCCGGACGTGCGCGGGCCGGACGGCCTCACGCTCCGGCGCTACGTCGAGGCCGGCTTCGTCAACGCCGGCCCGGTGATGGGCCGGCTCTTCGGCCAGCGGCCGGCCTTCGCCGAGTTCACGGCCTGCCTCGATCCCGCCGGCCGGCTGGTGTCCTGGCGCGATTGGAGCGGCAGAAGCCACGCCGTGCCCGAATCCGGCCCCGGACCGGACGGCGCGCACGCCGCCAAACCTTAGCCGACAACAACAAGGAGGTTCGGCATGGACGTCCTGGAAGCCATCCACACCCGGCGGAGCATCCGCAAATACACCGGGGAGCCCGTGAGCGACGCGCAGGTGGAGATCCTGCTCCGCGCCGCCATGGCCGCGCCCAGCGCGGGCAACCAGCAGCCCTGGCGCTTCGTGGTCGTGCGCGACCGGGCGCAGTTGGAGGCCGCCGCCGCGGCGCATCCCTACGCCAAGATGGCCCCCCACGCCGCGCTGGCCATCCTGGTCTGCGGCGACACGCGCAAACAAAAGTACGAGGGCTACTGGGTCATCGACTGCGCGGCGGCCGTGCAGAACCTGCTGCTCGCCGCCCACGCCCAGGGCCTGGGCGCGGTGTGGACCGGGGTCTACCCGAGCATGGACCGCGTGGAGGCCCTGGCGAGGATTTTCGCCTGCCCCAAGGGCGTGATCCCGCACTCCTTCATCCCCATCGGCCACCCGGCCGAGGCGAAGGGGCGCGAGGACCGCTACGACCCGGCGCGGGTCGCGGCCGACCGCTTCTAGACGGCCGCGGGCCGGCCGACGCCCACGTGGCGGATGCCGAAACGCTCCAGGATGGCGCGCGAGTAAAGATTGCGGCCGTCGAAGATCACCGGCTCGCGCAGCAGCCGGGCGATGCCGGCGAAGTGCGGATTGCGGAACTGGTTCCAGTCCGTGACCACGGCCAGGGCGTCGGCGTCGTTCAGGGCCTCGTACTGGCCGGGGGCCAGTGCGAAGAGCCCATCGCCGGCGAGTTCGTGCGCGGCCCGCTCCCCGGCCACGGGGTCGAAGGCCCGGACGCGCATGCCCCGGGACGTGAGCGTGCGGACGATGTCCAGGGCCGGGGCCTCGCGGATGTCGTCGGTGTTGGCCTTGAAGGCCAGGCCCCAAAGGGCCAGGGTCTTGCCCGCCACGCCGCCCCTGGGCTCGAAATAGCGGAGGATCTTCTCGGCCAGCAGGACCTTCTGCCGGGCGTTCACGGCGTCCACGGCGTCGATGAGCGCGGCGTCGTAACCGGCCTCGCGCGCGGTGGCCAGCAGGGCCTTCACGTCCTTGGGAAAGCAGGAGCCGCCGTAGCCCACGCCGGGGTAGATGAACTCGTAGCCGATGCGCCGGTCGCTGCCGATGCCGAGGCGCACCTCGCTGACGTCCGCGCCCACGCGCTCGCAGATGTTGGCCACCTCGTTGATGAAGCTGATCTTGGTGGCGAGCATGCAGTTGGCCGCGTACTTGGTCATCTCCGCGCTCTTGACGCCCATGATGATGAGCTTTTCGCGGCTGCGGGCGAAGGGCGCGTACAGGGCCTTGAGCATCTCCGCGCTCTTGGGGTTGTCGGTGCCGACGATGACGCGGTCGGGCTTCATGAAGTCCTGCACCGCGTCGCCCTCCTTGAGGAACTCCGGGTTGGAGACCACGTCGATGTCCAGACCGAGGCCGCGGGCGGCCAGCTCGCGGTCCAGGATGGCGCGCACGCGATCGGCCGTGCCCACGGGCACGGTGGACTTGTCGACCACGATGAGCGGCCGGGCGACCAGCTGGCCGATCTCCGCGGCCACGGCGTCCACGTAGGACAGGTCGCACACGCCGTCCGCGCCCGAGGGCGTGCCCACGCAGATGAAGGCGAACTCCGCCCCGTCGCCGCCGGCCTCCAGGCCCTCGGCCAAGCTCGTGGTGAAGGCCAGGCGGCCCTCGGCCGAGTTCCGACGCACCAGCTCCTCCAAGCCCGGCTCGAAGATATGGATGCGGCCGGCCCGCAGGGTGTCGACCACCGCCTGGCTCTTGTCCACGCAGTACACGTGGTTGCCCATCTCCGAGAGACAGGCCGCGGTGACTAGGCCGACGTATCCGGTGCCGACGATGCAGACGTTCATGCGCAGGGCTCCTTGCAATGGCAGCGTGAGTGGGACGAATGTCCGCCTCGGGGTACCTTCCCGGCGGGGGTGCTGTCAACGCGGCCGCCCGCGCCGGTTGCCTTCGCCCGCGCAACCGAGTAAGAAATTGGGAACGTTTGCATCAACCCCCCGGAGGTCGTCATGCCTTTGCTCTGCGTCAACGTCGATCATGTGGCCACACTGCGCCAGGCCCGCCTGGGCCAGGAACCCGATCCCGTGCTCGCCGCCCACGAGGCCGAACTGGCCGGCGCGGCCGGCGTCATCGTGCATCTGCGCGAGGACAGGCGGCACATCCAGGACCGCGACGTGGAGATCCTCCGCCGCACCGTGAAGACCGCCCTGCACCTGGAGATGGCTGCCACGGAGGAGATGCAGGCCATCGCCCTGCGCGTGAAGCCGGCGACCGTGTGCCTCGTGCCGGAGAAACGCCGCGAGCTGACCACCGAGGGCGGCCTGGACTGCGCCAGCCGCGAGGGCGAGCTTTCGGCCTATCTCGCGCCGCTGGTGGCCGAGGGCGTCGAGGCCAGCCTGTTCGTCGACGCCGACCCGAAGCAGGTCGCGGCCGCGGCCAAGATCGGCGCGCAGTACGTGGAGATCCACACCGGCCACTACGCCGACGCCACGACGCCGGACGCGCGCAACGCCGAGCTGGCCAAGATCCTCGCCGGCATCCGCCAGGCCCAGGACCTCGGCCTCAAGGTCAACCTGGGCCATGGCTTGAACTACGTGAACATCCTGCCCTTCGCCAAGGTGCCGGGCATCTGCGAGTACTCCATCGGCCACGGGATCATGGCCCGGGCCATTTACGTGGGCCTGCGCCGCGCCGTGCGCGACATGGCCGACATCGTCGAACGCTTCGCCGACTAGCGGAGAGACGCGCGTGATCCTCGGGGTGGGGCTGGACGTGGCGGAGCTTGCGCGCATCCGCGAGGCGGTGGACCGCTTCGGCGACCGTTTCGCGGCCAGAATCCTCGCGGACGGAGAATCCGCGGAGCTGCCCGCCGGGGATCCCATCCCCTTCCTGGCCGCGCGCTTCGCCGCCAAGGAGGCCGCGGCCAAGGCCCTGGGCACGGGCTTCGCCCGGGGCGTGACCCTGCGCGACATCAGCGTGCGTTCGCTGCCCTCGGGCGCGCCCGAACTCCAGCTTTCCGGCGCGGCGTTGGAGCTGGCCCGGTCCATGGGCGTCGAGCGCACGCACGTCTCCCTGACCCACGGCCGCGACGTGGCCGCGGCGGTGGTCATTCTGGAGGGCGCCCCCCTGTAGCCTTCCCGCGTCCCGTGCAACGAGTCCTGGAGGATCAATGTTCGAGCCCCTGCCAACACCCGCGGAGATGGCCGCGTGGGACCAGACCGCCATCCGCGGCTTCGGCCTCAAGGCCGAACTGCTCATGGAGAACGCCGGGGCCGCAGCCCTGGACGTGCTGAATGAACTGCGCGGGCCCCTCGCCGGCCAGCGCGTCCTGCTCGTGGCCGGCGGCGGCAACAACGGCGGCGACGCCTTCGTGCTGGCCCGCAGGCTGCTCGACGCGGGCGCGCTGCCGCTGGTGCTGCACACCAAGCCCCGCGCCGGCTACAAGGGCGAGGCCCGCTACCACATGGATCTGGCGCGCAAGGCCGGAGCGGAGCTGCGGCGGCTGGACCCGGCCCGCGCGGAGCAGACCCTGGACGGCCTGCCGGCCCCGGACATCCTGGTGGACGGCCTGCTCGGCACGGGCTTCAAGGGCCAGCTTTCCGCCGAGGCCCTCGGCCTCGTGCAGGCCATGAACATGATCGGCGAGGAATGCTTCGTGCTGGCCCTGGACATCCCCTCCGGCCTCTGCGGCGAAACCGGGATGCCCCGGCCGGAGGCCGTGCGCGCCAACGCCACCGTGGCCTTCCACGCGGCCAAGCTGGGCTGCGCCCTGCCCCACGCCGAACCCTACGTGGGCCGGCTCGAGGCGCGGCGCATCGGCATCCCGCAGGCGGCCTGCGCCGCCGCGCCCGCCCGCCAGGAACGCATCACCGAGGCCGTCTTCGGCCTGCTCAAGCCGCCCGCCCCGGACCTGCACAAGGGCAAGGCCGGCCACGTGCTGGTCATCGGCGGCAGCGAGGGACTGAGCGGCGCGGCGCAGCTCTGCGGCCTGGCCGCCCTGCGCGCTGGCGCGGGGCTGGTCACCGTGGCCTGCCCGCGCGGCGTGCTCCACGACGTCAAGGCCGGCATGCCCGACCTCATGGCCCTGCCCCTGGGTCCGGACGCCAGCGGCCGCTTCGGGCCGGAAGGCCTGGAGGAGCTGCTGCCCCACCTGCCCCGCTTCGAGGCCGTGGTCATCGGACCGGGTCTGGGCCGCGACCCCGGCGCGGCGGAGTTCCTGGCCGCCTTCGCCCGCGGCTTCGCCCGGCACTTCAGCATGGATCTGGCGCGCGCCTGGGCCCCGCCGTGCATTTTCGACGCCGACGCGTTGTTCCACTTGGCCCAGACCCCGGCGCTCATGGCCGAACTGCCGGCCAACGCCGTGCTCACCCCGCACCCTGGCGAGATGGCCCGGCTCCTCGGCGTCGGCATGGCCGGCCTCCAGGCCGACCGGCCCGCCGCGGCGCGGCGCTTCAGCACCGAGCACAAGCAGGTGCTCGTGCTCAAGGGCGCGGGAACCATCGTGGGCCAGGACGGCCTGCTGCGCCTGTGCGCCATGTCCGCGCCCAACCTCGCGGTGGGCGGCAGCGGCGACGTCCTCGCCGGGGTCATGGCCGCCTGTCTGGCGCGCGGCGTCGAGCCCGGCCTCGCGGCCTGCCTCGGCGTGACCTGGCACGCCCTTGCGGGCCGGCTGCTTTCGCGGCAATATCCGGGCCGGGGCAACCTGGCCAGCGACATCGCCAACGCACTTCCCCAAGTCCTCAAGGAGCTTCACCCATGCTGAAGGCCATCGACATCATGACCCCCAATCCGGTCACCCTGTCCCCGGACGCGGACATCCGCAGCGCCGCGTCACTGCTCATCGAAAAGAAGATCAACGGCGCGCCCGTGGTGGACGCCGCGGGGAACCTCCTGGGCGTGCTCTGCCAGAGCGACCTCGTGGCCCAGCACAAGCAGGTCAAGCTGCCCTCGGTCTTCGCCCTGCTGGACGGCTTCATCGCCCTGACCAGCCCCGAGGACTTCCACCGCGAGATCCAGAAAATCGCCGCGGCCAAGGTCTCCGAAGCCATGACCCGCGCCCCCAGGACCGTGGCCCCGCAAACGCCCATCGACGAGATCGCCACGATCATGGTCAACGAAAAGCTCTACACCCTGCCCGTGGTGGACGGGAAAAAGCTCGTGGGCGTGGTGGGCAAGGAGGACATCCTGCGCACCCTCCTGGAGCACCCGAAATAGGCGGAGGGGACGTGCGGCTCCTGCTTCCCGCGCCGGATGACACCGCGGCGCTCGGCGCGGCCCTCGGCCGGCTTCTCGCTGCTTTGCCCGCGCCGCCGGCTCTGCTGCTTTCCGGCCCGCTCGGCGCCGGCAAGACCAGTCTGGTGCGCGGACTGGTCGCCGCCCTGCCCGGCGCGGCGGAAGCGGAGGTCGCCAGCCCCAGCTTCAATATCGTGAATATCTATCCCACCCGGCCCCGGGTGGCGCATTTCGACCTCTACCGAACGCAAGGCGCGGCCCCGGAGGAATTCCTGGAGCTTGCGGACGACCCGGCCTGCCTCGTGGTGGCCGAATGGGCGGAGAACATCCTTCGGTCCGATCTGCCGGAAGAGGCCTTTTGGCTCGTCTGGGAGCCTGTTCCCTCTGGACGGGCGCTGAAAATCAGTGCATGGGGAAAAGCGGCCGCCGCCCTGCTGGCGGAGCTGGCCCCGGCGTTAACCCAATGGAAGCAAGGGTCCTGAAACAATGAAGAACATTGTCGTCCAGAAATTCGGCGGCACCTCCGTACGCAATCTGGAATGCATGCGGCAGGTCCTCCAGAACGTCCGCCGCCCCCTCGCGGCGGACAGCAAGGTCATCGTGGTCCTCTCGGCCATGGCCGGCGAGACCAACCGCCTCATCGCGCTGGCCAAGCAATGGTCGCCCCACCCCGACGCCGCCGAGATGGACAGCCTGGTCTCCACCGGCGAGCAGATCTCCGTGGCGCTCTTCTCCATGATGGCCAGGGACGAGGGCATCAACTGCCGCTCCGTGCTCGGCTTCCAGGTGCCCATCCTGAGCAACGACTCCTACGGCAAGGCGCGCATCGCGAGCATCGACGACGGCAAGCTCCTGCACATGCTCGACGACCACGACGTGCTCGTGGTGGCCGGGTTCCAGGGCGTGGACGACCACGGCCGCATCACCACCCTGGGCCGCGGCGGCTCGGACACCTCGGCCGTGGCCGTGGCCGCGGCCCTGCACGCCGAGATGTGCGAGATCTACACCGACGTGCCCGGCGTGTTCACCACCGATCCCAACATCTGCGCCGAGGCGCGCAAGCTGGACCGCATCTCCTACGAGGAGATGCTCGAAATGGCCAGCATGGGCGCCAAGGTCCTGCAGATCCGTTCCGTCGAATTCGCCATGAAATACAATGTCGCTGTGCATGTGCGCTCGACCTTCAGCGACGAGCCCGGCACCATCGTCACCCAGGAGGACGCCAACATGATGGAATCAGTCCAGGTCTCCGGAGTCGCCTACGACAAGGACCAGGCCCAGGTCACGCTGGTGGGCGTCATCGACGAGCCCGGCGTCTGCGCCTCCATCTTCACGCCCATCGCGGAGCAGCGGATCCTGGTGGACATGATCGTGCAGAACCCGAGCAAGGAAGGCCGCACGGACATCACCTTCACGGTGGGCCGCGCCGACCTGGAGGCCACCCTGAAGCTGCTGGAGGGGCTCAAGGCCGACATCGGCTACAAGGCCCTGCTCTCCGACAGGAACGTGGCCAAGGTCTCGGTCATCGGCGTGGGCATGCGCAACCACTCCGGCGTGGCCGCCCGGGCCTTCCGCTCCATGCGCGACGAAAACATAAACATCCTGATGATCAGCACCTCGGAGATCAAGCTCTCCTGCCTCATCGAGGACAAATACACGGAACTCGCGGTGCGCACGCTGCACCAGACATTCATCGGCTAACGCCCAAACGAGAAGGATGATCATGCGCCAAGTCCGCATCTACGATACGACCCTGCGCGACGGCTCCCAGGCGGAGGAACTGAACCTCACCACCGAGGACAAGATCCGCATCGCCCGCAAGCTGGACGAGCTCGGCATACACTATATCGAGGGCGGCTGGCCTGGCTCCAATCCCACGGACCGGCAGTTCTTCAAGGAGATCACGAACTACGACTTGAAGAACTCGCTCGTGGCGGCCTTCGGCAGCACCCACAGCACCAAGCTCGCGCCCGAGGCCGACCCCAACCTCAAGGCCATCGTCGAGGCCGGGGTCGCGGTCGCCACGCTGTTCGGCAAGACCTGGGACTTCCACGTGACCAACGCCCTGCGCGTGGCGCTCCCGCGCAACCTGGAGATCATCGCCGGGAGCATGGCCTTCCTGCGGCCGCACCTGCGGGAGCTGTTCTTCGACGCCGAGCACTTCTTCGACGGCTTCAAGGCCAACCGCGACTACGCCCTGGCCTGCCTCAAGGCCGCCCATGACGCCGGCTGCGACGCCCTCGTCCTCTGCGACACCAACGGCGGCACCCTGACCCACGAGCTGGCGGAGATCCTCCAGGCTGTCAGGGCCGCCATGCCCGAGGCCCGGCTGGGCATCCACACCCACAACGACGCCGAGCTGGCCGTGGCCAATTCCATCGAGGCCGTGCGCCTGGGCGCGGACCATGTGCAGGGCACGGTGAACGGCTACGGCGAGCGCTGCGGCAACGCCAACCTCTGCTCGATCATCCCGACCCTGGAGCTCAAGCTCGGCATCGGGTGCATCGGGCCGGAGAACCTCAAGAAACTCACCGGCGCGGCCAGCTACGTGGCCGAGACGGTGAACCTGCGGCCCTTCCCGCGGCAGGCCTACGTCGGCGGCTCGGCCTTCGCCCACAAGGCCGGCGTGCACGTCAGCGCCGTGGTCAAGAATCCACACACCTACGAGCACATCGTGCCGGCCCTGGTGGGCAACTCCAACCGCATCCTGCTCTCCGATCTGGCCGGCCGCAGCAACATCCTGTTCAAGGCCAAGCAGTACGGCTACGACCTGGAAAAGGACGACCCGGCCGTGCTCGACCTCCTGGCCGAGCTCAAGCGCCGCGAGGGCATGGGCTACGAGTACTCCGTGGCCGAGGCCAGCTACGAAATCCTGTTCTTCCGCATGATGGGCTGGAGCAAGCGCTATTTCCAGCTGGTGAACTACCGCGTGCTCGACGCCGTGACGCGGGAGGACATGGAACCCTTCTCCGAGGCCACCGTGATGCTCAAGGTCCGCGGTGAGGTGGTCCACACCGCCGCCACGGGACAGGGCCCGGTGAACGCCCTGGACATCGCCCTGCGGCGGGCCCTGGAGCCCTCCTACCATAACCTGACGCAGATGCGCCTGCTGGACTTCAAGGTCCGCGTCATGTCCATGGTCAACAAGGACAGCGGCGGCACGGCGTCCTTCGTGCGCGTGCTCATCGAATCCGGCGACAAGCAGGACCGCTGGACCACGGTGGGCGTGTCGCACAACGTCATCGACGCCAGCTGGCAGGCGCTGGTGGACTCCCTGAACTACAAGCTGTTCAAGGACGACCCGCAGAAGTGGCCCAAGCCCGGCGGCAAGCTCGACAGGACCGCCAAGAAAGATTGATGCGCCAGCGCAGCATCACCGTCCTCTGCGACAACACCGCCCTGCCCGGGCTGAGTTGCGAATGGGGTCTGGCCATGGCCGTCGACCTCGGTGGCGAGGCCGGCCTCTGGCTCTGGGACACGGGCCAGACGGCGCTGTTCGCCGCCAACGCGGCCAAGCTCGGCGTGGATCTGGCCGCTGCCCGCGGCTTGGCCCTGAGCCACGGCCACTATGACCACACCGGCGGCGTCGGGGCGCTTTTGGCCGCGGGCTTCCGCGGCGGCATCCACGCCCACCCGGGCTGCACGCGCGAACGCTACGCCCGGGAGCCGGAAGGCCGCCCGCCCCGCACGGTGGGACCGCCGCGCCCTCTGCCGGAGTTCCATTCCGCCGGACCGGTGACGCCGCTGGCGCCCGGCCTGACGCTCGTCACGGACATCCCGCGCGCGCCCGGCTCCTTCCAGTCCGTGGAAGGCTTCAGCTATGATCGCGGGGGGCAGGAGCCGGACCACGTTCCCGACGACGCCTTCCTGGCGCTGGAAAGCACCTCCGGCCCGGTGATCATCCTGGGCTGCTGCCACAGCGGCCTGGGCAACTCCCTGGCCGCCGCGCGCGAACGCCTGGGGCTGGGGCGCATCCACGCCGTGCTCGGCGGTCTGCACCTGGTCAAGGCCGGACGATCGGCCGTGGAGGAAACGGCGCAGGCCGTCAGGGAGTTCGGCGTGGAGCGTCTGGTCATCGGCCACTGCACGGGCCCCAAGCGCCTGCCGGAACTGGCGATGCTGCTGCCGGATACGCAGGTCGTCCCGCTCGCCTCGGGATTCCGCATACGCTTCTGAGATTTTTGGGACGATTCCCTCCCCGCAGCCTTCCCTTCATCCCGGGAATAGGGTAGTAATATCGCCTGGAACCATCTCCAACTTCCCGTTCGAGGAGGACGCCATGCCTCTCTCCAGCCTGCTTGAACTACGTAAATTCCTCGCCCCGGAAATCGTGTTCGGCCAGGATGCCGCCCAGTTGGCGGGCCGCTACGCCCAGAACCTCGGCGCGCGCAAGGTCCTGCTCGTCACCGATCCCGGCGTCGCCGCCCAGCCCTGGTTCGGCCCCATCGCCGAGGCCATCGGCGCGGCCGGCCTGGGGCTCGAAATATTCTCGGCCATCCATCCCAACCCCCGCGACTTTGAGGTCATGCTCGGCGCGGACCTGTACCGCTCCAGCGGCTGCGACGCCATCGTGGCCGTGGGCGGCGGCAGCCCCATGGACTGCGCCAAGGCCATCGGCATCGTCTGCACCAACGACCGCCACGTCCTCGAATTCGAGGGCGTGGACAACGTGCAGCGCCCCGGCCCGCCGCTGCTCTGCGTGCCCACCACCGCCGGCAGCTCGGCCGACGTCTCGCAGTTCGCGATCATCACCGACACCACGCGCCGGGTCAAAATCGCCATCGTAAGCAAGGCCATGGTGCCCGACGCCGCGCTCATCGACCCCGCGCTCACCGCGACCATGGACGCGCGCATCACCGCCGACACCGGCGTTGACGCCCTCACCCACGCCATCGAGGCCTACGTCTCCAACGCCCACGGCCCCACCACCGACCTTTTCGCCCTGGACGCCGTGCGGCGCATCGCCCGGCACCTGCCGGACGTCATCGCCCGGCCGAACGACCTGGAGGCCCGCGCCGGCATGATGCTCGGCAGCGCCTACGCCGGCTTGGCCTTCTCCAACGCCATCCTGGGCGCGGTGCACGCCATGGCCCACAGCCTGGGCGGGCTCATGGACCTGCCCCACGGCCAGTGCAACGCCATCCTCCTGGACCACGTCATCGACTACAACTTCGCGGCCGAGCCGGAACGCTACGCGGACATCGGCCGCGCTCTGGGCGCGCAGATCCGGCCGGAGTCCGACCTGGAGGAAAAACGCCAGGCCGTGCTCGCCCAGGTGCGCGCGTTCAAGAAAAGCGTCGGCGTCACGGCAACGCTGTCCGGACTCGGCGTGCGCCGGGAGGACCTGGAGCGGCTGGCCCTGTTCGCCATGAACGACCCGTGCATGGTCACCAACCCCAAAATCCCGGCGGCGGGGGACATCCGCGCCGTGTTCGAGCATGCCCTCTGACGGATCGGACCGAAACGGCCTGCGCGACAGGCTCATCGGCCTGGGCGAACGCTCCATGGCCAAGAGCTACTATCCGGAACTCCGGCGGCGGCTCGACGACCTGGAGCGCTTCCGGGCGGTCATCGATCACGCCAACGACGCCATCTTTGTCTTCCTGGCCGATTCCTGGACCGTGTGCGATGTGAACGAGACAGCGCTCCTGCTTCTGGGCATGGAGCGCGGGCAGGTCCTCGGCGCGCACATCGGCGTCTTCTTCCCGCCGGAGATCGCCGCGCGGTACTCCGGCGCGCTCAAGGAAAAAAACGTCCAGGAAATCCGCAACGGCCACCTCGTCACCGTGCTCTCCGGCGCCGGCGCGCGCCGCGTGCCCATCGAGATCACCGTGACCCTGCACAGCTTCGCCGACGTGGGCTACGCCGTGGTGGTCGCCCGCGACGTGACCATGCGCCAGCAGATGGAGGCCGAGCTGGACCGCAGCCGCCAGCTCTTCGCCTCATTCATGGAGAACTCCCCGGCCCTGTGCACGATCAAGGACGCGGCCGGCCGCTACCTGTTCTGCAACCCGGCCTTCGCCAACTGGCTGGGCCGTCCTCCCGGCGAAATCATCGGGCTCACCGACGCCGACCTCTGGAGCGAGGACGTGCTGCCCCTGATCAGCGAGTCCGACGCCTACGTCCTGCGCGAGGCCAAGCCGCTCATGCTCAGCGAGCAGATCCGGCCGCGCCTGGGCGGGCCGATGCTGCACGTCCAGCTGTCCAAGTTCCCGCTGATGCAGGGCGAGCGGGTCACGGGCGTCGGCGGCATGGGCGTGGACATCAGCCGGCAGGTGGAGACCGAGCGCGCCCTGCAGGAGAGCGAGGAGCGCCACCGCATCGTCGCCGAATACACCCACGGCATGGAGTGCTGGATCAGCCCCACCGGCGAGATGCTCTACGTCAGCCCGTCCTGCGAGCGCATCACCGGCCACCCGCGCGAATATTTCATGGCCGATCCGTCCGGCCTGGAGCGTCTGGTCCACCCCTCCGACCAGGACGCCTGGCGGCAGTTCCACTCCCTGCGGACCCAGGGCGACGACGAGTCCCTGGACTACCGCATCCGGCACAAGCGCGGCGGCATGCGCTGGGTCAACGAGGTCAAGCGCGAGGTCATGGGCGGCAACGGCGGCTCCCTGGGTCTGCGCATCTCCCTGCGCGACATCACCGACCGCAAGGAGATGGAGCTGCAGCTCCGCCACCTGGCCCTGCACGACCCGCTCACCGGCCTGGCCAACCGCACGCTCTGCCTGGACCGCATCCGCCAGGCCATGGAGCGCGCCCGCCGCCGGCAGCACAATTCCTTCACGGTCCTGTTCCTGGACATCGACCGCTTCAAGGTGCTCAACGACAGCCTGGGCCACGCCTTCGGCGACCGGGTGCTCGTGGCCGTCGCCGGCATCCTGCGCGAGAGCGTGCGCAGCCTGGACACGGTGTCGCGCTTCGGCGGCGACGAATTCGTGATCCTCATCGAGGAGCTGGCCTCCCCGCGCGAGGCCATCCAGGCCGTGCAGCGCATCCGGCAGGCCATGCGGCGGCAGCTCACCCTCGACGGCCACGAGATCCAGCTCACGGCCAGCGTGGGCATGGCCCTGGGTCTGCGCGAGGGCGACACGCCCGAGGATCTCCTGCGCAACGCCAACGTGGCCATGCACCAGGCCAAAAAGACCGGCCGCAACCGCTTCAAGGCCTTCACCCGGCCCATGCTGGAACGCGCCAGCCGGCTGCTGCGGCTGGAGACCGACCTGCGCCACGCCATCGGCCGCGGTGAATTCTTCCTGGTCTACCAGCCGATCATGCGGCTCAACGGCGGCGGCCTGCACGGCTTCGAGGCGCTGGTGCGCTGGAATCACCCGCAGCGCGGGCTCATCTCCCCGACGGAGTTCATCCCCGTGGCCGAGGACATCGGGCTGATCACGGACCTCGGGCTCATGGTCCTGCGCGAGGCCTGCGCCATGCTCGCCGTCTGGCGTCAGGAAACCGCTGCCGCCCGCGATCTGACCATGGCCGTGAACCTTTCGCCGCGGCAGTTCTCCTCGCCATCGCTGGTGGAGGACGTGCGCGCCGTGCTTGTCGAAACCGGCCTGCCGCCGGAAAACCTCAAGCTCGAAATCACCGAATCGGCGATCATGGACAACGCCGGCAGCGCCGTGGACAAGCTCCGCCGCCTCAAGTCCCTGAACATCGCCCTGTCCATCGACGACTTCGGCACGGGCTACTCCTCCATGAGCAGCCTCCAGCAGTTCCCCCTGGACACGCTCAAGATCGACCTGTCGTTCATCCGGCGGCTGGGCGCGAGCCAGGAGGGCCTGGAGATCGTCAAGGCCATCATCAACCTGGCCCACACCCTCCAGCTGGATGTCGTGGCCGAGGGCGTGGAGCGGCCGGATCAGCAGACCATTCTCTCGGTGCTGGGCTGCGAGTACGCCCAAGGCTATCTCTTCTCGCGCCCTTTGCCCGCGCCGCAGGCCCTGAGCCTGCTCCAGACCGAGGGCCGGGCCTAGCGCCGGCGCGCCAGCCGGAACTCCCCGTCCGCGGCCCACGCGACCTGCAGCATCCCGGCGTTCGAGGTGGCCGCCAGGGGAATGCCGTGGGCGGCCAGTTCGGCCACGACGTCCGCGTTGGGGAAGCGGTACATGTTCAGGTAGCCGCAGCTCGCCAGCGCCTGCCGGGGGACGACGGCCTCGTAGAGCATGCCCGAGAGGCTCGACTTGGAGCCGTGGTGCGGCAGGACGAGCACATCCGCGCGCAGATCACGCTCATGGCCGATCATGTCCTCGATGCCGTCGCGCTGGACGTCGCCCGGCAGCACGCAGAGCGGCCGGCCGCGCCAGACCAGCCGCAGCACCAGGGAGTTGTCGTTGGAGTTGCGGCCCTCGTAGCCCTCGGCCGGGTGCAGGACCTCCAGCCGCGCCTCCGGCCCCAGCGCCAGCACGTCGCCGGCGGCCAGGGCCTTGGGCATGGTCCCGCCGTCCGCCACAGCGGCGTCCAGGGCCTCGGCCAGCCGGCCCTCGGGCCAGCGGCCGTTGGTGTAGAAACGCCCCACCCGAAACTGCCGCAGAATCCACACGAGTCCCTGGGCGTGGTCCGCGTCCGGGTGGCTGAACAGCACGGCGTCGAGGCGCGGCGGCCGCCCCCAGGCCAGGGCCGGGCCGACCACGCTGCGGCCGATGTCGAAGGTCGGGCTGAAGGTTCCGCCGCCATCCACCAGCACGCGCCGGCCGCCGGGCAGGTCGATGAGCGCGGCCTGGGCCTGGCCGACGTCCAGGAGGGTCAGCCGGACCTCGGCGCGCTGCTCGGCGCGCAGCATCGCGGCGTGCGGCCAAGCGGCGAGCAGCAGCCCGGCGAGGAGCAGGACCAGCGCCTCGCGGCCGCCGCGCGCGGCGTACGGCGTCACGGCCAGCGCCGCGGCCGCGCCGAGCAGCTCCGGCCAGAGCGGCCGCAACAGCGCCCAGGTGGGGAAAAGCCCGGCCAGCATGCCCTGGTGCAGGGCGGCGAGCATCCAGTCCTGCACCCGGGCCGCGGCCTCGAGCAGCCAGCCGGCCGCCGGCCCCAGGCCGGGGATGGGCGCGAGCCCCAGGCCGAGCATGCCCGGAATCTGCACCGCGAAGCCCTGAATCGGCAGCCAGGGCAGGTTGAGCAGGAAGTTCGGCGGAAACGTCCCGAAATACCAGACGGAGATGGGCAGGATGGCGAGGTTCGAGCCCAGGCTCAGGCAAACGCCGTCCCAGCACCAGTGCAGGGACCTGGCCAGGACGGAGCGCCCGGCGGGAATGAGCCCGCGCAGCCAGGGATACGGGAAGGCCAGCCCGGCCACGGCCGCGGCCGAGAGTTGCAGGCTCACGTCGTACACGGCCAGGGGCTGGACCAGAACGATGAGCAGCAGCGCCAGGAACAGGCCATCCACCAGAGCCCGGCCGCGATCAAGCAGCAGCAGCAGGCCCCAAAAGCCGAACATCAGGGCCGAGCGCACCAGCGAGGGGCTGGCCTGGCCCACCCAGACGTAGGCGGCCACCAAAGGAAACGACAGCAGCACCGCCAGCTTGGCCCGGGGCAGGCGCAGGTAGATCCCCGGCCGGACCAGCCCGGCCAGCCAGGCCAGGGCCCAGCCCAGCGCCGCCACATAGACCACGTTGAGTCCGGACAGGGCCAGGGTGTGCGAAAGCCCGGCCGCGCGCAGCTCGTCGGAGACCTCGAAGGAGATGCGCGAGCGTTCGCCCAGGACCAGTCCGAGGACGATGGCCGCACCCTGACCCTCCGGCAGGCGCTCCAGCAGTGCCCCGCGCAGGCGTTCGCGCGCGTCCCACCAGAAGTTCGCCGGACGCCGGCCCCAGGCGGCCTCCAGGTCCGCGCCGCGGGCGTAGGCGCGGTAGAAGACCCCGCGCAGGCGTTCGCGCCACTCGAAGTCCGCGCCGCCGGCGTTCCGGAAGCCGTGCACCGGCCGCACGCGCACGCGCAGGGCGGCGGTCTGGCCGGGCGCGGGCCGGTAGGCCGGCTCGTCCCAGTCCAGGGAAAGCAGGCCGGGCACGGGAATGGTGGCGTTGCCGAAATCGGCCGCGGCGTCCGCCAGGAGCAGCTCGATGCGGCCGTTGGCCTTGTCCGTGACCTCGGCCACGCGCCCGCGCACCAGGGCCTTGGCGCGCTCCTCGGCGAAGGCCGGGACCGGCGGCGGAACGTCGGGCAGGACCAAGCGGGCCTGGGCCGCGCCGCCGACGAGGCAGGCGGCCGTGAGCCCCAGGGAGCAGCACGCGCGCAGCGCTCCGGGCCGCCGGAACAGCATCAGCCCGGCCCAGAGGAACAGGGCGGCGGACCAGGCCGCGGCCGGTTCGCGCAAGCTCCAGATTCCGGCGCACCAAGCCAGGAAATAGACCTGCCAGGCCAGCAGGCCGGGCAGTCCCGCGCCCGCGGCCAGGGACGGGCCCTCCTGACGCCGGCCGGCGAACACGCCGCCCCCGCCGGCCCGCTACTCCTTCTCCCTCCGGATGCGCGCGCCCACGGCCGAAAGCTTCTCCTCCATGCGTTCGTAGCCGCGATCCAGGTGGTAGATGCGCTGCACCTCGGTGACGCCCTGGGCCACCAGCCCGGCCAGCACCAGCGAGGCGCTGGCGCGGAGGTCCGAGGCCATCACCGGCGCGCCCACGAGGTGGTCCACCCCGCGCACCATGGCCGTGCGGTCCTTGAGAGAGATGCGCGCGCCCATGCGGCAGAGCTCGGGCACGTGCATGAAGCGGTTCTCGAAGATCTTCTCCTGGATGGAGCCCGAGCCCTGGGCCACGCACATGAGGGCCATGATCTGGGCCTGCATGTCCGTGGGGAAGCCGGGGTGCGGCTGGGTGGTCACGTCCACACCCGTGAGCTGCCCGTCGCGGCGGACGATCACGCCGCCGTCGTCCAGCGGGGTCACGGCCACGTTCATCTCGCGCAGCTTGGACACCAGGGCGTCCAGGGCCTGCAGCGGGCAGTCGAGGAGCGTCAGCTCGCCGTCGGTGATGGCCCCGGCCACGAGATAGGTGCCGGCCTCGATACGGTCGGGCATGACGCGGTAGTCGCAGCCGGACAGGGCCCGCACGCCCTCGATCTCGATGACGTTGGTGCCGGCGCCGCGGATGCGCGCGCCCATGGCGTTGAGGAAATTGGCCAGGTCCACCACCTCGGGCTCGCGGGCGCAGTTCTCCAGGATGGTGCAGCCCTTGGCCACGCTGGCGGCCATGAGCAGGTTCTCCGTGCCGCCCACGGTGGGGAAGTCGAAGATGATCCGCGCGCCGGTGAGCTCGCCGCAGATGCCGTGGATGTAGCCGCCGTCGAGCATGAACCGCGCGCCCATGCGCTCCAGGGCCTTGAGGTGCTGGTCCACGGGCCGCGCGCCGATGGCGCAGCCGCCGGGCAGGGCGACGCGGGCCTCGCCCAGCAGGCCGAGCAGCGGCCCCAGGCAGAGCACCGAGGCGCGCATGGTCTTGACCAAATCGTAGGGAGCCTCGGGCTTGAGCTCGCGCACGCAGGCCGAAACCACATTGTTCTCGAAGCTCGTGTCGCAGCCGAGGATGTTCAGAAGCTTCAGGGAGGTGTTGATGTCGCGCAGGTGCGGCACGTTGCTGAGGCGGACCGGCCCCCTGGCCAGCAGACAGGCCACGAGGATGGGCAGGGCCGCGTTTTTCGAGCCGCTGATCCGGATGGTTCCCTTGAGCGGACGGCCGCCCTCGATGATGAGCTTGTCCATGTTCTTCCCCTGATTCTGTTGCGCAACCGGCAGCGGTCGCGAATTTTGTTGGATTTGTCCTTGACCGTCTCCGGCGGCTCGTATAAGGAGACATTCCTCTTGCGGTGAATGTAGCTCAGTTGGCAGAGCACCAGGTTGTGGCCCTGGGGGCCGAGGGTTCGAGCCCCTTCATTCACCCCATCGCAAGTTCGCGGGCCCCGCTTCGGCGGGGCCTTTTTTTCGCCCCGCCGCGCCGGCCCCGAAACGTCAAGCGGACCGCGATGCGGCACTCTGCGGAACTCCCCGGCAAAACGCAAGACCGAAAATCCCGCCGCTATTCCTGCCGTTTGCGCAGACGGCGGCTGTCGCCCACGCGCACGGTGAGCTTCTCCTTGTCGAAATGCTCCAGCAGCGGGATGGCGTACTTGCGCGAAAGCTGCGAGACCTCGCGGAAGTCCTGCGGGGTCATCTCGTCCTTTCCGGCGAAGAAGGCCACCACGCGGCGTTGCAGCTCGGCCAGGGGCGCGGCGGAGAAATACATGCCCTCGGCCACCTTCACCAGCCGCCCCTCGTCCTGGAGGTGCTTGAACACCGCGGCCGCCTCCTTGAAGGTCACGCCCAGCGGGTCGAGTACGTCCTTGAGGTTCGGCGGGGTGAGGCCGCCGGCGTCGTAGGCGTCCAGGAGCTTCGCGCGCAGGCTCGCGGCGTCCGAGGCCAGCGACACCCGGTGGTCCGGCAGGCGCAGCAGCTCCTGCTCCGCGGCGATGGCCCCCTTGCGCAGCAGCCCTTCGAGCACGAAGTGGAACAGCTTGGGCGCAAGCCGCCGGCCCCAGGTGGAGGCCAGGCCGCCGCGCGCCACGCCGGGCTTCATGGGCTCGCGGGCGTGGAATGCGGCCAGATGCGTCAGCAGGCCCTCGGACAGCGCCGCGGCCACCTTGCCGGAGATGTACAGCCGGGCCTCGCGGTCCACGAGCAGGGCCTCCTGGCGGCCGCCCATGAGCGCCAGGGCCTTCTCCAGCGCCTTGCTCTCCAGGCTGGTGGCCACGAGCAGCTGGGCGAAGGTCAGCCCCTCGGTCCCGGCCAGGTCCAGCTGGCCCAGAACCACGGCCTCGGACGTCCCGACCGCCAGGCCGCGCAGGATCTCCACGGCCGGGGAGAAGCGCTTCACCCGGTGCGGAAAGGGATTGAGCAGGCGGCCGCCGGCGATGGTCCGCAGCGGCGAGAACGAGCGCGCCACCACCCGGTCTCCGAAGACCCCGGCCAGGGGCTCGCTGAAGCGGATGCGGCAGAGCGCGGTTTGACCGGGCTCCAGGGACTCGCCCTCGAGCATGTACACGCGGGCCATGACCTCGCGCGCGCCGTGGTGGAAGTGCACCTCCTTGCGGTGGCGGAGCGGCCGCGGCGCGGAGGCCAGGCAGGTCAGCTCCACGTCCCAGGCCAGGCTGGGGAAGAGCGAACCCGGCCGGGCCAGCACGTCGCCCCGGGCGATCTGCTCCACCTCCACGCCGGCGAGGTTGACGGCCGTGCGGCTGCCGGCGGGCACCTCGTCGGCCTGCACGCCGTGCTGCTGCAGGGTGCGGATCTTGGTGGCCAGACCGGCCGGATACACGGTGATGTCGTCGCCCACGCGGGCCTTGCCCGAGACCAGCGTGCCCGTGACCACGGTGCCGTAGCCCTTCATGGTGAACACGCGGTCCACGGGCAGGCGCAGCAGGTCCGAGCGGCGGTTGGGCGCATAGCCGGCCGCCATCCGGGCCAGCTCGGCCTTGAGCTCGGGCAGGCCCGCGCCGGTGTGCGCGGAAACCGGCAGGATGGGCGCGCCCTCCAGGAAGCTGCCCTTGAGGTACTCGGCCACCTCCTCGCGCACCATGTCCAGCCAGTCCGGCTCGACCATGTCGATCTTGGTGAGGGCCACCAGCCCGGCGCGCACGCCGAGCAGGGAGCAGATCTCCAGGTGCTCGCGGGTCTGGGGCATGATCCCCTCGTCCGCGGCGATGACCAGCGTCACGAAGTCGATGCCGGCCGCGCCGGCCACCATGTTCTTCACGAAGCGCTCGTGGCCGGGCACGTCGACGATGCCCAGGCGCTGGCCGTCGGGCAGATCCAGATAGGCGAAGCCCAGCTCGATGGTGATGCCGCGCTTCTTCTCCTCGGCCAAGCGGTCGCAGTCGATGCCGGTGAGCGCCTTCACCAGCGTGGTCTTGCCGTGGTCGATGTGCCCGGCGGTGCCCATGATGACCGGCATGGCCCTGCTCCTAGCTCCGGAAGAAGGCCCGGAAGGCCTGGGTGGTGGCGTGGATGTCGACCTTGCTCACGACCTCGAAGGGGCTGTGCATGGACAGCACGGCCGCGCCCATGTCGATGACGTCCATGCCGTACACCGCGAGGTGCTTGGCCACGGTGCCGCCGCCGCCGATGTCCACGCGGCCCAGCTCGGACATCTGCCAGGGCACGCCGGCCCTGGCCAGGATGTCGCGCAGGACGGCGATGAACTCCGGGTGCGCGTCGTTGGCCCCGACCTTGCCGCGGTGGCCGGTGAACTTGTTGAAGCAGGGGCCGTAGCCCAGGTAGGCGGCGTTGAGCTTCTCGTAGACCTCGGCGTGGTCGGGATCGAGCGCCGCGCTCACGTCCGCGCTGATGGCCATGCCGCGCTCGAACACGCGCGCGATGCGCGTCTTGGGCTCCCAGGCGTCGATGAGCTCCTGGAGCGCATACTCGAAGAACAGGGACTGCGCGCCGGTGGCCCCCTCGGAGCCGATCTCCTCCTTGTCCCAGAACAGCGCCAGCTGCGTGTGCTCGGGCGTCTTCTCGGCCAGGATGGCGCACAGCGCGGTGTACACGCTGGAGCGATCGTCGTGGCCGTAGCCGCCGATCATGGAGCGGTCGAGGCCCACCTCCCGCGCGGGGCCGGCCGGCACGAGCTGCAACTCCGCGCTGAACAGATCCTCCTCGCAGACGCCGTAGCGCTTGTACAGCAGCGCCAGGACGTTGCGGCGCACGCGGTCCTTGTCCTTGGCCTTCCCGGCGTCGCCCCGGTCGGCGGGCTCGTGGCCCACGAGCGGGTTCAGCTTCTCGGCGTCGAAGGCGTCGGCCAGCTTTTGCTCCACCTGCTTGTAGGCCAGGTGCGGCAGGAGGTCGGTGATGGTCAAAACGGGCTCGCCGGGCTCCTCGCCCACGCAGACCTTGACCACGGTCCCGTCTTTTTTGACCACCACGCCGTGCAGGGCCAGCTCGCGCGCCAGCCACTGGTGCTTGCGGATGCCGCCGTAATAATGGGTCTTCATCAGGCCCAGGTCGGTGTCCTCGTAGAGCGGGTGCTGCTTGAGATCGATGCGCGGGGTGTCCACGTGCGCGCCCACGAGGCGGAAGCCTTCGGCCAGGGGCTTCCTGCCGCGCCGGGCCAGGAGGACGGTCTTGCCGCGCTGGACGCGGACCCAGGTCTTGCTCCTGGGCGTCAGCTCCGCGCCGAAGCCGGCCTTGGCCGCTGCGGCGAGGATGTAGTCCACGCTCTCGCGCTCGGTCTTGCAGCGCGAAAGGAAGTCCATGTAGCCCTTGGCCGCGTCCTCCACGGCCTTGCGGTCCGCGGCGGAGGCGTAAACGTCCCAGCAGTTGCGGGCGCGGTATTCGAGTTCAGGGGTCGTTTTGCTCACGATGCGTTCTCCGGAATGCTTGCGGTTTCGCCCAGGGCCTGGCGCAAGGCCTCCAGCACCAGGGCGTGTTCGTCGCCGGAAAGGGTGCGCGGGTCCAGGCACAACGCGTTGTCCTCGATGCGCCCCACCAGCGGCGGATCAGTCTTGAGCAGGGCCGCGCGCAGGCCCTCCACGGTCAGCCCGCCCCCCGGCGCCAGAGTCACCAGCGCGGTGGGCAGGTCGGCCTCGGGAAAGGCCCCGCCGCCCACGCGCGACACGCCGGGCCGCACGCCGATCTCCAGGCGGTCGCCCAGGCGCCGCCGCAGCAGCGCGGCCAGCCGGGAGGCCTGGGCGCGCAGGGCCACGAGGCTGCGCGTCATCATGGCCAGGGTGGGCACGCGGGAGCGCGCCAGCTCGGGATCGAGATACAGCCTCAGGGTGGCCTCCAGCGCGGCCAGGGTCATCTTGTCAATGCGCAGGGCGCGGTTGAGCGGATTCTTCTTGATGCGCTCGACGATCTCGCGACGGCCGACGATGACGCCGGCCTGCGGCCCGCCCAGGACCTTGTCGCCGGAGAAGGTGACCACGTCGGCCCCCTCGGCCACGGCCTCCTGCACGGTGGGCTCGCCCGGAAGGCCCTCGAAGCGCAGGAGACTGCCGCTGCCCAGATCCTCGATGAGCGGCAGGCCGTAGGCCGCGGCCAGGTTCTTCAGCTCGCCCAGCGGGACCTCCTTGACGAAGCCCGTCAGGCGGAAATTGCTCGTGTGGACCTTCATCAGCGCGGCGGTCTGGGAGCCGATGGCCCCCTCGTAGTCGCGCAGGTGGGTGCGGTTGGTGGCCCCGACCTCGCGCAGGACGGCCCCGCTGCGGGCCATGACCTCGGGGATGCGGAAGCTCCCGCCGATCTCCACCAGCTGCCCGCGCGAGACGATGACCTCGCGGCCCTTGCACAGGGTGTCCAGCACGATGAGCACGGCCGCGGCGTTGTTGTTGACCACGAGGGCGGCCTCGGCCCCGGTGAGCCGGCAGAGCAGCGCCTCCACGTGGGCGTAGCGACTGCCGCGCTCGCCGGTCGCCAGGTCGAACTCCAGGTTGGAGTAGTGCGCCGCGGCCTCGGCCACGGCCGAGACGGCCTCCGGCGCCAGGAGGGAGCGTCCCATGTTGGTGTGCACCACCACGCCCGTGGCGTTCAGCACACGGCGGAACAGCGGCCGCGCCCCGCGCCGCACGAAGGCCAGCAGGCGCGGATACAGCGCGTCCAGGGAGAGCTGGGCCGGCTCCGTGAAGACGCCGGCGCGGATCTCCTCGCGCACGAGGTCCAGGAAGGCGTTGACCTGATCCTTGACGAGGGGGCGCGGAACGGCCTGCAGCGCGGCCCCGGCGCGGCCCGATTCGGCGGCGAGGGCGGCCAGCGCCTGATCCACGGCGGGCAGACAGCGGAACAGCGTGCTCACGGAATCACCTCCCGGGCGGCCGGCGCGGACTCCGGCTTACGCTTGTCCCGCGCGCTCCAGCAGCCAAGGGTGTTGTGTATAAAACTCGCCCAGCAAATACAAGGAACCGCAGACAAGAACCGGACCGGCCTCGCCGGACAGCTCGCCCAGGGCCGCGCCGACGTCGTCGCAGGCCTCCACGCAAGGACCGAGCCGCGCGGCCAGCTCCGCCGGCTCGCAGGCGCGCGCGCAGGACGGGATGCCGCAGGCGATCATCCGGCCGCGGATGAAGGTGCGCGCCAGGGGCAGCATCTGGTCCAGGGGCTTGTCGCGCAGGCAGCCGAAGATCAGGGCCGAGGGCCTCACCCCGCCGGCCTCCAGGGCGCGCTTGAGGGCGGCCAGGCCGTGGGCGTTGTGTCCGCCGTCGAGGATCAGCGGCGGCAGGCCGCGGCCCGCCGGGGTGAACTGCATCCTGCCGGGGATGAAGGCGGCGGCGAAGGCCGCGCGGCAGGCCGCCGGCCGGACGGGCAGCTTCCGGCGCGCGGCCCAGAGGCAGAAGGCCGCGAGCGCCGTCGCGGCGTTGTCCTCCTGGTGCGGCCCGGCCAGGCCCAGGGCCAGGCCGTCCATGGCCGGCGCGCAGTCCCGCCCCGCCGGTCCGGGCTCCACCGCCCCGCCGGCCCGGGAATAGCGCAGCACGTCGGCGGCGGCGACGAACTCCGCCCCCACCGTGCGCGCCGCATGGGCCAGCACGTCGCCGGCCACGGCGTCCTGCGGCGCGGAGACGGCCAGCCCGCCGTGGCGCATGGCCCCGGCCTTGTCCCCGGCGATCTCGGCCAGCGTCGCGCCCAGGATGTTCATGTGATCCATGCCGATGGGCGTGAACACGGTGATTTCCGGGTCGAGCACGCTGGTGGCGTCGTAGCGGCCGCCGAGGCCGGCCTCCATCACCGCCGCGTCGCAGCCGGCCTCGGCGAAGGCCAGCAGGGCCACGGCCGTGAGCAGCTCGAAATAGGTCAGGTTCAGGTCCGCGGAAAGCTCCAGGGCCCGCGCGCCCAGCCGCGCCCAGTCGGACTCGGACAGCAGCGCCCCGTCCACGCGGACGCGCTCGCGCACGGACACGAAATGCGGGCTGGTGTAGAGCCCGGTGCGCAGGCCGTGGGCGCGCAGCAGCTCGGCCAGGACCGTGGCCGTGGAGCCCTTGCCGTTGGTGCCGACCACATGGAGCACGCTGAAGGCCGGACGCCCGGCCCGCGCGACGAAGGCCGCCATGCGCCCCAGGGTCAAATCCATGCTGAACATGCCCAACGCGTCAAGACGACGCGCGAAATCCTCGAAGTCTGTCATCGGCGTTCGCTCCCGGCGGGCCTTGACCGCGCCCGCGGGCTTGATTAGTGAATTTTCTCCACGCGTGCCCGTAGCTCAGGCGGATAGAGCAACGGCCTTCTAAGCCGTCGGTCGAGGGTTCGAATCCTTCCGGGCACGCCACTCCAGCGCCGGATTCACGGCGCGGCCCCGCACTCCCTCCGGCGGCGTCCCGGCGCATCGGCGCGCCGCAACACGCACGCCGCGGTTCTCGCAGAGCTTGCCCACGTTGTCCAGAGCGGGGCGGCAGGCGTTCGCTCAGGCGTCGCTTTCGGGCATCTGCGACCAGAGCACCACGCGGTTCCGGCCCAGGCGCTTGGCCTCGTAGAGGGCCTTGTCGGCCTCGACGCAGAGCCGGGCCGGAGTCCTGCCCGGCCGCCAGGCCACGACGCCGACGCTCAGGGTCTGCAGGTGGCGTTCGGCGCTGGGCGCCGCCGGGGCCGCGGCAAGGCGCAGAGCCACGCGATTCATGACCTCGGCCGCCACGGCCTCCGAAGCGCCGGGCAGCAGCACGCCGAACTCGTCGCCGCCGAGACGGGCGAAGATGTCGCCGGAGCGGAGCTCCTGGCGGATGATCCGCGTGACGCTGACCAGCACGTCGTCGCCGGCGGCATGGCCGTAGGTGTCGTTGACGGCCTTGAACCAGTCGAGGTCGAACAGCACCAGCGCGAACGGCAGGCTGCTGCGGTCCGAACGCCGGACCTCCTGCTGCAGCATCTCGTCGAAGGAGCGCCTGTTGTGGCACATGGTGAGCGGGTCGTGCTGCGCCAGCTCGCGCAGCTCCTGGTTCAGGGCGTTCAGGGCGCGCTTCTGCCCCCTGTCGCGCAGGACGTAGATCACGCTGCAGCAGACCAGCAGCAGGGCCAGATAGACGCCCACCATGGCGGACATGAGCCGCAGGCCGAAGCCCTGGCGCGCGTTGTCCAGGATGCCGCTGAGATCCTCGAAGCTGTAGACCGTGAGATCCTCGAAGGCCAGCTTGACCGTCTGCATGAGCTGCGGGGCGGGGTTGTCGCCGTAGGAATAGGCGGCCCGTCCGCCGACGTCGATCATGGACAGCGGCAGCGTCTTCAGGCTGTCGCGCTGATAGCGCACCTGGCAGGCCCCCGAGCCGAGGCTCAGGGCGGGCGAGCCGGGGACCGCGCGCAGCAGGTAGTCGGGCGTTTCCGAGATGACCACCACGCCCATGGGGTCGGCCACGAAGCCCGTGGACAGGTTCATCTCGTCGGCCAGGGTCCCCAGGTCAACCTTCAGGGCGAAGACGCCGACGACCCTGCCCCGGCGCACCACCGGAGCGGAGAAGTGGATGCCCGGCACGCCGGAGACCCTGCCGACGACGAACTGCGTCCAGCTGCGTCCCTGGAGCGCGCGGGCGACGTACTCCCTGTCCCGCAGGCTGACGCCGACGAGGTTCGCGCGGGGGTCCGATTCGTTGGAGGCGACGCAGACGCCGTTCGTGTCGATGAGCAGCACCCGGTGCATGTGCAGCCGTTCGCCGATCTCGCGCAGATGCGCGTTGGCCCGGCTGCCGACGCCCTGTAAAGCGAACTTCGCGGCCAGCGAGTGCTCCGAGGCCAAAAGCGCCGTCAGCTGATGGATCGTGGCGAACTTCGCGGCGGTCTTTTCGGCGATGCGCTCGGTGCGCTCGCGGAGCTTTTCGCTCTGCGCCGCGACGGCGGCGTTGACATAGCCGCGCTCCCAGGTCCTGGCCTGCCAGAAGGCGAAGCACCAAGCCAAGGGCAAGGCGAGAATTCCAAGAAAAACCAGGGCCCGGAGCGGGTGCGTCTCCAGCATGGCGCGCACGCGCGAAATGCGCTGCGGCTCCATCATCGCCAAACTTCCCTGTCAAGCATCGCCAGTCCCCGGTCATTGGACAGCGGGCGCGGCACGCGCCGCATTCCGACCCAGGACTACGTATACACTTACCCTGCAATGTCAAGCAAATGTGCGAGGTTGCCGGCCGCAGGCGCGCCCGGACGCCCTCCGAATCCGCGCAGGCCGGGGATTCCGGAATTTCACTCCCCCGTCACATCCGGGTCACCAAGGGCGAGCGCATTCCGCCTATCTTCCCGTCCAGCGCAGCGCGGACGAACCGCGCCGCCCGCCCGGGCGCGGAAGCCGCGCCCACACCCGCAGCCAGGGGAGGCGTATGCCGCAACCCGCACCCAGGAACCAAGGCCCCTTCCAGCTTCCGCCCAGCGCCGGAACCCCCGTCCAGACCGCCCTGCTCGCCGCATTCCGCACGCCGCTCCGGAAAATCCTCCGCCTGTCCACCCTGAACACCATGTACGCGCGGGCCCACGCCGCGCCGCCGCCCGCCGACGCCCGGCCCGGAACCGGACCGGAATTCCTGGCGCGCGCGCTGGACGAACTCGGCGTGGGCTTCGAGCTGGTCCACGGCGCGCTGAAAAACGCGCCCGCGCAGGGACCGCTGGTGGTGGTGGCCAACCATCCCTTCGGCGTGGTGGAGGGGCTGGTGCTGGCCCGGCTGCTGCTCACGCTCCGGCCGGACGTGAAGATCCTGGCCAACCACCTGCTCGCCGCCATCCCGGAGATGCGCCCCCTGCTCATCGAGCTGGATCCCTTCGGCGGCAGCGGCGCGCGCGCGCGCAACATGGCCGGCCTGCGGGCCTCCCTGGCCTGGCTCAGGGCCGGCGGCGCGCTCCTGACCTTCCCGGCCGGCGAGGTCGCCAGCCTGGCGCTGAAGCGGCGCATGGTCGCCGATCCGCCCTGGCAACGCGGCGTGGCCGCCATCATCCGCAAGTCCGGCGCGCCGGCCCTGCCGGTCTTTTTCCACGGCCGCAACAGCGCGCTCTTCCAGGCCGCCGGGCTGGTGCACCCGCGCCTGCGCACCCTGCTGCTGCCGCGCGAGAATCTCGGCCAATGCGGCCACACTCTGCGCCTGTCCCTGGGCGCGCCCATTCCGGCCGAACGCCTGGCCGCGCTGGGCTCGGACGACGATATCTCGGCCTATCTGCGCTTCCGCTGCCACATGCTGCGCCGTGGCGACGCCGCGCCCGGCAAGCCGCAGCTCCGGGAGCCCGGCCCGGCACCCAAGGCCCTGGCCGCGCCGCGCCCAAGGACCCTGCTGCTGCGCGAAATCGAGTCCCTGCCGCCGGAGCGCGTGCTGGCCCGGAGCGAACCCTACGTAGTCTTCGAGGCGCTGGCCCGGGAGATCCCCAACGTCCTCCACGAGGTGGCGCGCCTGCGCGAGGGCACCTTCCGCGGCGTGGGCGAGGGCACGGGCGAGGCCCTGGACACCGACCGCTTCGACGCCCACTACCGCCACCTGATCCTCTGGCACGCGGCCGATGGCGAGGTCGCCGGGGCGTACCGCTTCGCCGCCACGGACGAGGTCCTGCCCGCCCTCGGGCCGGAGGGCATGTACACCGCCAGCCAGTTCCGCCTGGCGCGGGGCTTCTGGGATCGTCTCGGCCCGGCTCTGGAGCTCGGGCGCTCGTTCATCCGCGCGCGCTACCAGAAGTCCTACCAGCCGCTGCTGCTGCTCTGGAAGGGCCTAGCCGAATACGTGGTCCGCAACCCGCGCTACCGCACGCTGTTCGGCTGCGTGAGCATCTCCGGCGACTACCTGCCGCTCTCGCGCGAGCTGATCATGGCCTTCCTGCGCCGCCACAGCCTCGACGCCGAGTTCGCCCGGCTGGTCCGGCCCACGCGCGCGCCCAGGGTCCGCGCCCTGCGCGCCATCGACCTCAGCGTGCCCGAGACGGCCTTCAGCGACCCCGGCGATCTCAACGACCTGGTGGCCGAGCTGGAGGACGGCCGGGGCATCCCCGTGCTCCTGCGCCAATACCTCAAGCTCGGCGGCCGCATCGCCGCCTTCAACGTGGACCCCGGCTTCGGCGACTGCCTGGACGGGCTCATCCGCGTGGATCTGGCGCGCACGGACCCGCGCACCCTGGCCCGGTTCATGGGCTCCGAGGGGGCGCGGACCTTCCTGGCCCACCACGCGGCCCCGGAGCGCCCCGCCGAACGCCGTCCGCCGCGCGCGGCCTGAACGACGGAGCCGCAGGACTTTCACCCGGCCGTCACATCCGGGTAACATCGCGGCGTCCGCCCTGGAGTACGCAATCACACAGCAATCATCCGCAACGGAGGTCCACATGGGACGCGACGACAGAAAAATGGAGATCATCCTGCAGGGCGCCGAGGTGCATGCGCTGCTCCGATCCCTGGCCGAGGTCTTCCGCAACCACGTGCTGCCCGAGGCCATGAAGGCCTTCGGCCCGCACCTCGAAACCTGCGACAAGTTCGAGCTCTCGCTGAAGCAGATGGGCGGCATGGCCGAGTTCAAGGTCAAGGCCAAGGGCCTGCCCGCTCCGGGCGGCGAGGAGCCCGCCGTCACCCGGCCCGTCTCGTACAAGACCCTCAAAAAAAGGCTCAAGACCTCGTACAAGTACCTCGTCCACAGCCTGGACAACCTGCTCCTGCCGCCGGCCGAGGTCATGGAGGCCTTCCTGCGGGACTCGCTGGCCATGTGCGAGCACCCGGACCGCGGCCCCCACGACTACGGCGCGCACCTCCGGCTCTGCAACGAGCTGAAGACGGCCTACGACAAGAAGGATCGCGCCGGCATGGTCGCGGCCATGGCCCAGATCGAAGCCGCCAAGAAGACCTGCCACGCGGCCGCCAAATAGCGCCGGAGCCTGCGCATGAAGCCGCTCAGAAACGTCGCCGCGCGCGGCCCGGCGGAGGCCGGGGATGTCTGCGGCCTCACCGAAACGCCCACCGAGGCCGACGAGCGCGTCTTCGCGGCCATCACCGCCACGACCCTCACCCCCGAGGAGGAGGAGCGCATCGTCACGCCCGGCGTGGTGGCCCCGCGCCAGGAGTACGTCCTCGCCGTGCACTGGCACCCGGAGCACGTGCCCATGCCCCTGGCGGAGCGGCGCATCGCGGCCAGCTTTCCCCACCGCTCGCGCGAGCTGATCATCCCCACCCAGCACAACGAGATCACCACCTACGGGGAATACTCCGGCGTGGAGGTGGACTGCTATTCCGGCGGGTTCAACCAGAAGGTCCAGCTGCTGCTGCACTTCGAGAACGCCCGCCTGGAGCGAGCCGGGGTGCTGAAGTCCATGCTCGCCCACACCTACCGCTACCGCTCCTCGCAGCTCTTCGAATTCCTGGACGTGCTCTCCGGCCGCGACGAGGAGCGTCTGGCCGCCGTGGCCGCGGCCACCGGCGCGGCCGAGGAGACCGTACGCTTCGCCCGGCTCCACGCCCGCAAGCTCCAGGCCCTGCTGGACCTCCACCACGGCGAGCTGCCACCCGCGGCGCTGAAGAACAAGCTCGTGCGCAACTTCCTGGACGCCATGCGGCCGGGCTTCGGCGACCGGCTGGTGGCGCGGGTGCAGGCCTTCGTGCAGGCGGTCAAGCTGCGCGTGAAGGAAGACTTCCCGCTGACCTATTTCTACCGCGCCTCGGAGGTCATCGAGGAGGCGCGCGGCCTGGGCGCAGGGGTGGTCATCCCCCATCCCGAGCAGTTCTGGCCGATCCTTTTGGCCGAGTACGACGTGGACGGCTACGAGGTCTGGAACCCGCAGTCGCAGCGCTACACCGACTTTCTCATCGACGTGCTGGCGCGCAAGAACCGCAAGGCCGGCCCCTCGGCCCGCCGGCTGCTCATCTTCATGGGCGACGACACGCACCTGGGCGAGAAGCTCCGTCCGGCGGAACAGAACGGCAAGCCCCCGCGCGAGGTGGGCCTGCAGCCCGCCTGGGACGAGCTCGCCGTGCGCAAGAAACTTCTGGCCGCGGGCATGGACCGCGCCTGCGTCATCAACGAATACCGCGCCCGCCTGGCCGGCTAGCCGGGCCGGGCCGAAGGAGGATTGCATGAGCGGAGACGGCAAGTTCGAATTCGATTCCGTACAGGACCCCGCGAGCATTCAGGACTTCCTGGCCGCCCTGACCCAGGGTTTCGCCAAGGGCCGCATCGTGCTGCGCAGCGAGGCCGAGGAGATCATCCTCACGCCGGGCGCGCTGCTCGGCTTCAGCGTCAAGGCCAAGCGCAAGGGCGGTGAGAACAAGATCGCGGTGAAGATCGTCTGGAAGGACGCCCGCCGCGAAATCCAGGCCGGCGACAAGGCCATCGTCGTGGCCTCCTGAGCGGGTGCGGACAGGCGATGATCACCTTCGAAGGACTGGAAGAGAACTTCACGTTCCTCGTGGCCGAGGTCGAAACCCAGGTGCGCGCCACCATCAACTTCCTGGACCGGCCCACGCACGCGCTCTTCGACCGCATCGTCGGCCGCGACGACTACATCGACAACCTGCACAACGTGGTGGAGAACAAGACCTACGGCGCCTTCCACGAGGACGGCGGCCGGAAGCTGGACAAGCCCCAGGCCAACCGCATCCGCGCCATCCAGGTCATCACCGGCAACCTGGAGCGCATCGCCGACTTCTGCGAGAACATCGTCCAGCAGACCAACTACCTCACCGACCACGACTTTCTCCACGGCTACAACTACGGCGAGATGTTCCGGGAGATCGAGGCCGGTCTGGCGCGCATCCTGCCCGTGTTCCAGAGCGCCAACCTCGCCGAGGCGCTGGCCATCTGCCGCGCCGAGTACACCCTGGACCGCCAGTACAAGGCCAGCTTCGACCGGATCATGGGCGAACTGCGGAACGGCAAGAACGTCCAGAACCTGATCACGGTGCTGTTCATCTTCCGCTACCTGGAGCGCATCGGCGACTCCCTGCTGAACATCGGCGAAGCTCTGCTGTTCGTCATCCTGGGCGAACGCATCAAGATCGAGCAGTTCGAGGCCCTGCAGCAGACCCTGTCCAAGACCGGCTTCACCGGCGGCATGGAGGGCGTGGACTTCAAGGCCATCTGGGGCACGCGCAGCGGCTGCCGCATCGGCCGCGTCAACGGCCACGGCGGCGCGGGAGCGGCCGGCCCGCGCGACTCCATGGGCAGCATCTACAAGGAAGGCACGATCAAGAAGATCGCCGCGGAAAAGTCAGCCCTGGAGCGCTGGAACGCCCTGTATCCCGGTCTGGTGGCCGGCGTCCTGGGCTACCGCGAGGACGGCGACAAGGCCTCCATGCTCGTGGAGTTCCTGCCCGGCTGCAACCTCGACGAGGTGGTGCTGACCTCCGGCGACGACATCGTCCAAAACGCGCTGTTCGTGCTCACCCAGACCGTGCAGGACATCTGGGAGGACACCCTGAAGCCCGGCCCGGTCTCGGCCCACTCCATGGGCCAGCTCATGAGCCGGCTGGACATGGTGCTCCAGATCCACCCGGACTTCCTGCGCCGCGCCGGGGCCATCGGCGACCTCGCCTATCCCGCCACCGAGACGCTGATCAAGGCCTGCGCCGAGCGCGAAAAGGAGCTGTCCGCGCCCTTCTCCGTGCTCATCCACGGCGACTTCAACATCAACAACATGGTCTACAACCACCAGAAGCAGCGCCTGCACTACCTCGACGTGCACCGCTCGCGGGAGATGGACTACGTCCAGGACGTCAGCGTGTTCCTGGTGTCCAACTTCCGCATGCCGGTGTTCGAGCCGCACCTGCGCGAACGCATCAACCAGGTCATGGCCGAGTTCCTGGAGTTCGCCAAGGCCTTCGCCCGGCGCAACGACGACGCCCGCTTCGCGGCGCGCATGGCCCTGGCCCTGGCGCGCTCGCTGTACACCTCCAGCCGCTTCGAGCTGAACGGGCCCTTCTCCCGCGAGATGTTCCTGCGCGCGCACTACCTCCTCGAAAAGGTGGCCGCGCACCGGGGCCCCTGGGAGGACTTCCGCCTGCCCGAGCAGATCCTCTTCACCTGAACGGAGCCCCTCATGCGCACGAACGAAACGGATAAGCGCCCGGCCGTGGGCGTCATCGGGGTGGGCGGAGGCTGGTCCTCCGAGCTGCTGGCCGACCGCGTGGCCGAGCTCACCGGCGGCGACCGCCTGCTCATCGACATGGACGAGGTGCGCCTGGACCTGCCCGCGGGCCGGGCGCTGTGGCACGGCCGCGATCTCTCCCGCCTGGACGCGCTGATCGTCAAGAAGCTCGGCCAGGACTACTCGGCCGATCTCCTCGACCGCCTGGAGATCCTGCGCCTGCTGGAAGGCCGCGGGGTGCGCGTGTTCTCGCCGCCGGCGGCCATCGCCCGGCTGCTCGACCGCCTCTCCTGCACCGTCACCCTCCAGCTGGCCGGCATCCCCATGCCGCCCACCACCGTCACCGAGAGCCTGGAGCACGCCCTGGACGCCGTGGCCGAATACGGCCGGGCCATCCTGAAGCCGCTTTACTCCACCAAGGCCCGCGGCATGTGCGTGCTCGATCCCGGACCCATCGCCCGGGAGACCCTGGCCGTGTACCGGCGCACGCACCGCGTGTTCTACCTGCAAAAGGCCATCGACCTGGGCGACAGCGACCTCGGCGTGGTCTTCCTCGGCGGGGAGCACCTGACCACCTACGCCCGCCGGCGCAAGCCCGGCGAGTGGAACACCACCACGGCCTCGGGCGGGAAATACGCCCCCTGCGACCCGCCCGCCGAAATCATCGAGCTGGCCCGGCGCGCCCAGGCCCCCTTCGGCCTGGACTTCACCTGCGTGGACGTGGCCCTCACCGACTCCGGCCCCTACGTCTTCGAGGTTTCGGCCTTCGGAGGCTTCCGGGGCGTCAACCAGGCGCGCGGAATGGACGCCGCCCGCCTCGTGGCCGAACACGTCCTGAGGAGGCTTGCCGCATGAGCCTGCACCGCTACGTCCTGGGCACCATCGCCGATCTGCTCTCCGGCGGGGCCGCCGCCGACCGCGAGATCTTTCTCGACTTCGGCGACTGCCGCATCCGCGTGCGCAGCAATTCCGCGCCGCTGCTGGGCGAACTGGACGCCTATTTCGGGGCCTTCGTGGCCCCCGCCGGCGAGGCCGAAATCGAGATCACCGCCATCGAGGCCGCGACCCCGTCCATTCCCCTGGATCTGGTCGAAAAGGAGCCCGACCCAGGCAAGGAGCGGATCAAGGAGGAATACGCCGAGCTGCCCGGCGGGCGCATCGTGCGCAAGCGGCTCACCGGCATGGTCTTCCTCTTCGGCGGCGGGCTGAATCTGGCCGTGGGCCCCTGCGGGACCAACCCCAACCAGATCGTGAACTTCATCAACAACCGCTACATCGAGCACAAGCTCCACCGGGGCTGCCTCCTCGGCCACTCCGCGGCCGTGGCCCTGGTTTCCGGAGCGCGCATGCGCGGCCTGGCCCTGTGCGGCTTCTCCGGCGCGGGCAAGAGCACGCTGGCCATGCACGTCATGAGCCGAGGCGCGGCCTTCGTGTCCAACGACCGCCTGCTGGTGTCCCCGGCGGACCGGGCCCTGCGCATGTACGGCGTGGCCAAGCTGCCGCGGATCAATCCCGGCACGGCCCTGAACAACCCCGACCTGGCCGATGTCGTGCCGGAGGACGACCGCGAGCGCTTCCTGGGCCTGGAGGGTGACGAACTCTGGGGCCTGGAGCACAAGTACGACGTGTTCCTGGACAAGTGCTTCGGCGAGGGCCGCTTCGTGCTGGCCGCGCCGCTGCACGGCCTGCTCGTGCTCAACTGGCGCCGGGACGGCGGCGAGACGCGCATCGCCTTCGCCAAGGCCGCCGACCGGCCGGACCTCCTGCCGGCGTTCATGAAGCCGGCCGGCCTGTTCTGCCTGCCGCTAAACGGCGCGCCCTGGCGCGACCCCGGCGCGGCCGAGTACGCCGAAGTCCTCGCGCGCTGCGACCTCATCGAGGTCAGCGGCGGGGTGGACTTCGCCCGGGCGGCGGACTTCTGCATGGAATACCTGCTCCACGGGTAGGCGGCGGATGTCGCGCGTTCTCGTCCGCCGCGAGGTGGAGATCCCGAACCACATGGCCCTGGCCCGGCTGGAGAAGTGCCCGGAGCTGGGGCCGCGCGTGCTGTTCTTCAGCGGCGGCTCGGCCCTGCGCAACGCCAGCCGCATGCTCATCAACTACACCCACAACTCCGTGCACCTGATCACGCCCTTCGACTCCGGCGGCAGCTCGGCCAAGCTCCGGCAGGCCTTCGGCATGCCGGCCGTGGGCGACATCCGCAACAGGCTCATGGCCCTGGCCGACCAGAGCCTGCGCGGCAATCCAGAGATCTTCGAACTCTTCGCCCACCGCCTGCCCCGGGACGACACCCAGGAGGAGCGCCTGCGCACGCTGGAGCGCATGACCTCGGGCAAGCACCCGCTCGTGGCGCGCATTCCCGACCCCATGCGCAAGATCGTGCGCAACCACCTCTACGCCTTCGCCGAGGCCATGCCCGCGGGCTTCGACCTCGCGGGCGCGAGCATCGGCAACCTGGTGCTCACGGGCGGCTACCTGGGCAACCGCCGCCACCTCGATCCGGTGATCTTCATCTTTTCGCATCTGGTGCAGGTGCGCGGCGTGGTGCGGCCGGTGGTCAACCGCGACCTGCACCTGGCGGCCGAGCTGGAGGACGGCGAGATCGTCCTGGGCCAGCACCGTCTGACCGGCAAGGAGGTCCCGCCGCTCCACCGGCGCATCGACCGGCTGTTTCTCTCCGAGGACGCCGCCGCGCCCCGTCTGGCCCGGCCGGCCGTGCGCGAGAAGATCGCCGCGCTGATCCGCGAGGCCGAGCTCATCTGCTACCCCATGGGCAGCTTCTTCACGAGCCTCATGGCCTCCCTGCTGCCGCACGGCGTCGGCTCCGCCGTGGCCCAGGCCGCCTGCCCCAAAATCTATGTGCCCTCCACCGGCGTGGACCCGGAGTGCCACGGCCTGTCCGTGGCCGATCAGGTGGAGCGTCTGGCGTCGCTGCTCATGGCCGACGACCCCGGCCGCATCCGCCTCGCCGACGTGCTCCAGTACGTGCTCGTGGACTCGCGCCACGGCCGCTATCCCGGCGGGCTGGACCTGGAGCGCATCCGCCGCCTGGGCCTCACGGTCATCGACTGCACGCTCATCGGCTACGGCCCGTCCACGGAGATCGACGACAAGCGACTTGTCGCCATCCTGCTCTCCCTGGCCTGACACCAATTTACCCAGGAGGATAGACCCATGGAAAAGGACAAGATCGAGTTCAAGGCCCTCATGGACCCGGCCGAGGCGGCCGACTACCTGACCGCGCTGGCCAAGGGCTTCAAGGCCGGACGCATCGTGGTCGAGAAGGACGGCGAACGCCTGGAGCTTTGCCCCGAGCCGGGGACCAGGGCCGAGGTGGAGGTGGAGGCCCGGATCAAAAAGGACAAGGCCAAGTTCGCCCTGGAGCTGTCCTGGCGGCTGCCGCTGGAGGAGTCCGAGAACCCGGCCGCGCTGAAGATCTCCGCCGGGGCGGACGCGGCGGCCCGGCCCGCGGCCAAGAAGCCCGAGGTCGGAAAAGCCGAGGAAAAGAAGCCCGAAACCAAGAAGCCCGCTCAGCCGGCGGTCAGGACCGCAAGCGTCCCCGCCCCGGCCGCAGCGCCCAAATCGGACGTGAAGCCCGGCGCCCCCGCCGAGAACGAGCCCGGCGGCAAGGCCCCGGTCGCGGCCGCCTCCCAGCCCAGGCCCGCCAAGTAGGAGCCGCGCACGTGGCGGCCGCGCCGTGCCGCTGGGCGAACGGCCGCCAGGCCCCGCTTCCGGCTTCGCGCCGGGGGCGGGGCTTCCCTTTTCCGCACGCGCAAAAAAGGCCGAAGGGCGCGCGCCCCCCGGCCTGACGGATTGCATTTGTGCGGACGGCTTCGCCTACGCCGCGCGTCCCTGCGTCGCGGTCCGGACCACGGCCTGGGCCACGACCGCGCCGCGGCCGACGCCGTTGCGCAGGACCTCGGCGTAGATCTCCCAGGTCTTGAGGAAGGCCTGATCGAAGGAGGTGCCGGCGGCGAAGCGCCGCGCCTCCGCGCCCATGCGCAGGAGCCGGTCGCGGTCCAGCGCCAGTTCGAGCGCGGCCAGGGCCAGGGCGGCCGGGTCGCCCGGCGGCACCACCAGCCCGCTGCGGCCGGGCAGCATGGACTCGCACGGACCGCCGGCGCTCGTGACCACCACGGGCAGACCCGAGGCCTGGGCCTCCAGCACCACGTTGCCGAAGGTGTCCGTGGCCGAAGGGAAGACGAACAGGTCGGACCCGGCGTAGGCCTCGGCGAGAGCCTGGCCGCGCAGGTAGCCGGTGAACACCGCCGGCAGTCCGGCCAGCTGGGCGCGCATCTCCTCCAGGTACGGCCCGTCGCCCACGATGACCAGACGCGCGTCCGGCCGGTGGGCGTGGATCAGCCGGAAGGCCTCGGCCAGCACGTCCAGCCCCTTCTCGCGCGAGACGCGACCCACGTAGAGGAGCTTGAAGTTCCGCGCGATGCCCATGTGTTCGAAGAACCCGTTGCGGCGGCCCGGCTGGAAGCGTTCGGCGTCCACGCCGCGCGGGTGCACCACCACCTTGTCCCGGTCGATGCCGTGCGCGACGAGATCCGCCGCCGTGGAGCGGCTGGGCGAGTAGATGGCGTCCATCTGGCCGTAGAACCAGCGCATGTAACGCCAGGCCGCATCCTCCATGCTCGTGTCCTCGGTGAACATGCGCACGTACTGCGGGAAGGCCGTGTGGTAGGTGCCGTAGACCGGCAGCTTGAGAATCCGCGCGATGGCCAGGCCGGCCAGACCCATGGGCCCCGGCGTGGCCGTGAGGATGCAGTCGAAGTCCTGGTCGAAGCACCAGGCCAGCAGCTCCAGGAACGGCGGGTACGCGAGCGTCAGCTCCGGATACTCCGGCATGGCGAAGGAGCCCACCGGGGCGAAGTTCCGGGCCCCCTCGACCACCGGTCCGGAGCCGCAGGTCACGCAGGTCATGGCCTTGCCGTGTTTGCGCGCCAGGGCGACCTGCTGCTTGAGGGTCAGGGCCACGCCGTTGACCTCGGCGAAAGTGTCGGTGAAGTGGGCCACGCGCAGGCCAGCGCCGCCGTCCTCCCCGGTCCGGCGCTCCGGTTCGAGGCCGAAGCGCTCCACGCACCGGGCCACGAAGCCGCGCTCCCGGGCGAAGAGCTCGCAGGCCAGGAAGTAGGGCGAAAGCAGGGCGTAGAGCGACCCGGCCGAGGCCACGTCGTGGAACAGCTCGAAGATGGCCGCCTCGCGCACGGAGGTCAGGGTCCTGTCCGCGAAGCGCGCCAGCAGGCGGTCGGTGGTGCGCTGCACGAAGCGCCGCCAGAGGTCCTCGGGCTGCGCGTGCTCGCCCAGGCGGCCGCGCGCGGCGGCGGAAAGCTCGGGATCGGCCTGGATGACGCCCTCGGCCTCGGCCAGGAGCATGGCCTGGGGCGACTCCGCGTCGGCCATGAGCGTGTACAGCCGGGTGCGCGCGCCGTCGCGCAGGCGCTCCAGAAGCGGCGGCCGGCGCACCGCGCTGGCCGGGTCCAGCAGCGCGTCGGCGAAGCGCATGCACACGTGGGTGCGCGGCAGCCGCCCGGCGCGGCTTTTGTAGAACTGGTAGGCGATGCCGTAGAGGTTGTGGGCCATGACCCAGGGCGAGGCCGGCCGGCCCTGGACCTCGCCGCGGCCCTCGCGGATGCCGGCCAGGAGGTTTTCGAGCCCGGCCGGGCCGGGGAAGCGCGTGTGCGTCCGCGCGATGGACAGGGACGAGTGGTCGTCGCTGCCGCCCACCAGCGCCTTGACCCAGGGGGTTTCGCCGTAGGGCTCGATGCCGTGGAGGTCGGCCAGCCGCTCGATGATCCCGCGGTCGAGCCAGGCGGCGATGCGCCGCAGGAAGTCGTTCTGGGACCGGTCGCGCGAGCCGTTGAGCTCCAGGGTGTTGAACAGGAGCAGGGCCTGCTCGAAGTGCTCCGGGGTCAGCTTGTCGTTCACCGCGAAGAGCGGGTGCGCCAGGACGTGGACCAGCCCCTGGGCGCGCAGGTAGGGCACCAGCTCGAAGACGTTCTCGCGCAGGCGCTGAATGTCCGCGTGCTGGGCCTCGGTGAGGTTGTAGGCCAGGACGTGGAGCTTGCAGCGGTCCGCCGGGAAATAGGCGGTGATCTCCTCGCTGACGAAGGCGCCGGGCAGGTGCGCGATCTCCAGGGAGCCGGCCAGGGTGTTGTGATCGGTGATGGTGACCATGTCCATGCCGCGGGCCCTGGCCAGGTCGTAGATGCGCCGGGGCTCGGTGAAGCTCTCCGGGCAGCCCATGCGCTGGAGAATCCACTGCGAGGGCCGCGTGGAATGCCGGGAATGCACGTGCAGATCAATGCGGAAGCCGTCTTGGCTCACGTTCGCCTCCCCGGCCTCAGGCGCAGCGCGGCAGCATCCGCTCGCTCTCGGCCTGGCAGTTGACGCAGAGGCAGGTGACCGGGTTGGCCAGAAGCCGGGCCAGGCCGATGTCCTCGCCGCACTCCTCGCAGACGCCGTAACCGCCGGCGTCGAGGCGCTCCAGCGCGGCCTCGATTTCGGCGCGGCGCTCCACCAGGCGGCGGCGCAGGGCCAGCTGCATGCCCACCTCCACCACGCGCGAGGCAAACTCGTTTTCGTCGGCGCAGGCGTCGAGCCGGGGCTGGTCGTCGATGTCGATGTCCGGGCAGACCTTGAGGCAGCAGGCGTCCAGGGCGTCCTGCAAACGTTTGCGAAGCATCTCCTGCATGGCGTTCCTCCTTATGGTTGCGTTCAGACGATTCCCTTGGTCGTTGAGAGAATGTCTAACAACTCAGGGTTTCCGCCATGTGACGGCGGCGGAACAATTTTGCGGAGAGGCGCGGAAGCGGGGTGAGGCGATCAGGCGCGGAAGCGGTAGCCCACGCCGCGCACGGTCTCCAGCCAGTCGGCGTAGGGGCCGAGCTTGGCGCGCAGGCGGCGCATGTGCGTGTCCACGGTGCGCGAGGTGCCCTCGAAGTCCATGTTCCACACCGTGTCCAGCAGGCGGTCGCGGGTGAGGACCTTGCCGCGGCCCTGGACGATGGTCTTGAGCAGCTTCTGCTCCGTGGCGGTGAGCACGCGCTTGTCGCCGTCCACATCCATTTCGTGGGCGGCGAAGTTCACCACCAGCCCCTCGCGCCGGAAGACGTCCTCGTCCTCGGCCGGGGCCTGGCCGGTGCGCCGCAGCACCAGGCGGATGCGCAGCACCAGCTCGCGCGTGCTGAAGGGCTTGACCACGTAGTCCTCGGCCCCGAGCTCCAGGCCCACCACGCGGTCCACCTCGTCGGTGCGCGCCGTGAGCAGGATCACCGGCACGCCGGAAAGGCCCGGCATCTGCTTGAGCCGGCGGCAGATCTCGAAGCCGTCCATGCCCGGCAGCATGACGTCGAGGACGATGAGGTCCGGCCGCCAGCGGCCCATGACCGCCAGGCCCTCCAGCCCATCGCCGGCCGAACGCACCTCGAAGCCGGCGTTTTCCAGGTTGTAGCGCAGAAGCTCCCGCGTCTCCGCGTGGTCCTCCACCACCATGATGCGTCGCTGTTCCATCGTCTTGCGCTCCGTTGCGGCCGTGGGGCCGCGCTTGGGGCGAACCCTAGCCCCGGCCGGACCGCGCAATGTCACGCGCAGGTGACGGCCGGGAAAATCTTGTGCTACGGAAGCCGGGGATTCCCGCGCCGCAGGAATGCGCGCAAGCTTTCGCAGGAGCGTGACGCGGCCGTCACATCCGCCGGGCAGGGTGGCGCCAACACCCACTGCAACCAAACAATCGGAGGAGCATGATGAACGAGAACGGGACGAGCGGAATGGACCGGCGGGAGATGCTGCGGCTGCTGGGCGCGGGCGCGCTGGCGGCGCTGACGGCCGGGTTGCTGCCCGAGGACGCGGCCGCCGCGCCGGACGCCCAGGGCTTGGAGCGCGCCAAGGGGCCGGGACTCATCTTCGTCGTGGGCGACGGCATGCCCGCCGGCGTCATCCGCGCCATGCACGACCTGCGCACCGGCGTCTTCGGCCGCAAGGACTCCTGCTACTACGCCCGCCTGCGCGACCCCAAGTCCTCGCTGGGCCTCATGGGCACCGCCAGTCTTTCGAGCATCGTCACCGACTCGGCCCCGGCCTCGGCGGCCTGGTCCACGGGCGTGCACACCGTGAACCACTCCCTGGCCGTGCTGCCCGACGGCCGGCCCCTCGCCACGATCTTTGAGCTGGTCAAGCCGCGCGGCGTGGCCACCGGTCTGGTCACCACCACCCGCGTCACCCACGCCACCCCGGCGGCCTGGGTCTCGCATCAGGCCGACCGCGACGCCGAGGACACCATCGCCGCCGAGCTGCTGGCCTTCCGGCCCGACGTGCTCCTGGGCGGCGGCCGCAAGCATTTCGACGCCAAGAAGCGCAAGGACGGCCGCGACCTGCTGGCCGAGTTCGCGGCCAAGGGCGCAACGCTGGCCAACGACCACGCCGCCCTCCTGGCCGCCCCGGTCCAGGACGGCCCGCTGGTGGGCCTGTTCAGCGGCTCGCACATGGCCTACCGCCTGGACCGGCTCAACGATCCGGCCCTCGCCGCCCAGCCCTCCCTGCCGGAGATGACCGCCGCGGCCCTGCGCCGCCTGGCCCGGCATCCCGGCGGCTTCCTGCTCCAGGTGGAGGCCGGGCGCATCGACCACGCCAGCCACTCCAACGACGCCTGGAGCGCGATCATGGACACCGTGGAGCTGGACGACACCCTGGGCGTCATCGACGCCTTCCTGGCCGTGAACCCGCAGACCCTGGTCATCGTCACCTCGGACCACGGCAACTCCGGCTGGGGCGTCAACGGCACCGGCCCGGAATACAACGACGCCACCAAGGCATTGCGCTCCTATCGTGCGGGCAAGGCCTCCTTCGAGGCGCTCATCGGCCGCATGAAGGGCAAGGGCGCGGCCGAGGTGCGGGAGCTGGTGGCCGAGGCCACGGGCTACGCCATCAGCCCGGCCGAGGCCGAGCGCATCCTTCAGGCCATGCAGCCGGGCTACGAGCTGACCACCGGCGACTACGTCTACCAGCCCGACGCCACCCTGGGCCAGATCATGGCCTACAGCGCCTATCCCAAGTCCGGCCCGGCCACGGTGCGCCGCGGCAACGTGGGCTTCACCTCCTGCAACCACACGGCCGAGGACATGGCCCTGCTGGCCTATGGCCACCGGGCCAAGGAAATGGGCCTGGACCGCTGGGTGGACAACACCGCGCTGTTCGGGACCATGTGCCGCTTCTTCGGCGTGCGGCACCAGAACCCGAGCATGACCCTGGCCGAGGCGCGGCCGCACCTGCTGGCGGCCCGGCGCGGAGCCGACCCGCGCCTGCATATCGCCTGAGCCCTGCGCAACGCTTCCGCAAGACGGGCCGGGACGAATGTTCCGGCCCTTTTTGTTTCCGGCGCTGGACAGTCCCGCCCCGGCGCGCTAAGACGGCAAACATGAGCAAGAGCCACGACGTCATGTCCACCGGCATCCTGCTGGACACCGGCACCAACGAGCTGGAGATCCTGGAGTTCCACATCAACGGAACGGCCGGCGATCAGTCCGCTCCGGAGCGTCACAGCTTCGGCGTCAACGTGGCCAAGGTCATGGAGGTCATCGAGAGCCCCGTCCTGGAGCCGCAGCCCGGCGCGGCCCACCCGAGCTTCCGCGGCCTGCTCTCCCTGCGCGGCCACATCCTGCCGGTCATCGACCTGGCCGTGTGGCTCGGCATCGACCGCGCGCAGAGCCGCTTCGACAACATCATCGTCACGGAGTTCAGCAAGTCCGTCACCGGCTTCGTGGTCTCCGGCGTCACGGGCATCCACCGCGTGGGCTGGGCCGAGGTCATCCCGCCGGACTCCTGCGTGCCCAAGGGCGGCGTGCAGGCCATCATCGGCCTCGTCGAGCGCGACGGCCACTTCATCCAGCTCCTCGACCTGGAGAGCATCATCGCCGACCTCTCGCCTCAGGACCGCATCGGCTCCGGCGTCGCGATGACCGTGGCCCCGCGCCGCTATTCGGTGCTCGCGGCCGACGATTCCGCCTCCATCCGCCAGCTGCTCGAAGGCACGCTCGGGCGGGCGGGCATGTCCGTACGCATCGTCCACAACGGCCAGGAGGCCCTGGAGGCCGCCCGCGACATCGCCCGGCAGGCCGCGGAACAGGGCCGCCCGGCCCATGAACTCCTCGACGTGGTCGTCTCGGACATCGAGATGCCGCTCATGGACGGCTTCACCCTGACCAAAAACCTCAAGTCCGACGCGGCCCTCCAGGACGTGCCGGTGATCCTCTACTCCTCCATCATCACCGACGAGCTGCGCCACAAGGGCGAAAGCGTCGGTGCGGACTGCCAGGTGTCCAAGCCGGACCTGGAGCGCATCCCCGAGGTGGCCATGCGGCTGGTGCAGGAGCGGGAGGCGCGCAGGAGCGCGGCCAATGCCTCGTAAACATCCCCTCGTCCCGGTTCTCGCCTGTCTTCTCGCCGGCCTGCTCGCCTGGGGCTGCGCCGCCGCGCGCACCGGCGCGGCCACGGCCGAGGATTCCGGCCGTAACCTCGCGGCTGCGCGCCAGTCCCACGCCGCGGCCATCGTGTCCGAAAGCGCGCGGGCCCTGCGCGAGCTGCGCAAGGAGACGCACGACCGCATCCTCGACCACGCCCTGACCGAGGCCCGCGCGGTCATCGTGCTGCCGGGCGTGTACCGGGCCGGATTCATTTACTCCCTGCACGGCGGCGACGGGGTGCTCGTGGCGCGCCGGGCCGACGGCGGCTGGAGCGCGCCGGTGTTCCTGAGCCTGTTCGGCGCGGGTTACGGCTGGCAGGCGGGCGCGGAGAAATCGCGCGTGGCGCTGGTCATCGACGAGGACGCCACCCTCGCGCGCATCCTGGACACCGGACTGTCCTTCGACGCCGCGGCCGGTTTCGACATCCTCAACGTCCGCCAGACGACCGGGCCGTCCACGCTGACCGAAAAGCGGCCGGTGCTGGCCTTCTCCGACGGCGCGGGCATGATGGCCGGCATCGCCTTCAACGGCGGCTCGCTGCGGGTGAACCAGGGCCTCACCGCATCCTATCACGGGGCCGCGGCGGGGGACGCAGCCGCCATCCTCAAGGGCGCGAACGCCCCCGGCATCGAGACCTTCGAACTCTGGAGCGCGCTGCTTGCGGATCTCCCGGACGAGGGAGCGCCGCCGGTCCTGCGGACGGAGCGCTAAGGCCCGCGCCGGAACGCGCGGCGGATGCGAGAAGGGAGCGCCGCCCCTAGCAGCGGGGCGTGCGCAGACGCGTGCGGATGGTCTTGAACAGCCAGACGGCGGTCAACACGCCGAACAGGCCGCCGGCGACCCACCACTTGGCGTGCTGCAGGAAGCGTTCGAGCACATCGCCCAGGTAATAGCCGCCCACCCCGAAGCACATGGCCCAGATGCAGGCGCCGATGCCGTTGAGGCAGAAAAAGCGCAGGGGCGAGACGTTGGTCGTGCCCACCGCGAAGGGCGTGATGTTGCGGAAGCCGTAGAAGAAGCGGAAGGAGACGAGCACGAGCACCTGGTGCTTCTCCAGGAGCCGGTGGACTTTTTCGATGCGGCACTCCCATTTCTTGAGCCGCGTTTCCAGGAACTTCTTGTTGTAGCGGCCGATGTAGAAGGCCGTCTGGTCGCCGGCGAAGCTGCCGGCGAAGGCCGCGAGGATGCACAACGGCAGGGATAGATGCCCGTTGAAGGCCGCAAAGCCGGCCAGAATGAGGATGGTCTCGCCTTCCAGGAAGGTCCCGATGAACAGGGCGAGATAGCCATATGTCGACAGGAGCTTGGTCAGATCCACGGCGGCGTCCAGGCGTCAGTTCAGCGGCCGCACCACCGCCGCCGCCGTCCCGTCCGGTTCAGGCCCGTTCGGGACGGCTGAGGGGGCGTGTGACAGAAGGCCGCCGCTAGGCGTTCTTCTGCTCCTGCTTCGGGGCCTCAGTCTGTGCGGCGGCCTGCTGGGCCGGCTGGGCAGGCTGCGCCTGCTGCGCGGTCTGGGCCTGCTGCACGGGCTGCTGGGCCGGCTGCGCCTCGGGCTGCTGCGCCGGGACCTTGATTTCATCCTGGGCGGACAACGCCGACTTGAACTCGCGGATGCTCTTGCCCATGTTGGCGGCGATCTGCGGCAGTTTGCCGGGACCGAACAGCAACAGGGCGATGACCAGAATCAACAACAGATGCATGGGCTGGAACAATTCGCCTAGCATGACGGCCTCCAAAGGTTTGGCTGAGGATTTTCTACCCTACCCGCCGCGATTTGAAAACCCCCAGGCGGCTGGCTCGGTGAAAATTATCCTCCGGCGGTGCATATACGGCCTCCGGAGGGCCCGGGCGCGGGAGCAAACCATAAATATTCCATTATATCAACGTGGTATCTGCAAACTGCCGTCTGCACAGCAAACGGCAGGGGGCCCCGACTCCGCGCGTTGACGCACCTGCTGAAAAAATGGTGCCTGTACGGACGAAGTCAAGGCCGCAGGGCCTTTCCGCCTGCCGTCAGCATCGGATTCACGCCCCTGCCCCTCGCTGCGTCCTACCGCCTCAGGCTGAACAGCACCCCGCCAGGCAGCACTTCCCAAGGCACACAAAGGTAGTTTATACATGATTGTTATTTTCTAACTACTTGATCACGACATTGCCGCGGTAACGCAATACCTGCGCGACCGATCTTCAACATACCGAAATAAAAAATGTTCCCATCGCCTTTAGTGACGACGCTCTCACTAGCCCGGAAATGCCGTGTCTGGAAATCCATTCAACAAATACGTCATACGTGGGTATATCCGCAGGGTACGCGCCGCTTCATCTAGACAAACTTCTCTATTTAATAAAATATTTACGGCATGTTATGGCAATCTTGCCACCCACAAAGCTGACGCCAATCAGCTTATCCGCTGCATCTCTTTGCAGCATCTCTTGCATTTTTGTAATTTAAAACGTTGTCACCGCTAGGCCTGAAAACAAATAGTTCTTTTATTTCTACAGTGTTATACGTGTTGGCCCGCTTCTTGCCCTTAGCCGGTCAACGTCTTTCCCTAATAATTTTCTGGAGGGCAGCATGCTCAAGAACATCGTTATGGCACTCACCCTTGCTTTGGTCGTCCTGGTCGGGGCGGCCTCCGGCTTCGCGGCCGACGAGCCCAAGCCGGACCCTGCCGGCGCCAGCATCGGCACCGCGGCCGACGTGGTCAACGCCACGGCCGGGGCACCCACGGAAGTGGATCTGGAGAAGTACAAGGACTCCGAACCCCTGGCCACCAAGCTCGCCGACGTCATCGGCCACAACCGCATCTCCATCAACTTCGTGTGGACGCTCATCTGCGGCTTCCTGGTCATGTTCATGCAGCTCGGCTTCGCCCTGGCTGAAACGGGCTTCACCCGGGCCAAGAACGCCGGCCACACCATGGGCATGAACATGATGGTCTACGGCATCGGCATGCTCGGCTTCTGGATCTGCGGCTTCGCCCTCCAGATGGGCGGCAGCGGTGGAGCCTCGGCCCTCGGCGGCGGCGGCGTGCTCAACCAGGAATTCATCGTCAGCATCCTGGGCAAGGACTTCGGCCTTTTCGGCACCAAGGGCTTCTTCCTGGGCAACGACGTCTATGACGCCACCGTCATGACCATGTTCCTCTTCCAGATGGTGTTCATGGACACCACGGCGACCATTCCCACGGGCGCCATGGCCGAACGCTGGACCTTCAAGAATTTCGTCATCTACGGATTCTTCATCTCCATGTTCGTGTATCCCCTGTACGCCAACTGGGTCTGGGGCGGCGGCTTCCTCTCGGCCCTGGGCAGCAACTTCGGCCTGGGCCACGGCACCCTTGACTTCGCCGGTTCCTCGGTCGTGCACATGACCGGCGGCGTGGCCGCCCTGGCCGGCGCCATCTGCATCGGCCCGCGCCTGGGCAAGTTCCGCCCCGACGGTACCCCCAACGCCATGCCCGGTCACCACATCCCCATGGCCCTGGCCGGCTGTCTGGTCCTGGCCTTCGGCTGGTTCGGCTTCAACGCCGGCTCCACCCTGGCCGGCGGCGACCTGCGCATCAGCGTCGTGGCCACCAACACCATGCTGGCCTCCGCGGGTGGCTGCATGTCGGCCATGTTCTACATGTGGTTCCGCTTCGGCAAGCCGGACATCTCCATGGCCGGCAACGGCATGCTCGCCGGCCTGGTGGCCATCACCGCCCCCTGCGCCTTCGTCACTCCGATCAACGCCGTAATCATCGGCGTCATCTCCGGCGTGCTGCTCTGCGCGAGCGTGCTCTTCGTCGAAAACGTGCTCAAGATCGACGACCCCGTGGGCGCCATCTCGGTCCACGGCGTCAACGGCGCCTGGGGTTTGCTGTCCCTGGGCCTCTTCGCCGACGGCACTTACGGCGACAAGCTCAATGGCGTGGAAGGCACCGTGAAGGGTCTGTTCTACGGCGACGGCGGCCAGTTCGTGGCCCAGCTCATCGCCGTGTGCGTTAACTTCGTGTTCGTCTTCGTGGTCATGTTCCTCTTCTTCAAGCTCTCCGACAAGATCGCCAAGATGCGCGTCCCGGCCGAAGTCGAGCAGGAAGGTCTGGACATGGCCGAGGTCGCCGTCATCGGCTACCCCGAGTTCTCCATCAACAAGACCCACCGCTAGGCTCAGGAGGCAGCCATGAAGAAGATTGAAGCCATCATCAAGCCTCACAAGCTCGACGACGTCAAGGACGCCCTGGACAAGGCCGGCGTGCACGGCATGACCGTCACCGAGGTCAAGGGCTACGGACGGCAGAAGGGCCATGTGGAAATGTACCGCGGCGCCGAATACCAGGTGGTGTTCAAGGCCAAGGTGAAGATCGAGGTCGTCGTCAACGACGCCATCGCCGCCGCGGTTGTGGAAGCCGTGCGCACCGCCGCCAACTCCGGCAGCATCGGCGACGGCAAGATCTTCGTGATGAACGTTGAAGAGGCCGTGCGCATCCGCACCAACGAGCGCGGGGAGGCGGCCGTCTAAGGGAATTACTCCTCTCTCCCTTGCGGCGCGGGTGCGCGGGAAGAGGGACCCGCGCGCCCGCCACACTCCCGAGCCCCTGCCTGTAACGCCCAGGCAGGGGCTTCCTTTTGTCGGAAAGCGGGACGGATCAGGGTCGCGCGGCCATGCTGGCGATGCCGGCGCAGGCGTAGCGGTAGACGAAGTCCGTCACGAGATCCACGCCCAGCCGGTCCAGGGAAAGGTCCGGCCGCACGCGGCGGATGAGCTGCTTCATGTTGTCGAAGAACAGGCAGTGGCCGGTGACGCCGGCCGCGCAGAGCTGCACCGTCTGGTCGGGAACGCCCGGCAGAAGCTGGCGCATGACGTCGAGCAGCTCCTCGTGCACGGGCATCAGCACCTTGTCCAGCACCTGAATGAAATACTCCGAGGGCTCCATGAGCTCGGACGTAAGCAGCTGTCCGAGCTTCTCCTCCAGCGGGTCGCCGTCGCCGCGGAGGCGGTACAGCAGCGAACGGATGTAGGCGTAGAGGCGCGCCATGGGCGTGGCGTCGGCCTCCAGGCCCATGCGGAGGGGGTATCGCTCCAGGGATCGCTGCACGAAATCCAGGAGCACGGCCATGTACAGCCGCTCCTTGCCGCCGAAGTGATAGTTCACCGCAGCCACGTTGGCCTTGGCGCGGGCGCAGATGTCGCGCACGGTCGCCTCGCGGGGGCCGCGCTCGGCGAAGACCTCGCGAGCGGCCTCCAGCAGCCGTTGCTTTGTTTTGGCGTCCTGGTCCTGTCCCATAACTCCACCGCCTCTTCCAAAACGCATATTAAACGTCGTTTAAATCATCGCCGCACACCTGTCAAGCCCCAAGTGTGCTTCAAACGCGCCGGCAGGGCCCCCGCAGGCCCGGCTCCGGCTTGTCGGCGCAGCGCCCCTTTGCTACTGTGCGCCAAACCATCCACCCGAGGGGAGACGATGCCGTACAAGGACTTGCAGGAATTTCTCAAGGTTCTCGACAAGAAGGGCGAACTCAAGCGTATTGACGCGGAGCTCGACCCGCACCTGGAGATCGCCGAGGTCACCGACCGCGTGAGCAAAAAATTCGGCCCGGCCCTGATCTTCCAGAAGGCCAGGGGCGCCAAGTTCCCGGTGCTCACCAACATGTTCGGCTCCTACAGCCGCATGAACCTGGCGCTGGACTCCGAGAACCTCGACGCCCTGGGCGAAAAAATCCACGAATACCTGGAGATCGAGCGACCCGACGGCATCGTCAAAAAGCTCCAGCTGATCCCCAAGCTCTCGAAGCTGACCAACATCTTTCCGGACCACGTCAAGCGCGGCTGCTGCCAGGACGTGGTCCTCACGGGCGAGCAGGCGGATCTCGGCCTCCTGCCCGTGCTCACCACCTGGCCGGGCGACGCCGGGCCGTTCATCACCCTGCCGGTAGTCTTCACCAAGAACCCCGAGACCGGCACGCGCAACGCCGGCATGTACCGCATGCAGGTGTACGACAAGAACACCACGGGCATGCACTGGCATCGCCACAAGGGCGGGGCCTACCACTACCACCTGGCCGAGAAGCTGAACAAACGCCTGGAGGTGGCCGTGGCCATTGGTCCGGACCCGGCCGTGACCTACGCCGCCACCGCGCCCATTCCGGACGAAATCGACGAGATGCTGTTCGCCGGTTTCCTGCGCAACCAGCCGGTTGAGCTGGTCAAGTGCAAAACCGTGGACCTGGAGGTCCCGGCCACGAGCCAGTTCGTGCTCGAAGGCTATGTGGACCCGGGCGAACGCCGCCGCGAGGGCCCCTTCGGCGACCACACCGGCTATTACTCCCTGGCCGACGATTACCCGGTGTTCCACGTCACGGCCCTGACCCACCGCAACGACGCCGTGTACCCGGCCACGCTGGTGGGCCCGCCGCCCATGGAGGACTGCTTCATCGGCAAGGCCACCGAGCGCCTGTTCCTGCCGCTGATCAAGAAGCAGCTGCCCGAAATCGTGGACATGAACCTGCCGCTGGAGGGCGTGTTCCACAACCTCTGCTTCGTCTCCATCGACAAGCGCTATCCCGGCCAGGCGCGCAAGGTCATGTACGCCCTCTGGGGCATGGGCCAGATGATGTTCACCAAGATCATCGTGGTGGTGGACAAGAACATCAACGTCCAGAACGTCTCCGAGGTGCTCTGGCGCATCGGCAACAACGTCGACCCCCGACGCGACGTCTGCATCCTCGAAGGCCCGCTCGACGCCCTGGACCACGCCTCGCCCCTGGCCTTCTATGGCGGCAAGATGGGCATCGACGCCACCCGGAAAGGACCGGAGGACGGCCACTACCGCGAGTGGCCCCACTCCCTGCGCATGGATGATGGGGTCAAGGCCAAGATCGACGCCCTCTGGGGCCAGCTCGGGATTTGAGGCGGAGCCGCCGTTCATCCCGAACGCCGGCCGTGTTGGGGGAAGCCGGAGCGAGAAGCTTCCCACGCTGACGAGCCAGCATTTTGAGAACAAAGCGGCCAGAAAGACGACGGCGCGCGGAAGGGATCAATTGACGCGCGCCGCGCCGCCGCGTATTTTCAAAATGACCGCTCGACACGCATCTCAGCCCGTCCCGCTGGACAGCAGACCATGGTGAAGGAACAGTCCCCGACCTTGATCGCCCTGGCGGCCAGCGCCGCAGGCCTGGACGCGTCCCTGTCGCGGCGGGGCTTTCTCCTGTTCTCGGCCTGCGCCGTGTCCAGCCTCGCCGCCCTGGGCCTTTGCGAGGCGTTCGGGGCCAGCCCGCCGGTGGTGATCCTGGACAACGCCACGGGCTTGATTCTGGCCGATCCCTCGCGGTGCGTGGGCTGCCAGCGCTGCGAGCTGGCCTGCTCCGAATTCAACGACAACCGCTCCCAGCCCTCGCTTGCGCGCATCAAGATCGCCCGCGCCCTGAACTACGGGCTGGACGGTCCCACCGGCGGCTCCCGCATGCAGGGACTCTGGGGCGACGGTCTGGTGGTCCAGGGCGTGTGCCGGCAATGCCCGCATCCCGTGCCCTGCGCCACGGCCTGCCCCGAGAACGCCATCGTGCCCGATCCGAAGACCGGGGCCCGGATGGTGGACGCCAAAAGATGCGTGGGCTGCCGCCTGTGCCAGCGGGCCTGCCCCTGGGGCATGATGACCTTCGACGAGGACCGCCAGAAGGCCTCCAAGTGCTTCCTCTGCAACGGCAAGCCCAAATGCGTGGAGGCCTGCCCGGCCGGAGCGCTGCGCTTCGTGCCCTGGCGCGACATCACCCGCGAGGGCCGGCCGACCGTCGCCCCGCTGTCCGTCATCCCTGCGGCCAAGGCCAAGGCCTGCGCCGACTGCCACACCCCCGCCGCCAAGAAGGGCGCGCGCCGTTAGGAGGCCCCGCATGCCCGCGACTCCGGGAGGCTTTGCCGGCAAGGTCCTGCGCGTGGACCTGTCCACCGGAAAGTTCAGCACCCAGGACACCTTCGAGCGCTACGGCGAGTTTCTGGGCGGCACGGGCCTGGGCTACCAGGTGCTGTGGGAGGAGGTGCCCGCGGGCGCCGGCCCCTTCGACGTCGCCAACAAGCTCGTCTTCGCCACGGGCGTTCTGGCGGGCACCAGCGTGCCCTGCAGCGGCCGCACCGCCATCACCACCATCTTTCCCTCCTGCTGGCCGAAGGCCCTGGTGGGCTCCGGCCACATGGGCGGCCAGTTCGCGGCCAAGCTCAAGTACGCGGGGTACGACGCCATCATCGTGGAGGGCAGGGCCGAGCGGCCCGTGTGGCTGTTCATCCGCGACGGCCATGTGGAGCTGCGCGACGCCTCCCGCCTGTGGGGCGGCGGCATCCGCCGCACCACCCTGGAGATCAGCCAGGAGATGGGCGCGGACTGCTGCGTGGCGGCCATCGGCCAGGCCGGAGAAAAGCTCGCGCCCATGGCCACCGTGGTCAACTCCATGTCCCACTCCGCGGGCGGGGTGGGCGGCGTCATGGGCGCCAAAAAACTCAAGGCCATCGGCGTCCAGGGCAGCGGCGGCCTGCGCATCGCCGGCGACAGGGAGCACTGGGAGCGGCTGGTCAAGTTCCACCTGTCCATCCTGGGGGCCAACAATCAGCACGTGGTGCCGGCCTTCCCCTCGCCCGAGTCCGAATACTACAATCCGGGCTCCCGCTGGGTGGGCGAGCCCGGCAAGCGCTGGGGCGCGGCCCAGCCCCCGGTGGAGATCACCGGCAGCATCCACGACATGAGCCGCATCTCCTACCGGACCAACAGCGCGGCTTATTTCCTGGGCGAGCAGGCCTGGAAGCACACGGTGCGCGGAAACGGCTGCACCTCCTGCCCCATCCGCTGCCACACCACCCTCAAGGTGCCGGCGATGGCCACAAAGTACGGCCTGAACGAAATCGCCCAGGGCACCTGCATCGCGCTCAATTTCGGCCGGTTCTTCTTCCCCGCCCTGCCCGGCGGGCCCAAGGGCCAGGCCGCCCTGGAGGCCTGCATGATCGGCATGAACATGGCCGACGACATGGGCATCTGGAGCAACTACGGGCAGATCCAGCGCGACTTCATCAAACTCGCCAATGAAGGGGTGTTTCAGGCCAAGCTCGGCTCGGCCGAGTACGCCTCGGTCCCCTGGGACAAATGGCGCGCGGGCGATCCCGCCTTCCTGCTGGACCTCATCCCGCGCATCGGCGAACGCCGGGGCGAGCTGGGAAACGTGCTGAGCCAGGGCTCCGCCGGCCCCTTCGACCACTGGGGCATCCCGGAATCCTCCTGGGAGGCGGACCACGCCACCACCTACTGGAAAATGGGCCACCCCAAGCACCACGCCAACGAGGACGACGGCCAGTGCGGGGTCATCATCAACACCCAGTACAACCGCGACGCCCAGTGCCACTCGCACACCAACTTCGTGCGCAACGGCCTGCCCCTGCACGAGCAGAAGCGTCTGGCCGGGGAGCTTTGGGGCTCGCCGGACTCCGTGGACGCCCCGGGCCACTATACCCGCATGAATCCGTACAAGGCCCAGCGCGCCAAATGGGCGATCATCCGCAAGGAGCTGCACGACTGCCTGGGCCTGTGCAACTGGATGGGCCCGTGGGTGGCCTCGCCGCTCAAGGAGCGCGGCTACCGGGGCGACAACAGCCTGGAGTCCCGCTTCTACAGTTTGGCCACGGGCCGCCAGCTTGACCGGGAGATGCTCGATCTGGCCGGCGAACGCGTGTTCACCCTGCACCGCGCCCTGACCATCCGCGACATGGCGACCGTCGACATGCGCGGCGCCCATGACCGCGTGCCCCGCTGGGTCTACGAGGATCCGCAGGGCGCGCAGCCCTTCAGCCAGGGCACCATCCGCATGGATCGCGAGGACATCGGCCTAGCCATGGACATGTTCTACGAAATCATGCGCTGGGACAAGGCGACCGGAGCGCCCACGCGCGCCGCCTACGCCCGGCTGAACCTCGACGCCGTGGGCAAGGCCCTGGCCGACAAGGGTCTTGCGCCCGAGAGCGGGAAATGAACCCCGGGGACACGGCCCGGCTGGCCGACGCCGCGGGCGCGGCCGTGCGCGCCGCCAGCGGCGAGCTGCGCCTGGTGGACTGCGAGGCGGTGCTGGAGGCGCTGGCTTCCGGGGGCCAGTTCGGCGAGTCGGAGCCGGCGGCCCGCGAGGCGGCCCGCGCCCTGCTGCCGGGTCTGCTGGCGGGGCATCCGGCCCTGGCCGCCCTGGAGAGCCGCACCGGCCGCACCCTGTACTACGCCCCGGATCTGCTGAGCCGCACCTACGCCCGCATCCTGGACAGGAAGGGCTCGCCGCTGCTGCTCATGGCCGAGGAAATCCGGCTCAACTCGCGCGACTACCCCCGCCCGGTGCCGGTGGAGCTTTTCCAGGCCTCGCCCTTCGGCCTCGCGTCCGAGGACATCGCCCGCGCCCTGGCGGCAATGGCCGCAGACCCCGAGTACCGGGACATCAGCTCCGCCACGACCGCAACCGGCGCGGTGTACCTCTTCTCCACCCGGCACCTGGAGCGCGGCTACGCCGTCTTCCTGGCCCAGCGGGCCGAATCCGCGGACATGAACCCCTAGCGGGCCGGGGCGATCCGCATGCTTCAGCGCCCAGGGCCCGCCAGCCGCCATGGAATCGGGAGGGCGCCGGTGACGCAACGGATCTTGACGCGGCGCGGCCGCTTCCTGCCGATCCTGGCCCTGCTGGCCGCCCTGTGCCTCGTGCTGACCGCCTGCGGCGGCGACGAGAAGAAGGCGGAGCGCAAGCAGCCGACCGCAGTCGAGGCGCCGCGCGGCAACACCCGCGAAGAGTCCTTCCAGGACGCCAAGCGGGCCCTGGAGCGCGCCGTATACCACGACCACCGCATCACCCTGTACTGCCGCGCGCCCTTCGACGCCAAAAACAACGTGCAGACGCCGCCGGGATTCACGACGCCCAAGCACAAGGCCCGGGCCGGACGCGTCGAATGGGAGCATGTGGTGCCCGCCGAGAACTTCGGACGCGCCTTCGTGGAATGGCGCGAGGGGCACCCGGACTGCCGGGACAAGCGCGGGCCGTTCAAGGGCCGCAAGTGCGCCGAGCGGACCAGCCGGGAATACCGGCTCATGCAGGCGGACATGTACAACCTCTACCCGGCCATCGGCGCGGTCAACGCCATGCGCAGCAACGACAACTACGCCATGCTCCCGGACGCGCCGGCCAGCTTCGGAACCTGCGGGATGAAGATCGCCGGCGGCAAGGCCGAGCCGCCGGAGTACGCGCGCGGGACCATCGCCCGCTCCGCCAAGTACATGGCCTGGGCCTACCCGCGTTACCGGATGAGCGATCAGCAGGCCAAACTCATGGACGCCTGGGACGCCATGTACCCGGTGGACGAATGGGAGTGCGTCCGGGCCAGGCGCATCGAGGGCATCCAGGGCAACGAGAACCCGCTGGTGAAGGGCAAGTGCGAGGCGGCCGGGTTCTGGAACTAGCGGCGGCGCATTGCCAATCGCGTCAAGTTCTCTTACCTTGCAAGGGATCCGGGAGAGCAGTCCCGGTCAAAGGATGGCATGACAGTCAAACGCATCATTCTCGCCGTCACCGGCGCCAGCGGCCAGCCCTACGCCCTGGCCCTCGCCCGCGCGCTCGCGCTCGCCGAGGGCGTGGAGCTGCACCTGATCCTGTCCGACGCGGCCAAGAAGGTCATGGCCCTGGAGGCGGACTTCACGCCCGCGGACCTGGAGGCCCTCGCCGCCGCGTCCTACGGCGAGAAGGACATCGCCGCGCCGCCGGCCAGCGGCTCCTGGCGTCACGCGGGCATGGTCGTCTGCCCCTGCTCCATGGCCAGCCTGGCGGCCATCGCCCAGGGCCTGGGCAACAATCTGATCCACCGCGCGGCGGACGTGACCCTGAAGGAGGGGCGCAAGCTCATCCTCGTGACGCGCGAGACGCCGCTGAACCTCGTCCACATCAAGAACATGCTTGCGGCCAAGGAGGCCGGGGCGGACATCGTGCCGGCCTCGCCGGGCTTCTACCACAAGCCCAAGACCATCGACGACTTGGTGAACCACCTGGCCGGGCGCGTGCTCGACCAGCTGGATCTGGAACATGCGCTGTTCAGGCGCTGGGGAGAATAGCGGAACCGGAGGACACGGACATGAAGCTCACCTGGTTCGGGCATTCCAATTTCAAGCTGGAGGACGGCGGGGTCAGCGTGCTCATCGACCCCTTCTTCGCGGGCAATCCCACGGCCCCGTGCGGCTGGGAGGCGGCCGGCAAGGTCGACGCCGTGCTCGTGACCCATGACCACGGCGACCACCTGGGCCAGGCCGCGGACATTTGCAAGGCCACCGGGGCCAAGCTCGTGTGCATCTTCGAGCTGGCCGGGCCGATGCAGGCCCAGGGCGTTCCCGCCGGGCAGATCCTGGGCATGAACCTGGGCGGCACGGTCGAGGCGGCGGGCGTCCGCGTGAAGATGGTCCAGGCCTTCCATTCGGCCGAGGCCGGCGCGCCCGCGGGCTACATCCTGACCTTCCCGGGCGGCTTCTGCGCCTATCACTCCGGCGATACGGCGCTGTTCTCGGACATGAAGCTGTTCCGCCGCTTCTTCGACATCGACCTGGCCCTGCTGCCCATCGGCGGCTGGTTCACCATGGACGCCGTCGAGGCGGCGGTGGCCTGCTCGTTTTTGTGCTGCCGCAACGTCGCGCCCATGCACTGGGGCACCTTCCCCATCCTGGCGCAGAACACCGACGCCTTCGCCGCGGCGCTCAAGGAGCACGCGCCGACCACGACCATGGTCCGGCTCACGCCCGGCGTGACGGCGGACGTGATCTAGGGCCGCCGCGAGGCCCCCAGCTTCGCCAGATTGCGGCGGGCCAGATCGAACCGCGGGTCGGCCTTGAGCGCCAGCCCGTAAAGCTCCCGCGCCAGCTCGCGGTCGCCCGTGTCGCGGGCGAGATTGCCCCAGTCGTTGTAGGCCCGCGGCCGGCGCGGGTCCTCCCGGATGGCCAGGGCGTAATAGTGCGGGGCTTCGGCCCCGCGGCCCATCAGGGTCAGGCACAGGGCCACGGAGCAGCTGGTCTCGTAGAGCTTGGCTCCGTGCCGTTGCTCCGCCTCAACCCCCTTGAGGAGCGGCGGCAGGGCTTCGGCGTAGCGGTTCTGCGAGATCCGCAGCATCCCCAGGTTGTACAGGGCCGGCCCGTAGTCCGGGTAGATGTCCAGCACCCCGAGGAAGGCCACCTCCGCGGCCTGCTTGTCCCCGGCCTGGCCCTTGAGGATGCCGTAGTTGTTCAGCAGCAGGTAGTTGCCCCGCGTGACGCGCAGGGCCTGCTCGGCGATGCTGAAGGGCGTCCTCCAGGTGGCCAGCTGGCGCTGCTGGACCGGAATGAGGGCGGCCAGGGGCAGAACCGCCAGCGCCGCCGAGGCGGCCAGACGCGGCCAGCCCTCCCGCGCGCGGCCGGCGAGTTCCCCGGCCAGGCAGCCCAGGGCCAAGTACAGTCCCAGGAAGGGCACGTAGGACCAGCGGTCGGCGTATTCCACATGCAGCCCCACCCGCGGCGGCATGATCACCGGGGTGAGCGCGGCCAGAAACCACAGCCAGCCCACGAGAAGATACGGCCGCGCGCGCCGCTGCCACAGGAACAGTCCCGTGAGCGCGGTGAGCAGCAGGCCGGACAGGATCACCTGCGCCGCCGGCACGGATTCCGGGAAGGGATAGATGGTGGCCTGGTCGTGGGGCCAGACCAGCAGGCCGAGATACTTGGCGTAGGAGACCACGGCGTTGGCCAGCTTGAGGCCCGGGCCGGGGTCGAGGCGATCCAGGATTCCGGCGAAGTGGCTGTGCAGGGTCATGAACGTGGCGAAAACCCCGAGCGCCAGCAGCAGCGCCTTTTCCCGCAGGCGTTGCACGAACAGCCGCGGCTCCGGCAGGGCCCGGCCAGCCCCGTTCAGCGCGCCCAGCCGCCCCAGCGGCCACCAGTCCAGCAGCAGCAGCAGCCCGGCCAGGGTCACGAACATGGGCTTGGCCATGAGGCAGAGCAGGAACATGACGTGGAACAGGGCGTTGCGGCCGTGCGTCGGCCGGCGCGTCCATCCTATATAAAGATGAATGGCGCACAGACCCAGGAAGGTGGAAAGCACGTCCTTGCGCGCGGTGATCCAGGCCACGGCCTCGACATGGGCCGGGTGCGCGGCCAGGAGCCCGGCCGCGAGGAACGCCGCCAGCCGGCTGCCGGAAAGCCGCAGGACGAGGCAGAAGAACAGGACCACGTTGGCGCAGTGCCACAACGCGTTCACGACATGGAAGCCGCCGGCCCAGAATCCGAAGAGCCGCGCGTCGAGCATCAGCGAAAGCAGCGTGACCGGGCTCCAGTACAGGCCGGGCGTCGGGGTGAACACGGCCTTGAGGTTGGCCCAGGTGAATCCGGCGAGGATCTGCCGGTTTTCCGTGACGTAGAAGTTGTCGTCCAGGATGCTGAAGTCGAAGCGGACGACGCCCTGATACAGGGCCAGGGCCAGGGCCGCGGCGGCCAGGCACAGGACCGGGGTCCAGCGGGCGGGCGGGGTGGAGACGGACGGGGGAAAGCCGAGGGTAGCGTCGATCATCAGGGCTTCAATGCCGGGACCGGGGGCAGCGCGTCAAGGGCCGCGCGCAGTTTTGCCGCGCGCCGCGGTCCCAGGCCGGGCAGCGCCGCCAGTACGGCCACGTCCGCCGCGCGGATGGCCGCCATGTCGCCGAAGTGGTCGAACAGCAGGCGCGCGGTCTTGCGCCCGACGCCCGGAAGGGAGTCCAGGCCGCCGGTGAGCGAAAGCCGCCGCGCCGCCGCCCGCCCCCGCCCGATGACGTAGCGGTGGGCCTCGTCGCGCACGCGCTGAAGGAACAGCAGGCCCGCACTGCCGGGCTTGAGCGCCGCCGGATTCTTGCGGCCGGGCAGGAAGATGCGGTCCTCCAGCTCGCCGGCGCGGCGCGAGGGCCCCTTGGCGATGGAGGCGCAGGGAAACGCCGCCCCGGCCTGCGCCAGGGCCTCGGACACCGCGGCGAGCTGGCCGCGGCCGCCGTCGATGAGCAACAGATCCGGCCAGGGCGGCCCGGCCTTGGCCCGGCGCGCGGCCCACTGCGCCAGCGCGGCGTAGTCGTCGCCCGTGCCCTCGACAGCGGGCAGCGCATAGGTGCGGTACCCGGCCTTGAGCGGCGCGCCCGCCTCGAAGACCACCAGCCCGGCGCGCACGCCCCGTCCGGCCAGGTGCGAGATGTCCACGCACTCGATGCGCTGGGGCGGCTGCTCCAGGTTCAGGCCGCGCGCCAGCTCCTCGGCCGCGTCCGGCCCGGCGTCCGCAGGCTCCGCCCTGGCGGCCAGGTTCAAGGCCATGTCCATGAGCCGGCGTTCGTCCGGTCCGCGCGGCGCGGCCAAGCGCACCGGGCCGCCACGTCGTTCGGCCAAAACCTCGGCCAGGGCCTCGCCCGCGGGCGGATGCGACACGCTGATCCGGCCGGGAATGTAGCGCTCGGCGGAATAATACTGCGCCAGGAAGCTCTCCAGGGTTTCAGCTGCATCCTCCAGGCGCAGGCCGGGCCAGTGGACGAGCTTCTGCTCCAGCAGCCGGCCGCCGCGCACGAAGAGCATGCCGAGGCCCAGGCCGGCCTCGGCCTCGGCCACGGCCAGCACGTCGCGGTCCAAGGCGTCCTGGAGCACCGAGGCCTGTCCCTCGACGGTCTGCTCGATGGCCCGGATCTGGTCGCGCAGGACGGCGGCGCGCTCGAAGCGCAGCTCCTCCGAGGCCTGGGCCATCTGCTGCTTCAGGTCGCGCACCAGCGTCCGCGACTTGCCCGTGAGGAACTGCTCCACCTGGACCACGAGTTCATGATACTGCGTCCGGTCCACGGGCAGCACGCAGGGCGCGAGGCACTGGCCCATCTGGTGGTACAGGCAGGGGCGCACCCGATTTTTGAACATGCGGTCCGCGCACTTGCGCAGGGGAAAGATGAGGCCCACCAGCTTCAGCGTGTCCCGCGCGGCCGAGGCCGAGGAAAAGGGCCCGAAATAGGCCGAGCCGTCTCGCGTCACCGTGCGGGTGATGGTCAGCCGCGGGTAGTCCGCGCGCCGGTCCAGGCGGAAGAGCAGGTAGCGTTTATCATCGCGCAGGAGAATATTGTAGCGTGGCCGGTGCTTCTTGATCAGGCTCTCCTCCAGGAGCAGGGCCTCCTTTTCGGTGGAGACGAGGAGCACGTCGATGCGCGCGATGCGCCGCACCAGAGCCACGGTCTTAGGCGAATGGTCCGCGCCGGAGCGAAAATAGGAGGCGAGGCGCCGGCGCAGGCTGATGGCCTTGCCGACGTAAATGATGCGCCCGGATTCCTCTTTCATAAGATAAACGCCGGGGCTATCGGGGTAGTTCGCTGCGATGAATTCCATTCTCTCCTGCTCCGGGACGCTGGAGGATGCCTGGGGATGCTTGTTATACCAAGGTTTCCGCTCCGGAAAGGCAAAAATTTGCACGGTAAAAAAATTTTAACTTTCCGCCATTTTTTAGCCTCCAAACCCTTGCCATTCCGCTCGCGAAAGACTAAGAATGCATCCGTACAGTGGCAATGGCTCGTGGTGTTCACCTCAAGCAAAGGAAGGAACAATGAACAAGAAATTTGCACTGCTTCTCGCCCTCCTGGCCTCCCTGGCCATCGGCGCCGGCAGCGCTGCCGCGGCTGACATCAAAGCCACCGGCACCTGGTCGATCGACGCCTACATGGGTCAGAACTGGGACTTCAACAAGCAGACCGAGGACAAGACCTTCGAGGTTGAACAGCGGATGCGTACCGCTCTGCAGTTCATCGCCAACGAGAACCTGAAGGCGGTCCTGGAGACCCAGATCGGCACCAACAATTGGGGCAATGGCCTCTACAGCATCGGTGCCGGCCGCTCCGCCTCCACCGCCAACCCCAATAACACTGGCGCCAACCAGGCCGGTTACGGCAACATCATGCTCCGCAAGGGCTATCTTGACTTCAACTGGCCCGGCACGAAGTTCAACTTCAAGGTCGGCTTCCAGCCGATCAGCCTGCCCGCGGCCATGGGTGGCGGCAGCGCCATCCTGGACGACCAGCTGGCCGCCGCCGTGGCGACCATCCCGGTCAACGACATGCTGACCTTCGTCACCGGCTACGGCCGCCTGATGGAGTCCCAGACCTTCGGTTCCGGCACCTCGGTTTCCGGTCACGGCACTGCCGCTGACGCCGCGCTGCTGATCGCCGACGTCAAGGCCGGCGGCTTCCAGGTGACCCCGTTCTTCATGTACGCCAACGCCGGCCGCGACGTTGCTGGCGCCAACGCCAACAGCCTCGTCGCCTCCTCCGGCTTCGCCGGCCCGAACTCCTCCCTGAAGGAAGGCACCCGCGCTTACTGGGGCGGCGTTGCGTTCAACATGACCGCTCTTGATCCCTTCAAGGTCATGGCCGACTTCAACTACGGCAAGGCCACCTACAACAACCAGGCCGGCACCAACGCCGCCGACGGCGGCCGTTCCGGCTACCTGTTCGACATCGGCGTCGACTACACCGGTCTGTCCATGGTGACCCCCGAGCTGTTCTTCGTCTACACCTCCGGTGAGGACGGCAACAGCACCAAGGGCAGCGGCAAGTCCGAGCGTATGCCCATCGTCGCCACCCCGCAGAACTTCGCCTTCGGTTCCTTCTGGATGCAGGGCGGTGACTCCATCAACGCCAGCATGAACTCCAGCAACACCACCATGGGCTTCTGGGCCCTGGGCCTGTCCTTCAAGGACATCAAGCTCATCGACAAGCTGTCCCACACCGTGCACTTCATCTACTTCAAGGGCACCAACGACGAGGATTACCTGAAGGAGACCGGCGGTTCCGTGCGCGGCGCCGCCTACGGTCAGTTCCTCACCAAGAAGGACTCCCTGTTTGAAGTGGACGTGAACAGCAAGTACCAGGTGTACGACCAGCTGGCCCTCATGCTCGAACTCGGCTACATCAACGCCAACTTCGACAAGGACGTGTGGTACAACGCTCGCGTTGCCACCGGCCTGGCCGGCACCCGCAGCGACCTGAGCAAGGACGCCTACAAGGCCGCTCTGATCCTGCAGTACAGCTTCTAGTCTCCCAATCACGAGCCTAAGCCACGGGGCCGGCGCGAAAGCGCCGGCCCCTTTTGTTTGTGCGCGTTCTCCTCCGCGGTTCGATATCCGACGGACGCGCAGGATTAAAAAATTAGGACGGTAAAATTTTTTTGACCAGAGTCAAAAATGTTCTTGCCTTCCCACCTTCCGGCTGCTAAAAATGCCCCTAAAGAATGGCGTTTGGTGTGTTCTGCAACCGCAAAAGAGGGAAGGAAACATGAAAAAGCTGAGCATTCTGGGTGTCGTTGCCCTGCTCCTGCTGGGCCTCAGCGCAACAGCCATGTCCGCGGACCTGAAGGTCTACGGCAAGTGGATGATTGACGCTACCTGGCGCGAGAACAACGACTTCCTCGGCGGTCCCACCGGCGAGGATAAAGAGTTCGACGTGCAGCAGCGCATCGACACCGGCTTCCAGTTCATCGCCAACGAAAACCTCAAAGCGGTCCTGGAGCTTCGTGCCGGCACCGCGGCTTGGGGCAACAACATGTTCAGCATCGGTGCCGGCCGTTCCGCCTCCACCTCCGCCCCCAATAACGCTGGTGCCAACCAGGCCGGCTACGGCAACCTCATGCTGCGCAAGGGCTATCTTGACTTCAACTGGCCCGGCTCCAAGGTCAACTTCAAGGTTGGCTACCAGCCTGTTGGTCTGCCCGCGGCCTTCGGCGGCGGCAGCGCCATCTTCGAGGATTTTGTCGCCGGCGCAGTGGTGAGCACTCCGATCACCGACAACATCAAGGTCACCGCCGGCTACGCTCGCCCGTTCGAGTCGCAGACCTTCGGTTCCGCCACGAGCGTTTCTGGCTCTGGCACCGCGGCTGACATGGCCCTCCTGGCCGTGCCCATCGACTTCAAGGGCTTCAACATCACCCCCTTCGGCGCTTACATGAACGCCGGCAAGGACAGCCGCGGCGCCAACAGCGGTGTGACCGGCCTCGCCGGTTTCTATTCGCCGAACGCCACCGCCACTGCCGGCGTGCGCGCCTACTGGGCTGGCGTCGCCTTCACCATGACCGCACTTGAGCCCTTCAAGGTCATGGCCGACTTCAACTACGGTTCCGCCACCTGGAACAACAACGCCGCTGCTGGTGCCGACGGCGGCCGTTCCGGCTACCTGTTCGACATCGCCATCGACTACACCGGCCTCAAGTTCATGACCCCCGAGCTGTTCTTCGTGTACACCTCGGGTGAAGATGGAAACAGCTCGAAGGGCAGCGGCAAGTCCGAGCGTATGCCCATCGTCGCCACTCCTATGAACTGGTCGCCCGGCGGCTTCTTCTTCGGTGACCGCGAGTTCCAGTACGGCTTCGGCGCGCAGACCGGTTACACCGACCGCGAGCTGGGCTTCTGGACCGTCGGCCTGGCCCTGAAGGACATCTCCTTCATCGACAAGCTGTCTCACCGCATCAACATCATCTACGTCAAGGGCACCAACGATCCTGACTTCCTGAAGCAGACCGGGACCAACAGCCCGAACAACACCAACAACTACGGCGCCTTCCTGACGGACAAGGACTCCCTGTGGGAGTTCGACCTGAACACCAAGTACAAGATCTATGACCAGTTGAGCGTGTGCCTGAACCTCGGCTACATCAACGCCGACTTCGACAAGGACGCCTGGGGCAACTCTTCGCTGGCCCAGCGCAACCTGTATCGTGCTTACGGCAGCAAGGACGCCTACCGCGCGGCTCTTGGCCTGACGTACGCTTTCTAGGCCTTAACGCAGTAGCAGCCAAACGCCAGGGGCCGGAGCAATCCGGCCCCTTCTTTTTTCCTTGAGGCAGCGGCTCGACCATGCAGAAGTCAAAGCCTGTTCGGCAGTGCCGATGCTGCTCCGCCCAACGCTGCATCCGCGCAGTCCGCACCTCGCGGTCCTCGACTTTTGTCCGGCCTTCCGCTAGCATTCTTTCCCACGCGCGCATGACGCGCCAACACATTCCCGATTTCGAGGTTCCCCATGCCCTGCCGTCTCATCCGCGTTCCCGCCGAGATGAACGCGGCCGCCCTGCTTGACTGGCTCAGGCGGCGCAAGAATCCCGGCAACGACATCACCGCCCGGGTCCAGGCCATCCTGGACGAAGTGCGCGCCAAGGGCGACACCGCGGTGCGCAACTATACCCGCACCTTCGACTCGCCGGACCTTCCGGCCGAATTTCGCGTGAAGGTCAGCGACATCCGCCGTTCGCTCAAGGACATCCCGGACGCCGATGTGGACATCCTGCGCGAAGCCATCGAACGCGTCCGCGACTTCCATCAGCGACAGGCCGAGCAGTCCTGGATCACCACCGAGGCCGACGGGACGGTCCTGGGACAGCTTGTGCGCCCGGTGGAACGCGTGGGCCTGTACGTGCCCGGCGGCCAGGGCGGCGCGACGCCGCTCATCTCCAGCCTGATCATGAACGCCGTGCCCGCGCAGGTGGCCGGCGTGAAGAGCATCGCCGTGGTCTCGCCGCCGCGGCGCGACGCCACGCTGAACCCGTACATCCTGGCCACGGCCGCGCTCCTCGGCATCACGGAAGTCCACCGCTGCGGCAGCGCCTGGGCCATCGCGGCCCTGGCCTACGGTACGCGGAGCATTCGCGCCTGCGACGTCATCGCCGGGCCGGGCAACATCTTCGTGGCCACGGCCAAGTCCATCCTCGTGGGCCAGGTCGGCATCGACATGATCGCCGGGCCCAGCGAAATCACCATCCTGGCCGACGCCACGGCCAATCCGGAACAGCTCGCCGCGGACATGCTCTCCCAGGCCGAGCACGATCCCCTGGCCGCGGCCCTGTGCATCACCCCGGACGCCCAGCTGGCCACCAAGATCAAGGTCGCGCTGGCCCTGCAGCTGGCCGGGCTGCCCCGCCACGAGCTGGCGGCCAAGGCCCTGGCCGACTGGGGCGGCGTGTTCATCACCGAGAGTCTGGAGGCCGGGCTGAACCTGGTCAACCGCATCGCTCCGGAGCACCTGGAGCTGGCCGTGGCCGAACCCTTCGGCCTGCTGGGCAAGATTCGCAACGCCGGGGCCGTGTTCCTGGGCCACAATTCGCCCGAGCCCGTGGGCGACTATTTCGCCGGCCCCAACCATGTGCTGCCCACCCTGGGCACGGCGCGCTTCTCCTCCGCGCTGTCGGTGCAGAGCTTCTGCAAGAAGACCAGCGTGATCGCCACCCCGGCGACGTTTCTGGCCGAGCACGGGCCGAAGATCGCCCGTCTGGCCCGTCTGGAAGGCCTGGAGGCCCACGCCAGAAGCGTGGAATGCCGCCTGAAATAACCGCAAAAACGGAGCACAGCCATGCAATGCGTCAGCACCACGCACCTCAGCGAATTCCCCCTGCTTTCCCGCGGCAAGGTCCGCGACATATACGAGGCCGGGCCGGACAGCCTGCTCATCGTCACCACCGACCGCATCTCGGCCTTTGACGTGATCATGGACGACCCCATCCCGCACAAGGGCGTGGTGCTGAACCAGATCACCCTATTCTGGATGGATAAATTCAAAAACCTCGTGGCCAATCACCTGCTGGCCACGGACGTGCGCGACTTCCCGGCCGTCCTGAAGCCCCACGCCGACATGCTGGAGGGCCGCGCCGTGCTCGTCCGCCGGGCCAAGCCCCTGCCCATCGAGTGCATCGTGCGCGGCTACATCACCGGCTCCGGCTGGAAGGACTACCTCAAGAGCGGCAGCGTCTGCGGCCACAAGCTGCCCGAGGGCCTGCGCGAGAGCGACAAGCTGGCCACGCCGCTGTTCACGCCCTCCACCAAGGCCGAACTGGGCAACCATGACGAGAACATCCCGGTGGAAGAGGCCATGCGCATCACCGGCGCGGCCAAGGCCGGCCGGGCCCAGGAGCTGGCGCTCGGCATCTACACCGCCGCCCGCGACTACGCCGGCGGCCGCGGCATCATCATCGCCGACACCAAGTTCGAGTTCGGCACGGTCAAGGACGGCGGGGCCGAAAAGCTCATCCTCATCGACGAGGTGCTGACCCCGGACTCCTCGCGCTTCTGGCCCATGAGCGACTACGCCCCCGGCCGCGGCCAGCAGAGCTTCGACAAGCAGTTCCTGCGCGACTGGCTGGAGGCCGTGAAATTCAACAAGCGGCCGCCCGCGCCCAAAATCCCGCAGGAGATCATCGACCAGACCAGGGCCAAGTACCTGGAGGCCTTCCGCCTGCTCACGGGGCGCGACCTGGGAGTCTAGCATGGACGCCTTCTGGGTGCTCATCGCCATCGTGGCGGTCTGGTTCCTCGTGGGGCGGCTGGTTCCGCCCGGCATGGGCCTGGGCTGAGGCCCGGCCAAATCGTGCGGCTGGACGCCGCCGGAAGCCAAGAAGGACAAGAAGGATGCCCAATAGGGAACCCTGCGTCCCGGCCGAAGACTGCGCCCGGCTGACCGCCTTTCTCGAGGGCGTCTGCGCGCGGCCCAAGCCCTTCGAGCGGCGGACCACGCGGGAACTGTGGACCGACGAGCACACGTCGCGGAAGATGCTGGAATCGCACCTGAACGCCACCGGCGACGGGGCCTCGCGTTCGGCGGCGTTCATCGCCCGCTCGACGGACTGGATCGCCAAGCGCTTCAACGTCGGTCCCGGGTTCCGCATCGCGGACTTCGGCTGTGGGCCGGGGCTGTACACGACGCCCCTGGCCCGCAAGGGCTGCCGCGTCACCGGCATCGACTTTTCGGAACGCTCCCTGGACCACGCCCGCGGCATGGCCAGCGCCGAGGGCCTGACCATCGCCTATGCCAACCGGGACTACCTCGGCTTCGACACCGCGGAACGCTTCGATCTGATCCTGCTCATCACCTGCGACTACTGCGCCCTGAGCCCGGACGATCGCGCGGCGCTGCTCCGAAAGTTCGCCGCGCTCCTGGCGGATGGCGGCCACGTCCTGTTCGACGTCTACTCCCTGAACGCCCTGGCGCGGCGCAGCGAGGCGACGGACTTCAGTCCCGACCTGCTGGACGGCTTCTGGACGGCGGAGCGATCGTTCGGTTTCCGGAGTTCCTTCGTTTACGCGCCGGAACGGCTGGCCCTGGACAAATACACCATCGTCGAGGCCGGCCGCATCCGTAAAATCTTCAACTGGTTCCAGCACTTCAGCCCGGAATCCCTGGCGGAGGAGCTGGCCGGGGCCGGCTTGGCCGTGGAAACCCTCTACGGCGACGTGTCCGGCGCGCCCTTCGACCCGGCCGGAACGGAATTCGCCGTCGCCGCATGCCGGGCCTGAGCCGAAACCGCGGGAGGAAACACGCATGCTGACGACGATCCTGCTGCTGCTGGCGGTCATCGCGGCGGGCTACATCGCCTTCCGGGTGGTGCCCCCGCACATCCGCATCCAAGGCTGAGCGGCCTGCCCGCCGGAAGCCCGTGAGGCTTCCGAAAAGCGCGATGCGTCCCACAAGTCTTGACAGCGGCGGCTCAAGGACGTAAGAGCACCCCTCTACCTTGCTCTTCCCTGTGGGAAGGGCCATAGACCGAAAGGAGACCCGCATGCAGAACCGTTACGAGACTCTTGTGCTCATGAGTCCGGAAATTGCCGAGGAGAACCGCAAGGAGATCGTCGCCAACTTCTCCGGCATCATCGAGCGCAACGGGGGCGCCGTCGCCCTCGTGGACGACTGGGGCATCCGCACCTTGGCCTACCCCGTGCGCAAACAGACCCGCGGACACTATGTGCGCTTCGAGTACTCCGGCCCCGGCCCGGTGGTGGCCGAGCTTGAGCGCAACATCCGCATCACCGACGGGCTGTTCAAGTTCGTCACCGTGCGCCTGGACGAGAAACAGCCCCAGCCCGAAGCGGCCAAGACCGAGGAGGCGTAAGAGATGGCGTTCCGCAAGAAGTTCACCCCGAAGCGGAAGTTCTGCCGCTTCTGCGCCGACAAGAATCTGCCGCTTGACTACAAGCGTCCGGACATCCTGCGCGACTATGTGACCGAGCGGGGCAAGATCATCGCCCGCCGCATCACCGGCACCTGCGCCAAACACCAGCGCCAGCTCACCACCGAGATCAAGCGCGCCCGGCAGATGGCCCTGCTGTTCTACACCACCGTGCATAGCACGGAAGTCAAGAAGAAGACCGTCTAGGAGGGCATGACCATGAAACTCATCTTGCGCGCCGACGTTGAATCCCTGGGGCGCCTGGGGGACATCGTCGCGGTCAAGCCCGGTTTTGGGCGCAACTACCTGATCCCCCAGGGCCTTGGCATGCTCGCCACCGAGGCCAACCAGAAGCAGTTTGAGCTGGAGCGCAAAAAGCTGGCCGCCAAGGCCGACGCCCTGCGCTCCGGAGCCACCGACTTCGCCGCCAAGATCGCCGCCGCCGAGGTGGTCATCGAGGTACGCGTGGGCGAGGGCGACAAGCTCTACGGCTCCGTCACCCCGCAGAACATCGCCGACGCCCTGGCCGCCCAGGGCATCGAGGTCGATCGCCGGAAGATCGAGCTGCCCGAGGCCATCCGCGCCCTGGGCGACTACGAGGTGATGATCCGCCTGCACCCGGACGTGCATGGCACCCTGAAGCTGCGCGTGGTCAAGCATGGCCAGCCGGAAAAAGAGCCCGAACAGCAGCCCGAGCAGTAGCGCGGGCGACGCACGAGACGACGGCGCGGAGGCCCTGGAACGGGCCTCCGCCGCCTTATCGCGCAACATCCCCCCCCAGAACCTGGAAGCCGAACAGGCGGTTCTTGGGGGGGTTTTTCTCCGCAATACCCTTTTCCACTCCCTGGTCGACATCGTCCGGCCGGACGACTTCTATTCCCCGGCCCACAAGCTGATCTTCCGCGCGTTCGAGGAACTCTACGCCAAGAACGCGCCCATCGACCTGATCACCGTCACCGAGCACCTGACCCAGACGCAGCTGCTGGACGCCGTTGGCGGCCCGGTCTATCTGGCCGAGCTGGCCTCCTCCCCCGTGAGCGCGGCCAACGCCCTGCACCATGCCGGCATCGTCCGCGCCAAGTCCATCTCCCGCAAGCTCATCGAGGCCGCCAGCAACATCATCGGCAGCTGCTACGAGTCGCAGGACGTGGAGGCGCTGCTGGACCAGAGCGAACAGGCCATCTTCCAGGTCTCGGACGTGCGCAGCACCACCACCGTGCGCACCGGCAAGGAGTTGGTCGACCGCGTGTTCAAGGAGCTGGAGAAGCGCGTCGGCCGCCAGGCTTTGGTCACGGGCATCACCACCGGCTACGAGAAGCTTGATGAAATGACCGCCGGACTTCAGGATTCGGACCTGATCATCGTTGCGGCCCGCCCGAGCATGGGCAAGACCGCCTTCGCCCTCAACCTCGCGCTCAACGCCGCGACCAAGGGCGAAACCGCCGTGCCCACGGCCATCTTCTCGCTGGAGATGTCCATGGACCAGATCATGATGCGCCTGCTCTGCTGCCAGGGGCGTGTGGATCTGGTGAACCTGCGCCGCGGCAGCATCGACGACCAGGACTGGGCCAAGCTTTTCGACGCGGCCAACGTCATCTCCGGCGCGCCGATCTTCGTGGACGACACGCCGGCGCTCTCGACCATGGAGCTGCGCGCGCGCTGCCGCCGCCTCAAGGCCGAGCACAACCTCGGGCTCGTGGTGGTGGACTACCTCCAGCTCATGCGCGCCAGCCGCGACATCGACTCGCGCGAGCAGGAAATTTCCGACATCTCCCGCAATCTGAAGGCTCTCGCCAAAGAACTGAACATTCCGGTCATCGCCCTGTCGCAGCTCAACCGCAAGGTCGAGGAACGCGGCGACAAGCGGCCCATGCTCTCGGACCTGCGCGAATCCGGCGCAATCGAGCAGGACGCCGACGTGATCATGTTCATCTACCGCGACGAGGTCTACAACAAGAAGGAAGACAACCCCAAGGCCGGCATCGCCGAAATCATCATCGGCAAGCAGCGCAACGGCCCGGTGGGCGAGGTCGAGCTGTTCTTCAAAAAACAGTTCAGCCGGTTTGAAAATCTGAGCGCAATGGCGTATCCGTCCGAATACTACACGTCCAGCTAGACGCAATCCACGCCGCGAGGGGGAAGCATGTTCTACGAAGCCGCAGAGGGTCTGGCCCGCGAGTCCCTGGAAAAACTGCAGACCGAGCGCCTCAAGCGCACCGTCGCCACCTGCCTGCGTTCGCCGTTCTACAGCACGCGCCTGGGCAAGCTCGGCCTCACCCCGGACGACTTCAACTCCCCGGCGGACATCCGCAAGATTCCCTTCACCACCAAGCAGGACCTGCGCGACAACTACCCCTACGGCCTGATCTGCCAGCCCATGGACCACTTCGTGCGGCTGCACGCCTCCTCCGGCACCACGGGCGCGCCCACGGCCATCTTCTACACCCAGAACGACCTGGACTCCTGGGCCGGGCTGGTGGCCCGCTGCATGTACTCCGTGGGCCTGCGCCGCGGCGACGTGTTCCAGAACATGAGCGGCTACGGCCTGTTCACCGGCGGCCTGGGCATCCACTACGGCGCCGAGCGCCTGGGCCTGCTCACCGTTCCGGCCGGCGCGGGCAACTCCAAGCGCCAGCTCAAGCTCCTGCACGATTTCCACGTCACCGGCGTGCACATCATCCCCTCCTACGCCCTGCACTTCGCCAGCTTCCTCAAGCAGGAGGGCGTGGACCCGCGCAGCCTGGACTGGCGCATCGCGCTCATCGGCGCGGAGCCGCACACCGAGGAGGCCCGCCAGCGCATCCAGGAGCTTCTGGGCGTCAAGGCCTTCAACTCCTACGGCATGACCGAGATGAACGGCCCCGGCGTGGCCTTCGAGTGCGAGAAGCAGGCCGGCATGCACATCTGGGAGGACGCCTACATCGCCGAAATCATCAACCCCGAGACCGGCGAACCCGCCGCCGAGGGCGAGGTGGGCGAGCTGGTGATGACCACCCTCTGCCGCGAGGGCATGCCCATCCTGCGCTACCGCACCCGCGACCTCACGCGCATCATCCCCGGGCCCTGCGCCTGCGGCCGGACCCACCGCCGCATGGACCGCATCACCGGCCGCGCCGATGACATGTTCATCATCAAGGGCTGCAACATCTACCCCATGCAGATCGAGCAGGCCCTCATGTCCATGCCCGAGGTGGCGCAGAACTACCTCATCGAGCTCTTCAAGGAGGGCGAGATGGACCAGCTGCGCGTGAAGGTCGAGATCAAGGACGAGTTCTTCGTGGAGGACATGCGCGTGCTCACCGGCCTGCAGAAGCGGATCGCTTCCCGCCTGCGCGATGAGATCCTGGTCACGCCGCGCGTGGAGCTGGTGCAGCACGAGTCCATCCCCAAGAGCGAGGGCAAGGCCGTGCGGGTGGTGGACCTCCGCGCCAAGGAATAATGGCCCTGCTGGCCGGCCTGGGCCTGGGCCTCGTCCTGTTCTGCCTGCTCTGGCTCAATCTGGTGAGCCTGCCGGGGAACTGGATCATGCTGGCCGTGCTTTGCTTGGCGGCGTGGATCTGGCCCGAGGGCCGCATCACCTGGGGCTTCGTGGGGTTGATGGCCCTCGTGGCCATCCTGGGCGAACTCTTTGAATTCGCCGGCCAATTCGTTGGCGGAGCGCGCGGCGGGGCCAGCCGCGCCGGAAATTTCGGAGGGATTGCGGGCTCCATCGCCGGGGCGATTCTCGGCGCGCCCTTCGGCCTGGGGCTGGGCAGCCTGGCCGGGGCCCTGGCCGGGGCCTGGATCGGCTGCTTCGCCGTGGAGCGCCTGCGCCAGGAATCGCAGCAGCGCGCCATGCGGGCCGCCTGGGGCAGCTTCTGGGGCCGAACCCTCGGACTTGTCGGCAAATCCGCCGCCGGTGCGGCGATCATCGTCATGAGCGTCAGCAAAATCCTCAGCACGGCCGAATAGGCCACGGTTTCAAGGAGCCAGTCAATGTCCAACGCCTTCCCCGCCTACCGCGGCGCCATGCAGTACGTCTGTCTGGGCTGCGGCGCGGTCTTCGACATCAGCGAACTGCACTACACCTGTCCCAAGTGTTCCGGCGTCTTCCTGCTCAAGGATCGCGACTTCGACAGCCTCAAAAAGACCTCCGCAGCCGAATGGCGCGCCATTTTCGACGCCCGCGCGGCCACCAAGAATCCCGCCCTGCGCGGCGTCTTCCGGTTCTATGAACTCATGGCCCCGGTGCTGGAGGAGGAGGACATCCTCTACCTCGGCGAGGGCAACACCCCCATCGTGGACTCGCCCCCGGCCCTGCGCCAGGAGCTGGGCCTCAAGACCGCCTACAAGAACGACGGCCAAAACCCCAGCGCGTCCTTCAAGGATCGCGGCATGGCCTGCGCCTTCAGCTTTCTCAAGTCCCTCATCCGCAGCCAGGGCTGGAAACAGGTCCTGGCCATCTGCGCCTCCACCGGCGACACCTCGGCCGCGGCCGCGCTCTACGCCTCCTACGTCGGCGGCGCGGTGAAGAGCGCCGTCATCCTGCCCGCCGGCAAGGTCACCCCGCAGCAGCTGGCCCAGCCGCTGGGCAGCGGCGCGGTGGTGCTGGAGGTCCCCGGCGTGTTCGACGACTGCATGAAGGTCGTGGAGCACCTGGCCGACAACTACCGCGTGGCCCTGCTCAACTCCAAGAACGCCTGGCGCATCCTGGGCCAGGAGTCCTACGCCTTCGAGACGGCCCAGTGGTACGACTGGGACATGGCCGGCAAGTGCGTCTTCGTGCCCGTGGGCAACGCCGGCAACATCACCGCCATCATGAGCGGCTTCCTCAAGCTCCACGCCCTGGGCATCATCACCGAGCTGCCGCGCATCTTCGGCGTGCAGTCGCACCACGCCGACCCGGTGTACCGCTACTACGCCGCCGAGCCCGCCAAGCGAAAGTACGAACCCGTCGCCGTCAGCGCCAGCGTGGCCCAGGCGGCCATGATCGGCAACCCGGTCAGCTTCCCCCGCGTGCGCTACTTCGCCGAGCAGTACGAGAAGATCGGCGGCGAACGCTCCTTCCAGATCATCCAGGTCACGGAACAGCAGATCATGGACTCCATGATCCAGGCCAACCGCCACGGCCACATCGCCTGCACCCAGGGCGGCGAATGCCTCGCCGGGGCCAAGCGGGCCATGGAGCTCGGCCTGGTGTCCGAGTCCGAGACCCTCGTGCTCGACGCCACCGCCCACCACCTCAAGTTCATCGGCTTCCAGCAGATGTACTTCGAGAACAGCTTCCCGGCGGAGTTCGGCGTCACCCCGCGCCGCGAGCTGGCCAACCGGCCGGAGCTGATCATCACCCCGGACGAGAAGAAGCGCCTCGACGCCCGCGCCTACGTGGTCAAAGCCGCGGAAAACGTCGTGGAGCGCCTGCACCTGACCAAGAGGTAGACCGCGACATGCCCAAGAAGGCCCGCGCCGATCTCCTGCTGTTTCAGCAGGGTCTGGCCGAGTCCCAGGACGCCGCCCTGCGCCTGATCATGGCCGGGGCGGCGCACTATTTCCTCAAGAACGGCGAAAAGACGCCCGTGCGCTCGCCCGGGCAGCAGCTGCCCGAGGTCACGGAGTTCGCCCTGCGCGGCCAGGACCGCTTCGCCAGCCGCGGCGGCTACAAGCTGCTCACGGCCATCGAGAGCCTGGGGTTCAATCCGGCCGGCAAGGTCTGCCTGGACGCCGGGGCATCCACCGGCGGCTTCACCGACTGCCTGCTCCAGCACGGCGCGGCCCGCGTCTACGCCGCCGACGTGGGCTATGGCCTGCTCCACTGGAAGCTGCGCGCCGACCCGCGCGTCATCGTGCTGGAACGCGTCAACCTGCGCCAGCCGCCGCCGAACCTCATCCCCGAGCCCTGCGACGTGCTCACCGCCGATCTGTCGTTCATCTCCCTGACCATGGTGTTGCCCGGCCTGCTGCCGCTGCTCGCGCCCGGCTGCGAGGTGGTGGCGCTGATCAAGCCGCAGTTCGAGCTGCCGCCGGGGCGCACGGACAAAGGCGTGGTGCGCGCCGAGGCCGACCGCCGCGAGGCCGTGGACGGCGTGCTGGCGTTCTGCCGCGGCCTCGGCCTGGAGCCGGCCGGCGTCGTCCCGTCCGCCCTGCTCGGGCCCAAAGGCAACCAGGAATATGTGGCCTGGCTCCGGCGCGGCGACGCGCAGCCATGCGCCTGACCTCGCCGACGCTGACCCTCGTCGCCCAGACCCTCGCTTTGGCCGAGGCCGAGTTGTCGTCCCCCGCGGCCCTCGCCGCCCTGCTCCAGGTCCGCGCGCCGGAAGGCTGGCCGCCTGGGGAATACGACCGCGCGGCCCTGCTCTTCTTTTGCCGCAGCCTGCGCCGGGAGCCCGCGCTCGCCGGCTGGCTGTCCTGGTATGCGCTATTGCCGGGCCCGCCGGCGACCCTGATCGGGGCCGGCGGCTACTTCGGTCCGCCCGACTCCGCCGGCGCGGTGGAGATCGGGCTCAGCGTGCTGCCCGCCTTCCGCCGCCAAGGCCTGGGGACCGCCATCGTCCGGCTCCTGCTGCGCCGCGCCTGGGAATTCCCCCGGGTGCGCCTCGTCCAGGCCCGGACCAACCCGGACAACACAGCCTCGCAGGCCCTACTGCGCAAGGCCGGGCTCCGCATGGCCGAAACCGGGGCCGACGGCCTGCTGCGCTTCGAGGCGCGCCCTCCGGCCCCTGCGCATTAAGCCGCCATGTCCCCTTTATAGGGATTCCAAGGGGCAGCGCCCCTTGACCTGCGGAGCAATAATCGCTCGCCACGACGTCGTGGCGTGGAAGATGCCTCCGGCGGCCAGGAGGCTGCGCGCCCCCTGGACCCTGCGAAATAGGGTGACGCCATGTCCCCCTTTATCGGGGTTCCAAGGGGCGGTGCCCCTTGGCCTGCGGAGCATGAATCACAAACCACGATGTTGTGGCGCTCTTCATGCCTCCGGCGTCCGGGCCCCCATTCGGAGTTCAGGTGCGCTCAGCGAACTTGCGCAAAAAAAGGCCGGACCGGATGCGCGAGGCGTCCGATCCGGCCATCAGATTTAGGCGGGGAAGGAGACGATCAGGCGACCTTGCCGCCGTCGTCCACCGGGCCGGAGGCGGTGAGCAACCGTGTGACCTCGGCGTCCTTGGCCACGAGAATCATGCCCTGGCTCTCAATGCCGCGCAGCTTGCGCGGGGCCAGGTTGGCCACCACGACGACCTGCCGGGCCACGAGTTCCTCGGGGCTGAAGCGGTCGGCCAGGCCGGCCACGATCTGCCGGGGCTTGTCCTCGCCCAAGGCCACCTGGACCACGAACAGCTTGTCGGCGTCCGGGTGCTTGCGGGCGGCGACGACGGTGCCGACGCGCAGGTCGAGCTTCTGGAAGTCGGCGAATTCGATGTTGGGCAGCGGGCCGGCGGGTGCGGCGGGCGCGGCCTTGGCCGGGGCCTTGTGGGTTTCCGGTGCGGGCGCGGGCTCCTTCACCGGGGCCGGCGGCGCGGGTTCGGGCATCTCCACGCGCGGGAACAGGTTGGACGTGGCGGCGACCTTGCCGCCGGACTCCAGCACGCCCCAGACCTCCAGCTCCTTGGGCAGCAGGATCTTCTCCGGGTCGAAGGTCGAACCGAGCTGCTCCAGCATCTTCACGCTGGCCTCGGGCATGATCGGCCAGAGGTGCACGGCGATTTTGCGCATGTGCTCCAGGACCACATAGAGCACGGTGCCCAGGCGTTCCAGGTGATTGTTCTTGAAGAGCGTCCAGGGCGCGGTCAGGTCGATGTACTTGTTCACCCCGCGCACGAGGTCCCACAGGGACTCCAGGGCGCGGGCGGTGCGGAACTCGGCGAAGTTGGTCTGGAAGCCCTGCATGGCCTCGAAGCCCAGGTGCTTGAGTTCGGCGTCCTCCTGAAACTCCCCGGCGGGGCTGGGCACCACGCCCTCGAAGTACTTGTGGGTCATGGCCAGGGCGCGGTTGAACAGGTTGCCCAGGTCGTTGGCCAAGTCGGCGTTGAGCCGGCCCACGAGGGCCTCCTCGGTGAACGAGGCGTCGCTGCCGAAGGCCATCTCGCGCATGAGGAAATAACGGAAGGCGGAAACGCCGTAGGCGTCGACCATCTTCTGCGGCTCGACCACGTTGCCCAGGGACTTGGACATCTTGGTGTCGCGCACGAGCCAGTAGCCGTGGACATTGAGGGACTGGTAGGGCGGGATGCCTGCGGCCTTGAGCATGGTCGGCCAGAACACGGCGTGGGGCTTGAGGATGTCCTTGGCCACGATGTGGTTGGCGGGCCAGAATTTCTTGAAGCGCTCGCCGCGGGGATAGTTCAGGGCGCTGACGTAGTTGATGAGCGCGTCGAACCAGACGTAGCAGACGAAGTTGGAGTCGAAGGGCAGCTCGATGCCCCAGGTAAGGCGGCTCTTGGGCCGGGAGATGCAGAGGTCCTCCAGCGCGCCGGACTCCAGCAGGCTCAGGACCTCGTTGCGGTAACGCGCCGGGCGGATGAAGTCCGGGTGCTCGTTGATGTAGTCGATGAGCCAGCCCTGGTACTTGCTCATGCGGAAGAAGTAGTTCTTCTCCGAAATATACTCGGGCTTGGTCTTGTGGTCCGGGCACATGCCGTTGACGAGCTCCTTCTCGGTGTAGAAGCGCTCGCAGCCGAAGCAATAGTGCCCGCCGTACTCGCCGAAGTAGATGTCGCCGGCCTCGTAGACCTTTTGCAGGATCTTCTGGACGCACTTGATGTGGTCCGGATCGGTGGTGCGGATGAACTGGTTGGGCTTTGCGCCAAGGGCCGGGGCCAGGGAGCGGAACATGCCGCTGATCTGGTCGGCGTATTCCTTGGGCGACTGGCCGGCTTCCTCGGCCGCCTTGGCGATCTTGTCGCCGTGCTCGTCCGTGCCGGTGAGGAAATAGCTCGCGTCGCCCATGAGGGTATGGAAGCGGGCCATGCTGTCGGCCAGGATGGTGGTGAAGGCGTGGCCCAGGTGGGGCTTGGCGTTGACGTAGAAGATCGGGGTGGTGACGAAGAAGCTGCTCACGCATGTCTCCTTGGCGTGTTTCTCGTGCGTCGGCGTGTCGGGAACGTCGGGACGGGTAGGTCGCGGCGCGGCTAGCCGGCCGGGCGCGGCCCCTTGCCCTTGCGGCGCCTGCGCCGCGGCTTGTGGCGCTCGGCCCCCTCGGCAGCGGCGTCGCCCTCGGGCGCGCCGGGCTGCGCTTCCGCAGCGGCGTCGGAACCGGCGGGCTGTTGCGCCTCGTGATGCTCGGGCCGCGGCGGGCGATCCGGCCTGTCGGTCCTTTCGGGACGGGCTGGGCGTTCCGGCCGCGCAGGGCGGCCCGTGGCCGGCCGCGCGCCGCGCATCTGCCCCGGCCGCGCCGCGCCCTGGGCCTGTTGCTGGGCGGCCTCGGCGGCCTGGGCCTCATCGGGTTTGCGGCTCAGAAATTCCTTCCACTCATCCAGGCTGTATTCACGCTCGCCCACGTCCTCCAGCCAGACGGAGATGGTCTTCTTGAAGAAATTGGCGCGCAGCACCTTGGCGCTGCCGATGGGCGTCTGGACCCGCTTGCCGATCTTGGGGCACTGCTTGTGGAACTCCTCGTAGCCCTTCTGCTCGTAGCTCAGGCAGCACAGGAGCCGGCCGCAGATGCCGGAGATCTTGGCCGGGTTGAGGAACAGGTTCTGCTCCTTGGCCATCTTGATGGTCACGGGCGCGAACTTGCGCAGGAAGCGGCGGCAGCAGCAAACCTGACCGCAGTTGCCGATGGCCCCGATCATCTGCGTCTCGTGGCGCACGCCGATCTGGCGCAGCTCGATGCGCGTATGGAACTCGCGCACGAGGCTCTTGATGAGTTCGCGGAAGTCGATGCGGTTGGGCGCGGTGAAGAAGAAGATCATCTTGCTGCGGTCGTGGAGCACCTCCACGTCCACCAGCTTCATGTCCAGGTTGAGGCTGGAGATGGCCGTGCGGCAGAACTGGAAGGCGCGCTGCGCCAGGCGGCGGTTCTCGGCGTGGGATTCCAGATCGGCCGAGGTGGCCACGCGGTAGACGCGCTGGAGGCCCTTGGAGCTGGTGGGACGCGGCTGGGCCTGGGCGGCCTGATCGCTGGAGAACAGCGCCGCGGCGGCCCCGATGGGCGCCTGCTTGTCCTCCGGCTCCTCGGCGGCCTCGGACGCATGCGGAGCGACGGCATCGGACTCGGCCACGTCCGGCGCATCCTGCGCCGCCTCCGCCTCCGCGCCCTCCGGCAGCCCCTCCTCAGGCAGACTGTCCTCCGGCAGGGCGTCCTCCGGCAGCACCGCATCAAGCAGGGCGGCGACGGAGGCCGCGTCCTCGCCGTCGGCCGGCACGCCGCCCCAGTCGGGCAGGTCGAAATTGGCCGCGAACGGTGCGAACCCGGCATCCTGCGCCGGGACGGACTCCGTTTCCGGTTCACCGGGCGTGGCGGCGGCCGCAGCCTCGGACGGAACGGCCGCATGCTGAACAGCCTCCGGCTGAACAGCCTCGGGCTGAACGGACGCGGGAATGACAACCGCAGCGGCGGCCGTCGTGGCCGTCACCGTGGTCACGCAGCCCAGGGCCAGGCCCTGGTCGGTCTCCACAAGGACGCTCTGCCCGATCCGCAGCACCAGCGCCCCGGAGGCGAAATAGCAGACCGGACCGTAATCGCTGAACTTCACACCAAGAATCTGACTCATGCACGCTTCCCTGGCACGGCCGCCGGGCCAAGCCCGGCGCGGCCCGTGCAGCCGATTTCAGACAAAATCAAAACCTCTCGGCCGAATCGGCCGGAAATAACGCAATCGGAACAGCGCGACGGCGTCCACGCCGCCGCACGTCCTGCGCGCCGCCCTAGACCGTCAGGCCGAGGCTGCGCACTTCCTCCAGCAGACGCTCGCGGGAGATGGGCTTGACCAGAAAGCTGTCGGCCTCGCCGAGAAAAAACGCCTCGTTGGTCTCGCGGTTGTCGTCGACCATGCTGATGACGACGATTCTGCTGCGCGCCTCCGCCCCGACGCCCTTTTCGCGCTCGCTGCCGCGCATCTCCTGCAGGGCCTCCTGGCCGTCCATCTCCGGCATGAGCAGGTCCAGGCAGACCAGATCGTAGGGACGGCCGTCGTCGAGGGCCCTCTGGAAGGCGCACACCGCCTCCTCGCCGTTCACGGCGATGTGGCACTCGAACACGCCGCGGAGCATGTCGTGCAACATCACGCGGCTGTAGAAGTCGTCGTCCACGATGAGCGCACGCATCTCCCCCCTCCTTGCTGCAAGGTCCTTCGCCTTCCGCACGGAAGGCTTCCGGTGTGGCATGTCCGCAACAGGAAATCAAGGGCCGCGATTCCGGGGGGCAGGCCGCGGCCGGCCTAGAGCGTCATCTCCCAGTCCTGGGTCAGGGCCGCGCAGTCCGGGTCGCCGGGTTCGGAGAGGAACGTCCGGCAGCGTTCCACCAGGGCGTCCTCGGCCGCGTCCTCGCGCTCCTGGTTATGATGGAACAGGCCGAAGAAACCGACCCCGGCCTCCCGCGCCAGACGCGCGGCGTCCAGCGCGTGCGTATGGCCCCAGCCCTGGCGCGCGGGATATTCCTCGGGCGTGTATTCGGCGTCGTGGATGAGCGCATCCGCGCCGCGGCAGAACGCCAAGTAGTCCCCGGCGGCGGCGCCGCCACGATGACGGTGCGCAAGCTCGTTGTCCGTGAGGAAGACGAGGCTCCGGCCACCCTCCTCCACCCGGTAGCCCAGGCCGCCGTTGGGATGCGAAAGGGCGATGCCCGTGATCCGGAAGCCCTCGGCCTCCAGCACGTCGCCATTCCAAAGGAAGGGCTCCACGCGGGCCGGCGCCTCGGCGAAGGGAATGGGGAAAAGCGGCGGCCGCAGCGCCTGGTCCAGGATGCGCCGCATGTCGCCCTGCCGCGCGGGGCAGAGGCCCAGGCGGATGCGCAGGTCGGGCGTATACAGCGGCTTGAAGAACGGCAGGCCCTGGATGTGGTCCCAATGCGCGTGGGTGAAGAGCAGCGTGCAGTCGCGCCGGCCCTCAAGCAGCATGGCGTTGCCCAGGCGGCGGACGCCCGTGCCCGCGTCGATGACCAGCAGGCCGCCGCCGCGCGAGCGGAACTCCAGGCAGGTGGTGTCGCCGCCGTAGCGCTCGAACTGCGGACCGGACACCGGGATGGAGCCGCGCGCGCCCCAGCAGCGGACAATCATTTCAGCCGCCTCCCGGCCGTCGGAGCGTAGATGCAGGCCAATCGCGCCATGCTCCCCAATAGCTGGGACGCGCGGCAATGGCAAGAGATGTCTGCGCCATGCGGCCCTTCCCCGGCGGGAAGTTCCCGGACGGCGCAGCGTCTTGCCCGGCCTCGGTCCGGAATGCTATGTCCCGGACCGACGCAAGACGGAGGGACGGCGTGGAGCTGAGCTTCATCGATTTCGAGACCGCCACGGGCGACCGGGCCAGCGCCTGCGCGCTGGGCCTCGTCGTGCTCGACGGCCGCCGCGTGGCGGAGCGCCGCAGCTGGCTCATCCGGCCGCCGGCCAACGCCTACAGCGGCTTCAACATCGCCATCCATCACATCACCCCGGAGATGACCCGCCACGCGCCGCGCTTCGACGCCGTGTGGCCGCAGATCCGGCCCTACCTGGACGGCTGCGTGGCCGTGGCCCACAACGCCAGCTTCGACATGGGCGTTTTGCGCGGCTGCCTGGAGCGCTACGGCCTGCCCCTGCCGGAGCTGCGCTTCTACTGCACCCTGGTCCTCGGCCGGGCCGTGCTGCCCGAGGAGCCCTCGCACAAGCTCAACCTCCTGTGCGACCGCTTCGGCATCCGCTTCCGGCACCACGACGCCGAGGCCGACGCCTGGGCCGCCGCGCAACTGCTGGTGAAGCTCCTGGAGTTCACCGGCGCGGGCGACATCGCGGAACTGGCCGCGGCGCACGGCGTGGGGCCGGGAGTTGTGGGCGCGCAGGCCTGCTCGTCCTGCCGCAGGATTCCCCGCCGCAAGTCCAAGCGGACGTAGCCGCCTCAACCCTCCAGCGAGGACGTGCAATGCGGACAGCGCACGGCGCGCACGCTGATGCTGCTGCAACAGAACGGACATTCCCTGGTCGCCGGGGGCGCGGGCGGCTCCGGGGCCTTCTGCAGGGACTTGAGCCGGTTCACCGCGCGCACCACCAGAAAGATGGCCAGACCGACGATGAGAAAATTGATCACCGTGTTGGCGAAGAGCCCCAGGTTCAGGGTCACGGCCCCGGCCTTCTTGGCTTCGGCCAGGGCGGCGTAGGGACCGGGCGTCGCCCCATCGCGCAGGGTCAGGTAGAGGTTGGAGAAGTCCACCCGACCGAGCAGGAGGCCGATGGGCGGCATGAGCACGTCGTCCACCAGGGACTTGACGATGCCGCCGAAGGACGCGCCGATGACGATGCCCACGGCCATGTCCACCACATTGCCGCGCATCAAGAATTCCTTGAAGTCCTTGAGCATGTTTCCGCTCCTGCCGCTCCGCGGCCGTCTGGGTGTGCGGGATTCCGTCTGTTCTGCTAGCACAGGCCGTGCCGGAGCGTCCACCCCGGCTTCCAGGCCCTTTCCATTTCCCGACAGGAATGCTAATGTGCATTCGTCCATATTCGCGCTGCAGGCAGGTGTGCCAATGCCCAAACGGTCCTCCCCTCAGGCCAGCCCCGTTCATGCGCATATGCGGCCCGCCAGACGCAAAAGCCAGAACCTCAGCGGGCGGAGGCTGTCCGCCCTGCTCGACGCCATCGACCTGCCCGTGTTCGCCAAGAACCGGCAGGGGCGGTACACCTTCATCAACCAAGCCGCCTGCCGCTTTCTGGGCCGCCCGCGCGAGGAGCTCCTCGGCGCGCGCGACGGCTTGTCCGCCACGGCCGGCTTCATCGCCCCGGTGCTCGACGCGCACGGGCGCGAGCACAAGCTCTGCCTCGCCGAAGGCCCGGAGGGCGGCGAGACGGCCGGCTACCTGCTGGACGTCAGCAACCTGCGCGACACCGAGCTGGCCTTCACCCTGAGCGAAAAACGCCTGGAAATGCTTGTGCTCAACCTGCCGCTGATGATCCACGCTCACGACGAGGCCGGGCGCATCGTCTTCTGGAACCACGAGTGCGAACGCGTGCTCGGCTACCCCGCCGGCGAGGTTCTGGGCAATCCGCGCATCTTCGAACGCTTTTATCCCGACCGGGCCTACCGCGAGCGCATCATCGCCCAGCACGCCGACGGCCAGGACTTCCGCGAACGCGAGATCGTCGTGCGCGCGGCCGACGGGAGCGAACGCGTCCTGAGCTGGAACATGGCCAGCAACGCCTCACCCCTGTACGGCTGGTCCAGCTGGGAGACCACGCTGGACATCACCGAGCGCCGCGCCGCCGAACGCGCCAGCCAGGAATTCCGGCACCGCGCCCAGACCCTGGTGCAGGCCACGCCCATGGGCATGCACCTCTACCGGCTGACCCCGGACGACCGGCTGCTGCTCGCCGGAGCCAACCCCGCGGCGGACAAGATCCTGCACCGCAGCCACGCCGACCTGTTGGGCAGCCCCATCGAGGCCGTCTTCCCCGAACTGGCCGGGACGGAGCTGCCGGAGCGCTTCCGCGGGATCTGCCGCGGCGGCGGGGAATGGAAAACCGAACAGATCGACTACCGTGACGACGCCATCGCCGGAGCCTACGAGCTGCACTGCTTCCAGACCGAGCCCGGAGCCTGCGCGGCGATGTTCCTGGATCTCACCGAGCGCAAGCTCATGGAGACCCGGCTGCGCTACCTGGCCCTGCACGACCCGCTCACCGGCATCGCCAACCGCGCGCTGTGCGTCGAGCGCATCGAAACGGCCCTGCAGCGCGCCAAACGCCGCCCGGACTACCGCTACGCGGTCATCTTCATCGATCTGGACCGCTTCAAGAACATCAACGACACCATGGGCCACACCGTGGGCGACGCGGTGCTCGTCGAGGCGGCGCGCCGCCTGCGCGCCAGCGTGCGCGAGCTGGACACCGTGGCCCGCATGGGCGGCGACGAGTTCGTGGTGCTCATGGAGGAGTTCGATTCCTACAAACGGCCCATCCAGGCCATCCGGCGCATCCGCGAGGCCATGAGCGCGCCCTTCCGGGCCCAGGGCCACGAGTTCCACGTCACCGCCAGCGTCGGCGTATCCTTCGGGCGCACGGCCGCGGCCAACGCCGAAGAGGCCCTGCGCAACGCCAACCTGGCCATGCACCGGGCCAAGTCCCAGGGGCGGAACCGGGTCAAGGGCTTCAGCCAGGCCATGCTCTCCGAGACGGTCAACGTGGTGCGCCTGGAGAACGAAATGGACCGCGCCATGGCCAGGGGCGATTTTTTCCTGGAATTCCAGCCAATCCTCCAGATCGGCAGCCAGAAGCGGCTGTTCGGCTTCGAGGCCCTGGCCCGCTGGCGCCACCCGGAGCGCGGGGTGATCATGCCCGGCGAGTTCATCCCCGTGGCCGAGGACTCCGGCCAGGTGGTGGAGCTGGGCTTCTGGGCCCTGCGCGAGGGCTCGCGCATCCTGAACAGCTGGCGCGAACGCCACCCGCACCTCAGGGACGCCACGCTCTCGGTGAATCTTTCGCCGCAGCAGGTGCCCCGGTCGGACTTCCTGCCGCGCATGCGCGAAATCCTCCGGGAGACCGGGCTGCCGGCGGCGAACCTCAAGCTGGAGGTCACTGAGACCGCGCTCATGCAAAGCGGCCCGGCCGTGCTGAACAAGCTGGCGGAGCTGCGCGACATGGGCGTGACCTTCTCCGTGGACGACTTCGGCACCGGCTATTCGTCCCTGGCCTATCTCACGCGGCTGCCCCTGGACCATCTGAAGATCGATCTGTCCTTCGTGCACATGCTGGAGGACGGCCCGGAAAATCTGGAGATCGTCCGCGCCATCATCCAGCTGGCCGCAAGTCTGGGCATGGACGTGGTGGCCGAGGGCGTGGAGACGCCGAGCCAGCAGGGCATCCTGAGCGGGCTCGGCTGCGAGTATTTCCAGGGCTATCTCTTCGCCCGGCCCCTGCCCGAAGACAAGGCCGAGGAGTTCCTGGGCCGCTTCGCCGCGGTCAAGCCGGGACAGGCCGCCTGATGCGGAACGCCGGGGCTCGCGGATGATCGACGGACCGGCCGGCGCGGCGCTCGCGGGGGCGGCGCTTGGGTTCTCCTCCGGCATTTCGCCGGGGCCCCTGCTCGCCCTGGTCATCGTGCAGACCCTGGGCTACTCCGTGCGCGAGGGCGTGAAGGTCGCGGCCGCCCCGCTCCTGACCGACGTGCCCATCGTGGCCGCGGCCCTGGGGCTGACGTTGGCCGCCTCCGGGCATCCGGCCCTGCTCGCCGGGCTGACGCTGTTCGGCGCGGCCTTCCTGGCCAAGTGCGCCTGGGATTCCCTGCGTTTCGCCGCGCCGGACGAGGAGCGCCCCACACAACTGCCCCACTCGCTGCGCAAGGGCATGCTGGCCAACTTCCTCAACCCCAGCCCGTACCTGTTCTGGGGCGCGGTGGGCGCGCCGCTGCTGGCCCAGTGCTGGGCCGTGGGCCGGGGGACGGCCGCAGCCTTCCTGACCGGGTTCTACGTCTGTCTGGTGGGCTCCAAGGTGCTGGTGGCCTGGCTCACGGGCCGGCTCGGCCCGGTCATGGGCAGCCGGGGCTACGTCTGGCTCATGCGGGCCATGGGGCTGCTGCTGCTGGCCTGCGCCGCGCTCTTCGTGCGCGACGCCTGGCGGCTGCTCACTCCCTAGATCCGGCGGGAACCGGCGCGGGCTCGTAGTCCGTTCCGCCGGGCATCCGGCCGCACTCCCGGAACACGCGGTTGACGCAGCAGGCGCAGCGCTCCGGGTCCAGCCGCGCAACCATCTTGGCGATGGCCTCGCCCTCGGTCTCGAAGACGTGCCCCCGGCCCAGGCGGCTCAGGCACATGCCGCGCCGCAGGGCCTCGCTGACCTCGGTCTTCAGCGCGCAGAAGCACATGTCCCGGCCCGAGAGCTTGAGGCGCGAGGCCTCGTTGAAGAGCATCCGGCAGCCGCTGGCGTCGATGAAGTTGATGCCGCTGCCGACGATGAGCAGATGGCACTGCTCCGGATACTCGCGCAGGATGCGGTGCAGCTCCTCGGAGATGTGCGTCACCGCGCCGAAGAAGATGCTGCCGTCCAGGCGCAGGATCTTGAGCTGCGGGCATTCCTGCAGGTCCTTGCGGTGCAGGCTGACCAGCGTCCGCCGCGGGTTTTCAGGGTCCGGGGCGAGAATGGTGAACTGCGGATGCGAGGTGCGACGCAGGTAGACCAGCAGCGAAAGGATCACGCCGCTGAAGATGGCGAACTCCATCTGCACGAAAAGCGTGGACAGGAAGGTCACGGCCAGGATGCCGGCCTCGTTCCGGTCCGTGCGCACGATGTGCCGGATGCCGTGGACGTCCACCAAGTTGATGGCCACCAGCAGGATCACCCCGGCCATGGCCGCCACGGGCAGGTAGGCCGTGAGCGGGGCCACCAGCAGCACGATGAGCGCCAGGAGCACGGCCGAGAACACCGCGGCCAGCGGGGTCTTCGCCCCGGACTCGAAGTTCAGCCCCGTGCGCGTGAAGGAGCCGGAGGAGGCGTAGGCCGAGAACAGGCTGCCCAGCACGTTGGCCAGGCCCTGACCCACGAACTCGCGGCTGTTGTCGATCATCTGCTGCGACCGCAGGGACACGGCGCGGGCGATGGACACCGCCTCGGCCAGGCCGAGCATGGCCACGGCCAGCGCGCCCGGAGCCAAGCTGCGCAGGTCGTCCAGGCCGAAGTCCGGCGGGCTGAACGGCGGCAGCGAGGCCGGCAGCGCGCCCACGATGATCACGCCGTGGCCGGCGCCGTCCACGGCCAGGCAGAGCACGCTCGCGCCGATGAGGGCCAGCAGCATGGCCGGCAGGCGGGGCCGCAGGCGGCGGATCAGCCAGACCATGAACATGGTCGCCGCGCCGATGCCGAACACATAGGGGTTGGCCTCGCCCAGGTGGCGCAGGGTGTGCGCCCAGGTGGACAGGAAGGAGCCGCCGCGCGGCAGCCCCAGGCCCAGGAAGGCCCCGAGCTGGCTCGTGGCGATGAGGATGGCCGCGCCGGCGGTGAAGCCCGTGACCACAGAATGCGAGACGAAGTTGGCCAGCGCGCCCAGGCGCGCCAGCCCCAGGCCCAGCTGGAACAGACCGGTCAAAAGCGTCAGCGTCAGCGCCAGGCGGATGTACTCCGCGCTGCCCGGCGTGGCGAAATGGCTCAAATTGGCGAAGATCACCAGCGAGATGGCCGTGGTCGGGCCGGAGACAAGGTGATGGGACGAGCCGAACAACGCGGCGATGATCACCGGGATCATGGCCGCGTACAGGCCATACGCCGGCGGCAGACCGGCGATGGCGGCGAAGGCCACGCCCTGCGGCAGCACGATGACCGCGCCCGTGAGCCCGGCCCAGAGGTCGGCCTTGAGCGTGCGGCGGTTCACCTGCGGCCACCAGGACATGGGCGGCAGCACGCGGGACACTATCCGGCGCGCCGGCCCCCAGCCCGCTTCGGGGCTGTTCAGTTCACATTCCTCCATGTCTTCCTCGCTGCGGATCGTGATCATACTTCGCTTCCCTAGCCCAAGTCGCGCGCCGGCGCCAGTACGGCGACGACATTTTACCGCATACTGTCCGGAATTCCGGACGACATTTTTCACACTCCCGGCAACCCGCGGCGGGCGGGCACATCCCCGCCGAAAACTGACCGATTTTCCGGACAATCCGCGGTGAGCTGTCGTACATTTTCGTAATAATTAACGCAATTCATTGAAATTACATTGCAAAATCAGAAACGTCCCTTTTGGCACACATGTTGCGATATCTCAAAAATTGAACTAGGCGAAAAACACCCTTCCACTGAGTTAAAACTTCAGACCATCAAGAGGGAAACGAGCATGGCGAAGAAAATGAAGACAATGGATGGCAACACCGCGACGACCCACGTGGCCTATGCCATGAGTGAGGCAGCGGCCATCTACCCCATCACCCCCTCGTCCACCATGGGCGAGATCGCTGACGAGTGGGCCGCCAAGGGGCTTAAAAACATCTTCGGCCAAGTGGTGAGCATCCGCCAGATGCAGTCCGAAGCCGGCGCCGCCGGCGCGGTTCACGGCTCTCTGGCCGCTGGCGCGCTCACCGCGACCTTCACCGCGTCCCAGGGCCTTTTGCTCATGATTCCGAACATGTACAAGATCGCCGGCGAGCTGCTGCCGGGCGTGTTCCACGTCTCCGCGCGCGCCATCGCCGCCCACGCCCTGTCCATCTTCGGCGACCACCAGGACGTCATGGCCTGCCGCCAGACCGGCTTCGCCATGCTCGCGTCCTCCTCGGTGCAGGAGTGCATGGACCTCGCTCTGGTGACCCATCTCTCGGCCATCGACTCCAGCGTGCCCTTCGTGCACTTCTTCGACGGCTTCCGCACCAGCCACGAGATCCAGAAGATCGAGGTCATCGACTACGAGGACATGAAGTCCCTCGTGAATTATGACAAAATCGCAGAATTCCGCAAAAAGGCCATGAACCCCGAGCATCCGGAGCTCCGCGGCACGGCCCAGAATCCGGACATCTATTTCCAGGGACGCGAGCGCTCCAACCCCTACTATGACGCCGTACCCAAGATCGTCATCGAGAACATGAAGAAGGTGGCCAAGATCACCGGCCGCAAGTACAAGCCCTTCGACTACGTTGGCGCGGCCGACGCCGAGAACGTCATCGTGGCCATGGGCTCCGGCTGCGAGACCATTCAGGAGGTCGTCGACCTCATGGCCGCCAAGGGCAAGAAGGTCGGCCTCATCAAGGTGCGCCTGTACCGCCCCTTCGACGCCGCGTCCTTCTTCGCCGTCCTGCCCAAGACCGTCCAGAAGCTCACCGTGCTCGACCGCACCAAGGAGCCCGGCGCCCTGGGCGAGCCCCTGTACCAGGACATCTGTGCGGCCTTCGTGGAGCGCGGCGGCGCCATGCCGGCCCTCATCGCCGGCCGCTACGGCCTCGGCTCCAAGGAATTCCGCCCCAACCACGTCATGGCCGTCTACAAGAATATGGAGAAGGCCCGCGCCAAGAACCACTTCACCGTGGGCATCGAGGACGACGTGACCAAGACCAGCCTGGCCATCGGCCCGGCCCTGGCCACCACCCCCGAAGGCACCGTGCAGTGCAAGTTCTGGGGCCTGGGCTCCGACGGCACCGTGGGCGCGAACAAGAGCGCCATCAAGATCATCGGCGACAACACGCCCCTCTACGCCCAGGGCTACTTCGCCTATGACTCCAAGAAGTCCGGCGGCATCACGGTCTCCCACCTGCGCTTCGGCAAGAAGCCCATCCAGTCCACCTACCTGGTCGACACCGCCGACTTCATCGCCTGCCACAAGGCGAGCTACGTGCACATCTACGACGTGCTCGAAGGCGCCAAGAACGGCGGCACCTTCCTCCTGAACTCCAACTGGAGCACCGTGGAGGAGATGGAGGCCAACCTGCCCCCGGCCATGCTCCGCACCATCGCCCAGAAGAAGCTTAGCTTCTACACCATCGACGCGGTGAAGATCGCCGCCGCCGTGGGCCTGGGCAACCGCATCAACATGATCATGCAGACGGCCTTCTTCAAGCTGGCCAAGGTGCTGCCCATCGACACGGCCATCTCCCTGCTCAAGGACTCCATCAAGAAGACCTACGGCAAGAAGGGCGACAAGATCGTCAACATGAACATCGCCGGCGTCGACCAGACCCTGGCCAACCTCATCGAGATCAAGGTCCCCGCCGCCTGGGCCAAGGCCGCGGACAAGCCCGCCGAGACCGACAAAGTCCCGGCCTTCGTCGCGAACGTCATGCGGCCCATCCTGGCCCAGAAGGGCGACGAGCTGCCCGTGTCCGCCTTCACCCCGGACGGCGCCTTCCCCGTGGCCACCAGCCAGTACGAGAAGCGCGGCGTGGCCATCAACGTGCCCGAGTGGATCAAGGAGAACTGCATCCAGTGCAACCAGTGCTCCTTCGTCTGCCCCCACGCCGCCATCCGGCCCTTCCTGCTCACCGAGGCCGAGGCCAAGAAGGCCCCCAAGACCTTCGAGACCCTGCCCGCCCAGGGCAAGGAGCTCAAGGGCCTGGCCTTCCGCATGCAGATCAACACGCTGGACTGCATGGGCTGCGGCAACTGCGCCGACATCTGCCCGGCCAAGAACAAGGCCCTGGTCATGAAGCCCCTGGAGTCCCAGACCGACGCCCAGGTGCCCAACCAGCAGTTTGCCGACACCGTCCCCTACAAGACCGACCTGGTGAAGCGCGAAAGCCTCAAGGGCAGCCAGTTCCAGCAGCCGCTGCTTGAGTTCTCCGGCGCCTGCGCCGGCTGCGGCGAGACCCCCTACGTCAAGCTGATCACCCAGCTCTTCGGCGAGCGCATGATGATCGCCAACGCCACCGGCTGCTCCTCCATCTGGGGCGCTTCCGCTCCGGCCAGCCCGTACACCGTCAACAAGGACGGCCACGGCCCGGCCTGGAACAACTCCCTGTTCGAGGACGCCGCCGAATTCGGCATGGGCTTCACCATGGCCGTCAAGCAGCGCCGCGCCAAGCTCGCCGACCTCCTGGCCAAGGTGGCCGACTCCGCGGCCAGCGCCGAGATCAAGGCCAAGGCCGCCGAATGGCTCGCCGGCAAGGACGACGCCAAGGCCTCCCGCGCCGCGGGCGACGCCCTCAAGACCCTGCTCACGGGCGCCAAGGACCCGCTGCTGGCCGAAATCGCCGCCATGGGCGACATGCTCACCAAGAAGTCCGTCTGGATCTTCGGCGGCGACGGCTGGGCCTATGACATCGGTTACGGCGGCGTGGACCACGTGCTGGCCAGCGGCGAGGACGTCAACATCCTCGTCATGGACACCGAGGTCTACTCCAACACCGGCGGTCAGTCCTCCAAGGCCACCCCGCTGGGCTCCATCGCCAAGTTCGCCGCCAGCGGCAAGAAGACCGGCAAGAAGGACCTCGGCCGCATGGCCATGACCTACGGCTACGTCTACGTGGCCTCCGTCAGCATGGGCGCGGACAAGAACCAGACCCTCAAGGCCATCCAGGAGGCCGAAGCCTACCCCGGCCCGTCGCTGATCATCGCCTACGCCCCGTGCATCAACCAGGGCATCCGCAAGGGCATGGGCAAGAGCCAGGAGGAAGCCAAGCTGGCCGTGGCCTCCGGCTATTGGCCGCTGTACCGCTTCAATCCGCAGCTCGCCGCCCAGGGCCAGAACCCCTTCAAGCTGGAGTCCAAGGCCCCCGACGGCACCCTGCAGGCCTTCCTCTCCGGCGAGAACCGCTACGCCGCCCTGGAAAAGGCCATGCCCGAGGAGTCCAAGCGCCTGCGCTCCGGAATCGAGGCCGCCTACTATGAACGCTACAAGCAGTTCAAGGTCATGGACGATCCCAAGATCGTCTGCACCGAAGGCGCGCTCGACAACCTGATCGCACCCGCCACGCCCGCTGCCGCGCCCGCCGCCGGCGGCGCCAAGGCCTGCGTCATGTCCGACTCCGGCAACTCGTCCAAGCCCTGCGACGACGGCCGCGCCGGCAAGTAACAACGCGTCCGTACACCCAGTGACCAAGGCCCCGGAGCAATCCGGGGCCTTTTTTTGCGCCACGACGTCGTGGTTTGAGATTCATGCTCCGCAGGCCAAGGGGCCGCGCCCCTTGGAACCCCGATAAAGGGGGCATGGCGTCACCCCATTTCGCAGGGTCCAGGGGGCGCGCAGCCTCCTGGCCGCCGGAGGCTTCCTTCAAGCCACAACGTCGTGGTGTGGGATTCATGCTCCGCAGGCCAGGGGCCTCGCCCCTTGGAACCCCGATAAAGGGGGCATGGCGTCACCCCATTGCGCAGGGTCCAGGGGGCGAGTCTGAACCCCGAATGGGGCCCCGGCCGCCGGAGGCTTCCTTCTCGCCACAACGTCGTGGTTTGAGATTCATGCTCCGCAGGCCAAGGGGCCGCGCCCCTTGGAACCCCGATAAAGGGGACATGGCGTCACCCCATTGCGCAGGGTCCAGGGGGCGAGTCTGAACCCCGAATGGG